>Ga0308414_1002599_pt1 | contig 11756 bp, 12 predicted proteins | sample HotsprSampleOS50_FD_205667 | JGI IMG/M metagenome (GOLD analysis project Ga0308414, IMG submission 205667) | Hot spring phototrophic mat microbial communities from Octopus Spring, Yellowstone National Park, Wyoming, United States - 20090730_OS50 ... | reverse complement strand
TGAATGTCGCAATACAGGAATGTCTACGTATTCGAAGTAAGGTGTTTGGAGTTACAACACTAGACATCTCCAGGCCTCGACTAATTCAGCAAGTTTTTGGGAAACGACGCTACATCCACAGGATTTTACACTTTCGACTATAGCAAAAAGCCCCAAAAACAACAAAAAATCTATCAACTACCAGAACCTACCAACACCAACAGTAAAATCTCGCACTCAACTATTATCCTCCGTTCCTCAACTTTTTAGATCTAAACCTCTCTTTCAACACCCAACATAATAAAAAATTCAACTAATTATTTACTATTTGAAGTAGAGCCAAGAATGCTATTTGAAGATATTTTAGAGGTAGTTTCATAAAAAGGCATCATTTAATGCGATTGACATAGAAAGAAATAATTTTTTTTGTAGAATTTCTATTAAAATCAAATGCTTCAATTTCTATACTGTTTTCTCCTGATAAAAAATTTAATTCTCCGATAAAATAATTATTTTTAAAATACAATTCTTCAAACTTAAATCCCTCATCATTTACCCAATATCTGTCTTTTAAAAAAATTTGATTAAACTGAACTTCTTTGTACTTTTTTCCATTAAATTTGAAAATTACATGTTGTATACCTCTTTCAAAGCCTGCTTTATTTGTTTTATCAAAAATACTTACTGAAATTGGAAAAGGCTTGGAAATATTAATAGTATCTCCATTGTTAATAAAAGTATATTTTTCATTGTTAGTAAGTATTACTTGAGTAATCTGGGGAGGGAGAGTATCCTGAACTGGTGGCAAAAAAAGAAGTGGATTTACTAAAACTCTTCCGTAATCTCTAGCTAAAATAAAATGTAAATGTGACCCTTTAGAGTGTCCAGTATTTCCTGTTCTGCCTAGTACTTCTGACTGCATAATATCTTCTTTACTTAAAAACCCCTTCTCTCTACCATCTTTTAAATGTAAATATCCAGAGAGGTAACCTTTTTCATGTGCAACCCAAACACAATTTCCCGTACCTAGAGGATTCAAAAACGGATCATCTGAACTATAGCGGGAATAAACTACAGTTCCATATCCAATAGCTCTTACAGGCTCATTTTCAGAAGAAATATCAATTCCATTGTGAAAGTGATCTCCTCTAGATTCTCCAAACAGAGAACTAATTCGAGAGTCAAGATTTTCTGTAAGTATTGGCCAAGTAAAAAATTTTTCATTTGCCTCTAGGAAAGTATAAAAAAATAGACTAATTACTAAGAAAAAGATATACATATTTTTAATGATTGTCAGTAATTGAAGATATTAATGACGATGTTTTATGAAAACTATTTCTGAGCAAGAAAATATTACTCAACTAATATCCGACTGTGCAAAAGGAAATGAAAAAGCCTTAAAGCGTTTTTTTGAGTTATATGCTACAGATATTTATAATTTTCCAATGAAAATTTTCCATCTTACAGAAGATGATGCTAGTGACTTTTTTATTTTTGCTTTTGAAAGGCTACGTTCTGGAAAAAGATTTAAAACATTTCAAGGAAAATCTAGTTTTAAAACTTGGTTATATACTGTCCTAAGAAATTTACTCTTAGATTGGAAAAGAAACAAACATGAATTAAAAGTAGTCAATATCCGCAAGCAAGACTCAGAGGGAAAGGAATATGGAAGCATAGAAGAAGAGCCCGACCTTCGTTCTCAAGTTCAGGAGGAAGCCAAGGACCTATCTAATTATTTCAACCAAATTTTAAAAGGGATTCGTTTAGAAAATAGAGTTTTATTTAAAATTGCTTATATTTATTACTTAAACCTAGAAGAAGATGAAATCCAGTATATACTTACAAAAACAGGTCTCTCTAAAGAAGAGTTAATGAAAAAAATAATGGAAATTCGAGAGCTTTTAAGTGAGAAAGAACTAGAAAGTCTAAAAAATGAAGAAAAAATTACTGCAATCTATAATCATATTTTAGAACTAAAAGAAATGCAAAAAAAAGAAGATTATCATCGATTTGATGACAATCTTCCAAATCCTGATCGTATCCAAGCAGCTATTCAAAAAAAATACGAACAACGTAGAAAATTATTAGAACGAAAGCAAAAAGGACTCTTTTTAACTAGAACTCCATTTAAAATTATTACAGAGCTTTTAAAAATTCCAGAAGGTGGGATTAGTGTAACTTTACAAAGAGTAATAGAAAAAATTCAAAAAAATTTACAGGAACTTGGAATATAAATGTATTTTTTTCTGTCTACTAAACTAAGGAGTTAAGCCATGAAACCTCATAAAAATAAAAAATTACATTTTTCTAAAAAAAATCTTTTTACAGAACAAGAGTTTTCAGCAGAGTCCGATCTTGAAACTTTTTACTCACTAGTCGAAGCAGAAGAATCCCTCTTGCAAGCTATACGAGTTTTTCAAGATTCTAGTTTATTTTCTGCTAAGTCCAGTGAGACCTTAGCTTTTCAAGAAGAACTAGACATGCAAAAATTGGAAGTCAAAAACTCCTCTCCACTTCCAAAATATCTTCAAAACTACATAGATATGAGTTTTGAAAAACAAGAAGAAGTCAAAGAAAGTGCTCTTCGTTTAGTTTTTAAAATTGCTCAAGATGGAGTCAAATTGCTTTCTCACGTCTTTGAAGGTTCTTCTTTGCATTTAAAACCTGTTTTGGATGCCCCAGTAAGATCTCAAAAAGATATTTCTGACTTCATACATTTAAAAGAACAAAACTCACAAGAAGAAATTCACTATGAATTAATTCGAGAAAATTCAGAAGAGGCGTATCTGTGTATTAATTTTCCAAATAAAGAAAATCTGCCTTATAATCAAGTAAATTTAAAGAAAAACAATCGTTTTATTTATTCTTCTCAAATTGGAGATTCTGGAGCTGTTTCTTTCTCTGGATTAAAAGAAGGACTATATAAAATTGAATTTATAGGAAAAAAACTTATAAAATCAATTGACTTAGCTATTTTATTTGATCATTCTTAATTTTTGATGATCAATCTTTTAATTGATAGAATTGGAAATGTAAATATATTTAATATATTAGATTCTAATAATTCTCCTAGTTCAGAGTCTCATATTCATTCTAAAATAGATGATGATTTAATTTCTGAGTTTATTAAGGAATTAGAAAATATATATAAAGTCTCTCGTTCTATTCTCTCTAAGCCTTCTTCTAGTTTTAAACCCGATATCTTAAAAGATCTTAAATGTTTAGGAGAGACTTTTTTTGATCAGTTTTTTCCTTCAGAAATAGCTCAAAGACTTCGTTCTACTACAGAAAAATTTTTACACTTTCACATAGATGAAAGTTTAAAAGATATTCCATGGGAAATTTTATATGATGGGTCTGCTTTTTTATCAGATAAATTTTATATTGGTCGTAGTGTAAAAGGCGGAGTAAAAAAAAATTTAACAGAAGATATAAAAAAAATCAAAATGTTAATTATTGCCGATCCTACTGAAGACTTAGAGTGGGCACAAAAAGAAGGAGAAAAATTATTTCAAGTCTTAAAAGAAAAAGTAAATCCTAATCTCTTAGAACTTGATTTTATATCAGGTAGACAAATTACAAAACTAAAACTTCTTTCTATGATTAAAGGAAAGCATGTTATTCACTATGCAGGTCATTTATTTTTTTCCAAAGAACCATTAGAAAATGGTTGGTTACTTGCAGATAATAAAGTTTTAAAAGCAAGAGAAATTAGCAATAGTGGATTTTCTACAAACTTAGTTTTTAGTAATTCCTGCCAATCAAGTAAATCTACTGACTTAGTTTCTTCTTCTATTATGAATTATTTTGCTGGTTCATTTTTAATGAGTGGAATTAAAGCCTTTGTAGGTACAAATTGGGAAGTTGTAGATAATGAGAAAACCCTTGATTTTACTATTAGATTTTATTTGTCAATTTTTAACCAAAAATCTATTGGGGAGGCTCTTTTTCATGCTCGTGAATATGCTCGTAGAAATTATGAATCATGGGATTTAACATGGGCAAACTATACTTTGCATGGAGTTCCTAACTATCAATTACTTACAGTAAAGAAAGAAAATCGTTATAAAATCTTAAATCCCTCGACTATAACAAAGTACTACCCTACTCCTATTGCAAAACCTTATGCTCAATTTATAAGTATGAATCAAGAAAAAACACTTACATGTGAGTTAATGAATCTTCTAGTTCACTCGTTTATTAATTTTTCTAACTTGGTAGGTTCTATAGTTTTTAGTGATCATAAAAATCAAGCCATGGGAAAAATTATTTCTAATCCTATAGAAGAAATTACTCTCTTTAGATGGTGGGAACTAATATATAGTTCTATTTGGAACTTTAAAAGATTAGAAATTTCCATGTTTATGGATTCACTTATGGAAGTTTTAGCTCTCAATCGAGAAATTATTTTCAAAATGATTCACTGGATAGAAGACTTCCAAACAAACAAAATTGAAGAAGAATATTTACAGGGCTATCTCGTTACTTTTCAGTATTATTATGAAAATCTTTTAGCTGAACTTTCAGAATTTGAAAACTGCTTAATTTTTTATTTCCCAGATTCAGGAAACCATTACTTTAATTTCAATGGATTTGAAGTAAAATCTCATTTTTTAATTGGATCTAAAGATTTACCAAATAAACAATTTTTTGAATTAACAAATAAATTTTTTATATTTCATAAAAATAAAAAATTTTTTCTTTCCCTGTATGGTTATAAACTAAGTGAAATAAGGGATAACCAAGTAGAAATGATGTTCCTTGGTTTTAATCTAGAGTTATTTGAGTCATGAGTCTGTGTCAACCTAACTCTGATTTTTCATGTGGAGCTTGCTGTGGGCTTTTTAACTTAGACCTAAAACCATATGAGTATAGAAATCTTCTTCTTGAAAGAACTACTTTTTTTAAACAAAAAGTAGATTATAAAGTTTCTTGGACAATTGTAGAATTTCGTAAAGAAAGAGAATTTAAAGAATCTACCCTTCCTAAAAAAGATGAGCAAATCTATAACTGTCCTTTTTTAGGATTTATTGATGAAGTTCACTCTAAAATTGGATGTATGATCCATCCTGTCTTTACTGGAGATCCTCTTAGTCAAAATTTTTCTTTTTATGGAGCTAGTATTTGTCAAGGTTATAATTGTAAAAATAAAGAAAGTTCTAATTCTCTTCTATGGGAGAAATTTCTTTCTAAATTAGATTTAGATTTTTTTAGTTATAGTATTTTAGCAGGAGATCCTATTTTTTTTTCTTACTTAAGTGATTACATTCAGGAACTAGGTTTTACTTTGGAAGAATTTGTAAAACAGCATCCCAATGTTTTAGTTCAAATTATTAAACAAAGACTGGAAAGAGGGAATAAAAATATTACTTCTTTTGAAATTGATATGGATGGAAATATTTTTACTTCAGCAAAAGAAAAGCTAGAAGAAAAATTTCAATTAGAACTTTAAAAGGCAGCTACAAGTATTGTTTCTATTTCATTTTTTGGTAAATCTTTGGTTAGAGAATCTAAAAAACTAAATTGAGCAACTGTCTGGGCTATGTTAGGTAGTTCAATTTTTTTCACTTCGTATTCAGAAAGTTTTTGAGGGATTTTAAGTTCGATATATACTTTTCTTACACCTTCCACAGCACGTATAGCAGCTTCTATAATAGATATGTCATTTATATCTTCATCTAAAGCTCTTGCTATCATTACATACCTATTTGCTGACGAGGTTAAGTTATATTCCATTACATGAGGTAGAAAAATAGACATAGCTTGAAATACATCTAACTTAGTTAAACTAGTAGCAGATAAGGATAAAGCAAAACAAGTTCCAAGTGAACTTACAGATTGAGAAATCCCTGCAAGTAAACTAGCAGCATAGAGAGCATTTCTAGCTGACATATTTTTGGGATCTCTTATACTTGGAATGATATTTTTAGATACTAATTCAATGGCTCTTAAAGCTGAAGCATTTGTAACTTCATTAGCAAACTTAGAAAGAATACAATCTACCGCAGCAGCTAGAGTAGCTGTTCCAGTCTTAGCAACATCAGAATTACTCATATGACTTCCAAGACGAGGATCAGAAATAATTAATTCAGGAAATAAATTTATGTGAGCAAAATACTTTCTTATATCTGTACGTTCATCGCTGATAAAACAAAAAGGAGCACACTCCATACCCATAAGGGGCATAGTAGGTATTACCACCAATGGAGTAGCTTTTTTTTTAACCTGCCTTTGTCCTAAAATTAACTCCTCAGCAAATAAATCATTAGTAGTTAGAAGAGAAACAGCTTTTGCAGCATTGACTGATTCATATGAACCAAAAGCTATAATGCAGTTGATTTGAGCTTGTCTAGAAAAATGAGAAGCAGTATCTAATTCTTTAAAGCTTGCAACAGATTCGATATCATCGTATATAATGACTCCATCTGTGTGTTGTTCAATGCTTCTTTTAATACTAAGTAAATCAACTCCTGAACTTAGATCTTTTTGAGTAGTGAGTAGTAAAACACGATTTCCAATATGTTTAACGTATTGCCCTACTTTATTTACACAATCTACTTCTAAATGGATTTTAGGTGGAAAGTGATAACTTACCCAATCTGGTAGTACAGGCATTTACATTAAAAAAATTACAAACTTTTTATATCAAAGAGAGTCATAAATAATTGATCTGCAGTAGCATTTAACATTTCTAAAGAAGGATTATCATATTCTCCTCTGGAAAGTTTTTCTTTAATTTCTTTTAGTTTAAGAGAACGATCAAAGTCAGTAGATAAAGAGAGGGTTTTTTTTGTAATTTCTTGAACATCTGCTTGTAACTTGAGTGAATCTACTTTACTTTTAGCTTCTTGTGAAATGTAAACCTTATCATTTTGAACTTGACCTTCTGTGTTTTTTAAAGCAGAAGTTTTTTTGGTTTCTAAACCTTGAGTTAAACTTTTAACCTTATTTATAATCATAACAAAATCTACCTCTCTTCATCTTATATATCGGTAGTAAACTTTTCCTCTTTAGCAATTTTTTTAAAGTAGTTATTGATGAGAACTACAAATTCACCTCTTTTTTCAAAATTTGGAAACTCTTGGTTTGGATACCACACAATAATTTCTTCATGCAGTTTTGTTAACTCTCTTCCAATTAGAATTTCAGCTTCAGGAAAAAGTTTTCTTACAAGAAGTAAAGTTTTTTCAATTTTATGTACTGATTCGTAAAATACTACTAAACATTCCTGAGTTACATACTGTTGAAGTTCTAATTCTTTTTTGTGTGCTTTCTCTGAAAGAAAACCTAAAAAATGAGTAGGATTGGTCTTTGCACCTGATACAGAAAGAATAGAACTTAAAGCACTTGCTCCCGGTATAGGAACAACGATAATCCCTTTTTGACGAACATGTCTAACTAAAGCAGAACCTGGATCAGAAATTCCAGGTGTTCCTGCATCCGATATATAGGAAATATTTTTTCCACTTTCTAATATATTTATAATCCAATTATAATGTAAAAAGTTTTTTACTTTATGTAAATCTTGACTAGGTGTTTGAATTTCATAATAGGAAAGAAGTTTTTGAGAATTACGCGAATTTTCACACAAGATTAAATCGGAAGTCTTTAAGCATTGAATAGCTCTAAAAGTAATATCACTTAAGTTTCCAATAGGAGTTGCTACAATAAAAAGTTTCCCTTTCATGGATTACACCCAGGTGGAGAGCTACCTTGGGGGCACTCACAACCAAAACTAGCACTTGTTGGAAACAGGCATGGATTACATAGGGTCCCAACAGGACAAGTCTGTTTCGTTGCAGCACTACAATTGGGATCTGCACATACTATAGGATTACAACTACTCCCTACAGGACACTTACCTGGATAAGGACTTGCACAGGCACTTACAGGAGCCGAAGGATTAGATAAGACTCCATTATTAAAATAAGCCCTCATAGTAAAAGTATAGATTTCACAGTGTTGAAAAGGTACCATCCCAGGTGGTGGGATTCGATTAGAAACACGGCGTTTTTTTAATTGAGAAATTTCTGTAGAGGCTTCAGTAGCTAGGTGAGGAAAAGAAGGTTGGATTCCATTTTCAGTATAGACAGAACCGCCTGACATAGTATCTGCTAAAGAAGGAATAGCAGAGGTAATAGTTAGATTGTATCCTACAAAATTAGGTTCTGTGTTTGTCACAAAATATTTTATGACAAATTCAGGCTTAAAAGGAATTTTATCAGCTTGTCCATCAATTACAAGGGAAGAATCTATAGGAAGTTCAGTTATTGGAATTATACCTAAAATTTGAGGAACTCCAGGTGGTATAAAAAAAATAAATGGTATCACAGGAGTGCGAGTATTTGTACCACAGCTAAAAATAAAAAGCAATAAAAAACAAGAAATAATTTTTAGCATAAAAATGAAAGAGAAGAATAACTGAAAAAGAGAGGAGCAACCTTTACTCCTCTCTGAATAAGTATAAAAAAATTATTTTTTCTTAGCTGGAACCTTGGCAGGTGGAAGTTCTATAAGAGATTTTACAGAATTAGCAATAGCCTCGACTTCTGCTCTATCTTTTGCATAAGTAGCAATTGGACTATAAGTATATAAAACTAATGAGCCCGCACCAGAAGGACAAGCAATTACATCGATATCTGCACTGTCTTTTTTATCTTCAGACATAGTGTAAATAGTAGTAATTTCTATCTTGTTTGGGTTTGTTCTCTTAGCAACACGACCACCCACTATTGGCTTACCAACAGTTTGTTTAATTTTAGCAATCATTTTATCTTTTACTTGATCTACTTCTTTATCTGTTAAGACATCAATTACTATGTCAATTTTATCTTTAACAGCATGAAAAACAGGTGGTACAGAGGCTTCAGACTCAAATCTCCAACCCGATGGAACTACAATAGATACTGCACAAGCATCTAACTTATATTCTTGGGGTTTATCAGAAGCTTCCAAAACCACTGTTCTTGGTAAGCTACCACAGTTTAAAAGAAGAGTAGTTAAAGTAAAAATTACTAGCAAAGTTAGTTTTCTAGTCATAAGTATTTCCCTTTAATTTTTATAATTTAGTAGTCATAGTTTTTTGATAAATAATTTTGTAAACTAAAGTTTTTTTATTTAGTTAATTGTAGTTTTTGAAGTTTGATACAAATCTCATTAAAATCCCTAGAATACATGAGCTTGGAAAGAAAACTTCTATATGCTTTAGCCCCCTTTTGCCCATAGTAGAGACCTAAACAATGTCTTAAAATATGATGGGCTTTTCCACCTTTTTTTATGTGAGCTTCTATATATGGTAACATTTCTAATAAGATTTCTTCTCTTTTTAAAATAAAATTTGAATCTTGAAAAAACATTTCATCTGCTATACTAAATTGATAAGGATTTTCATAAGCAGCTCTACCAATCATACTTCCATCTATAAAATTAAGTTGAGCTTTTGCTTCTTGTAGAGTTAGAATTCCTCCGTTAATTTCTATGACTAATTCTGGAAAGTCTCGTTTAAGTTGGTAGACGTCCTCATATCTAAGTGGAGGAATTTTTCGATTTTGTAAAGGACTTAAACCTTCTAAAATAGCTATTCGAGCATGTACAATAAACCTATCACATTTTGCCTTAGAGACTACTTCTACAAATTTAGCTAGGTCCTCATACTTTTCTTTTCCTTCTATTCCAATTCTATGCTTAACTGTGACTGGCAAATTTGTGCTAGCTTTCATAGTTGCTATACACTCGGCTACTAGTTCAGGATAAGCCATCAAACATGCTCCAAAACGTCCTTTTTGTACTTTGGAACTTGGACATCCTACATTTAAATTAATTTCGCTGTAACCGTATTCTTCTCCAATTTTAGAAGCTTGAGCTAATTCTCTGGGATTATCTCCCCCGAGTTGAAGGACTAAGGGTAGTTCTACTGGAGAGTATCCCAACAGGTACTCTCTATCTCCTCTTAAAATAGCTGAACTTGTAATCATTTCTGTATATAGTAAAGTTCTTTTTGTAATAAGTCGCATAAAAAAACGAAAATGCCTATCTGTCCAGTCCATCATTGGGGCAATACTTAAGATAGGTTTTTTAGATAGAGAAGAGTGCATGAAACTGCTCTTTTCGTAGATATTTTTTTGTCAAATAAAAATCATTTCAATTTGATTCTAATGTATATTTTTTAGTAGACTTTATTTTCTCATTCTACCAGCCTTTTTTTGATGCACATTACAGAGCGTTTTAAAGTACTACTGATTTTTTTCTTTCTAAGTTTTTTTCTGCTAATATTTCATGTATGTGCATGCTGGTATAGCGTTCAAGAAAAAGGAGATATTACTCTTTTAATGATTTCTCCTTTACTTTATTTTTTACCTGTTGTCGGCTCTATTTTGTATTTGCCTTTTTTAATTCTCATGAGTTTTTCTAGAAGGACCCGAGAGGAGGCTTTTACAGGAATTCTTGCTTGTATAATTATTTTAAGTTTTTTTTTACTTCAAAGAAAAATAGGAACAGTCATACGTGAACAAGCTTTCTTTCAATTTACACAGAGAAGCGAAGAAATCATCCTTTCCATTGAAAAATACTACACAGATAAAAAACGTTATCCCTTAACTTTAGAACATTTAGTTCCAGTATATTTGTTTGAAGTTCCTAAAACTAAAATGGGGGCTTATCCCGAATACCACTATCTAGTAGATGAAGAAGCTAGAAATAGCTTTGCTGGTAATCCTTATGCTATAGTAGTGCAAACACCAACAGGAATTATGAGTTTTGACCGTTTAATTTATTTACCAAAACAAAATTATTCAGAGGCTCTAAAAAAACACTCCTTTACAAAAATTGGTAAGTGGGTTTATGATACGGATTAAAAAGAGAAGTTAACTCATGAAAAAAATAAATATACTTTGGCTGTTTCTTTTTTTATTTCCCATCTCCTTATTAGGAAATGAGGGCTTTTTTAAGGCAGTTGCTTCAGGGGATTTAAAGCAAATTCAGGATTATATTGAACAGGGTGGAAATATAAATATTTTAGATGAGAAGAAAAGAAATGCCCTACAGATCGCACTAGCTAACAAAAAGTATAAAGTCATAGATATATTATTGGATTCAGGGATAGAAATTCTAAATAAAGACTTAGAGGGGAAAACTTGTCTAGAATATTTAGCCAAAGTTGAAACATGGTCTTACCTTCAAAAAGCTTTAGAAAAAGTAAAAAATTTATATATAAGAAATGAACAAAATTATTCTATAACAGGAATCTGTACTTTAGAAAAAAATCTTCGTTGTTTAGAGTTTCTTTTCAATAAAGGTTTTTCTGTCAATTCAAGGGAAGGAAGAGAAAATCTTCCCTTGTTACATATAGCTTATATAAATAACTTAGATACTATTGTAAAATTTTTTCTAGAAAAAGGAGCAAATCCCAATGAGGTTGATTCTTTTGGAAATAGTTTATTTCATTTAATTGCTGAAAGAGGAGACTTAAAAACCTTATCTAGATTTGATTTTCCTTTTTTAGATCAGAAAAATGAAAATTGGGATACTCCCCTTCACGTAGCACTTGAAAAAAGTCATGTAAAGTTAGGTTTAGAATTGCTAAATATGAATGCTAGTCCATCTCTACCAAATAAAAATGGAGTTACACCTTTTCATTTAGCATCCAAACTTAAAAGTAGCGAGCTGATAAAAAAAATAATTCCTAAAATTTTTGACATAGATGATAGAGATAACCAAGGAGATACTCCTTTGATTTATGCGATAGAAGCAAATCAAGTTGAAAATGTAAAAACACTTTT
>Ga0308414_1002594_pt1 | contig 11760 bp, 6 predicted proteins | sample HotsprSampleOS50_FD_205667 | JGI IMG/M metagenome (GOLD analysis project Ga0308414, IMG submission 205667) | Hot spring phototrophic mat microbial communities from Octopus Spring, Yellowstone National Park, Wyoming, United States - 20090730_OS50 ... | reverse complement strand
TAAATCCTACGTTATTATCAACAAATTGATAATGTTGAATGGTTTGAGAATTGCCCATGCCCTCTTTCCAACCTATTTTTTGGAAATTTAATCCATCTAATGAACGCTCAATTTCAAAACCTTTGTTATTGACTTCTAAATTCGTATTCCAAGTTAAGAGGATTTTGTTTTGTAATGGGTGAGCGGAAAGTTCCATGCCTTCTACAGGTAATGGAGTATCAGAACCGATGATAACAAAATCAGAGAAGGAAGTTAGGGCGTTTCTGTAATAACCATTGGTACAAGAGGTGCCCTCTAATGCCCACAAATTAGTTCCCGTTGGAGCTTTGGCTACTGTATTGACGGTAATAGTTCCGCTACAGGAAGGTGAAGCAGGGGAGTTGGCCGTAGCATCAAAGTCATAGTTTCCAGCAAAAGTACCCAAGGCATCTTCTACACGCCAGTAACCTAAGTTTCCATAAGTACAAGTAAATGATTGACCGCACTCGTTAAGCATACCTGATGTATAAGAGGAGGCATTAGGAATGTAGTGTCCGTACATAGAGGCAACAGGAGTAGAAGTAAAGTTCAAAGTAAATGGATGATACCCAGCACGTGCGCCTCCTGTTGTACTTCCCACAGGGAAATCATAAGCACCACCTGCCGCAGAAATATTTCTTCGTAATCTACCGTTGATATAGCTATTTGCATTGTAATTGATGATGGAAGTCAAGGAATTATTTTGCATGAAGACGTACTGCGTAGCAGGGTCGTTGGTAATATGCCCCTGGGTAAGGTTCAACTGATTAGCTATATTCATCACATTAGTCCCCGTTGACATTACCACATTTCCACTAGGCTTATCAACCACTACATTATAAAGCAAATCTCCTCCAGGGTCTGTATAATTTTGAGTACCAGTACCGATAAACCTTACCGTTCCGTTTCCATGTAAGAAGGTACCATTGACGCCCACGTTAGTGAAATGACTTCTAAGAGAAAGGGTTCTGTTATTGCAGTTGAAAGTATTGTTGACGCTATTGTCAATTTGGAACACACCGATACATTCCATATCGTCAGTTATTCTTACAACGCCCGGAGCAGTTTTTTGGATTCTTACGTTTCCGAGGCTATAAGTACCGGTTAAATAACCGCTAATAGTTTGGAGAGCAGCATTTCCCACAAAGCGTGTTTCGGAAAGTGCGTTAAAATTAGTTAAATTACCATAGTTAGCAAAATCGCCACAAATAAATAAATCTGCGTTTGCTTGAATAGTAATACCTGCACCGGGATTTATAGTGATGTTTCTTACTATAAGATTTTGCCCTGTTGCTAATACAGGCTGATTAGCAGGACCTGGGAAAATTTCTACGTCAACACCACAGTTAGGCACTCCGCATCCACTCCAGTTTGCCGCAACAGTTGGGTCAGTACCAGAAAAGCCAGACCAAACATAAGCACTAGCACTAGGGCTAAGAGCCGTCGTTCCCGTAAAATCCAAGGAATAGCCCGTATTATTTCCCGAATAATTACTGATTGCCAATAGATAAGTTCTTGAACCTATCACATTTACAAATTGTACGAAGCGATCGCCACCCGCTCCTTCGCACTGGTCCGTAGCAGTTAGGCTCAAACCCGTCGGACCAGAAGGGGCAGCATAGCTACAACGTATTGGATTAAGCGTACCGGCAGCAATTTGGGAACAATAGTTTGCAACACCCGTTATATCATACAAGGACCAGTCGTAGTCGGTGCTAGAAAGATTAGGATAAATAACAAACAGAAGAGTTCCGGGATTGACATCGAATTGATAGTAAACAATATTTTTTTCTCCTGCGGTCAAACAGCTTGCAGGGCATCCTCCCGCGGGGTAAGGCAAATCACAATTTAATCCAAAACCGATAAATCCTGGGTCGCCCATATTCATATTGGTACCACAAACCGCAATGGGTGCCCCACAGTCTTGCCCATAAATGGGCGGATAAGGTTGTGTGCCATCAACGGCAATTAAACTAAATGTTCCTACCAAATTATTTCTTCCATCTACACGTATAAAGTAGGTATTTCCAGGAGTTAAACCTGTAAGTATAAGTTCAGAAGAGTTTTGTGAGTTACCACAAGCTGTAAAGCTTTGGTTACATCCTATGCTAGTTAAAGTACCTGAGCAATTACCCGTAGAACTAGAAAAAACTTGTATTTGAGTTCCTGTAAGAGTACCGAGTAAAGTTCTAATTTTAAGTTGACCACTCAAAGGAGCAGTAACAGAGAACCAAACGGTATTCATGGCGCCCGTAGTCCAACAAGCAGGAGCTGCCGGTTCTCCCGCACTACCTGCGCATTCATTCGTAGAAGTTACAGGAACACCTAACAAAAGTGCTTGTGCACTGCAAATATTATCATTGGCAGGACCAGGAGATGGGGCGGATATACTTAAATTTGAATAAGCATTACAAGTAGGCGAAGCCCAAGAATCTAGCACCAAGTAATAGGTTTGCCCTGCAGTTACATTGGCTTTCATGGATTTGCTTCCGGTAGAAGATTGAGCATTAGCGATGCATATACCAGAGCCAGGTCCACAACTTCCAACGGGACAACCTTCATAAAGCATTAAACCCGTATGGGAACCTGATGAAGTAAGGTCAATAGTTATACAACCTGATGAAGTAGGTGTAAAGACAAATACTTGGTCTTCACCTGTAAGATATGATGTGCTTCCGCAAGTAACCATGTTTGTACTTGTTAAATCATTTATAGCGCCGCAAGTAGTTCCTGCTCCCGAAGAGTAGGGTAGTGCAGGCACATTGATAACACCTGTACCCAGTAAAGATGCACATGAAGGAGACGGGCTGGGTGCAGAAATTGTTAAATTAGAATAAGCATTACAAGTAGGCGAAGCATAGGAATCTAAAACCAAGTAATAGGTTTGACCCGCAGTTACATTGGCACAAAGGGTTTTACTTCCCGAAGAAGATTGAGAATAAGCAATACAAGTTCCAGGAGTAACCCCACACCCCCCTACGGGACAACCTTGGTACAACATCAAACCTGTCCAGGAGCCTGAGGAGGTAAGATTAATATTGATGGTTCCCGATGCGGTAGGGGTGAATACAAACACCTGGTCTTCGCCCGTAAAATAGCTAGAACTGCCGCAAGTAACCGCATTTAGATTGGTAATTTCATTACCAGCTCCGCAAGTAGTTCCTGCTCCTGAAGAATACGGTAATGCAGGCACGTTGATAACACCAGTACCCATTAAGGAATTGCACGTCGGGGAGGGACCGCATGGATCGTAAACGCAAATTCCAAAAGTGCCGTTGTTGTCATTACCGTATTCCCAAACTCTAATCCATATTGTACTGCCGGGTGTCAAACCTGAGCGGTCAATCATAGGCATTAAGCCGTTAGGACTGTCATCGTCATCACATTCTATTAAGGTTAATGAGCCACAAGTACCTGAATAAATAGCCATTCCCCCATCCGTTATTACACCCGTTTGGGTATCAATAATAAGCCTTCCACCTGCCGGCACCACTGCAGTAAACCATACATCTCCCCCTTGATAATTAGCACAACCCGGTGCTGGTACTCCTGGTGATGCCGTTGCCCCTGCATTCGTGTAAATAGAATAACTACATGAAGTGCCTACTGTTAATGCAATTGCATTACAAGGGTCATCATTGGTAGGAGGTGGAGGTGGACTCGTTACACAGATTTGGAAATTTCCGCTTCCTGAACCGGTTCCATAGTGATATACCCTGATACGGTAGGTTGCTCCCACGGTAAGACCGGTAAGAGTCCAGGTTTCCAATCCCCCTGAACCTGTGGCATCACGACAAATCAAACTTGTTAACCCTCCACATACACCAGAGTAAACTTGAAATACCGCATCAAAACCTGACCCGCTTTGTACTTGTACAGTATGAGAAGTTGCGGTAGCAGTAAATTGATACCAAACATCATCGTCTGCATTCCCCACGCAACCCGCTAAAGACTGGGTAGCCCCTGTTGTAGAACCTGCTGTATAGGAACAAGAAACTCCCGGTGTTAATGTAATTGCCCCCGAACATTCGTTATTAGCAGGGGGTTCGGTTACACAAATTTGGAATGTACCACCACCCGGACCAAAGTGGTGCACCTTGATGTAGTAGGTATTTCCGATAGTTAAACCGGTTACCGTGCGTGTTTCAACACCACCTGTTCCCGTTGCATTTACACAGGTACCTCCCGTTGCAACAGTTCCCGAACAATTTATGTAAACTCCTAAAACTGCATCAAAAGATCCACCACTTTGCACCCTTACAACATGAGAGGTAGCGGTTGCCACAAAACGAAACCATCCATCGTCATCGGGGTTTCCATTGGTACAACCTACCCCGCTAGGGGTAAAACCTGTGGTATTGCCAGTCGTATAGGTACAGGATACACCAGGAGTCAATAAGGTTGCCGAAGCCCCACAGTCATCACTTTGCCCATGCAAATAAATACTACCGAAAGTCAATAAAGTTATCGCTATAATAATCTTTTTCATAAATCCCTCCTTATTTAGAAATTAAATTTTGATATTCTTTTGGGTTTTCGTTGACCCATTTTTGTTTGGCATTTTGGTAATTTTGCGCATCAACTTCAGGATTTCCTGTAACCTCGTAGTAAAAATTCGCCCATTCACATTTTACAAAATGTTTTCCATCCTGAAAATATTCTTTAGGCATTTCCGTTTGTTTTTTTTGTTTTTCTTCTACTTTTAATTTTTCATCTGTAGAATGAAAATAAGCCAAAATTTTCGGTTCAGTAATTCCTAATTCTTGCAATTGAGTAGAACTTTCTACATTTTTTACAAAAACCGCATGGTTCCATTCATTTTTTGTAATGGTTTCAATTAATTTATTTTCGTTTACCGAATTAGGATTGAAAGCCACGAACATCAAACGATGGTTTCCATTGATTTCAGCGCCAATTAGCTTTGCGCCATATCTTTCCATTTTTTCCTCGTATAATCCGATAGTTTTTCCATTCAATTGGTCACTACCGAATACGAGTACTTTTTCCTGTGCTTTTATGCTACTTAAAGAGCAAGTACTTAAAAGCATGATAAATAAAAATCTTTTCATAAATTTTGAAAGTTAAGATTCAATCATGCAAAATTAGTAAAAAACAGAAAAAAAAAATTTTTTTTTTATTTTTTTTAAAAAAAAAAGTAGTAGTTGATAATTTTTAAATACTTAAAAATTATTTTTTACTATTTAGGAAGTAATGGTTATAAAAAAAACATACTATTATTTTAAATTCAAAATTTTGAGGAAAAATTATTCCTTCAAAAAATCAGCTACCAAGAAGCAGCTTCCGCAAATGATTATGAGTTCATCGGATTTTACGCTTATTGACAATTCATTATTTAAATGATCCCAATTGATAAAAATCTTACCTATTAATCCTTCGTTTTGTGCCCACTCGTTTAATATATTGGCTTCTAAGCCTCTTTCAACATTAGGTTTTATGAAATAATATTTAGAATCCTTAGGGAACAAAGCAAGCATAGGTTTAACATCTTTATCAGAAACAAAACCTAAAACAAAATGAAGTTTTTTCGTTTCAAAATCTTTTAGATTTTGTAGTAAATGCGATATTCCCGAAATATTATGGGCTACATCCAGCAAAACATTGATTTCTTTCCATTGGATAAATTCCATTCTACCTTTTAAACCAGAAATTTTTTTTATATTTTTTAACGCATTAATTAGGATTGTCTCTTGAATTAAGGAAAATTGATTTTTCAATTTATTAATAGCTAACAAAATAGTTTTTAAATTTTTTTGTTGATAATTACCGATTAAATCGGTAGTATAAATTTTTCCGTTATAAGTATTTTTAAGGGTTTGAGAAAACCAAGAATGTTGTATTAGTTCCCAATGAAACTCATCTTCTGCAAAAGTTATTGGTGCATTTTCAATAGCAGCTTTTTGTAAAAAAACATTATCCGTTTCGGGGTGGTGCTCACCAATTATAACAGGTATATTGGGTTTAATGATACCTGCTTTTTCAAAAGCAATTTTTTCTAAAGTATTACCCAAAAACATTTGATGGTCATAGGAAATATTAGTAATAATGCTCAAAATCGGATTTATTACATTAGTGGTATCTAACCGACCACCCATTCCTACTTCAATCACTGCCACATCTACTTGTTGTTCTTTGAAGTATTCAAAAGCCATAAAAGTAGTATATTCAAAAAAACTGGGTTGTAGTTTGAAGATGATTTCTTGATGTTTTTTTACAAAATTAACAACAAATTCATGAGGTGCATTTTTACCATTAACCTTAAATCTTTCGGTAAAATCTACTAAGTGAGGAGAAGTATATAAACCTACTTTATATCCTGCATGAATTAAAACTGCTGCAATTGCATGGCTCACTGAACCTTTACCATTCGTCCCCCCTACATGTATAGTGATATACGATTGATGCGGTTTCCTAAAATATTCATCTAACATTATAGATTTTTCTAATCCTGGTTTAAAAGCAGCCGTGCCAATTCTATGATAAGCAGGTGTAAATTGATATAAAAAATTTAAAATTTCTGAATAACTATCCATATATTCGTTGCAAAATTAATAGTATTGAATGTAAATAAAATGAATTCTATTCTTACACAAAAAAAAGAATATTTAGGACTTGGGATTATGTCAGGTAGTTCATTAGATGGTATAGACATAGCTGCCATAAAGTTTTATTTTGATAACCAGGAATTTAAAAATTTTGAAATTTTAAATGGGGAAACTTTTCCTTATGATGAAAGGTGGTTAGCTCGAATTGAGCATTTGCCTTTTGCTTCTGCATTAGATTTTGCTAAAACTCATGTACAATATGGGCATTTACTCGGAAAAAAGGTGATAGAATTTTGTAAAAAATATAAAATCAAACCGGATTTTGTTGCTTCTCATGGTCATACGATTTTTCATCAACCGAAAAAAAGTTTAACTTTTCAAATAGGATGTGGACAAACCTTAGTGAGTTATTTAAAATGCCCCGTTGTTAATGATTTTAGAAGCAAGGATGTTGCCAATGGTGGACAAGGCGCGCCCTTAGTTCCCTTAGTAGAAAAAGAACTTTTTCCAAAAATCAATATTTTTCTTAACCTCGGTGGTTTTGTGAATATTTCGATTTATAAAAATCCTCAAATTTTGGGTTACGATATCACCGCTTGTAATCGTGTATTGAATTATTACGCTTGGAAATTTCAAAAAATACCTTTCGACTCTGACGGAAAAATTGCCTCTCAGGGCAAAGCAAACATCGAATTACTCAATTTAGTGAACTCCTTAAATTATTTTTATTTACCTCCTCCTAAAAGTTTAGGAAATGAATGGTTAGAAGAAAATATTTATCCTCTATTGGATGAATGGGCAAAAAAAATAGGTTATGAATCGATTTTAGCGACATGGGTGGAACATATCGTTCATCAAATTCAATTAGCTTTAAAAAATATCAATAATCCTAAGGTTTTAATTACCGGTGGTGGCATAAAAAATAAATTTTTAAAACAATCTATCCAAAAATCCGTAGAGAGTATTGAACTGATAGAAACAAACGAAACCTTAGTAGATTTTAAGGAAAGTTTAGTTTTTGCTTATTTAGGATTAAAAACACTTTTAGGGAAAAAACATTTTTACCTTGATAAAATCACGGGAGGAAAAAATACCGTTTTAGGGAGTGTTCATTTACCATAGATTTTTATGAAAAGATTGAAAAGGAGAAAATCAAAAAAAATTGAATTGTAACACGTTTTTTGAACCTATTTTTCTATTTGTTTACGAAAAATAACCGTAAATGAAAGTGAGTACAAAAAAAATACCTAAAGCATGATATATTAAACTTTTTGAAATTTTGATGGATAAATTCAAAGATTTAGGGTCTGATTGATTATTATTTTTGAGAAGAGATAATAAAACCATAACGGTACTTAAAAATAAAAAAGAAATACTCATTTGGTGAATAAAAGGAATGCTACTAAAAAAATAATCGAGGGAGATTGAGAAAGGGATGGCGAGCAATACGACCCAATTAGCTGCGTAAGCAGAGGCTTTTTTCCATAAAATACCGAATAAAAAAAGTACAACAACGGCGGGACTTAAATAACCCGTATATTTTTGGATATAAATAAATGCTTGTCCGAATAAGCTTATACTGGGAGCAATCAAAGCTCCAATGAAGAGAGCACATGCAGAAGCAATTTTACCGATTTTCACTAATTGTTTTGGATTTGCGTTGGGTCTAATTAAAACTTGGTAAATATCTAAGGTAAAAATAGTAGAGGAAGAGTTTACCATGGCACTAATTGAAGAACCGACCGCAGCGGTTAAAGCAGCAAAAGCAATACCTTTAATGCCTATTGGCAAAAATTTTTCCATTAATAAAGGGTAGGCGTCATCTGGATTATTGAGATTGGGAATATGATAATACATTGCGATACCGGGTAAAACTACCATTAAAGGCATGAATATTTTTACCCATGCAGCAAAAAGAATTCCTTTTTGGGCTTCTAATAAATTTTTGGCACCTAAGGCTCTTTGAATAATATATTGGTTCATACCCCAGTAATATAAATTAGCTATCCAAATACCACCGAAAACCATTCCCCAACCTGGAAAATCCATGTATTTTGGATTCTCAGCGGATAAAATCATATCAAAATGAGAAGGATAATTTTGATATAAAAAAGATAAACCCGAAAAAAATCCATTTTGAATATCATAAATAGAGAAATAGGCAGCAGCGACACCACCGAGAATTAATATTATAAGTTGAATGACTTCGGTCCATACCACTGCGGTAAGACCACCTAAAATGGAAGTAGCAGAGGAATAAATAATCAAAAGAAAAATTGCCCATTCTTTGGAAATTCCCATTTTTTCAATGGCTAATGAACCAAGATATAAAACAGAAGAAATATTGACAAATACAAATAAAATAACCCAATAAAAAGCAAGCATGGTTTTAACTTTGGAGTTGTAACGTAATTCTAAAAATTGAGGCATGGTGTAAATTTTATTTTCTAAGAAAAAGGGCATCATGATAAAAGCAATAAAAACTAAACTTGCCGCAGCCATGAATTCATAGGAAGCAACAGCCATTCCAACGGTGTATCCGGTGCTGGTCATTCCTATAAATTGTTCAGCAGAGATATTAGAAGCAATCAAAGCACCGCCAACAGCCCACCATGGCAGCGTATTGCCTGCTAAAAAAAAACCGTGAGCGTTTTGGTCTTTTCTTTTCAATCCAATCCACAAACCCAATCCTACTACAAGGATACCAAACAAAAAATAGAAAATGTAATCTAAAAGTTCCATGAATTACTACCAAGTGTAATTTTGTTCATACCAATTATTTTGAGCTTTTAAGACTAATTCAATGACTTCTCTGGCAACCCCCTCACCACCTTTGGCTTTTGTCGTAAAGGAAGCTATTCTTAAAATATCTAATGCAGCGTCAGCGGGTGCAACAGAAATACCTGATTTTTTCATTACCCAATAATCCGGCATATCATCACCAACGTAAATAACCTCTTCTTCTTTTATTTTCCATTCTTTTATTAGTTTGTCATAAACTTCTAATTTGTTAGGAACGCTCATATAAATGTCTTCTATACCTAAATATTGCAATCTTTTTTTTAAACTTTCCGACTTCCCTCCCGAAATAATTCCTACTTTATAACCTTTTTTTACAGCTAACTGCAAAGCATAACCATCTTTAATAGAAGTTCTTTTCACTTCTTCCCCTGAAAATGAATAAATAAAACCATCAGTTAATACGCCGTCTATATCAAAAAGAAATCCTTTAATTTTTGAAAGGTCAAACATGATTAATAAAAAAATGCAAATTAAAGATTTTTTTTTGTAAATTGTTTCGTAGTTTCAAAATACTTACTAATTTCGCAACCATAAATTTTATTAGTTTAATATGAAAGTTAAAGTATTATTGTCTTTATTAATGGTATTTGCTTTTTTGGTAAATGCACAGGATAAAAGTAAACAAAAAAAGAAAAAAGACTCCAACTTTTTAGAAGAGGTGGATTTTCACCATTATATTCCAGTTGATAATTTTGATTACGATGCTGAGATGTTTATTACTACTGCCGAAGGTTTACAGGATTTATCTTCCGCTAGTAATTCTGTAATTTTAAGTGCATTACCCAACGAAACTATGTCTATGAATATCAAAAAAATTGCCAAAGATGGTAGTTTCTTATATTCAACCTCTGCTTTAGCGGAAGGAAAAGGTCGTTATCAAGTAACTGCGGATTATACGAAGTATCGTGTAATAAAAGTTTATGATGACCAAAATCAACCGTTAGGTATGGCAAAAGTAGGAATTGGAGTAAGAATTACAGCAAATTATTTTGCTCCTAAAAACCCAAAACAAAATGTTGCGGATTTGCCCAACTTAGGTAATGCGGGTGAAAAAAAAGCGATTGTTGGCTCTATGAGCTTGGATGTTATAGGCATAGAATCGCAAAAAGTTACTGAAAGATTGCCAGTGCCTGCTGAAATTAATACAACGAATGTTCAAGTTTTCCTAAGAGCATTACAAACTATTATGTCTAAAGTTTATGAAGATGATGTTCGTTTAAAACCACAAGTTGTAGCCTTAAAACCTGAAAAAGAAGGTCTAACTTTGCTTCAGTTCCAAAAAGAATTGAAAGATAGAATGAACAAAGATAAAGGTAAACAAAGGTAAATATATTTTTTAATATTTGATGAAGGGGGCTGTCTAAAAGGGTAATTTTTACCCAAAGTCAAAATAGCAATATATTGATTTTTAAATAATTAAAATTCAATTTTTGCTCATGAACGGGCTTTTTAGGCAGCCTCTAATGATTTCTTTTTCCTTGAGGTTTTTGACCGTATTCGTATAAATTATTTTTTGATACTTATCGCACCCATTTAAAAATACCTTTTCTTTTTTGGGTTCAAAAGATATTGTAACTATATTTGCCGCCTATATTACTCAATGTGGTTAAGATTTGCAGAGATTATTCTAAAGTATAGAAAAGTTTTTCTTTGGGTTATCACTATAACGACAGTTTATATGGGTTATTTGGGCACAAAAGTAGAAATTTTTCAAGAATTTGTTAAAGTGGTACCCGCTGATGACCCTGACTTTGTTCAATATCAAAATTTTAAAAAAACTTTTGGTGAAGATGGAAATGCTTTAATTATCGGAATAGAAACTTCTAATAAACTTTTCGACAAATCTCTATTTACTGAAATTCAATACTTAACAGATTCTCTAAAAAAAATAAATGGAATAAAAAATATATTGAACTATACTTCGCTTCCCGAGCTTTATCGAAATGATACCTTACAAAAATTTGAGGTTATTCCTTTGATACCAGATACTTTTTCTATTGAAAACATAGAAAATCAAATAAAAAAACACCCGTTTTATAAAAATTATATTTTTGATAGCAGTTTTACGACCACCATTTGTGCAGTAAGTTTAACCAACGAAATCCTTAATACAAAGGACAAACACCAATTATTATGGGGAATAATGAACCGTTTTGAGGAATTAGCAACCAAACACGGTATCCATGTACACTTTGCGGGTTTACCTTACGTAAGAACTTATAATGCAAAGAAACTCCCACAGGAGTTAAAACTTTTCATGGTATTGGCTACTTTGGTAACTGCATTAACTTTATATCTTTTTTATCGTTCATGGTTGCCCGTTATTTTTCCTATGCTTACTATCGCATTGACCGCCGCATGGTCATTAGGATTAATT
>Ga0308414_1002593_pt1 | contig 11762 bp, 12 predicted proteins | sample HotsprSampleOS50_FD_205667 | JGI IMG/M metagenome (GOLD analysis project Ga0308414, IMG submission 205667) | Hot spring phototrophic mat microbial communities from Octopus Spring, Yellowstone National Park, Wyoming, United States - 20090730_OS50 ... | reverse complement strand
CAAGAAGCCATCATCAATAAGCGGAAAGTGCTTCTCGTAAACCATCGATCTTCTGGCAAGCTCGTGCCGCGTCATAATCACCTCCTCAAGCTGCTGACCGAGCAGGCGAAGGACTATAAGCCGCTTCACTTCCCCGTGGTGATCAACAAGGCAAAGCACCTGGGCCGGGAATATACGCAGCGCACGCGTTCCTTTCTCTATGCGTCGCTGGGCGCGACGTTTGCCACCATGATCGGCTTGAATCGGCTGCGCTTTTACGAGAACGGGATCGTGAGCTTCAACCTGCCGCCCTCACCTCAGGTCATCGGCGCGCGGGCGACTCGCACGACGCATCCGCAAGTCTTGAACGGCTTCTCTCAGCTTTTTTCCTCATTGGCAGACAAGACGTTCACAGTTGAGAATCCGTTCTTGTGGAAAACGAAGACCGAAGTTGTGAGGCTTATTGGGGACGCAGGCTGCGGCAAGCTGCTTCCCTTTGCGACGAGCTGCACCCATACATGTGAGGTGACCAAGCAGCACACGCATTGTGGTACGTGTTCCCAGTGCATCGACCGCCGGTTCGCCGTGCTTGCGGCTGGGCAGGAGGCGAACGACCCCGGCGAGGCCTACGGAGTTGATCTTTTGGTGGGCGAACGGAGGAAGGGCGAGGCCAAGAAGGGCGATCCCCGAACCATGATCGCGGCGTACCTGGAGACCGCGAATGACATTGAAAAGATGAATGCCGTCCAGTTTTTCAGTCGCTTTGGCGAAGCCAGCCGCGTGCTTCGGCATATCGCCGGCACCCCGGATGCAGTAGCGCTGCAACTCTTCGATCTCCACCAGCGGCACGCAAAACAGGTCACCGGGGTCATCGACCAGGCGTTCGCCAAGCACGGCGCGGCGATTCGCAAACGAGAACTGCCGGCCAGTTGCCTGCTGCGTCTGGTCTACGACTCGGGTTCTGCCCCGGCTGGCGACGATGCGCCGGCAGCATCGACGTCACCGCCAGCGAACGCGCCGGCGAATTACATCTGTCGCAAAGGAAAGTGCTGGGTCATCCGGTTCGATGGGCAGGAAGAGCGGGTCTACACGCCGGACATCGGCTTTGACTACCTACAGATTCTGCTCGAGCGCCCCGGCACCTCGTTTTCCGCGTCGAAACTGGACTGCGACGTGAGACGCCGGAAGAAGGAGCTGAAGATGCGGACGGCGTCGCAGGCTGACTTCGGCAATGACGAGTCGCCTACCACGGATGGGATGGACGCTGATGATCTTCTCGACGACGAGGGCCGGGAGAACTTGGGCACACGCCTTGCCGAGATTGAAGCACTCTTGCCAGCGCTGCAGGCAAGCGACTCGCCAACCCGCCTTGATGAAATTGAAGAACTCGAAAAGGAGAAGACGTGGATCACCTCGACCTTGGGCGCGGCCCGCGGGTTGAAAGGCCGCAAGCGGAAACTCGGAGATGATCGAAACCGAGTAAGGAATCGGGTCTGCAACGCCATCCGCCGGGCCTTGAATCAGGTCAAGCAATACGACGCCCGGCTCTGCGAGCACCTGGTGAGGCCCATCTTGAACCTCGGCCACACCATCAGCTACGTCCCGAGGGACGGCATGGCCTGGTCCATGTCTGCATGCGACGCCTCCTGACCAACCGACCGATGCTACACGAAATGTAGCATCGGCTACGCCGGTCGTATCGCCATGCCTCTCGAGGTATGGCCCGGCGAGCCAAACAGCCAGCCGCCGTCAAGGGCGGCAGAACACCCCGTGAAGAGCCTTTCGCCGGGCCTGCTTCGCGGGGTGTTTTTTTGCGCCGACCGGCGCAGGAGGTGACTCCATGAAACCTGGCCTGACCAAGGCCGCGCTGCCGGAACCCCGACAGCGCCTAGTGGAGTTGATGCAAGCCATCAACTTCGGCCGCATTGAGGGTCTGGCTGTTCTCGACGGCGATCCCGTTCTTGATCCGCCGCCGCGCGTGATCCGCGAGGTCAAGTTCGGCGGCGAGAACGGCCCCCGGCCGGAACTCGACGCCGGCAACTTCCTGCTCAAGTCCCAGGTCGTCGAACTCTTCCGGCATTTCGACGAGCTGGGCAACGGCACCATCGACGTGCTGGAGATCAAGCACGGGCTGCCGTTCCGCATGCTGGTCGCGGAGGCCGCCGCCTAATCACGGGTTTGGCCCCCGCGCGGACAAACAACGTTTCGATCACCAGACATTTTGCCGGCCGCGAAGCGGAGGCGATTGTGGGCGACGCCGATCAAGGCGCTCCTCGCATCGCCTCCGCTTCGCGTTGGCCTGCATCACTTCGCCAGTCGTCGTGGCCCACGCCTTTTCTCCTCCGCGGCCGGGAGGAGATTTCCCGTGTTTCACGACGACAAGATCGTTCTCGACCGTTTCGCCCAGGGCATCATCCGGCGCAAGGTCCAGCTGCTCGTCAGCCGCGCCGGCTTCACCAAGCAGGATCGTCAGGACCTGGAACAAGAGCTGGTCCTTCGCCTGCTTCAGAGCCTGGAAATGTTTGATCCCGAGCAGGCCCACCCGAACGTCTTCATCACCACTGTCATCGAGCGCGCCGTCGCCATGATCCTGCGCAAGCGGCGGGCCAAGAAGCGCGACGGCGGCGTGGTGTGTTCCCTCGACCAGAGGCAGACCAAAGAAGGCAAATCGCCCGAGCCCATCGATCCACGGCCCAGCGACCAGGACACATTCGACCTGGCCAGCGACCTGGCCGAGGTGCTGGCCCGGCTGCCCGATGACCTGCGCGCTTTGGCCGAACGGCTCAAGAGCCAGTCGCTGTCGCAGGCCGCACGCGACCTGGGCGTTCCGCGCTCGACGCTCCAGCGGCAGGTCCAGCGTCTGCGCCGCTGCTTCGAGGACGCCGGGTTGCGGATTTATCTGTGATCGCTGCGTCAGTTCCCCGGCGGATTGCAAAGGTCTTCTTGTAGAGGCCCTGAGCATTTCGCGGGGGAACTGACATGACCAAGGAACTCTATCGCTACACGTTCCCGCCCCACGTTCCGGTCGAGGAGATCGAGGCCACGCTGCTCCTGGCGCTGTGGGGCGCGGAGAGCTTGCATGGCGAGTCCCAGGTCCGGCTCGATGCGGCGCATTTCCTCGACCCCGACCGGCGTGCGTGCGTCATCGACGCCGGCACGCCGGTCGGCCGGGATGTGAATTGCTTGTTCGTCGGCTTCGTCCGCCGCGAGTTCGGCAGCGAAGCCTTCAAGGTGGAGCGCGTCGATGCCCTCCACAACCATCAACCCGAGGAGGTCCACGCATGACTTTGATGTCGCGCGTCCAGCGGGGCCGGACGCCGAAGCCGCCGAGGTTGCTCGTCTACGGCACCGAGGGGATCGGCAAATCCACATTCGCCGCCAGCGCGTCCAAGCCTGTTTTTGTCCAGACCGAGGACGGCCTGGACGAGATCGCCTGCGACAAGTTTCCGCTAGCCACGGCCTTCGACGAAGTGATCAGCGCGCTGGGCGAACTTCGCACCGAGAAGCACGAATACGAGACCGTCGTCATCGACAGCCTCGACTGGTTGGAGCGCATGATCTGGGACCGCGTCTGCCAGGAGTCGGGCGTCAAGACTATCGAGAAAGCTGACGGCGGCTTCGCCAAGGGCTACACGCACGCCTTGACCTTCTGGCGCGAGGTCATCGACCAGCTCAACCTGCTCCGGGCGGGGCGCGGCATGGTCGTGCTGCTGATCGCTCACGCCAAGGTCGAGAAGTTTGAGGACCCGGAATCCTCGCCTTACGACCGTTGCTCGCCGCGCCTGCACAAGCACGCCGCCGCGCTCGTCAGCGAATGGTGCGACGCCGTGCTGTTCGCCACGCGGAAGATTCGCACGCAGACCGAGGACGCCGGCTTCAATCGCAAGCGCACCATCGCCCACGCGATCGGCAAGGACGGCGGCGAGCGCATCCTGCGCTGCGTGGGCGGACCCTCGTGCATCGCCAAGAACCGTTATGGGATCGCCGACGACCTGCCGCTGTCGTGGGCGGCGTTCATCGCGGCCCTTTCCACCAACCAGAAAGAAGGAGCCAAGACCAATGGCTGATTTGCGCGGGTTCGATGCCAACCAGGTCGAACCGTCCACCGACTTCGATCCCATCCCGGCCGGCAAGTACCTGGCCATCATCACCGAGAGCGAGATGAGGCCCAACAAGGCCGGCACCGGGCATTTTCTCCAGCTCACCTTCCAGATCATGGAAGGCCCGTTCAAGAACCGCCTGCTGTCGGCGCGCCTGAACCTTGACAACCCGAACGCGACTGCGGTGCAGATCGCTCGCGCGGAGCTGTCCGCGATCTGTCGGGCCGTCGGCGTGCTCGCCCCCAGCGACTCGGTCGAGCTGCACAACTTGCCCTTGGTGGTCCACGTCAAGTGCAAGAAGCGCGACGACACGGGCGAGATCGCCAACGAGATCAAGGGCTACGCCAAGAAGGAGGCGCCGGCAGCGCCCGCGGCCAGCGCGCAGCCGCAGGCCAATACCACGCCGCCCTGGAGGCGCTCGTGACGTTCGAGGTCGAGCTGCCCTACCCGCCGTCGATCAACCATTACTGGCGGCGGGTGGGGCCGCGAACCCTGATCAGCCGCGAAGGCCGCCGCTTCCGCCAGCGCGTCATGGCGAACCTCGCGGCCCTGGCCTGCGAGCCGCTGCACGGACCGCTCGCCGTGGAAGTCGAAGTGTATCCGCCAGACAACCGTCGGCGCGACATCGACAACGTGCAAAAAGCCCTACTCGATGCGCTCCAGCACGGCGGCGCGTACCTGGACGACAGCCAAGTGGTCCGCCTGGCCATCGTCAAGCGCGAGCCCGTCGTGGGCGGGAAAACCCTTGTCCGCATTCGGAACGAGTGATGCTAACACTGCGTCCCTACTAGGAAGAGGCCAAGGCCGCTGTCTACACGCACCTGCGCATGCGCGACGACAACCCGTGCGTCGTGATCCCCACCGCCGGCGGCAAGACGCCGGTGATGGCGTCGATCTGCAGGGATGCAGTCGGCCTGTGGCAAGGCCGCGTCCTGATCCTGGCCCACGTCAAGGAGCTGCTGGAGCAGACGGCCGAGAAGCTGAACAAGGTTTGTCCCGAGGTCCGCTTCGGCATCTACTCGGCGGGCCTCAAGCGCCGCGACACCGCAAACCCGGTGATCGTGGCTGGCATCCAGTCCGTGTACAAGCGGGCGTGCGAGCTGGACGCCTTCGACCTCGTCGTCATCGACGAGGCGCACATGATCCCGCCCGAAGGCGACGGCATGTATCGGCAGTTCCTGGCCGACGCCCGCGCCATCAATCCCAACCTGCGGATCATCGGCTTCACGGCGACGCCGTTCCGCCTCAAGACCGGTTCGATCTGCACGCCGGACGGCTTCCTCAACCACGTTTGCTACGAGGTCGGCGTCCGCGAGTTGATCGTCCAGGGCTACCTCTGCCCGCTCATCACCAAGGCCGGCATCAACAAGGCCGACTTCAGCCGGCTGCACGTGCGGGCCGGCGAGTTCGTGGCCGACGAGGTCGAGGACCTGATGGACGACGACCGGCTCGTCGAGGCCGCCTGCGGCGAGACGGTCGGCTACACCGGCAAACGCAAGGCGGTGCTGATCTTCGCCAGCGGCATCAAGCACGGCGAGCACATCGTCCGTGTGCTGAAAGACAGGCACGGCATCACCTGCGGCTTCATCACCGGTGAGACGCCGACCGGCGAGCGCGACGCGCTGCTCGATGAGTTCCGCGCGGGCCGGCTGAAGTATCTGTGCAACGTCAACGTGCTGACCACCGGCTTCGACGCCCCGAACATCGATTGCGTGGCGCTGATCCGTCCCACGTTGTCGGCCGGCCTCTATTACCAGATGGTCGGCCGGGGCTTCCGCCTGCACCCCAGCAAGCACAATTGCCTGGTCCTGGATTTTGGCGGCAACGTGCTGCGGCATGGCCCGGTCGATCAAATCCGGGTCAAGCAGTACGGCGCGGGCGGTAACGGCCAGGCGCCGGCGAAGGAGTGTCCCGAATGCCTGTCGGTCGTGGCCGCCGGCTACGCGCGCTGCCCGGATTGCGGATACGAGTTCCCGCCGCCGCAGCGGACGCCGCACGATGGCAAGGCCAGCGAGGCCGGCATCCTGTCGGGTCAGGTCACGACCACGAAGTGCGCCGTGCGGGACGTGTTCTACAGCGTTCACACCAAGCGCGGCGCCGGCCCTGATGCGCCCCGGAGCATGCGCGTCGATTACAAGGTGGGCTGGAACGATTACAAGTCGGAGTGGATCTGCTTCGAGCACGGCGGCTATGCCCGCCAGAAGGCGGTGCACTGGTGGAGACGGCGCTCCAAGGAGCCGGTGCCGGAGACCGCCGAGGAGGCAGTCGCCTTGGCGCAAAACGGACGCCTGGCCCCCACCCGCGAGATCACCATCCGCGCCATGACGGGTGATGACTTCGACCGCATCGTCGGCTACGAGCTGGGCGACATCCCGCCGCCGCTGGACGACCAGGAGCTGCCCGCAGACGCTCTCGACTTCCCGTTCGGTTACAACGCGGTCGCCGCGGAGGAGGAGATTCCGTGGTGACCCCTGGCGAGCTACTAACCGCTGCTCTCCGCTATGCCGAGATGGGCTATCCGGTCTTCCCCTGCGCGCCGGGCGGTAAAGCGCCGCTCACCGAACATGGCTTCCACGATGCGACCGTCGATCCCGAGCAGATCGAGCGCTGGTGGGCGCAGCACCCCAGCGCCAACATCGGCATTCCGACCGCGGGGCTCGTGGTCATCGACATCGATGGCGACGGCAACCGCTGGCCCGGCGACGACCCTGACCGGCTGCTGGAGCTGGCGGCGGGGCCGATGGCGTTGACGCCGCGCGGCGGCAGCCACCACCTGTTCCGGCAGCCGCAGGGCAAGAACTGGCGCTGCACCGAGGGCCGGCTGGCGGCGAAGGTCGATACGCGCGCCGACGGCGGCTACATCGTGGCCCCGCCGTCCGTGGTCGCGGGCGGGAAGGCGTACCGCTGGGCACCGGGTCTGGAGTTGGACGACCCGCCCGACCGCCTCCCCGAACCGCCGCCCTGGTTGGCCCAGGAACTCGACCGGTTGGCCGCCCCGTTGGCCAACGGAACGCCCACGTTCGCCCACGTCGCGGCTGGTCCGCCCGAGGCGAACGCGATCCCGGAGGGGCAACGGAACGCGACCCTGGCACGCCTGGGCGGGAATATGCGCCGGGTCGGGATGTCCCAGGCCGAGATCGCCGCCGCGCTCCTCCAGACCAACAAGGACCGTTGCTCGCCGCCGTTGTCGCCGCGCGAGGTCGAGCGGATCGCCGCAAGCATCGCCAGGTACGAGCCGGATCAGATCGCGGTCGCCTTGACCGAAAACCACTGGGACCAGATGTATGCCGAGGCGCCGGCGGACGACGAGGTCGATGCGAAGGACCCCGGATCGATTGCCGACGAGCTGCTTCGCGTTCCTGGCTTCATCGACGAGGTGATGGCTTACACGCTCGACACCGCGCCGTACCCGGAACGAGTCATGGCCTTCTGTGGGGCACTGGCGCTGCAGGCAGTCCTGGCGGGCCGCAAGGTCCGTGACCCGATGGGCAACCGGACGAACCTTTACATCCTGGGTCTGGCCAACTCTGGCGTCGGCAAGGACCACGCCCGCAAGGTGAACCAGCGCATTCTGTACGAGGTGGGCCTGGCCGAGTGCCTGGGCAACAGCTTCGCCAGCGGCGAGGGAATCGAGGACCGCCTGTTCATCCAGCCCGCTGTCCTCTATCAGGTGGACGAGATCGACGGGCTGCTGTTGCGGGTCAGCCAGGCGAGGGATGCCCGGCACGAGCAGATCGTATCAATGCTGCTGCAGATGTATTCCAGCGCCAGCGGGGTCTATGTGATGCGCGCCAAGGCCGGGCGCGAGCGGACAGTCATCGATCAACCGTCCCTGTCGATCTTCGGCACAGCCGTGCCCAAGCAGTTCTATGAGGCGCTGTCGCGGCGGCTGCTGACCAATGGCTTTTTGGCCCGCATGGTCGTGCTCGAATGCCGTCGGCGCGGCACTGGCCGCGAGGACGGCGGCCGTTCCTTGCCCGCTTCGATCCTGGATACCGCGCGATGGTGGGCCGAGTTCCGGCCTGGGGCAGCGCCGGGCAACCTCAGCGACTGGCACCCCGAGCCGCGCCTGGTGCCGCAGACCGACGATGCCAGGGAGCAGTTCCGCAAGCTCCGCGAGCAGGCCGATGCGGCCTACGCGCTGGCGGAAACACGCAACGACACCGTGGCGATGGCGATCTGGGCGCGGGCCTACGAGAAGGCCCGCCGCCTGGCCTTGGTGTACGCCTGCAGCGCCAACCACGTCGAACCGGTCATCGGCCCGGAGGCGGTTGCCTGGGCGGGGTCGTTCGTGGACCACCAGACCCGGCGCATGCTGTTCATGGCCGGCTGCCATGCCAGCGAGAGCGAGTTCGACGCCAAGCGAAAGCGGCTCTTGGAAGTGCTAGCCCAGTGGCGGGAGCAGCACGGCGACGAGTGGATGCCGTTCTGGCGCATCAACCGGCGGCTCCCCTGGACCAGCCGGGAGCACGAGGAGGTCCGGGCCACGCTGTTGGAGCAGCGGCTCATCGAAGCTCGCACCGTACAGACGCGAGGCCGCCCCGGTACGGTGTACCGCCTGCTTCCGACCAGCCCGAGCGAGGAAGAGGACACGTCGTGAAGGACTTATTGCGCTTCTTGCTGTTGTTGCACGGGGCTTCACACATGAGAGCGAGAGGAGAGAGGGAAATGGTCTGCGAGAGGGGTAGGCAATAACAACAAGAAGTCTTCTCTCTCCTCTCTCTCCCTCGTTTCCCTTGCCGGATAGGTACTTCCGGGCCTTCTTGCGCTTTTTGACCCCGGCGGGAACAGCCGCGAAGGTAAGGACAGTTTTATTTCCTGGTCCGAACGTTTTGCCATGAACACCAACCAATGTGCCACGACCTGGAAGCACGCCGCAGCTGAATTGAAAGCCCGGCTGGATGTCGATCATCGCAACCACCGCATGCTGGCCGACCCGTGGTCGCGGGCCGCCCACTGCATGGTTCAAGGCTTGCGGAACATTGTCAGCCAGGGAAGAATCGCCCATGTCCCTCACCCCCAAAGGAGGTTCACCACATGGAACGAGGCTGCACAGAGCATGAAGGTGTCGCTGAATGGACGGGCGCGGAGCCGACGCCTGGACCCCACGACCTGGCGTTTCTGGGCGGGACATCTGCCGCGAGTGGAGTTGCGCTACATCCCCATGCGAAACCGTTACGGCCCAGCGGCGCGGTGACCACGGGCAACGTTCTGCAACTGCTGGAGTGGCAGCGTTACCGTTGCGCTCTCACCGACCGGCCGCTCACACCCGACACGGCGTCACTGGATCACATCGTTCCGGTACGAAACGGCGGTGAGCATTGCATCGACAACGTCCAGGTGTTGCACAAGGAGGTCAATCGTGCCAAGGCCACGATGACCAACGAAGAATTCATCCTGCTTTGCCGCGAGGTCGTCGAGCACGCCGCGCGGCATCACTCGGAAGGAGAAGAGCCATGAAGATAGAGTTGCGTAAGCTGTCCGAGATCAAGCCCTACGAGAACAATCCCCGGATCAACGACGACGCGGTCGAGGCCGTGGCGGCGTCGATCCGCGAGTTTGGCTTCCGCCAGCCGATCGTGGTCGACGTCGAGGGCGTCATCATCGTCGGGCACACGCGCTACAAGGCCGCGCTCAAGCTCGGCCTGGCGAAAGTGCCGGTCCATGTCGCCAAGGACCTGACGCCGGAGCAGATCAAGGCGTACCGCATCGCCGACAACAAGACCAACGAGCTGTCCGACTGGAACTATGACCTGCTGCCGATCGAGTTGGGCGAACTGCAGGCCTGCAATTACGATCTCGGCCTGCTCGGTTTCGACCAGGACGAGCTGGCCAAGCTGCTCGACCCCGGCGTGAAGGATGGCTTGTGCGACCCCGACGAGGTGCCGGCCCCGCCCGACGAAGCAACCACGCGCCCAGGCGACTTGTGGCTGCTGGGTGACCACCGCCTGCTGTGCGGCGACGCCGGAAAATCGGAAGACGTGGATCGCCTGCTCGACGGCGCGGCCATCCACCTCGTCAACACGGACCCGCCGTACAACGTGAAGGTGGAGCCGCGTTCCAACAACGCCATTGCCGCCGGCCTCAGCTCGTTCGAGGTAACGCATCACCAGAAGATGGACGTCGTCCGGCACCCCGAGAAGGCCAAGCCAACGGGCAAGAAGCTGCGGGCCAAGGACCGGCCGCTCGCCAACGACTTCGTGTCAGATGAAGAGTTCGACCGCATGCTGCACGCCTGGTTCGGCAACATCGCCCGCGTGCTGCTGCCGGGCCGGGGCTTCTACATCTGGGGCGGCTACGCCAACGTCGCCAACTACCCGCCGGTGTTGAAGGCGTGCGAGCTGTATTTCTCGCAGGCGATCATCTGGGTGAAGGAGCATCCCGTCCTGACCCGCAAGGACTTCATGGGCAACCATGAGTGGTGCTTCTACGGCTGGCGCGAGGGCGCCGCGCACGTCTTCCTCGGCCCGAACAACGCCGTGGATGTCTGGTCGGTCAAGAAGGTCAACCCGCAGTCGATGGTCCATTTGACCGAGAAGCCGGTCGAGCTGGCGGTGCGGGCGATGCAGTACTCGTCGCGGCCCGGCGAGAACGTGATCGATCTATTCGGCGGCAGCGGCTCGACGCTGATCGGCGCGGAGCAGACGGGTCGCAAGGCGTTCTTGATGGAGCTGGACCCGCTGTATTGCGACGTCATCGTTCAGAGGTTCGAGAAGTTCACCGGCAAGAAGGCCGAGCGCATTCCCGCGCCGGAGGAGGCCACGGCATGATCGCGTACCTGGCGAGTCCGTATTCGCATCCCGACCCGGCCGTCCGCGAGGAACGGCATCGGGCCGCGTGCCGCGCGGCCGCAGCGCTGCTGCTGGCCGGGCAGCCGGTCTTCTCGCCCATCGCGCACAGCCATCCGCTCGTGGCCTACGGGCTGCCGGCGGATTGGTCGTTCTGGCAGCGCTATGACCGGGAGATGCTGGCGCGGTGCGACGAAGTGGTGGTCCTGATGCTGGCCGGTTGGCGGGAGAGCGTCGGCGTGCGGGAAGAGATTCGGATCGCGCGGGAGCTGGGCAAGCCGGTGCGGTATCTGGTCCCGGAGTTGGCCCGCGTTTCGCCCACGTTGGCCCACGTCGCGTCCGGTTCCCCGAAGGCGGACCCAACGCCAACCGGGGCCGACCGCCCGCCCACGTTGGCCCACGTCGCGTCGGAGGTGCCGGGGTGAACGCCAACGCGACCAACGAGAAGAGACCCGGCCAGCGGGTCTCACGGGCGAAGGGATTGTCGGGGCGGGTCAGTCGTCCAGCGAATCGGTCTCGCGCCAGTTTGGGTTGTATACCGTTCCGCAATGGTCACAGCGGACGCGGTCGTCGTCGATCCACACCAGCTGGTCGATGTCGTCCTCGCCGCATTGCGGGCATTGACAGCCGGCACGCACCCGTTCGTAGTCGTTCGGAGCGAGAGGTTGGTTGTTGGTCGTCATGGCGCGTGCTCCTTTCAGTTGTTCAGCGCGAACTTGCCACGCTCGGTCTTGGTGAAGCGGGACTCCTTGGCCTTGGTCGTGATCTCGCGGAGGATCGCGGCGTACAGCGTGGCCGAGGGCGTCTTGCCGTTGGGGCTGGTCCAGTACCCCTTCGCGGCCATCGCGTCGATCATCTCCTGGCAGGTCATCGCCTGGCCCGTCTCGCCCAGCAG
>Ga0308414_1002592_pt1 | contig 11762 bp, 10 predicted proteins | sample HotsprSampleOS50_FD_205667 | JGI IMG/M metagenome (GOLD analysis project Ga0308414, IMG submission 205667) | Hot spring phototrophic mat microbial communities from Octopus Spring, Yellowstone National Park, Wyoming, United States - 20090730_OS50 ... | reverse complement strand
CGAGCCCGAGCCCCGCGCCGCCTTGGTTCCTTGTGGTGGAGCTGTCTAGTTGGGTGAATTTCTGAAACAGCAGCCCGATCTTTTCCTCCGGGATCCCGATGCCCGTGTCCTTCACCGAGCAGCGCAGCACTACCTCGTCATCCCTTTCCGACTCGAGCCCAGCCGAGATCCGGATTTGGCCGGCGGGCGTAAACTTGATCGCATTGCTGATCAGATTGGTGAGAACCTGCCGCAGCCGCTTTGGATCCCCGCGGAGAACCCGCGGCAATTGAGGATCCACCTCGAGATGCAAGCCCAGCCCCTTTTGTGCGGCGCCATGCGCCATCACCATCATCACACTCTCCAGCAGGTTCCGGATCTCGAAATCCTGCGGTTCCAGCCGCAGCTTGCCGGCTTCGATCCGGGATAGATCCAGAATGTCTTCGAGCAGAGCCAGCAGACTCTCCGCGCTGGAGGCCGCCGCCTGCGCGAACCGCTGCTGCTCCTCGTCGAGCCCGGTCACCATCAGCAACTGGAGCATTCCCAAAACCCCGTTCAACGGCGTCCGGATCTCGTGGCTCATGTGGGCCAGAAAATCGCTCTTGGCCGCGCTCGCCGCCGCCGCTCTCTCCGCCAGCCGGTTGGCGCGTTCGATGGCCTGTTCCAGTTGCCGGTTGGCTTCCCGCAGCTCCCGTTCCATCCGCTTTCTATCGGTGACGTCCCGCGCCGCGGCGTAGATCAAATTCCCGCGCGGCTGCGACCGCCATTCAATCCAGCGGTAACTGCCATCTTTGCAGCGATACCGGTTCTCAAAGTTCAGCAAGGGCTGCTGGCGTTTGAGATGTTCCATCGCGGCGCGGGTGGCCGGAATGTCTTCGGGATGCACCAGATCGAAGAACAGCCGTCCTTCCAGTTCTTCCCGGCGGAACCCCAGCACGCTCTCCCACTGAGGATTCATCCTTACAAAGTGGCCCTCGAAGTCCGCGATGCACAACAGGTCCAGGCTGGACTGGAAGAAATCCTCCAGCTCCTGGCTCTTGAGGCGCAAGGCCTCTTCCGCCGCCTTGCGGGCGCTGATGTCCCGTAGGATGCCGATCGCGTGCCACTGTCCCCGTAGCCGGAAGGCCGATAGCGTAAGTTCCACCGGGAACTCCTCCCCGTTCCTGCGCAGCGCAGCCAACTCCGTCACCTGCCCGACGCCGGCCCCCTCGCCTGTGCGCTGGAAGCGCGCAAACGCCTGCCGGTGGACTTCCCGGAAACGCTCCGGCGCCAGCACGTCGTGAAGATTCCGCCCCAGAATCTCCGAACTTACATAGCCGAAGATCCGCTCCGCCGCCGGGTTCCACAACGCGATCCTTCCTTCCGGATCCAGCAGGATGACGGCATCCTGAGCCGCCTCCACGATTTTGCGGAGAGTCTCCTCGCTTTCGGCCAGCGCCTCTTCCGCTTTCAGGCGGTCCACGACGTTCCAGATCATCTCCATCAGCAGCCGGAGCTGCTCGACGTCGCTCGGACCATAGTCTTCCGCTTTGTTGCCCAGGCCTACCACCGCCGCGATCTCTCCATTGCGGAACACTGGCACCGCCATGAAGCGCTCCAGGGGAACGTGCCCTTCCGGATAGCCGCGTTTGAGGGGATTCGGCGCCTGAAAGTCGTTGACGATAATCGGCCGCCGTTGCCGCACCGCTTCACCCCAGATCCCGGTCTTGTCCAGATGCTTAACCGGCCCGGAAACCGGGATCTTGCACTCGCGTTCCGCCTGGCTCGAACGCGCGTTCAGCGTGAACGTCTTGCTCTCCGGGTCGTAAAAGAAAAGGAAGCCCACGCGACTGCCCGTCAGGTCCACCGCCCTCTCGAGCGCAAAACCCAGGAACTCCTTGAGTGTGCCGGCCGGGTGCTGGATGATCTCGGCGAAACACCGGAATCGTGCTTCATCTCTCTTCAGCGCCTCCTCGGCCCGCTTTTGCGCGGACAGATCCCGCAATGCCACCAACTCGGCTCGCTCGCCTGCCACTTCCGTGGGTTTCACCAGGACTTCGCACCAGAAATGGGATCCATCCCGGCGGCGGCACTGTACTTCCGTACGAGCCTGGCCCTCCTCGGCGGCCCGCATCAGTACTGCATCCATCACGGCGCGCGTGGACATCCCTCCCGGTTGACGCTCCGGCGCCAGTTCTTCCACCCGCTTTCCGATCAGCATCCCCGGCGCCGCGCCGAACAACAGCTCACAAGCCGGGTTGCAGGCCGCGATCGTCCCGTCCGCCACCAGCATCTGGGCCGCCGGGGACTGCATGAACAACTCTTGGAAACACCGAGACTTAATCTCGCCGGAGCCCCGGCGCCAGGGCCGCATTACGCGCCACTTGGCTGCCTTTCCGAACGCCGCCCTCAGCGCCTCTGCGATGAAACAATTCCGGCTCACTGGCTTGCTGCCTCCTGCCCAATGCGCTCTTCCACAGACTCATCGGCGGAACTTCCCCCGCCGGCAGCCCCGAAGAGAAGCATCCAAGTTCTTTGCCGGGCATCCCATAACAAGGAGGGGAAATGCAAGACAGAAGAGTCATTGCCATTGTGGGCGCCACCGGCGCTCAGGGCGGCGGCCTGGCCCGCGCCATCTTGAACGATCCCGAAAGCGGCTATGCCGTCCGCGCTCTAACCCGCAAGCCTTCCAGCCCCAAAGCGCAGGAGCTGTCGCAGCTCGGCGCGGAGGTCGTCCAGGCCGATCTCGACGACCCCGCCAGCCTCGTGCGGGCCTTTGACGGAGCTTACGGCGCGTTCTGCGTCACCAATTTCTGGGAGCACTTCTCGCCCGAACGGGAAACCGCGCAAGCCGCCAACATGGCCGCCGCCGCCAAATCGGCCGGTCTTCGTCACGTCATCTGGTCCACACTCGAAGACACCCGCAAGTGGGTCCCCCTTGAGGACAACCGCATGCCCACGTTGATGGGAAAATACAAGGTCCCGCATTTCGACGCCAAAGGCGAAGCCGACCGCTTCTTTGTCGAAGCTGGTCTCCCCGTGACCTTCCTGCTGACCTCCTTCTATTTCGAGAATTTCATCAGTTTCGGCATGGGACCCCGCCGAACCCCCAGCGGCAAGCTCGCCATCGCCTTCCCGATGGGCAGCGAGAAACTGCCGGGCATCGCCGTCGAGGACATCGGAAAGTGCGCCTATGGCATCTTCCGCAGCGGCCCGGAGTTCGCCGGCAAGAGGGTAGGGGTGGCCGCCGAGCACCTCAGCGGCGCCGAAATGGCCGCCGCGCTCAGCCGCGCTCTCGGCGCCGAAGTGGTCTACGAGGCCATGGACCCCGAAGTCTACCGCGGCCTCGGCTTTCCAGGAGCGCAGGACATCGGCAACATGTTTCAGTTCAACCGCGACTTCGCCCAAGACTTCTGCAAAGCTCGCAGCATCGAGTTGTCCCGGCGCCTGAACCCCTCGCTCCAAACCTTCGACGCGTGGCTCGAATTGAACAAATCCCGCACCCCGATTGCATAGCCGTTAGCGCGCGCCGCGCAGCTTCCGCTAGAATGGGCATCGCTATGGCGAGAATGGTTCCTTTACTTGTTTTTGCGCTCGCGCTGATGCCCTTGCCCGCCGCCGGCCAGGGCTGGGTTTCTCTGTTCAACGGCAAGGACCTCGATGGATGGAAGGCCAGCGAGAATCCCTCTACCTTTAGCGTGCAAGACGGCGCCATCGTGGCCAAAGGCCCGCGCAGCCACCTCTTCTACGTAGGCCCAGTCCGCAACGCCAATTTCAAGAACTTTGAGCTTAAAGTCGATGTAATGACCCTGCCCGGCGCCAACGGCGGCATCTATATCCACACGGAATACCAAGACAAAGGCTGGCCGGCCAAGGGCTTTGAGATCCAAGTCAACAATTCCTACGACAAAGATCCCCGCCGCACCGGCAGCCTCTATGAAGTCCAGGACGTCAACGAACGCCTCGTAGGCGACAACGTTTGGTTCACCGAACACATCATCGTCCAAGGCGACACCATCGTAGTGCGCGTAAACGACAAGGAAGTGGTCCGCTGGACCCAGCCCCCGGATTGGAAAGGAACACGCGGCTTCCCCGCCAGAAGAATCGACTCCGGAACGATCGCCTTGCAAGGCCACGACCCGGGCAGCACCGTCTACTACAAGAACATCCTCATCCGGCCGCTCGACTGACCCGCGGCCGGATCCCCACCGCCCGCTGGCCTCAGCCCAGCAGCTTCTTCAGGTTCTGGAGGCTCTTCTCGATGCCCTCCAGCCCCGGATAGGCCCGGCTTTCTTCTTCGATGATGTACCACTGAGTTCCCGCCACGCCCTCGCAGGCGGCGAACACGGCGGGCCAGTCGACTTTCCCCTCGCCCACCAGGGCATCCCGGCGGTCCGGATGGAATTCCTTAACGTGAACCGTAATGGCCCGCCCCGGGTATTTCTTGAGGTAAGCTACCGGATCGGCGCCCGCGCGCTGGCAGTGGCCGATGTCGAGCTGGCCAAAGACGTTCGGACCGGCCTTGGTCATGAACACATCCCAGGGCATTTGCCCTTCCATCGGCGTGAATTCGGCGGTGTGATTGTGATAGCCGATGTACATCTTGAGCGGCCTGACAACCTCGGCGATCTCGCGGAACCGCTCGGCCGTCTTGGCCCAGGCCGCCAACGTGGCCGTATTCTCCTTGGGCAGCGAAGGCACAACCAGATACGGGTTCCCGATGATTTGGTTGAACTCGATGGTCTGCTTAAGTCCGTCCCCATCCATGGTCCGCAACTGAATGTGCGTCCCGCAGACTTTCAGCCCGTTGTCGTCCAGCAGCTTACGCAACCCCTTGGGGTTATCGGCAAAGTTGTAGTAACCGGCGAACTCTACGCCCTCGTAACCCATCTTCTTGATTCCGGCCAGCGTGCCTGCCAAGTCTCCGGCGGCGATCTTCGTCACCGAGTACAGTTGCACCCCGATCGGAATTTTCTTCCGGGCGGCCAACATCGCCGCGGGGGCTGCCAAAGCGGCGGCAGCGCCAAGAAATGTGCGTCGGTTCATTCGAGTCATATTTGACTTCAATCCTTCCTTCCTGTTCCTCTTCCCCCGGGCAGCCGGCACGTGCCCCGCCCGGCAAACGATTACTCTACCACCTGCGCCCTCGCTCAGCGCAGCGAAGCCAAAGCCCGCTCCAGCGCGGCTTCCAATTGTTCCTTGCCGAGGTCCGTGCTGATGAAAAGCTCCTGCCGGGCCCCGTCGCTCAACGCAATGGCCTTCCAGCCGTTGACCGTGGGCAACGTGACCCGCACACGCACCGCCCCTCTGGCGTCCCGCACCGGCCGAATCACTCCGGGAATCACGGAGCGGATTTCGGGCGTCTGCGCCAGCAGGCGATCCAATAACTCGCGCACGCCGTCCAGGATGCTATGCTCCACTTTCAGCTTGCCCTGGCTGGTCCTCAGGCGCATCATCGCTCCCGCGGCCCTGCGGCCGCAATGTGTGTCTCCGCTCTCCTGCCGCCCGGCCTTCTAACCGTAAGCCTCGGTGTTATGCTCGTGGAAAGGCGTCATCCAGCCCAGGTTGACCGGCAGCTCCTCCATCGGCCCCATCCACTTTAGCTCGCGCTCGATGTCGGCATGCAGCCGGTACTTCCTTTGGACTTCAGCGACTTTCGGGCCGCGGATGTCGATGCGCGCCAAGTCCCACTGCCCCACGCCGGCCTCGCCGCAGAACTTCAGCCAGCCTAGCCAGTTGGCGTCGACGCCCATGCACTCGGCCCCCACCCGGTCCAGGGCGATGTAGTCCGTGGAAGCCAGCACGATCCGGTGCGGAACCGGCGTGCCGCTGGCCGGACCATTGCCTTCCATGCCCTCGTAGCCGTCGATGATCGCCGCGCCCCAATAGGGCTGCATGTACTGGGCCGTCAGATACATGTTGTACAAGCTCTGCCGGATCCCGACGTGGTAGCGGCGCTTGTCGTTCCACCGGATCTTCTCTTCCGGAGCATAGTGCAGAGGCGCACCCAGCACCATGTTCTTTACGGAAAGCGTCACGACCGCCATGTTGTGCGTCTTCAGCACGGCCGAGCAGAGCACAAACGCCTCGGGATCGAACAAACGGGCCGCCAGCCGCACCGGCGCCAAGTGCAGGTTGTAGTCGATGATGGGTTTAAGGACGTACTTCGCCTCGCGGTTCAGGTCCACCAGGCTGACCTTGAGCTTCTTATACTCGCTCGGCAGCGTGGTGTATTTGAAATTCTCATATCCTTGCAACGTGTCGCCCGCCGACGATTCGGCGATTACCACCGGTTTGCGGAACCGCTCCTCGAAGTAATCCAGGATGCCGCGCAGGGCGTCCACATGCGTAGCCGCCAGCTGGTTGGTTGTACTCACATTATTCGGTTTAATGACCGCGTACTTCTTGTTCTTCATCCGCGGCCGAAGCTGGTCGTCGATGGCCATCAGCGACTCGTAGACCATCTTGCGGCGGTCCTCCCCCCGCACCAAAGCCACCGTGGAACGGCGTTCCAGCGGCGGGAACGGGTCAGGATGTCCGCCTCCCAAAGGCGTGCCGCCTCCGGGCGGCTTCACCCGGGCCGGCGCAGGCGGCTGTTGTCCCCCGCCTTGAGGCGCCTGCTGCGCCAGGGCGCCGCGATTGGCCAGCATGGAAGCCGCGGCCGCCGATGCGAGCTGAAAAAGATTCCTGCGCGAATAGGGATTCGACATGAGCTACCCTCCTGGTTTGGGAGATGCCTCTCCTAACCTGGAGTATGGCCGTCTTCCTCGTGCCTTGTCAATTTCGGACCGGAGTTCCGAACCTGAATTTACAAAACCGGGCTGTGTCCGCGGGCCGGGCCGTCCTCCGTCAGCATCCGCTCAATCCGCGTCCGCAGCTCCGCGGTCAGCGCCGCCCGGTCCGAAAGCCGCATCCCCGCGGTGGGAATCGGCTCCCCAATCCGCATCCGCACCCGGCCCGGCCGCACCGTCACTGACCCCATCGGCAGCACTTCCAGCGTCCCCTGGATGGCCACCGGCACGAGCGGCACGCCGGCCTTGATCGCGATGTACGCCGCTCCCTCCTTAAACTCCTGCAACCGGCCCATCGAGCGCCCGCCTTCGGGGAACACCAGCGCCGAAACGCCCCGCTGCTGGATCATCCGCGCCGCCTCCGCCATGGCTTTGAGCGACCCGCGCGCATCCTCTCTCGGAATCGCCACGTGGCCCGCCCGCTTGAGATGCCCGCCAATGAACGGCACCCGGAACAGGCTGCGCTTGGCCAGAAAGCGGAACTGTAGCGGCAAATAGGCCAGCACCAGCGGCGTGTCCATCAGGCTCAGATGATTCGAGGCGATGACGTAGCTCCGGTTCGGATCGATCCTCTCCAGTCCCTCCACCGTCACCTGCAACCCGCTCACCCAAATCAGGATGCGCGACCAGGCGCGGGCTATCCGGTGCGGAAGGTTCCCGCTCGAATCGGCCAGCGATGCCAGCCACGACAGCGTTCCCATCACCGCCGTCGCCAGCACAATCAGCGGAGCCGTCACCAGCCAGGCGCGAAGTTTGGTTGCCAAGCGTCTATTGTACGAGCAGGCTCCGCGCTTCGCCCACCAGAAACAGCGACCCCGTAATGAAGATCGCATCCCCTGCCGCCGCCATCCGCCTGGCCAACCCGATCGCCGCCTCCACGCTGCTCGCCACCGAGAGCCGCGGGTGTTCCACCAGTTGCGCCAGCGCCTCCGGACGCACCGCGCGTGGATGCCGAGGCGCCGTCAGGATCACGCCCTCAGCCAGCGGGAATAAATGTCCCGCCGCTTCGCTCACCGCTTTGTCGCGCATCGCCCCGTAGATGAGCCACACCCGCCGCCCCGAATAAAACCGCCGCAGATGCCGCGCCAGCGCCTCTGCTCCGGCCGGGTTGTGCGCGCCGTCCAGCACAATCTCCGGTTTCTCGCTCACCCGCTCCAGCCGCCCCGGCCAGCGGGTCTTCCGGATCCCTTCCTCAATCGCCTCCGCCGGGACTCCCAGCAGATCCAGGGCTGCGATGGCCGTAAGAACGTTCGACACCTGATGCTCGCCTGCCAGCGGGCACTCGATGCGCAGCCTCCGCGGCCCGTCTGCGACAAAACGGCTGCCGTACGCCGATATCTGGAGATCCGCAGCCTGCCACTCGGCCCAGCGCGACACCGGCGCAGCCAGCGCCGCCGCCCGTTCCTCCAAAACGGCCTCCGCCTCCGGCCGCTGCGGACCCAAGACCAACGGCACGCCTGGCTTGATGATCCCCGCCTTCTCGCCGGCGATCGCTTCCAGCCCCCTGCCCAGATACGCTTCGTGATCGTAGTCCACCGGCGTGATCACGGCCACCCGTGGCGTCACCACGTTGGTTGCATCCAGCCTTCCTCCCAAGCCCACCTCGAGCACCGCGGCCTCAACGCCCAGCTCGCGGAACAAGAGCAGGCCCATCAGCGTCACCGTCTCGAAGTACGTGGGATGGTGCTCCAGTTCTCCTTCGGCGAGCATGACCTCGGCGGCCCGGTGCACGCGGTCGAAGGCCGCGCTGAACAGATCTGCCGGGACGGGCTGCCCCTGGATCTGAATCCGCTCGGTCGGCTCTTTCAGGTGGGGAGAGGTGAACAGCCCCGTCTTCCGGCCCGCGGCGCGCAAACACGACTCGATGAACGCGCACGCCGAGCCTTTCCCGTTGGTGCCGGCCACATGCACAAATTCCGGCCCATGCTCTGGGTGGCCCAGCCGCTCCAGCAGGGCGCGCATCCGGTCCAACCCGAGTTTGGCGCTGCGCGACTCGTTGCCCAGGGCGTACAAGAATTGAACGGTTTCCGGGTAGCTCAGCAAGGCTAGCGTCATGGTACACTGGCGCGCAGACGGAGGGCAATGCCGCGCGGGCGGCGGAGGCGGGGCTATGCAGACCACCACCAAAATTGAATCATTAAGCTACGCGACCATCTACGTTCTCGGTTGCATCGTGGCTGGCGTGCTGTCGCTGTCCCAGAACACGGCCATGCCGAAACTGATTGTGCACATTGCCTGTAGCTGGGGCTACGTCGTCTACTACGTGCTAAAGCTTTCCTAGCTGTTCCGCAGGTCTCCCGGCCCGCGGCCAAACCTCGTGGGACCGGTTGTGATGCAGGCCTCCGGACCTCCGGCCGCGTCTTATGGTGCAGCCTACTTGTGGGGCGGACATTCTTGTCTGCGGCCGCGTCCTGCGAGGCATGGTTCTCTTCCGGGGCAGGCTGTTTTTGTGGGGCACGCTTTTTTGTGGGGCAGGCTTTCTAGCCTGCGGCCGGCTTTCCAACCGGCCTGGGCGCCCCTTACCGACTGCCACTCCTGCGCCCAATCGCGGCCGCTCCCGTGGAGCACGCCGCCAGGCTTGCCATGCCGGCCTCTCCGTGGAGCACGCAGTCTTGCGTGCCACACCGGCAGTCATGCCGGTGGTCGGCTTTCCTCTCCCGCTCTGCCACAGGCCCCTGTTTGTGCGCCAGGCTCTTCGTGTGGGGCAAGGCTTGTGATGTGGGGCAGGCTTTCTAGCCTGCGGCCGGCTTTCCAGCCGGCCTGGGCACCCTTTACCCACCGCCCTCTGCTCAACCCAATGCCGTGTCTTGTAGGGGCGGACCAGCGTGTCCGGCCGCTGTCGAGCCTGCCACGCCGGCCGTTCCGGTGGAGCATGCCGCCAGGCTTGCCATGCCGGCGGTCACGCCGGCAGAGCCACACAATCCCGAAGGGCGCGGGAGTTCCAACGCCATCCGCCCTCCCCCTGTGCGCCAGGCTCCTTATGTGGGGCAAGGCTTGTGATGTGGAGCAGGATTTCCAGCCCGCCTTGGCCCCCTTTACCCGCCGCAATCCCAGTAGCACGCACCTCATTTGATAGAATGCCGCGCAAGTGCACTGGAAGCGTCTGGCCGTCGTCTTTGCCCTGTTTGCCGCCATTCACTGGTTCGCGCCCCGGCCGGCCGTCGTAACACCGGAAGGCTGGCGTCTGTTCGCCATCTTTGCCGCCACCATCGCCGGCCTGATCCTTCAGCCTGCGCCCGGCGGCGCACTGGTGCTCCTGGCCATCACGCTAGCGGCGCTGACCGGAAGCCTGAGCATCCAGGAAGCCCTGGCCGGCTACGCCGACCCAACCGTTTGGCTGGTGATGGCAGCGTTCTTCATTTCGCGTGCCCTGATCAACACAGGCTTGGCCCGGCGCATCGCCCTCGTCTTCGTGCGCCTGTTCGGCAAAACCTCGCTCGGAGTCTGCTACTCGCTGGCGCTCTCGGACATGATCCTGGCCACCATCATCCCCTCCAACGGCGCCCGCTCGGGCGGCGTCATTTTGCCCATCGTCCGCTCTATCGCCGAACTCTATGGTTCCCGCCCCGGTCCCACGGCCGCGTTGCTGGGCGCTTTTCTGATGACGGGGGTCTATCAAGCCATCTGCATTACGGCGGCCATGTTCTTCACCGGCCAGGCCAGCAACCCGCTCGCGGCGCAGATCGCCGCTCAGATGGGCTACCCGATAAGCTGGGCGAGCTGGTTCGCCGCCGGGATCGTGCCAGGCCTGTGCTCGCTGGCGGTGGTCCCCTGGCTGGTGATGCGGCTCAATCCGCCGGAAATCCGCCGCACTCCTGAAGCCGCCGCTTTCGCCGCCCGCGAACTCAAAGCCATGGGGCCGATGAAGCCTCAGGAGATCCTCCTGGCGCTCGTCTTCGTCACCGTTTGCGGACTATGGGCCACCTCGAGCTGGCACAAGCTGGACATCACCGTAACGGCGCTGCTCGGAAGCGGCTTGCTGCTCCTGACCGGCGTTCTGCGCTGGGAGGACGTCAAGGGCGAGCGCGCCGCCTGGGATATCTTCATTTGGTACGGCGGCCTGCTCCGGCTCGGCAGAGCCTTAAACGACACGGGCGTCACCGCCGAGTTCGCCAAAGCCGTCGGTGGCGCATTCGCGGCGTACACCTGGCCCGTGCTGCTGGCCGCCGCCGTGCTCGTCTACTTCTATGCCCACTACGGGTTCGCCAGCATCACCGCCCACATCCTGGCGATGTACCCCCCGTTTCTGGCCGTACTGGCCGCCAAGGGCGCGCCCCTGGGGCTGGCCGCTTTCGCCTTTGCCTGCTTCGCCAATCTCTCCGCCGGGTTGACCCACTACGGCACCACGCCTTCGCCCATGTTCTTCGCGCACGAGTACGTGGCGTTCCGCCGCTGGTGGTACGTCGGTTTCCTGGTCTCGCTGGCCAACCTCGCCATCTGGTCCACCGTCGGCTTCGCCTGGTGGAAGCTGATTGGAATCTGGTAGGACCGGAAGCGTTCCAATCTCAGCTCCTCCAGCCGCCGGGCTTGCCACACCGGCCAATCACGTGGAGCACGCAGTCTTGCGTGCCACACCGGCAGTCCTGCCGGTGGTCGGCTTGTGAGCTCTTCCCGTCCCCTACTGTCGTGCAGGTTGCTCTTGTGGGGCAAGCATCTCTTGTGGGGCAGGCCTCCAGGCCTGCGGCCGGCTTTCCAGCCGGCCTTGGTGCCCTTACCCACCGCCCTCTGCTCAACCCAATGCTGTGTCTTGTAGGGGCGGACCAGCGTGTCCGCCCGCTGTCGAGCCTGCCACGCCGGCCGCTCCCGTGGAGCATGCCGCCAGGCTTGCCATGCCGGCGGTCACGCCGGCAGAGCCACACAATCCCGAGCCGTGCGGGAGTTCCAACACCATGCGGCCCGCAAGACTGCGCGCTCCAGCTCAAGCCGCCGCCCCCCTGTGCGCCAGGCTCCTTATGTGGGGCAAGGCTTTCGAGCCGGCCTGGGCGCCCTTCACCCACTGCCCTCTGCTCATTC
>Ga0308414_1002591_pt1 | contig 11763 bp, 13 predicted proteins | sample HotsprSampleOS50_FD_205667 | JGI IMG/M metagenome (GOLD analysis project Ga0308414, IMG submission 205667) | Hot spring phototrophic mat microbial communities from Octopus Spring, Yellowstone National Park, Wyoming, United States - 20090730_OS50 ... | reverse complement strand
AACCAGGTAAAAAATTTTCTACTACAGAAACAATATGCCCCAACTCATGAAGTAAAATATAGTCTAGTGCATTTTCTAAAGTATCCTCATTTGGTTCTTCAATTTTTATTTCTAAGTTATAATCCCCGTTAGTAAAAACACTTAGTTCTTTTTGTGTAATCCATAAATTTGCAGTTGTATTTAAAAAATAATTTATGTCTAAAATAATAAATCCCCCTATAGGCTGATTCTCTTTATATACAAATCCAGTAAGGGCACTACTACCTAGATTTTTAGAAAGATAAATCCCATAAATATAATAATTTTTTAACTTTTTTATAAGAAGATTTTCTTTTTCTGCAAGTTTATTAAATTTTCTTAAAAACTCTAAATATATTTCTTTTTCTGCTGGAACGGTATTTTCAAAGATTTGATCTATTTGATTTATTTTTAATACATAATCCCTATGTAAATCATCTAGTAAAAAAATTCTTTTTTCCCAAGTTTTATTTAACTCATAAAGTTTTAATTTATTTACCTCATGTAAGCCTTCAACTTGAAAATAAGGATTTTGAGATAGTCTACAATTAAAAACAAAAAGACTACATACGAGTATTGACAATTTCATCTGTATATTCTTGAAGTTGCAAAAGAAAATCTTTCAATTTATGAAAATCTGGTTCTTGCCCTTCTATTAAAATTTTTATGTTTTTCTTTAAGATATAAATTTGTTCATATATTGAGGCAAGAATTAAAATTTCCTCAGAGAGATTATCTTTATATAAATATTTTACAAGCTTTGGTAGTCGGGTAGGTATATCTAAATAAGCAATCTCTGTAACAGTTAAATCCTTAACTTGAGTAAAAACCCAAATTTGAAGATTATAAGCTAAAATTCTTTCAATCCGATTCATCTCTTCTAGTAAGTTCTTAGGCTTTAAATTTCTATAAAACTTACTTCTGGACTCTAAGAAACTCACAAGTTCGTCAACAGGTATAGAATTTTGTTTTTGTTCTTGCCAATATTTTTTTAACTTTAAATATTTATCCTCATTAAAAACAAGCTCACCTAATTCCATAACATGTACACTCAGAGGCTCAAACAAACTCAACCTATATTGAAAAGTAGTAAAATCATTTGTATGGATTGTCAATTTATTTCTATCTATGACCGAATGAAAACATTCACTTACTTCTTCTAGAAACTGTGGACGTACAGTATCTAGCCCAGAGGCTAATAAGCAAAGATTTAAATCCGAAGATTCTTCTGCTTCTCCTCGAATCCTTGAGCCATAAGAAATTATACAAAAAGGCTTAGCACAAGCAACTAACTCTAAGCTTTTTTGAACTTGAATCCAATTTTCTTTTATTCGAAAAATAACTTCATCCTCGCTAGATTTTCTAGTATAGCTTTGTAAGCCCGATCTCTTTCTTCTTTTCCATTGAAAGGAAGAGACTTGATATTGTTTAAATCATGGTAAATGATCTCTATAGTTGGATTATTTGGATTTTTCTTGATTGTAGAAATGTAGTCTAAGTTGATAATCTCTGACTCGCCTAATTTGAGCCACATAATTTACTCCTTATTGTTACAATAATTACAAAGAAAAATCTGTCAATATAAATCACTCTCTCAAGAAAGAAATTTCTACACGATCTTTTATAATAGTTCGATCATTTAGCTCTACTGCGAGAGTTGTCAAGCTTGGAATTTTAATTTTTACTTTTCCTTCTAGTTCAATCTCGGTAGATTCTTGGACATATTTGCCTTCATAAACTTTTTTATTATCTAAATTAACTTTAACAGTAGACTCATCTAAAGGTTCTATTTTCATGATTAAGTTTTTTGCTTCAGTTGTCCCGTCCCAAAATAATCCTGTCCAAGTACCTTTAATTCGTTCTAATTTAGAAGACTTTGTAAAAGCTCTTTTTGTAGCTTTCTTAGCTTCAGAGTAAACAACACTTTCTATTTTAGAATATTCACTTTCTAGACCTTCTTTATCTACAGCTGTCACTGAAAATAAATATAAAATATTTTTTTCATATAGAGAAGTAAGAAAAGAAGTTCGATCTTCTCCTTCTACTTTTCCCCAAAAAATCCAATTTCTTTCTCCAGCTTTCTTCAGCCATATGACATACTCATTAGCTCCTTTAACAGGTTCCCAATTTAAATAAATGTTGTTTTCCATAAGTTTCACTTGTAAATTTTGAGGTGGCATGAGGCGTATTCCAGAACGTTGAACTTTAGGATCTGCATAGCCTTCTACAAATTGAGAAAATTCTCCCCACTGTCCATCTTTGTTTTTAGCTACTATAGTATAGTATCTTTTTTGTTTACCTGGGTTTTCATCCCAAAATTCTTCTCTAGAAGTAGTGCCTAAGGGAATCCAGCGTCTATCTTCGTATCTATATACTAAGTACTCAATAGCTGTAGGAACTCTACTCCATTTAATTTGGATTTTGTTAGTATATATTCCTAAGCTAGCTACTACATCCTTAGGAGCTTCTGGTTTTTGACCTATAGCTGTTCGACCTGTCACTGCATCAGAAAATGTCCCTGTGATATTTCCATTCATTGCAGCTACTACATAAGTTTCAATGACTCCTCCTCTACTAGCTGTGTTATCTTCATACCAATTAGATTTTACTTTTGCAATTGGACGATATTTCTGTAGGCGAGAATCCCACTTAAAAACTTGATACCCTGTGATAGTTTCAAATTCTATATTTTCCCATTCAATTCTTACCTTATCAATAAATTTTCCTTTACTTGCCTTGACTCCTGCAAGTTTGGGTGGAATAAATTTTTTTTCAACAGAAGCATACCCTAGAACTTGAAAACTAGTTTGAGTAGAAATTCCATTTTCAAATATAGAAGCTATCTTATAACTATATACAACTCCTGCTTGGACTCCAGTATCTAAAAAAAATGTGTTTTTGGAAATTCCTATTTTTTCATATTTTTCTTCTTCAACAAAACCACGATAAATTTCATATCCCAAGGCACCTTCTACTTCTGACCAAGTTAAAACTACTTTATCAGAATAGTTCCCTTGTGTAGCAAAGAACTCTGTAGGTGGAAGAAATTTTTTAGAATTTTCAAATCCTCCAGCAGAAAAATTTACTACCACATCACCACGAGTTAGAATTAAAGGAGCAACCTCATCTATAAGTATGTAAGCTACTTTTGTAGTTTTTAAAAACCACTTGTAATCAATCCAACCAAAGCCTTTATCTGCCCAAGCTTCTCCCCAAGAATTTGCAAATAAAAAAGCTTCTTTAGAATCATCATACCCAACTAAAGTGACAGCATGTCCCCCTATGATTGTGCCTGAGTGAGATTTGTATACCTCTCCAGCCTTCAAATCTTTTAAATTAGAACTAATAATAATTCCAACCATTACGGGATTACCATCTGCTAAAAGAGACTTTATCTCTTCTAGATCTTGAAAACGAACTCGACGAAATTCTTTAGATAAAAATTGACTAGCAATTTCTTCTAATTTTGGATCGGGCTTTTTAAGAAAATTATTAGGTTCATAAGGCATATATTCCCAAGGTACTACTCCATGATTTACCAAAAAACTTAAGGCTTCAAAGTATGTAATCCCATTATCTTTTCCTTTGTTTAAAGAATTATATACATAAGCAGGAGAAAATACAGTCTTGGGATTAATAGAGCCTGCTAAATTTAAACTATTCCAATCTTTAGTTCGATCTTTTCTTTCAATAAATTCTTGATAAGAACGTACAAAATAAGCACTCGAAAAAGCAACACAACTTCCTTGATTTCCTTGATAACCAGGTATTGGCATATAAGAAGATAAGTCTACTTTAGAAGGTAAAACTCTTCTTTCTAACTTTCTTGACTTAAATTCAGGTAAAGAAGAATAAAGTTCAAAAGGCTCTAAAATTAGACCTGTTGCATATTCTTGTGTAAAAATAGAAAAACTAAAAGTTAAGAAAAAAATAATTATTTTCATAATTCTTAGCGAAGATTATCTAAAATTTGTTTCTCTAACTTTGTAGAAAAAGTGTAAAAAGCATAAGGATTGGGATCATAGAGAACAATCGTTTTTATAGAATTGCCTTTGGAATCTTTCACAAGTTTTTCTTGTAAAAAAATTATATACTCACCTTTATCGGGAGCTTGTACGAGCATTTTTCCATAACTTCTAGGCTTTATAATAAAAGCTACATCTAAATCGGGAGATAAGGGAGACTTAGCTTTATAGGCATTTTTTACTTTAAGAGAACACTGCACTGAATAAGTGTCAGGTTTTAATTTAACTTGGGTCACTTTTTCAATATCAGCACGCACAACGTAGTCAGATTCTCGAATTTGTTCAGCAAAGTTCGGAGGAGCAGGAATAGCCGATGGTTCTGCCCTCAAGCCTAAATTTATCACAAGTAATAAAAAAATAAATGACTTCATGACTTTCCTTTTCGTTTACCAGTTTACCAATTTAAATTTTATTCATCAAGCGTAAAATTAATGGGAATTCTGTGAGCCATCTTTACAGGTTTACCACCTACATAGCCAGGGGTAAACTTAGCTAGCTGGATAATTTTCATAGCTGCCTCATCAAATCCGTATCCTGCCTTTCCAGATACAATTTTTGCACTCACTAATTTGCCTGTCTCATCAATCTGAACGAGTAAAACTACTACTTTGTCTGTAATATTTGCTTGTTTAGCTGCTTCTGGAAAAAACTGCTTTAAATCAAAATCTATAATAGGTGTAGGAACCCTATCTCCATTATAAGAATATAAAAACCCATCTTTATCAGTTCCATTTCCAGAAAGAGCATTTTCATTTATATCCTCATCTATAGGATCATCTGTTTTACTATCTTTTTTACCCTCTACCCAATCTTGTTTTTCTACAGGGGCAGGACTAGAGGTCCCTCCAATCAGTTCAGGTGGAATTTCTTCTATCAAATCTACATTTTGTTCTATAGTACTTGAATCGATTATAGTATCTTCTTCTGAAGATCTATGAGTTGCAATATAGTAACTTGCATATAAAGCCCCATGTAAAAAAAGTGAAAGCATAAAAGTCAAAGAAAACAAGTGTTTTCTATAAAACTTATTTTTGTTGTTTGCGTAAACTTCATTCATAGGCATTATCTCTTTACTGACAAGGCTACTCTAGTTACTCCTGCTTTACGAATCATTCCCATAACTTTCATAATTGTCCCATAAGATAACTTTTCATCCGCAGAAAGAGTAAGTCTCATATTTGGTCTCAGTTTAATATCTCTTTGTAAAGTTGCAAAGAGTTTTTCTTCTGTTACAGGTGAGCCTTCTAGTAAAATTTTTCCATCTTTGGTAATAGCAACCTGCACAGACTTAGAGACATTTGGATCTGCTGCATCTACCTTTGGTAAATTAATATTAATTGACTCTTTTTTTAAAAAGTTTGCAGTAACCATAAAAATTACAAGCAAAACTAAAATTACATCTACCATAGGTGTAATATTGATAGAATCTATTTCGTCATTGTCTTTTGAACCAGCAGCCATTGCCATAAGTTTACCTCCTTACTAATTAGATACTTTTGTAAGTACATAAGTAGCTAAAAATTCTTTTGTAAGAATTTCCAAATTTTGTCCAATGACCTTAGCTTTCTTATTGAAATAATTATTTGCCATCACTACTGGAATAGCAACAAACAGCCCTGCAGCTGTAGCTAAAAGTGCCACAGAAATACTTTTCATAACTACTTCTGCACCAGAACTTCCTAATGTCCCTAAATTGTTAAAAGCTTTAATAACTCCCAATACTGTCCCAAGTAAACCCAAAAAAGGAGCATTATTTCCCAATGTAGACAAAATAGGTAAGCGTTTTTCTAGTTGAATTTTTTCTTCTATAGATTTGCTCTCCATGATTTCTTGTAAGTATTCAGGACCTCTGTCATAAAAACTTACTGTAAAAGCTGCGAATCTAGCATAAATACTTTTGGGATATTTCGTAACTAATTCACTTAAACTAGAAATTTCTTGAGATCTTAGCTTAGAAATAATAACTTCCATTACTTCTTCTGACTTAGAGTTTGCCTTATTATACACAATTAGTCTTTCAAAAAATACCGCTAATGCAAGTACACTGGCAAAACCCATCAGCCAAAATATAGCTACTTCCCCAAAATCTATAATTTGTTCCATTCCCATTCCCATATCTTTTCCCCTTATTTCAAAATTAAAAGAATTTAATTACTTGTCACTCTAAAACATTTTATAATACAAACATTTGTTCCAGAAGTGATCCCTTTTAACAATTCTTCTGTAGTTTTCTTATTACAATCTTCTAATCTCTGTAATGTCTGCCAGTAAGTTTTTTGACAAGAAAATAAACATTCCTTTGCCATCTCACTCCAGTTTTTTAGACTCTCTGACTTCACTGCATTTTCACAATAATTTTGATAAGTATCTGTGCCTCCATTAGGTGTAAAACCTAAGACATTAGCACCATAGTACTCTTCTGTGATGAAACTAGGAAGAGGTGGTTTGTCAGTTGCTTGAAACAAGCAGCTTCCAGCAATTTTTGACATTTCTTCACAAGTAGACTTTGCACTTACACTTGACTTTATAAGATAGAAAAAAATTGCATTTCTTTCATAATTTTTTTGATAATCTACACCTTTCTGCACACAAGATATTATAAAAAAACTTATTATAAAAATACTTATTATATATTTCATTAAAATCTTACCTCCAAACCTACATTAAAAAAAGGAATAATAAAGCTAGGAGTTTGTAACAAGAAAAAGTCAAATTGTGGACTAGGATTTGTTTTAGAAAAAGGTTTAGTAGTATCAAAATTTTCATCTAAAACATTTTTTCGCATATATAAATTAATTATTTCTACATAGAAATTCATAAAGCCCCACTCATAATTTAAAAATCTATCAAATCGAATATCGAGCCTATGATAAGGAGAAAGTCTCCTTGAGTTTTCATATTCAGCAGAAAAAGGATTATCAGAATACTTAGGATTCCAAAATACTTGTCCGTTAGCTGGATTTCTAAATTGACCTCCATCGTCTCCAATTACAGGAGTAAAAGGAAAAGCAGTACGATACAGCCAACGTAAACCAACTTGATATTCCTCACTAAATCTCCAACCATACACAACGTTAACTAAATGAGTTACATCAAAGTCATAAATAATTTCTTTTGTATTTGGAAATAAGGCTCGAATTCTCTGTTCTTCGGCACTCAAACGCAAAGTTTTATCTTCTTCAGTGAAAGGCACGTAAGTATTTTTATTTCGATAGGTTTGAGACCAAGTATAAGAAATCCAACCAAACCAATCTTTAGAACCTGGACGATTAGACTTTTTTAAAAAAAGTTCATATCCCCTAGACCAACCTGTCCCATTATTAGAATAGTTTAAAGGCCTATTAAATACAATAGGTTGAGTAAGAAGCTGTGACTTATCAGGGTTAAGCCCTATAAATTCAGAGACATATCGATCTTGGATAATGAGATTACTAAATTCATTTCTAAAAATTTCTCCTTTTATAGACCACTCTTCTGTAATTTGTTGTTCTAATCCACCTCCATATTTTCTTGCTTGTTCAAACTTAATATAAGGATTACCTGACTCTTTTGAAATAGCTCCTTCTATAAAGGGATAACGGTAATAGTCTCCACCTCCTGCAAAGAAAGTACTTCCTTTTAAGATAGAATCTAACTTGTAAGAAACTAAACCTCTAGGACCTAAAACACCTTGTTTAGAGTAAGCAATGTAATCCCATCGAACCCCCGGCTCAAATTTAAAATTTCCATATCCAAAATGAAATGTTGTATACGCATTTGCATATTGTGTAATGGTTTTTTGAGTTAAGTCTCGCCTTTCAAAATCAGGATCTACTGTTTTGTAAGGATTAGGGGAAGGATTATTAGGATCTCTCTGCTGAACTCCAAATCCTGAAATATTATAACCTAAAACTCGATACTCTGTCCCAAAATCAATTCGTAAAAAATCTAAAGCTTCCCAATAGGCATCTTGCCTTACCCCTGTGTAAGGAGCTCTTGCAATGAACTGTGATTCAATGACTCCTACTTTAATATTATTTTTAAAATAAGGATCATAATTTATTAACGTTATGCGATTGTTAAACTTGGTACCAGGTGTCCATATATAACGTAAGCCTAATGTACTAAAACCTAATCCAGCAGAAGCTCTAGCTCCTGCAATTGCAGCAAAGGTATCTTTTGTAGGATCGTTTTCTCTTCTCTCGGGAGCATTTAAAGCAAAATTGTCAGAGGCAACAATAGATGTAAAAGAAATTTGATGTTCAGGTGTAAAATTATAAATAAATTTAACATTTGAACTATAATATTGTGGTAGTCGAATCCCTTCGGGAACTAAACCAGTTGCACCAATAGACTTATCTAGATAACCAATTTTTCCCCCAGCTGCAAAATAACCTTTTCCATTAAAAAGTGGTGTTTGGTACATAGCTTGGCTCATAAGAATAGAAACAGAAAATTGACCTGAAGGTTTTTTGACAGATTCAGTAGACTCAATTTCTATAATTCCTCCCGTTGCATTTGCATAATTTGCGGGATACGCCCCAGTATAAATATCAATAGTTTTAATTAAATCGTTGTGAATGACAGAATTAATTGTATCTAAATGAAACGCATAAGCAATGGGCAAGTCATCATACAAAATTGTATTCCAATTAGGACTAGCTCCTCGAATGACAATTCCACCGGGAAACCCACCTCCACCAAAAAAAGGAGGAGCAAAAATTCCAGGTAAGGTTTGAATGGCATTTAAAGCTTCGCCTAACGTTCCCGGCATACGTTTAATTTCATCATAGCGAACTTTATACCGAGAAAGAATGGTTTTATCCTTTTGACCTTCTACTTGAATAGCACCTTTAGGAGTCTCTACTTTGTCAGTGTATAAAGTAATAAGTTCTCCATCAACTGAAACTTTCTTTTTAATTTCTTGTATGCCTGTTGGACGTAAAATCCGAAATGTATATTCCTTAGGCTCTGAAAGCTCTACTTCAAAATAGCCCTCTGCATCTGTAGTAACTACTTTTTTTTCTTCAAATACAAGTACCTTAACATTTGCTTCACCTTCTCTTTTTACCCTGCTATAAATTCTACCTCGAATAGCAATAGCATATAAATCTACTAGGAAAAAAGTCCAAAAGAAAAATAAGTAAATAAAATATTTCTGAATCATTGTTTAAAACCTAGTTTTAGTAAGTTCATTAAAATTGACATACCAAGGGAATTCTGGAACAGGTTTTTCAAGATAAATTCCCATACAAATAATAGGGTAACCATTAAATGGACACTCAAGACGAGTAATGGCAATACTACAGAGATCTAAATTTCTTTTAATTTGATCATTTATCACATAAAGTGGAGGTTGAGGAACGGGACCATTACATTCTTTAGCTTTGTATTCTGCAGCTGCATTGATTTGTGTTTGAGCATCCCAAGCTGGAACAGTATCATTATTTGGAAGGCAATTCGCAAACAACAAAATGATCATACCTAAGTAAAAAAATTTCATCAATTTCCCCCAACCTTTATACCGCCTTTCTTATCTTTAGTTTGGTTTTCTAATAGACCTTGTTTTCCTTTAGTAGGTTCCAAAAGAGGTTGAGTTTCTCGAATATCAATTACGTTGCCTTTTACTTTGAGTACTAAAACTTTCCCTACAGGAAAATAATAATGTGTCTCTAACCAAATTCTTAAATTTACAATAGAGCCTCCATCAGGATATTTTTGAGCAGCTTGACTTAAGGCATAATCTAAATTTAAAGAATTTGTCACAGGAAAGAGTCCAAGTAAATAAAAAGTTGAAGATTCTCCTTCTGCTTCTCCTAGCTCTTTATAGTTTTCTGAACGAATGATTGTAGCCGAAGGATTTAAAGAAACCATATTAAAACTTCCTCCTTTATCTACGATGGCACCTAGACAGTTAATAAACAATATACAAAATAAAAAACTACTAAGGCTTTTTCTTAACATCTGTCTTTCCTGCAGGAATACTCTCTTCGAACTTAATGGCTTCTGCTGTAATTCCTATACGATGATAAGTTATAAGAAAAAATATCATCTTATCATTCCAATAGCGGATATTAATGAGAGCATCAGCTTCTTTTTCGGCTATAAGGGAACTAACTAGACTATTAATAGGTGGTTCAGAAAGAGGAACGCCTATGATTCCAAGATCAATTGCAAGCCAACCTTTCTGACCTGAAACCTGCCCTACTACTTGATATTTTTTATTTACAACTGGAATATTACTTGTTGTCATTCCAGCTGAGGTAGTAGTACAAGCCTCTAAACCAATTAAAAATAAAACAAGAAAATAAAATTTATTTCTTTGCATAACTTTTCCTTCTGCTTGTTTTTTTTATAAGTTTATCCCATTGATTTACCATTTTCAAATAAAAACTTTTTTCTAAATTTAAAAAAGCAATCATCTCTTGTAAATTAGTTATTGACTGATTATTTTTCCTTAGAATTTCTATACCTTCTTGTAATAGATTTTCTAAGGGTTCATAAATATTTAACTTAAAACGTAGGGAATTCTGCCAAGCAGTGTCAGAAAAAACATAAAATTTACTACGAATTCCAAATTGTTTACTTTCCTCTAAATACCCATACATTTTAAGAATTTTTAAATTAGTAGATACACTTGCTCTACTGACTCTTAAAAGATAAGAAATTTCACGAGAAGAGATAGGTTTTGACCATATGAGCAAAAGTCCCATAATCTTACCCGATATATGAGTAATCCCTATACTTTCATAAAACTGTCCCATCTTGCTAATAAACTTTTCCATTTCTGGGGTTAGCTTATTTTGAGTTTGAGTTTTTTTTCTCACAATATCACTACACAAATTTTTAAAATTTTAGTCAAAACTAAAATTTTAAAAATTACTAAATTTTATAAAAATTGAAAAATGCAATAAATCTTTCTCCTACTCCTCCTGACAAACAACGAAAATACTTATCTTATTTAATCTTATTCATCCTCTAAGAACTTTTTATAGAAAAAATAGAAATAAATTATTTAAGAAATATAATCTCAGATTTATATAATAGGATCTATTTTTCTAAAATAAGAAAATAAGTTTGATATTAGATATTAATAATTTCAAAAGTACTTAAGTACATTAACATATTATAATATTATAATTATTTTTTATCTTCCAAAAAGGGATAATTTTATTTTCAATTATAAAAGTTTTGAGCTTGTTTATATAATCTAGTTTATAGTTAGGTTTTGGTTATCAAAGGCTTTAGATCTCAAAATCACCCTACTGCAAAAAAAGGGACTTTTTGCTGAAGAGACATCTTAAAAGGGGTTGTCGGAGGAATTTTTTTCTCAAAAGCTTTGTTTTTATACATAAAATTCATTCGATAAATATTTACTAAATTTTTAGAAAAAACTTGAAATCTTATTTTTTGCAATAGTGTTTCATATACTATTTTCACTTCGTATGTGAAATTCTATGCCTCTGTGGTTAGCATTAGACAAAGCAATTTTTTAATATATAAACTTTTTTTTGATTTTTTTTGTAAAATTATTTAAAACTACAAACTAAACTCTTTGTTTTTGTCTCATAATAACAAGGAGGATTTTTTTATGATAAGTTATTTTCATCGTCGACATGAAAAAAAGATAGATTTAAAAGAGTTTGAGAGATCTACTGTTTCAACCTTACTTATTCCTAAACATCTAGTTGAAAAACTAGATTTAGTTTTACCTGTTGTGTTGGATACTTCAACTATGAAG
>Ga0308414_1002590_pt1 | contig 11763 bp, 14 predicted proteins | sample HotsprSampleOS50_FD_205667 | JGI IMG/M metagenome (GOLD analysis project Ga0308414, IMG submission 205667) | Hot spring phototrophic mat microbial communities from Octopus Spring, Yellowstone National Park, Wyoming, United States - 20090730_OS50 ... | reverse complement strand
TGTAAAAGTTTCATCTATCTCATCTTTAGTGTCTCCGTTTATAGTTACATTAATTGTTTTAGAAGTTTCACCCGGATTAAAAGTTAAAGTAGTAGTGGAAATAGCAACATAGTCATTATCTGCAGTAGTTGCTGTTCCATCTGCAGTAGAGTAATCTACAGTAATAGTTTTTCCACTTGCGGCAGAAAGGCTTACAGTGAAACTCAAGTTTTTAGTTCCACTATTTCCCTCGGTTGTAGAAGGACTATTGATGCTTATACTAGGTTCGTCGTCATCATCTAAAATAGTATAAGTATGAGTAGTAACTCCTCCTAAAGCAGCTGGACCTGAAGGGCTACCTAAATGAATTACAATAGTTTCATCATATTCATCTAAAGCATCATCTATTACACTAATTGCAATAGTTTTAGAGCTACCATCTCCTGCATTCCAAGTGAGGGTTCCATTAGCTAAGGTGTAATCTACACCACCTCCAGTAGCACTACTGCTAGCATGTACGGTATAAGGTACGGTTACTGTGGCACTTGGGGCTGCTGAAATTGTAACTGTTACAGTAGGGCTAGTTACACTTTCCAATCCATTGGAAGAAGCACTGGCAAATTGAATGGTTTTAGCATTTCCATCTATCTGAATGTCTTTATTTGCACTGAGGGAGCCTGTTTGAGAAGGTACAGGTAGTGTAGAACTTACTAAAGTATTTCCTGCAAGATCTGTAACAGTGGCTCCGTTTAAATTAAAAGAACTAGTAGAAACATAATCTAAGTCTGTTGAAAAACCTCCCGCTTGAACAGTATAAGTACAAGATAAAGTATTTGTTCCACTGCCACTTGTACAGCTAGCTACTCTGTCAGGATCTCCTGTTTCTAAAGTGATACTAGGAGTTCCCCCAGTAACATTGATAACTTCATTGAACACTATTTGAATAACAATATTTGCACCTGCACCGTAAAATCCATTTGCTGTACTAGAAGTTACATGAGAAATAAAGGGAACTGTATTGTCGATAGTTAATAACTTGTCATTTGACAAAGGAGTTGCTCCTGCAAGATTGGAAGCATTCGAGATGTTGACATTATTAGAATTGCTTAAGGTTCCATTTACAGATACTACTTCTAATGGAGAGGCATCTTGTCCAGCACCAGTTCCTACTGTATATGTACATGTCATAGAGGTAGAATTAGTGGGAGCAGTACAACTTACAGTAGTTCCATTGTTGAGAGTAATAGTAACAGGATCTGTGGCAGAAACTGGCTCAGAGAAATTTATAATGATATCTATAACCTCTCCTTCTTTATAGTACCCAGAAGGCTTTGTTGAAGTTATGGAACACTAACCTGTAGGAGGTGGAGAGTTGATAGTAGGATCTTGGTTACTAGGAGGGGCTGGAGTAGGATTAGTAGTATTGGGATTTTCACTGCTACCTCCTGGTGGAATTAAAAGCATACTTCCTTTAGAGCCACCTCCGCCTAAAAATAAAACTATAAGACCAGGCCAACTAGTACAGTTTTGAAAACTAAGAATAATGATAAGTAAAAAAAACCTCAAATACTTAAAGCGAAGAGATAAATTCATAACCTTCCTTTTCACTTTTTATTATGCTCATTTTTCTTCGCAAATATTACAAATATTACAAAAAATTTCGTTCGAAAGTTTTTTTTGAGAATAAAACAAAAGGGATAAGATTCAAACTTTATCTTTTTTATTTATATTACCTATAAAATAAAAGTTTTTCTTTTTTATGGTGGTGATGACAGGACTGAGTTCTTTAAAAAAAAATTTATTTTATATAATATGAGTAATAAATTAAAAAAATACTAAATAAATGATTGCTAAAATTCGTATAGTTAAATATATAGTTACTATACAGAGGTATATATGTTGAGAAGACTTAGAATAAAAGATTTTGCTTTAGTAGAAAGTTTAGATTTAGATTTTCAAACTTCTATGATTTCTATCACGGGAGAGACAGGTTCTGGAAAAAGTTTAATTTTTGATGCTCTTTCTAGTATCTTAGGTGGAAAGTGTAACACTTTAAACATTCGCTCGGGAGCTAAAAAGTATCAAATTGAAGCTATTTTTGACATTTCTAAATTTCAAGATGTAAAAGCTTGGCTTATCGAAAAAAATATTCCACTTGAGGCTGAGGAATTAGTCTTACGTAAAGAATTAAACATAGAAGGTAAGTCTAGAGTTCAAATTAACTCAGCCCTCACTCCTAGTCAATATCTCAAAGAACTAGGTGGGATGCTCTGTGAAATTCACAGACAGAGTGAACAACATTCCTTTTTAGATAGAGAAAAGCAGTTAGAACTTTTAGACTTATATGCCGAATTAGAAAAACAAAAAAAAGAGTTTTGTAATGTTTTTTATTCCTATAGAAAGTTAAAATCCGAACTCCAAGAACTCGAACTGGCAGCAAGAGATACCCAAAGAAGGTTTGATCTTTTTCGATTTCAATTAGAAGAAATTGAAAGAGCAGAACTTTCAGAAAAAGAAGAAACTTTACTTTTACAAGAAGAAAAGCTTTTAGTTCACTCTGAAAAGATAGCTGAAAATTTAGGTTTAGCAGAAGAACTTCTTTCTGAAAGTGAAAGAGGGATTTTAGTTTCTCTAGCTAAGACTCAAAGTTGTCTAGAAAAAATTTCTCATCTCCGCCCTGAATTTGCTAATTTAGCAGGAGATTTAAGAGAAGTTTATCATGAACTTAAAGAAATTCATTCAAGTATTATAGATGAATTAGATGGATTAGATTACTCCTATGAAAGGTTAGTAGAAGTCCAAACTCGATTAGATGAAATTTCACGTATTAAAAAGAAGTTTGGAAGAAGTATTTCAGAGATTTTAGAATACAAGGAAAAAATTTCTAAAGAACTAGACCTTTTAGAATCTGGAGATTCTAGTTTAGCTAGCTTACGTCAAAAACTAGATCAACAAAAAGTTGTACTTACTGATTTAGCTATCCAGCTTTCTTTGAAGCGAAGAAAAGCTATTGTAGAGCTAGAATCAGAAATTCAAAAAGAGTTAGAAGAGTTAGGTATGAAAGATTCTCGTTTACAAATTGTCATGCGTTGGGAACCTTCTCCAGAAGGTGATATTTCTGAAAATGGGAAAAAATATTTCGTCCAAGACACAGGTTTAGATACTGTAGATTTTTATTTTTCTGCTAATCCGGGTGAAAAATTACGTCCTTTACGGAAGATTGCATCAGGTGGGGAAATTTCTCGAATAGTACTAGCTTTTAAGAAAATTCTAGGAGACAAGGTTCCAGGTAAAATTTTACTTTTTGATGAGATTGACACAGGAATTAGTGGAGAAGTTGCTTTACAAGTAGCAGTAAAACTTCGCAGTATTTCTCAAACTCACCAGATATTTCTTATTACTCACCAGCAGTCTATAGCAGCTGCTAGCTTAGAACAAATAGTAGTTCAAAAGTCAGTAGTTCAAGGGAGGACTGTTTCTGTTGCAAAAAAGCTTTCTAATGAGCAGCGAGCTACAGAACTAGCTAAGATGATCTCGGGGAACGAAATAACTAAGGGAGCTTTAGAACATGCCAAAGAACTATTAAAAAAAGTAGCTATATGATTCTTACAAGAATTTTAATTGCTTTTTTCAATTGCTTAAAAATCCTTCTCTTATGTTTAAAGGCGTTTTTACGGCAATTGTTACTCCCTTTCGGGAAGATAAAATAGATTATGAGGCTTATGCAAACTTAGTAGAAAAACAAATTTCAGCAGGAATAGATGGAATTGTCCCTTGTGGCACTACTGGTGAGTCACCTACTTTGAGCTATGAAGAGCATGAAGAGTTAATTCGCAAAACAGTAGAAATAGTAAACAAAAGAGTTTTAGTTATAGCGGGAACCGGTTCTAACTCTACCAAAGAAGCAATAGAACTCACAGAGAAAGCTTGTCTAGATGGAGTAGATGGGATCTTATCTGTCAATCCTTATTACAATAAACCTACACAGGGGGGACTTTATGAGCATTTCTCTCGTATAGCAGAGGTCTCAAATGTTCCTATTATGTTGTACAATATTCCTAGCCGCACTGGAGTCAATTTACTTCCAGAAACCATTCAGAGACTCTCTTTAAATCCAAAAATTTCTTCAATTAAAGAAGCAAGTGGAGATCTTTCTCAAATGTCCAAAATTGTGCATCTTTGTGGAGAAAAATTTACTTTGCTCTCAGGAGATGATGCCTTGACACTTCCTATCTTAGCTATAGGAGGAAGTGGGGTAGTTTCCGTTGTTTCCAATCTTTTTCCTAAAACAGTTGTAAGCTTAGTGAGAGCTTTTCAAAAGGGAGAGCTACAGGAAGCTAGGAGATTAAATTATGTCTTATATCCTGTGTTTACTTTGAGTTTTATAGAAACAAACCCTATTCCCATCAAAGCAGCTCTAAGTTGGCTAGGACTTATCCAACCTGAAATTAGATTACCACTTACTTCCTTAAGTCCAAGTCCAGCAGCAGAAGAATATAAAAAAGTCATTCAAAAATTAAAAGAGGAAGGATATGAATAAAAAGCATAAAGTAGCTTTAATTGGAGCAGCTGGGCGAATGGGAAAAGCAATTGTCCAAGTCTTAGCACAGTCTGCTAGTTTAGAACTTTCTGGAGCAGTAGAAAAATCTGATTCTATTGTAATTGGCATGGACAGTGGAGTGAATTCACTTTTAAAAGAAAATCATATTTTGTATACTTCTGATTTAGAATATGCGTTAAAAAATTCTGATGTTGCTATAGATTTTAGTTCTCATTTAAATACAAAAGAAGTGCTAGGGGTAGCTAAAGAATTTCACAAACCTGTAGTAATCGGAGCTACTGGACATACTGAAGAAGAAAAAAAAATTATTCAAGAAATTTCTAAATTGATACCTATTTTGTTTTCTCCTAATATGAGCATAGGAGTAAATTTGTTGTTTAAGTTAGTAGAAATTTCTGCTCGTGTGTTGGGAGAGCATTTTGATATAGAAGTTTTAGATATTCACCATAGACATAAAAAAGATGCTCCTTCTGGTACTGCTATGAAAATTAAACAAATTCTACTGGATACTTTACAGAGAAAAGAAGAAGATGTTGTTTACGGAAGACATGGAAATCATTATTCAGAAAGGGATTTAAAACAAATTGGAATTCATACCATGAGGGCTGGTGAGGTAGTAGGCGAACATACAGTTTATTTTTTTTCTCCAGAAGAGAGAATTGAACTAAAACACTCTGCTCAAGATCGAAAAACTTTTGCTGTAGGAGCTATAAAAGCAGCAGAGTTTTTAATAGGTCAAAAACCAGGTTTATATACTATGTTTGATGTGCTAGGAATTTAAATTTGGATTACTTAAAAACTTTTTTATATCTAGATTACAACAATTCTATTCGTGTCGTCATAGATATATCTATAGTTAGTGTCTTAATTTATTCTCTATATATGGCACTTCGCCGTACCAGAGGTTTTCAGCTTGTAGTGGGAATTAGTTTAATTTTACTTTTAGGTTCACTTGCAAATTATTTTGAGTTAGAACTTTTAGATTGGATTATATCTAGTATTCGTCCTGCTTTGTTTTTTTTAGCAATTGTACTTTTACAACCTGAGCTAAGAAGAGCTTTAACTGATATTACTAAGTCAAAAATTTTTAAACTTTTTTATATTAAACCAACTTATGAAATAGATGAGATTGTTGAAGCAGTAAGAATCATGGCTAGTGAAAAAACAGGTTCTATTATAGCTATAGCTAAGGATATAAGCTTACGTAACATTATAGAAGAGTCTGTCCAGTTAGATGCTATAATTTCTTCTTCTTTGTTGCTTACAATTTTTAAAAAAAATTCTGCTTTACATGATGGAGCAGTTATTATTGAACAAAACCGTATAGCTTCTGCATCTTCTTACTTACCTATGAGTGATAAATTAGGTACTTCTACTATGGGAGCACGGCATAGGTCTGCACTAGGACTTGCAGAAGAAACAGATGCTGTGGTAATTGTCACTTCTGAAGAGACAGGAGAAATTTCTGTCTGCTATGATGGACAAATGATTCATCCTGTAAAACCATTTGAGTTAAAAAGTTTAGTTTTAAAACTACTTACAGGAACAGATTTAAAAGAATTTAACCTTGAAGAGTCGATAAAAAAGAGGTGAAGAATGATAAGATTAATTAAGCAAGGATTTTATCTATTTCACCTTATTTTATTAAAAATTTTTGAAAACTGGCAGGCTAAGTTAGGTTCTGTAGTTTTAGCAATTTTATTTTATATAAATTTACAAACTTCTAAGATTACTATAAAGACAGTTGAAATTCCAGTTGAATATCCTAAACTAAGCTCAGGTTTAGTTTATGGAAAAAATAATGAAAAGAGTATTAAAGTAAAAGTAGAGGGTATAAAAGATTTAGTAAATTATTATATTCAATTTATGAAATTTGTTGTTGACCCGAGTGAGCTATCTGTAGGTGAAAATATCATAGAAGTAAAAAAAATTTGGGGTGCTTCTAATCGAATTAAAATTACCCCAATTGATAGTAAGATTCTCGTAAACGTCGAACAATTAGCTACTAAAGAGTTACCAGTAGAAGTTATTTTTGAAGATGATTTACCAAGTGGATATTATCGTACTTCTTATACTATAAAGCCAAAGACTGTAGTTTTAGAAGGACCGAAAAGTATTTTAAATACATTAAATAAGTATACTCTCGGAACTGTATCTTTAAAAGACATAAGAGAATCTTTTGTTAGAACTTTAAAACCTGTAGATTTACCAAAAGGTGTAAGTTTACAAAATCCAATTAGTGAATTCCAATTGAGAGTAAATATACTTAAAGCTAGTTCTGAAGGTAATGATAAGATTATTAAGGGAATTTTTGTAAAGTGTGAAAACTTAGATGATAACTTAGAAGCAGAGCTTTCAGTCGATGAAGTGTCTATTAAATATACCTCTTCAGAGCCTATTAGTACATTACAGTTTTATGATGGAATTAGAGCAACTGTTCCTTGTAATTATACTTATGATCCAGTAAATAAAAAAATTCTTCCAAATAGTTTACCAGTACTAGCAAAAGTAAAAATTGTAAAAAGTCCAAGTTTAAAAAATGTAGAAATTCTTTCAGTAAATCCTGAAAAGATTACTATTACCTATAGACCACGTTATTCTGATTTAAATTCAATTTATAAAAAACCATCCATGGAAAATGAGTTTTATCCTGGACCTAATTTTCCTGAACCACCTGACGAGGAACCATCTTTAAAATGAAACTTTCAGTAGGAAATGACTTAGTAGAAAATATTCGTATTCAAGAAGTTTATGAAGAGTTTGGTCAAAAATTTTTAGATAAGATTTATACTCATTTAGAAATAGAATATTGCCTTTCTAAAAAAAATCCTATTCCTTTTTTAGCTGCAAGATTTGCTGTAAAAGAAGCTTTTATTAAAGCTTTAGATTTACCTGAAGGAACTTTATTAAATTGGAAAGAAATAGAGCTAGCGGGAAAAAATTTTGGAAAAAAAGAATTACAAATATATGGAAAAGCTTTAGAAATTTTTTCTAAAAATGGATTTGAAATGATCTCGACATCTATTACACACACTAAAAATTTTGCTAGTGCAGTAGTCATCTTATATGGGAAAGGTCAAATATGATTTCAGAAGCTATGAAAGAACTCTTGGTACATTATAACCAAGGTTTACAGCTATACAAAGAAGCTAAATTTAAAGAAGCTATTGTCCATTTTGAAAAAGCTCTTTCTATTATTCCAGATGACGGACCCTCACAAATGTATATCAATAGATGTAAGGAGTACATTCAGTCTCCGCCCCCTCCAGATTGGGATGGAGTCTATGTAATGAAGACAAAATGATGAGTAAAAAGACACCTTCGCATTTAGTTACTGAATATGGTACTATTTCTACTATTTTAGGGAAAGACACATATTTTAATGGAGTTCTGACTTTTAAAAAACCTCTTCAAATAGCAGGAGAATTTGTAGGAGAAATTATTTCAGAGGGATTTTTGTATATAAGTGAAACAGCAGTTGTGCGTGCTAATATTCGAGCTCACACAGTAATAGTAGGTGGACAAGTTACAGGGAATGTAGTTGCTACAGAAAGACTTGAAATGCTTTCTACTGGAAAGGTAAATGGAAATATCAAAACAGCTAAATTACAAATTGCCGATGGGGTAATTTTTGATGGGAACTGTGAGATGATTCTTCCTACCAAGACTAGTTCTTAGTTGTAATTTTTCTCTCTTTGTGTTTGACGTTAAAGTAAAAAAAAAATACTTGGTTATTTAGCTATAGCAAGTGGCTCCTATTAGACTTCTTCTAGCACTAGTTTTAGGCTTGTTTATAGGTGCAGTCTGCGGGGTTTTAATAGATAGGGTAGTTGGGTTTAGTTTTTTATCTTACCCATTACTTTCAAAGCCATATAGCTTAAGCTTTTATATAATTCAGATCGAGATCCAAATTACCCCTGCTAGTCTTATAGGGCTGGTGGTAACAGGTTATCTCGTGATAAAAAAGGGGTAAAAAAATGTCAGTAATTTCTATGAAAAGTCTCCTCGAAGCAGGAGTACATTTTGGTCATCAAACAAAAAAATGGAATCCTAAAATGAGCCCTTATGTCTTTACAGCTCGAAATGGGATTCACATTATAGATTTACAAAAGACAGTGCAAAAAGCTAAAGAAGCCTATGATGCACTTAAAAAGTTAACTTCTCAAGGTAAAAAAGTTCTTTTTGTTGGAACTAAAAAGCAAGCTAGAGCTGCCATTGAAAAAGAAGCTAAGCGATGCAATATGTACTATGTATCTAATCGCTGGCTAGGTGGTCTTTTAACTAACTGGAATACAGTCAAAAAAAGTATTTCTAGGTTAAAAAGATTAGAACAAATGGTAGAGACAGGTACCTTAGAACAAGAAGCAAAAACTAAAAAAGAACAATTGGCTTTAGTTCGTGAGTTGGAGAAACTACGTAAGACTCTAGGTGGAATTAAGGATATGGTAACCGTTCCCGAAATTCTTTTTGTCATTGACCCAAAGAAGGAAGAAATTGCAGTAAAAGAAGCTAAGTCTTTAGGCTTGACGGTCTTTGCAGTAATTGATACTAACTGTGATCCTGAACTCATTGACTACCCAATTCCTGGTAATGATGACGCTATTCGTGCAATTAGTTTATTTTTAGAAACTATGGCAAATGCTATCATTGAAGGTACAGGCGGAGAAGTTGAAAAACCAAAATTTAGTGATGATGATTTAGACGAAGAAGCTATGAGAAATATGAACTATCAAGGTGAGTATGATGAAGAGGGTCGTTTTATTATGGATGACGATACTGCCTATGCTAAAGAGTTTGGTGTAAATTATAATTCAGAAGAAGAAAAAGAATCGGGAGAGTAACTTGGAAATCACTACCGAATTAATAAAAGAACTTAGAGAAAAAACTAGTGCAGGAATGCTAGACTGTAAAAAAGCTCTACAAGAGACGGGGGGCGATATGGAAAAAGCCATAGAGTTTCTCCGCAAGAAAGGACTTGCTAAAGCAGCTACTAGAGGAGATAGAGAGACCAAAGAAGGAAAAATTATTTCCTATATTCATTCTAATGGGAAAATAGGAGTGCTTTTAGAGTTAAACTGTGAAACTGACTTTGTAGCTAGAAATGAGGCTTTTGAAGAAATTGGAAAAGAACTTTGTCTACAAATTGCAGCTGCAAATCCTCTGTATGTAAATGCTGAAAGTGTTCCTCAAGAAGTTATTGATAAAGAAACTGAAATTTTAAAAGCCCAGCTTTTAGAACAAGGTAAAAAGCCTGAGCAGCTAGAAAAAATTATACCCGGAAAGTTAAAAAGTTATTTTGGTGAAGTTTGCTTACTTGAGCAAGCTTATATCAAAGATAATAAAAAGCTTGTCAAAGAACTCATTCAAGAGTTTATTGCAAAATTTGGGGAAAACATTACTGTAGGAAGATTTACAAGGTATCAAATTGGTGGGTGACTACGACTCTCTTTCTCTAGTTTATAGAAGAATTCTCATAAAGCTCTCAGGGGAAGCACTAGCGGGAGAGGGAGCTTATGGGATCGATGGAGAAAGATTAAAATCCCTTGCACAGGAAATCAAAGAAATTCATGAACTAGGTGTAGAAATTGCAATTGTAATAGGTGGAGGAAATATCTTTCGCGGAGTTCAAGGCGAGCAGACAGGTGTAGATAGAGCTACTGCTGACTATATGGGAATGCTAGCTACTATTTTAAATGCCTTAGCTCTTCAATCTGCCTGTGAAAGTGAGGGCTTGTTTACTAGAGTTCAGTCAGCTATAGAAATTAATTCTATATCTGAACCATATATTAGAAGAAGGGCAGTTCGACATTTAGAAAAAGGCAGAGTAGTAATCTTTGCTGGTGGCACAGGAAATCCCTATTTTACCACTGATACTGCAGCTAGTTTACGGGCTGTAGAAGTAGGTTGTGATATTATTTTAAAAGCTACAAAAGTAGATGGTGTTTACACTGGGGATCCTAAAAAAGAAAACTCAGCAAAACGCTTTCAAAAAATTTCTTTCTCGGAGTCAATCCAACGCAGATTAAAAGTCATGGATCAAACAGCTTTAAGTCTTTGTATGGAAAATAACATGCCCATTATCGTCTTTGATATTTTTAAACGTGGAAATTTAAAAGCCTTAGTAGAGGGAAAACCTGTAGGTACTTTAATTTCAAATACAGAAGAGGTAGTTTTAGAATGAGTGATGAACTAATAAATCTTGCTAGATCTAAAATGGACAAAACTATAGAAGCACTCAAGAAAGATTTTATACAAATTCGTACAGGAAGAGCAAATCCTGCTATGGTAGAGGATATTAAAGTAGAGTATTATGGGACAATGACTCCTCTCATACAAATGGGTTCTATTACTACTCCTGAACCACGTATGATTGTCATCAATCCTTATGATAAGTCTGCTATTAAAAATATTGAAAAAGCTATTTTGTCTTCAGGTTTAGGTCTTACTCCTACAAATGATGGTGCTGTAATTCGTATAGTCCTGCCAGAGTTGACAGGGGAGAGACGCAAAGAACTTTCTAAAATTGTAAAGTCAAAAGCAGAAGAAAAAAAAGTTGCTATTAGGAATATTCGTAGAGATATAAATGATGACATTAAAAAAGCTCATGCAGATGCATCTCAAGATGTAATTAAAGGCTTACAAGATCAAATTCAAAAGCTTACTGACTCTTACATTGCTAAAATCACTGAACTTACTGAAGAAAAAGAAAAAGAAATTCAAACAGTTTAATTTATGTCAACTGAACTTCCCAAGCATATAGCCATTATTATGGATGGAAATGGGAGGTGGGCTAAAAATAGAGGACTCTCTCGTAGTGAGGGACACAGAGAAGGTTCTCTAGCAATAGAAAGGTTAATGGAGGTTGCTTTAGAAATAGGTTTAGAAAATATTTCCTTATATGCTTTTTCTACAGAAAATTGGAAAAGACCTATTTCAGAAATTCAATCTATTTTTAAGCTTTTAAATGAGTTTATAGAAACCCGACTTGAGAAAATCCAAAAAAATGGAATTCGTATACTACATTCGGGAACTTCATCTAAAATCCCCTTTACTAGTTATAAGAAAGTACGTAAGGCAGTAAAGCTTACAGAAAAGAACAATCGCTTGACGTTAAATTTTTGTTTAAATTATGGGGCAAAAGAAGAACTACTTAGTGCTTACAATCGTATTTTAAAAACACGAAAGCAAGCCAAGATAAGTTTAGAAAAAGAAATTACAGAACA
>Ga0308414_1002589_pt1 | contig 11766 bp, 13 predicted proteins | sample HotsprSampleOS50_FD_205667 | JGI IMG/M metagenome (GOLD analysis project Ga0308414, IMG submission 205667) | Hot spring phototrophic mat microbial communities from Octopus Spring, Yellowstone National Park, Wyoming, United States - 20090730_OS50 ... | reverse complement strand
GCGGGCGGTACACAGCACCCAGCCGACGGTCAGCCGCAAGAAAATCTCGGCTCCCGGGGCGGTAAATACCGAAAAAAACTGTTGAACAAGTCCCGTCCATGTCGATGTAATCGTATGCATATCGGCCTCCCTGTCTTAATTTTATCTCTACTAAAGACATCGGCAGGTCGATATGTTTTTGATAAATTCCCGTTAAATTTTGTCGCCTAAAAAGTGCGAAAGTTCACAGATGACTCAAAAGGATGAAACTCGGTGAAAAATTGCCGTATCATCGTATGCATACTTTCATTCGATGTCAATCCGTATTATTACGGATTTTAAGAAAAAAATATTCCCCTTGAAAATGTTTGGCTTGCTTGGTACATTGTTTCTGCAACTAAGTTGCAAAAACGTTTGCCTGTTTAGGAATCATAGCAAATGACACTTTTACAACGAGCTAAGCTTGTCGGGATAGAGCTTCGGGCGCACAGCCCATTTACCCTATTGGGAGCGGGGCTGGGGCTGTTGTTTATGTACCTGTTCCGCGATATCAGCAAGGAAAACGCCCTGCGGCTGTTTGCGGTCTTTCACCCGCTGCATGTTATTTTGAGCGCAATGGTTACGGCGGCTTTGTTCAAGCTGCATCGCAAGGCAAGCAACTTTCTGTTGATATTAATTATCGGATATATCGGGTCTATTGGCGTAGCGACACTGAGCGACTGCATCTTGCCGTATTTGGGGCAATCGATCCTTGGCGTGGTCATCCCGACCGAATCGGCGGTTCATACGCTCGGCCATGCCGACCACATCCATACCGCTGATTGCGAACACGAGCATGCACACGCCAAACCCCATCTTCATTTAGGTTTTATTGAGGAGTGGTACTTGGTCAATCCGGCGGCGATTTTGGGCGTGATACTGGCGTATTTCTGGCCGAAAACAAAAATCCCCCACGCCGGACATATCCTTATCAGCACATGGGCGTCGGCCAGCTTTATGCTGACCAACAGCCCTGAACAAATGGGCGTTACTATGCTGGTCGGGATGTTTATCGCCTTGTTTATCGCTGTATGGCTGCCGTGCTGTGCCAGCGATATCATTTTTCCGTCGATGTTCCTCAGCGACGACGGCGGCCATTTGGGACATCACGGCTGCCTCTTGTGCGGCCAAAAAGACAAAGGACACCACGATGACGGCCAAGCATAATTCCATCGGCGAATTGCTGCGTCAAAAGCGGCTGCGTGTTACCGCGCCGCGCGTGGCCATTCTGCAAACGCTGCTGGAGGCGGGCTGCCCGTTGTCCGAGGCCGACATCGCCGAGCGGCTGGGCGGCAACGCCCCCGACAAAACGACAATTTATCGCACATTGATAAGCTTGGTACAGGCCGAGGTCGTCCACAAGGCGTTTGTCCAGCATCGGCAGTGGCATTTTGAACCGGCGCATCGATGCTCGGCGCATCAATGCCATCCGCATTTTACCTGCATCCGCTGCCATCGCACCGAGTGCCTGTACGGCGTGGTCGTGCCGCTGGTCGAACTGCCGGACGGCCTGACCATGCATCGCCAGCAAATCCGAATCGAGGGAATCTGTGCCGCCTGCGGCGTTGTATGAGAAAGACATTGCGTAAAATCCGTTTGTCGGCCGTACTGGCCGGCCTGATGTGTGCGGCCATACTGGCGCCGACGGTAATGATGTCGGTGCATTTGATGACGGCCTGCCGCAAAGACCACCCCGACTGCTCCGACCGTCCGCTGGCGCCGCACCAAAGCCATCAATGCCCCGTCTGTCTGGTCGCCGATGCGGTGATCGGCAAATCTCTGTGTTCTGCGCCGATGGTCGTCTGCGGCGCGCTTATGCCTGTTTTATTCTTCAACGCCGAACGCAGCGAAGCGGTCGGCGGTTTGTATCCGCACACCAAAATCTCCCGCGCCCCGCCGCTGGCGTAATCCGGTCTATTTGTTTTCGATTTGATTACGGACATTCTTTTTTCAAACACACAATGGGTTTGTAAAGAGGCGTTTGGCTTTGCGCGGGTATTTCAACAAGGCGTTTACGCTCATTGAGCTATTGGTCGTGATTGCTGTTATTGCGATGCTGATGGCGGTTTTGCTGCCGTCGCTGCGCGCTGCGCGAATGCTGGCGCAACGCACCGTTTCGGCCTCCAATATGCGTCAGCTCGGCGTTGCTATTACGCTGTATGCGAACGACCACAAAGGACGGTTTCCATTAACAATGCACACCAGCACAGACCGCAAAAAAACATGGGTCTATACGCTGCTGCCGTATGTGTCGGATGTGGACAAGATTCGCATTTGTCCGGCCGACCCCAAAGGCAAAGAGCGGCTGGCCTATAACACCACCAGCTATTTGTTCAATGAGTATCTGACCCCGATGTATCGGCTGGGCAAATTGGTAGCCGAAGAGTCGTTTATCAGCTTGCAGCAGCTGCGGCGTCCGCAGGACACGCATACGCTGTTTGTGGCCGCCGACCGCTGGAGCGCAGACGACGCCGGCGCCGACCACACGCATTCGCGAAGCTGGTTTCTTTCGACGAATCCGCAAGACCGCTGGAGCGCCGTCAGCAACGACATCCAGCCGGATCGCTACCGCAGCGGTTCGCCGGCGCCGGACAAGACCCGCGGCAGTACGTTGTTTGCATTTGCCGATACGCGCGTTGTGCCGACGGACGCCGCCCGCGTCAAAGACCTGACCGCACTGCCGACCAACTTTGCCAAACCCAAACGCTAAGGGAGATGAAAAATGATTCTTCACAGAATAAACAGTGCTGTTTTAGCCGTCGTTTGGCTGTGCGGCATCGCCGCAGGACAGTGTGTTCAAAGCCAAAGCGAGGTCATAACGCTGTATTTTGGCGTGGAAACGCCGCCGCCCGGTATGCATTTTCAGACGATACCGTCAGCGCATACGGATATCGAAATTCCGTTTCGCTTTGCCGGCGGCTGGGATGTGCATATTAATACCGATTTACCGGTTCCGAACACGCGCATCGAAACCCAAAATGCCTTCTTTTCAATCGGTGCGGACGCCCGAACAACGTTATCCGAGATTCCGCCGGAATATGCCTTTATCGGAGCCGCGGCCAATGAGACGTTTTGGTTATTTAGTGGTTACAATACTGCGCCTGGTTTTGACTCGCAGGATATGACGACCGCCGAGGTCAACGCCCTGTGCCTGTGGAACCCCAACAAGCCCGACAAATTTGCAAACAGTAATAACAAGTGGCTTCAGGTGCGACTGGTTGCGGTCCGCGGACCCGCCGGCGGGCAAGTGGCGATGTTTGAGGATGGCGAATTAACTCCGATTGTGTTTTTTGCCACATTTAATGGCATCGACAACGATGATGAATACTACATCGTCGTTAAAAGTCACTCCCACAAAAGCTGGACATTCACAAAGCCCGGCCTTTATGAAATTGACCTGCAAATCGCAACCTACTATCAGTGCGATGCGTCCTTAACGGAAGATCGCACCGGCGATTGCGTGGTCGATTTGGAGGATTTTGCGGCGCTGGCGGCAGAAGCATGGATGCCCAACGACCTGCTGACATTTATCGACCAATGGCTGGAATGCGGCAGTCCGTTTGATTCCGAATGTCCGTAATCACAGTCTGTAATCCAGTGTAATCAAAACCAAAAATCAATCAGAAAAATTAACAAAAACAACGAAAGGAAAGAGATGATGAAAACCTTAACTTGTATTGCAATCGTTTTAATCAGTTGTGTCGTCCCCGCCGGCGCCGCATATTACACCAGCGGCCATGCCGACATCGGTCTGGGCGAAGGAAATGAAGTCAAACTGCATCTGCACGCCCATAGTGGGGCAATCTTTGACGGCAGCCCGCTGCAGGACGATACGGAGTTTGAGCCGGATGAAGTGATTATCGTTGTGCCGAATACGACCCAGTTCAGTCGTCCGTCCGGTGCGGCGTGGGACTTTTTGGGCAATGCCGCCGGCGCTGCCACATGGCGACTTCCGGCCAGCGCCGCCGCAGCGACCGCTGAAAACGCCCCCTTCTTGGGCATCGGCGCCGAAGATGTTGATTTGGGCGTTTTTGTTGACAATACGCTGACCTTGACGCTGGTAGCGGTCAATGGTCCCGGCCATTTCAGCTTGTATAAGGTCAGCTTGGGAACGCCCACTGCGTATATGGCCAGCAGCGACGGCATCACCGCCGCCGATGCGATTACAGCCGCCGCCGGCAGCCACTTGCATTTCAATTTCGGTTTTTCCGAGGCCGGTTTGTATGAAATTACTTTTTTGGCAAAAGCCATCGATGCAGCAACGCAGGAGGAATTGACCAGCGAAGCGACGTATAACTTCCTTGTCGTGCCGGAACCGGCGACTATCGTTTTACTAATGACAGGCGCTGCCGGTTTGGTTCGACGTAAGTAGAGGTTTTTGTGCTGATTCAACAAAGGACAGGCCTTCTCGGCCTGTCCTTTTTTATTTATATTAAAATATTATAAGTCCATTATAGCCATTAATCATTCATTGTTTTTCTCTTGCCAGAAGGCCGTCTGTGCGATAAAAAACACAAAATTTAAAGCCGACCCCGCGGTGCTGCCGATAATGATGCGGCGTATGACGGGGTTTTTGGGGTTTTGCCAAGAAAGGTCGTTTTGTGTCCCACTTTACAACACGCAGCAAACATATTTTGTGCGGCCTTGTGCTGGCGGCTTTGGCCGGTTGGCTGACGGGCTGTCAGGAGCCGTCCAAATCGTCTTCGTGGAGCAGCGGCAGGGTTCCGGTCGGGATGCTGTCGGTCAGCGACTTGGCGGCACGGCTGGGGCTGTCGGTCGCCAAGGCCGGCTCGCCGTATTACGAGCTCAAAAACGCCAACAACCGCGTACTGCTGTTTATGCACGACAACGGACGTGTGTTTGTCAACGGACAGCCCGTCGGCCAAGTCGGACGAACGTACTATGCCAACGGCGCTTACTATGTTTCGGAATCGCTGATTGCGCAAATCCGCCCGCATCTGAAAACCGCTCCGGCCTGGACGCCGTCGCCAAAGCCCAAGCCGCGACCCGGCACGGCGGTCGTCGTTATTGATCCCGGCCATGGCGGCAAAGACCCCGGCGCGGTCAGCTACTTGGGCAACTACGAAAAGGACATCACTCTGGCCATCGCCCGTAAATTGGCCGCCATTCTGCAAAGACGCGGCGTGCAGGTTGTGATGACCCGTCAGGGCGATACCTTTGTCGAACTCAACGATCGTGCGGACATTGCCAACAACGCCGGAGCGGATCTGTTTGTGTCCATTCACGGCGACTCGATGGAGGATCGCACGCATCGGGGCTTTACGGTCTATATCGCTCGCTCGGCCAGTGAGGCCTCGCGCCGACTGGGACGCAGCATCGAAAACGCCCTGTCCCGCACCGGCATCCCCAGCAAAGGCCTGCGCACGGCGGATTATCGCGTCTTGGTACGCACCAACTGTCCGGCCGTGCTGGTGGAGTGCGGCTATTTGTCCAACCCGCAGGAGGCCGCCTTGTTGATGGACGGCGCCTATCAGGATCGCATCGCCGCGGCCATTGCCGATGGTATTTTGGCCGAACTGTAGCCTAACATGGGCATCTTGCCCGTGTCGCTTGACAAGAGGTTTTATGACGTTATATCCAATGACCTTTGAGCCGCTGTTTCAGGAACGTATCTGGGGCGGACGAAAGTTGAATACCCTATTCGGCAAGCCGCTGCCGGCCAATACGCCCATCGGCGAAAGCTGGGAGCTGGCCGACTTGCCCAACGGCCAGTCCGTCGTTGCCAACGGCTCTTTGAAAGGTCGCACCCTGCGGTCGCTGATGCAGCAATACGGCGATGCGATTATGGGCAGAACCTTCAGCGGCGCGTTTCCGCTCTTGATTAAACTGCTGGACGCCGAGGATATCCTCAGCGTGCAGGTGCATCCCGACGCCGAGGCCTGCCGCCGGCTGGGTCAAGGCGAGCCGAAAACCGAGTGCTGGTACATTGTCGCCGCCGAACCCGGCGCGGTTATTTACAAAGGCCTCAAGCCCGGCACGACCAAAGCCGCCTTCCAAAAGGCCGTCGAGAACGGCTCGTGCGCCGATTATCTGGTCAAAGTCCCCGTCAAGGTCGGCCAGTGTCATTTTCTGCCATCGGGGATGTGCCACGCCATCGGCGCCGGGTTGGTCATCGCCGAGATTCAGCAGCCGTCGGATACGACCTATCGCGTTTTTGACTGGAACCGCATCGACGCCAAGACCGGTAAGCCCCGCCAACTGCACATTGCCGAGGCGATGGAGAGTATCCATTTCGGCGACGCAGCGCCCCAGCCGCCTACAACCGTTGGCCGACTGGTCGATGCGCCGGAGTTCAAGGTCGATAAAGGCCACGACAGCCCCGGCCGCGAAGTACTGCTCAAACAAGGTACGATGCGAGTGCTGGTCGTGCTGACCGGCGGCGGAACGATTACAGCGCCGAAGGCCAAGCCGCTGACCTTTGCCGCCGGCCAAACGCTGCTGATCCCCGCCGACTGCGAGTGCGTCATCGAATTTGCCAAAGACACCGAATACCTGACGGTAACCTGAAAGCAGACGAAAATTTGTGAGGGGCTCATCGTACCGCCGACATCCTGCCGGCCATGTTTGCGTGAACTGCCACAGTACGAGGGACGACTGAAAAAATAGTCAATCGTCAATAATCAAATAGTCAATTTTATTGATGCAGGTCGAACAATGACTGGGTTTTGATCATTGTCAGTTGGTCGGGGTAGGCGTGGAAGGCATGGATGTGCAGCTCGTTGCGCCGCGCCTCAAAATCCACATAGCTGAACGGCTCCAGCCCCGTTACCGATAGTTCCGGAAACGTTACAAACATTCCGCGGTTGCGGGCGAACCGCTCCAAATCGTAGTGGCTTTGCCGATAGAGGTTGGGGCTCATCTTTTCGACCTGAAAATCGGTCATATAGCTCAGGCCGCGGCTGAGGGTGCATTTGTGGGTGCGCTGGCCGCGGAACTGAAACCGCTCGACCAACCCGCGTTTGGGCAGAAGCTGGCCGGGCGTGCTAATCAGCTCACACAGACAGACATCGTTGACCGTTACGGTTACGACGTGCGCGCCGCCGGTCGCCCAGATTTGGGTTTCGTATAGATCGGTCTTGATGTGCCGCTTGGCATAAATGGTGAACAATTCCGGATGCAGCGGACGCTGATATAAGGAGAAGGCCAGTTCACTGACCGCTAAATTGCTTTTTGGTGCTTCCATAAGCCAGTCCTGTCCGATAAAACACGGTTAGACAACCCTGCTAACTTTACCTAAGTGATTATAACAGAAACACCTTAGACAAATCAAGCCCCCACTGCCGACAACCGGACAAAAGATGTCGGGCTTATCGGACGATGATGCCGCAAGTCCGGCAAATCAAAGCAGTAAACGAGGGAAAAAAGCACAAAAATTTTTTTGTTTTTTTTATGCCGGTCGCACAAAAAACGCCAGCGTTTTCAGTACGGCCGCAAGGACGTTGTAAAAGGCGTGCGTGCCAGCCGTGATGCCGAATCCCCGCACCGCGTACAGCGCCGCAAAATATACTCCCGCCAGCGTGCGGAAAATGAACTTTCCCCATGTGAACGGATCGCCGGTGAACAGCCGTCCGTTGGCGAAAAAGACATGATGGTGCGCACTGAATAGCACCGCCGAAATCAGCACGGAAACGAAAATGGCATTGTTTTTCTGCATCCCCAAAAAATCCTGAAACACCATCATCAACAGGGTAATCAGAATCAGTCGAAAAATCAGTTCCTCATAGATACCCGCCCCGATGCCGGTGATAATATCGACCATCAGCATCCGCTTTGCCAGCGGTTCGACCACCTCCTGCAACGGCACAACGGCCGCCGCGGCCGGCGGCGACTGGCCGTTGCGATTCAGCAACAAACTAAGCACAATCAGCGGCACAGCCAGAAACACGCACTCTAGCGTCATCGGAATAAAATCCCCCAGCCCTACCTGCCATTTGGTCTTGGAGGTAATCTGAAGCCCCAACAGGATGAAAATCACCACAAACGGAGCGGCTATCCAGGTCATTCGCGGGCTAAAGCCGACAAACTCCAGCAGGTTCTGAACCCATACAAACGCCACTACCCGCACCTGCGGCTGAGCCAGCGACTGTGTAAGCGTTTCAGGATGCACGAAGAACGTGCCGGCTTCGTAAATGAGCATAAACCCCAGCAGGTAGGTCAGCGCATAAATCGGGCGGCTGGTGCGATCCAGATACGAATCCGGCAAAAATGACACCAACTGGCTGGACGCCCCTTTGGACTTGTGCTTTTTCTTGGCCACGCCGCGATTCCTTACGCTCTAAAAACGCCGATTATTATACGAAATCTCCACTCAAGTAAAGCCCAAAATAACCACCGTTGCCGACAAAAAACAAAAACAACCGCAAATTGATTCGACGCGATGCCGAATGTAGGCGCTGTGAAGGCCAAAAAAATTTGCGGCACGTCCGAAAAAAACGCTCAAATCAAACTGATAATTAATCTTTTTGAGTTTTTTTGGAGAAATTGACCAATCGTTCGCCCCTTCGGGGCAATTTTATGTTATACTGCCGTTAATGGCTTTGGGGGGGATACTTAGCCGTTGTGGTGATGAAGGCCTTGGCCTCGGGGGCTTTAAGGCAAACAGCTAACAAATCAAGAGTATTCTGCGGTCGAGTGGGCGTTCCGTCTTGGCTTCGGAGAAAGACCAACTTTAATCACGGGGGTGATTTATGAGCGATGCAAACTTTGAGGACAAACTGGAAGAAATCCTGCACAGCACAGGATCGGTGCCGCCGCCCCATCAGGACAAAATCATCAATCTGGCGCGCGAGAGCAAAGAACACCACGACCAGCTTCAGCAGAAACTGAGCAACTTGCAGCACTCGCTGGACTATCTGCGGCTGAGCATCAAGTATCTGATTTTCGACCTTGAGGCCACCCGCCGTGAAAACGCCGAATTGCGCAAGCGGCTCAGCGACCATAAACCGCGACCGGAAAACGAATTTTAAACAACTCAAAACCTCACATTAAACAACGACGCCGCAACAAGGAGCGTAAACCTTGCTGCGGCGTCATTTTTTTTCAACAGGCCAATGTCGGTCTAAGTGTTACTCCGTAATAATCTCAGAGACCGATATCTGCGTTACCAGCGCCTTGGGGTCGCTGACGATTGTACCGCGTACGCCGACGCGCTGGGTCAGCAACTGCTCAAGCCGACCTTCCATCTCAGGCCCTGCCGGCAGCAGATAGCAGATGATGCGTCCGGCGTCGTCCGTCAGCAGAAAACGTTTCTGGCCGACCACGCCCGTATAGACATACGACGGTTTGACAATGCCTTTATAAAGCGGCCGTTCCACCGTAACACGGATGCTTTCGACTTGTTCCTGCCGTGCTTTTTCAATCTGGCGGCGAATTTTTTCAAGCTGTTCATCCTGTTCGCGCAAGGTCTGCGTTACGCCGGCGGCCAGTTCATAGCGGTCGATGCGATCCAGCAGAAGCTTGGCGAAGGTGGCCGCTCGGCCGGCGTCAGGGTCTTCGGCCATCGGAATCAACTGCTCGCGATACGCCGCGTAATTTTGCTCATTGACCGGCTTTTTAAGTTCGGCGCTGATTTGCTCATTCAACTGGCGGCATTGCTGAAGATATTCCGATTCCTTGGGCGGAACAGCGGGTTTGGCCGGTTCTTTGGGTTTGACCTCCTCGGCAGCGGCGGCGGACTCCTGCGATGCGGGCTGCGGCGCGGCAGTCGGCTGTTCGGCGGGAGCCGTCGTATCGGGCGAAACGCCGAGCTTTTCTTCCAGCGTCATCGGCTTTTCATCCGCGGGCTTGGCCGGAGCAGCCGGCGCTGCGGGCTTGACCTGTCCGGCATATTTCAGGAACTCGCTGCTGATCCACAGATACGCGCCGGCCGGCGATTTGATTTTGTAGTAGTCGCCCGTTTCGGCGCCGGCGGTGTCTATCAGTTCAACGATCTCGCCGGTGTTCAGGCGCGTCTGCATGCTGGACGAGCGAATCGGCTCAATAAAGTCCGACCCCGCCCACACGCGCACATTGTCGCCGGTAACGGTGCCGATCTTGGGGTTTTTCGGATCGACCTTGACGTAGTTTTTATGAATCCACGAATAGTTTTCGGGCAGCGGCAGAATCTTGGCCCAGCCGGCGACTTCTTCGACAACCGTTACCTTGTCGCCGGTGTTGACCTTGCCGCAGTGATAATACCCCGGCCCGCGGCCTGAGCGCACATAGACATCGTTGCCGGTTACCTCGGCCACAAATGGATATACGACCCCCGCGGGTTTGCCGGCAATCTGCGGGCCGGACGGCTGGTCCGTGGCCACCGCCAGCGAAACGAACGCCGACGACATCAGTGTAATCCATCCAATCATTTTCATATTCAATCGCATGGTCTATCTCCGTAAAAAAGACAGCACTCCATTTTTTATCGACACAAATATGCCGAAATTATAAGAAACCAGCGTAGCACTGCATTACAATGTTGTCAAGTGTTTTTCAATTCAGACGTTGGGATAGACAGGGAACATCGTATCCCCCTCAAGCGGATACGGTGTATGACGGCGCAGCGGTACCGACAGTTAAAGCACGTGTGGGCTGGTGGCATGCCGCCAGCGGACAATGTATATCCAAATTAACCCGTGAAAATCGATTGACAACCGTGCGGTTTTTTGATACGATAACTATCAGACAGACAATAGGTTGTAAGGAGACGCGCGATGGACTTTCTGAAATCTCGAAAAGACAGCAACGTGTGGCGAATCCGATGGCATCGGCTTTTTGCATTTCTTGTCATTTTTATCATCCTGCTGGGGCTTTTGGGGTGGGCAACCTCAGGCAAATACCCCGAATTCAGCCAAGCCGTAAACTCGCTGATGAAGGTTCTGCTCTGGGCGTCTGCGGTGTATGCGGTTTTTGCCGTATTGATGCTTGGACGCGAGGCGGTGCAGCGGCTGGAAACGGCCGGCGAGAAGCTGGACAATATAACCGAGTTAATGTCGCGGCAGGGGACGCTCTTGACGGGTATTTCGCAGGGTGTTCGGCTCAGCGACACGGCCAAAGAGATTGTCTTTCGCGATGCCGAACAGATGGAACTGGGCGAGGCGGCGCTGAACAAGCTGCATCAGCATGATTTTGAGGACGCTGAGGCCATGATTGCGGCGATGGCCGAGCAACCCAAATATCGCGACTTGGCCGCACGGCTCAAACGCATGGCCGACAAATACCGCAACGCCACCGAAGAAGGCCGCGTCGCTCAGATTATCACGCATATCGAGGAACTGATGGATCAATTCCTGTGGGCGCAGGCTTCGGTGCAGATTGACAACCTCATCAAGACGTTTCCTTACTCGGAAAAAGCCAAAACAATGCACGCCCGCCTGCAAGAACGCAAGGATTGGCACAAACGCGAATTGCTGGCCGAGTGGGATCAGGCCGTGCGCAACAAAGACACTGACCGCGGGCTGGAGATTCTCAAAGAGCTGGATTTGTATTTGACGCCCGCCGAGGCGCTGGCGCTGCAGGAATCGGCCGCGACGGTCTTTCGCACCAAGCTGCACAATTTGGGGGTGGAGTTTTCCGTGGCGGTGGCGGAAAAGAACTGGAAAAAGGCCTTCCAGACCGGCAAGGTTATCGTGCAAAACTTCCCCAACAGCCGCATGGCCGCCGAGATTCGCAGCAAGATGGATATATTGCAGGAACGCGCCAGCCAAAGCAAAGAGGTTTCTGCCACGTAATTTACGTTTGATTTCTCAAACC
>Ga0308414_1002588_pt1 | contig 11766 bp, 11 predicted proteins | sample HotsprSampleOS50_FD_205667 | JGI IMG/M metagenome (GOLD analysis project Ga0308414, IMG submission 205667) | Hot spring phototrophic mat microbial communities from Octopus Spring, Yellowstone National Park, Wyoming, United States - 20090730_OS50 ... | reverse complement strand
CTCAGATGCCCGAGGAATTGCGAGACGTCTGCCGCCGGCTGAAGGAGGGGACCGTGAACTCGGTTGCCCGCGAACTGAACGTGTCGCGTCGGGCGGTCCGTCGGGCGTGCCTGGCGATCCGGGAGATCCTCGAACGGGCCGGCCTGGAAAATCCGTGAGCCGCGGACAACTCGCAAACAGACGGCGTACCTAACTGCCGTGGCCGCTGCACGGCAGTTCCTTCTCTCGAGGCTGATCCATGAACCGAATTCTTCTGTTCCACTTCCGACCGGGTGTCCCCATCCGGGACGTCGAGGACACACTCCACCTGGCGATGTTCGCCGTCGAAGGCCTCGCCGGTCGCGTCCGCGTCGGTCTGGACGCGAATTACCTGGTGGACGCACCGAGCCGGTCGGTCCTGATCGACGAAGGGTCCTTCGTCGGGTGGCTGATCGCTCGGGTGTTTGCCGCCCTGCTCGCCCGCGAGTTCGGCGAGCCGGCCTTCACCGCGACCCGCCCGCGTGACCCGCACGTCCTCGTCACCGCCCCGGAGCGCGAGGAGGTGTGCGCGTGAGCCTGCTCAGCAAGGTCCAGCGTGGCCGCACCCCGCGACCGCCCCGACTGCTCGTCTACGGTACTCCGGGCATCGGCAAGTCGACCTTCGGGTCGCAAGCCCCGAGCCCGGTGTTCGTGCCCACGGAAGACGGTCTCGACGAGATCGACTGCGCCAAGCTCCCGCTCGCCGCCACCCTCGACGAGGTGCTGGCCGCGCTGGCGGAACTCCGCACCCAGCCGCACGACTTCGAGACGGTCGTCTTGGATTCGCTCGACTGGCTGGAGCGGCTGATCTGGGACCGGGTGTGCGCCGAGTTCAGCGTGAAGAACATCGAAAAGGCCGACGGCGGCTACGCCCGCGGCTACACGCACGCCGTCACCCACTGGCGCGAGGTCGTCGATCAACTCAACCTGCTCCGCAGCCAGCGGGGCATGGTGGTCGTGCTGATCGCCCATGCCAAGGTCGAGAAGTTCGAGGACCCCGAGGCCCCGCCGTACGACCGCTACTCGCCCCGGCTGCACAAGCACGCCTCGGCCCTCGTGAGCGAGTGGTGCGACGCCGTGCTGTTCGCCACGCGGAAGTTCCGGACCGCCAGCGAGGACGCCGGATTCGGCCGCAAGCGGACCATCGCCCACGCCATCGGCAAGGACGGCGGCGAACGGATCCTCCGTACCGTCGGCGGGCCATCGTGCGTCGCCAAGAACCGTTACGGACTGACCGAGGAACTGCCGCTGTCCTGGGCGGCGTTCATGACCGCCTTGGCAGAAAACACCAACCACCAACCCGACGCAACGACCGAGGAACCGACCCATGGCTAACTTGAACGGCTTCGACGCGAACCAGGTGGAACCGACCGGCGACTTCGACCCGGTCCCGGCTGGGAAGTACCTGGCCGTCATCACTGAGTCGGAGATGAAGCCGACGAAGTCCGGCTCCGGCAACTACCTGCAACTCACGTTCGAGATCATCGACGGCCCGCACAAGGGCCGGTTGCTCTGGGCGCGGCTCAACCTCGACAACCCGAACGCGACGGCGGTCGCCATCGCCCGGGCGGAACTGTCCGCCATCTGTCGGGCCGTCGGCGTCCTGGCCCCGAAGGACTCGGTCGAACTGCACAACCTGCCGCTGGTGATCCACGTCAAGTGCAAGAAGCGGCCCGACACCGGCGAGATCGGCAACGAGGTCAAGGGCTACTCGCCCAAGGCCGCCCTGACCGAGTCCGCCGTCAAACCGGCCGCGCCCGCGGCCAACGGCACCCCGCCGTGGAAACGGTGACCGGAGACGCCGCCATGCTCGAAGTGGAACTGCCGTACCCGCCCTCGATCAACCACTACTGGCGGCGGGTCGGGCACAAGACGCTCATCAGCCGCGAGGGGCGGCGGTTCCGCGCGAGCGTGGTGGCCATCCTCGCCGCGATGCGGCTTCAACCGCTCGCCGGCGACCTGACCGTCGAGGTCGAGGTGTACCCGCCCGACCGCCGGCGGCGGGACATCGACAACGTGCAGAAGGCCCTGCTGGACGCGCTCGCGCACGGCGGGGCCTACGCGGACGACAGCCAGGTCGTCCGGCTGGAGATCACCAAGCGGGAGGCCGTCGCGGGCGGGAAAACGGTCGTGCGGATCCGGGAGGCGGGATGCTGACGCTGCGGCCCTACCAACACGAAGCCAAGCACGCGGTGTACGACCACCTGCGGACGCGGGACGACAACCCCTGCGTGGTCATCCCCACCGCCGGCGGCAAGACGCCGGTGATGGCGTCGGTCTGCCAGGACGCGGTCACGCTCTGGAGCGGTCGCGTGATCATCCTGGCCCACGTCAAGGAACTGCTGGAGCAGACTGCCGACAAGCTCAACGCCATCTGCCCCGAGGTCCGCTACGGCGTCTACTCGGCCGGGCTGAAGCGGCGGGACACGGACCGCCCGGTCATCATCGCCGGCATCCAGTCGGTGTACCAGCGGGCCTGCGAGTTCGACCCGTTCGACCTGGTGGTGATCGACGAGGCCCACATGATCCCGCCGGACGGCGACGGCATGTACCGGCAGTTCCTGGCCGAGGCACGGGTCGTCAATCCGAACCTGCGGATCGTCGGCTTCACCGCCACGCCGTTCCGGTTGAAGACCGGCTCGATCTGCACGCCGGAGGGGTTTCTGAACCACGTCTGCTACGAGGTCGGGGTGCGGGAGTTGATCGTGCAGGGCTACCTCTGCCCGCTCGTCACCAAGGCCGGCAAGGTGAAGGCCGACACCAGCGGGCTGCACGTCCGGGCCGGGGAGTTCGTCCCCGGTGAGGTCGAGGCCCTGATGGACGACGCCGAACTGGTGCGGGCGGCCTGCGCCGAGGTCGTCGAGGCCACCCGCGAGCGGAACGCCTGCCTGATCTTCGCCAGCGGCATCAAGTACGGCGAGCACATCGTCTCGGTGCTGAAGGCGAAGCACGACATCGACTGCGGCTTCGTCACCGGCGACACGCCCACGGATGAGCGCGACGCGACCCTGGCCCGGTTCAAGGCTGGGAAGCTCAAGTACCTGTGCAACGTCAACGTGCTGACCACCGGGTTCGACGCGCCGCACATCGACTGCGTTGCCCTGCTGCGACCCACGCTGTCGTCGGGGCTGTACTACCAGATGGTCGGTCGCGGCTTCCGCCTGCACCCGTCGAAGGTGAACTGCCTGGTGCTGGACTTCGGCGGCAACGTGCTGCGGCACGGCCCGGTCGACCAGATCCGCGTCAAGGAACGGTCCCTGGGCGTCGGTGAAGCACCGGCCAAGGAATGTCCCGAGTGCCAGGCCCTGATCGCGGCCGGGTACGCGGTCTGCCCCGAGTGCGGCTACGAGTTCCCGCCGCCGGACAGGGCCAAGCACGCGGCCAGGGCCAGCGATGCGGGGATCCTATCGGGCCAGGTGACCGTCGAGACGTTGCCGGTGCGGGACGTGATGTTCGGCGTCCACACCAAGCGGGGTGCGGGCGACGACGCGCCCAAGAGTCTGCGGGTGGATTACAAGATCGGCTGGCATCGCTGGAAGTCGGAGTGGGTCTGCCTGGAGCACGACGGCTTCGCCCGGCAGAAGGCGGTGGCGTGGTGGAAAAAGCGGTCGCGCGAGCCGGTGCCGACGACGGCGGCCGAGGCGGTCGAGATCGCCAACGCCGGCGGGCTGGCGTCCACCAAGTCCATCACGGTGCGGTCGGTGAGCGGCGAGGAGTACGACCGCATCACCGACCACGAACTCGGTCCGATCCCGGAGGTCCTGGATCGCTGCGAGGCCCATGATGCCGGCGACACCGAACCGCTCAGCGACGACGCGCTGGACTTCCCGTTCGGCTACAACGTGGCGGCGAACGCCGAGCGTTCCTGCCAGGCGACCACGGAGGAGGAAATCCCATTCTGAACTCCTCCGAACTGCTGCTGGCCGCGCTCCGCTACGCGGAGATGGGTTACCGCGTCTTCCCGTGCATTCCGGGCACGAAGCACCCGATCACTGCGCACGGTTTCACGACGCTGTGACGGACGCGGCCCAGATCGAACGCTGGTGGTCGCGGCACCCGCGAGCCAACGTCGGCATCGCCGCTGAAGGGATGCTGGTCATCGACATCGACGGGGCCGACAACCCTTGGCCCGGCGATCCCGAACACGCTGCGGATCTGGCTGGTGCCGGTGCCATCGCCCTGACACCTCGGGGTGGTCGGCACTACCTGTTCCGCCGCCCCGAGGGCAAGAGCTGGAAGTGCTCGACGAGCAGGCTGGCTCCGGGAGTCGATGTCCGCACCGACGGCGGCTACATCGTGGCCGCGCCGTCGGAGATCGAGGAAGGACCGTACCGCTGGGGCGAGGGTCTGGAACTCGACGACCCGCTCGGTCAGTTGCCCGACCCGCCCGCGTGGTTGGCCGCCGCTCTGGACGCTCTGGTTTCGCCCGAGTCGCCCACGGTGGCCCACGGTTCGCCGATCGCGGCGTCGACCGGACCGGACGCCAACCCGATCCCGTCGGGCCAACGCAACGCGACCCTGGCCCGCCTGGCGGGCACCATGCGGCGCGTCGGCATGGGTCTGCCCGAGATCGCCGCCGCCTTGCACCAGACCAACCGCGTCCGATGTCAGCCGTCCCTCGCCGACCGTGAGGTCGACCGCATCGCCGAGAGCATCGCGCGGTATCCGCCGGACGAGGTCTCCGTGGCCCTCGCCGAGGACCACTACCGGCAGATGCAGGCGGCCGCCGACACGGAAGAAAGTGAACCTGGTGCCGACGCACCCGACCCGGGGCCGATCCCCGACGACCTGCTGTCCGTGCCGGGATTCATCGACGAGGTGATGCGGTACACGCTCGACACCGCCCCGTACCCGGAGCCGGTCCTGGCCTTCGCCGGGGCGCTCACGCTGCAGGCGTTGCTCGCCGGTCGGAAGGTGCGGGACGAGATGGACAACCGGACCAACCTGTACGTCCTGAGCCTGGCGAACTCCGGCGTCGGCAAGGACCACGCTCGCAAGGTCAACGCCCGCATCCTCTACGAGGCCGGGCTGGCGGATTGCTTGGGGACGAGCTTCGCCAGCGGCGAGGGGATCGAGGACCGGTTGTTCGTCCAGCCGGCGACGCTGTTCCAGGTGGACGAGATCGACGGCCTCTTGATGAGGGTCGGGCAGGCTCGCGACGCCCGGCACGAGGCCATCGTGTCGATGCTGCTGCAGATGTACTCGTCGGCGTCGAGCATCTACGTCATGCGGGCGAAGGCGAACCAGGAACGCACCGTCATCGACCAGCCGTGCCTGTGCCTGTTCGGCACCGCCGTGCCCAAGCACTTCTACGAGTCGCTGTCGGCCCGGCTGATGACCAACGGCTTCCTGGCCCGGCTCCTGATCCTCGAATGCCGGGGCCGGGGCGTCGGCCGCGACGACACCGAACGGCCGATCCCGGCTTCGATCCTCGAGGCCGCCCGCTGGTGGGCCGACTTCCGACCGGGCGCGTCCGGCAACCTGGCCGACTGGCACCCGGTCCCGCACCGCGTGCCGCAGACGCCGGACGCGGAGGCGGTGTTCCGCTGCGTCCGCGAGCGGGCCGACACCGAGTACGCCCGGTGCGAGCAGGCCAACGACCCGGCCGGCATGGCGATCTGGGCGCGGGCTTACGAGAAGGCCCGGCGGCTCGCGCTCTTGTACGCGGTGAGCGTGTGCCGCGACACCCCGGTGGTCACGCCCGAGGCGGCGACCTGGGCCGGGGCGTTCGTCGAGCACCAGACCCGGCGGATGCTGTACATGGCCCGCCACCACGCCTGCGAGAGCGAGTTCGACGGCAAGCGGAAACGCCTGCTCGACGTGCTCGACCAGTGGCGTCGCCAGCACGGCGACGAGTGGATGCCCTTCTGGCGGATCAACCGCAAGCTGCCGTGGTCGAACCGCGAGCACGAGGAGGTCCGCGACACGCTCCTGCACCAGCGGCTGATCGAGTCGCAGGTGCTGACCACCGGGCGACGCGGCCGGCCGGGCCTGTTCTACCGGCTCGCGCCGACGCCCTGCGCTACGGAGGGAGCCGCATGAGCGAATTATTGCCTTTCTTGTTGTTCTTGCAGCCGCCCGCGAAGGAGAGCGGAGACGGGAACGGGGAGTCGAGGGGTAGCGCAAGAACAGCAACAAATACAAGAAATCCTTCTTCTCTCTCCTCTTCCCCCTCTCCCTCCCCTCCGGCCCGCCGCCCGGGGTCGGTTCCGGGTGGGCGTAGGTACTTGGAAAAACCGGCTGCTTTCCTGACGCCCGCGGGAACAGCGGCAAAGCGCAGGACAGTTTGTTTCGTGTGTCCGAACGTGGAGGCCCCATGCCCGACGCCAACCCGATGGACCGATGCCCGCGTTGCCAGACGCCGCGACCTGGAGCGCACCTGTGCGACGACTGTACCCGCCGCCTGTACTTCGGCCTCGACCGTAGACGCAGCGAGCGGCACCGCTACGACGGCGACGAACCCAGCCCCTGGCAAGAGATCGCCATCCGCCTGATGGAGGACCAAGCATGAAGATCGAACTGTGGAAGATCAGCGACGTGACGCCGTACCCCGGCAACCCGCGGCTCAACGACGACGCCGTCGATGCTGTGGCCGCCAGCCTGAAGGAGTTCGGGTTCCGCCAGCCGATCGTGGTGGACGGCGAGGGCGTCATTGTCTGCGGGCACACCCGCTACAAGGCCGCGCTCAAGCTCGGTCTGGAGAAGGTGCCGGTCCACGTCGCCAAAGACCTGACACCGGAACAGATTCGCGCCTGCCGCATCGCCGACAACCAGACCGCCTCGCTGGCGACCTGGAACTACGACCTGCTGCCGATCGAACTGGCCGGGCTGAAGGAGGCCAACTACGACCTCGGCCTGCTTGGCTTCGACCCGGACGAACTGGCCAAGCTGCTCGACCCGACGCTGCGGGACGGACTGACCGACCCGGACGACGTGCCCGCCCCGCCGGACGCCGCGATCACCCAGCCGGGCGACCTGTGGATCCTCGGCAACCACCGCCTGCTCTGCGGCGATTCGAGTTCGCCGGCCGACGTGGACCGGCTGCTCGCGGGCCAGGTCATCCACCTGGTGAACACCGACCCGCCGTACAACGTGAAGGTCGAGCCGCGTTCCAACAACGCCATCGCCGCCGGGCTGTCATCGTTCCCCGCGACCAAGCAAGGGGCGATTGATTCCGCCGACGCCAGCGGCATGCACCGCCAGGGCTTCGACCTCGCCCGCGACAAAACCAAATCGAAACCGACCACGAAGAAGCTCCGGCCCAAGGACCGGCCGCTGGCCAACGACTTCGTCTCGGACGAGGCGTTCGACGCGCTGCTCGACGCCTGGTTCGGCAACCTGGCCGGCGTGCTCGTGCCGGGACGCGGGTTCTACATCTGGGGCGGCTACGCCAACGTCGCCAACTACCCGCCGGTGCTGAAGGCCACGGGCCTGTATTTCTCCCAGGCGATCATCTGGGTGAAGGAGCATCCTGTCCTCACTCGCAAGGATTCACGGGGCATCCGTGTGGAGCGGGTGGCGGTTATGTAAGAGAGCAGCAGAGTAGAAAATGTCTAATGATCTAATGACGCTTATCGACAACCTATACGTTGACTGATCCCATATGCGTTGCCAGTCGTTCGATTTCGCGATGTAATGCCTTAACCTCGTCGATGGTGTCAAGCATCCGTTCGAATTCTGTCCCGTCCGTGTAGGTGATTTCGTAGACAAAGTTCTCTACAAGTGTGGAGAAATCAAAACTCGGTTGTTGCAAAAAGGCGGTTGCAGCCGCGATGGTCTCGAACACCTCGGGCTTCGATTTGCGTTGGGCGATAATGCGGATTTCCTGCGGCAAAGCACCCAGCGCCGCCCGTACCCTGTCCACATAGGTGTTGAGACTGACTTCACCGATCAACTCCCGCAGCGTCGCCGCAGTATCCGTCTTTTTTGCAGGCGTAAGTCCGGCCTCGAACTCATTTGCCAGCTTGGCCTTCTCCGGCTCTAGCAGCCTGTCCGGGTAGTCGATCTGTAAGCCGTTCTTTTCAAAGGCCGAAACGACTTTGGTCTTTGGGACATAGAACAAGTCGATCTGTCGATTCTGGACCAGTGTGCGGGCTGGTGCTGTGAAATCCCCGCCTGCCACGATCCCCAAAAAACGGGCCGTTGGGTGAACGCCTCGCATCGGCAACAGCTTGCCGGTATCATCCCGAGCCTTATCTTTCGAGTGCCGCTTGCCTCGCCTCCAGAAACACTCGAAAAATGCTACGGGGATTCCCAGTTTCTCATCCGAGCCATCCAACTCCATGACGAAGTCGTAATCGACCTCATTTCCTTCCAAGTCCTTCCAGATAATTTTGTCTCCTTCCCGCGCCCTGCGCGTTCGGAAGCGGCAATCAAGGTAAAGCTTCAGGTGGTCTGCTGCCCCTTGGAGCAGGGGCAGGACAAAGAACTCCTCGAACCAGTCGCCGATGAGCTGGCCGAGCTTATGACCAGCGGAGGCATGTTCCTTGTTTGCCATGTTACCCTTCGACCCACAATAGCCCCTCATGCAGAGGAACCCGGTGTTTGCGGTTCTTCCATTTCGTATTCCGGTCGCGCAACTTCTCGAACTTGTAGTTCTTGAAGCCGCCAGCCACGGCAAGTTCTCCCAGCCACCTCTCGACGGGAACATGCACTCCATAAGGGGCAGAATCGCCGATAACGAAACAAACCCGGCCACCAGGGCGCACGACTCTGCGGAGGGAAATCCAAACATGGGACAAATCAAGGAAGTAATGCGTGATCATCGCGTGGTACGGCTTTTTCCCACCGTGCCGCTCCTTGACTCTATCAAGTTCCAAGCACACTTGGTTGAGTTCTGTTGCGATCGGGGTCAACTCTTTGCTTTTCAAGATTGAGCTAGTGCTCTTGGCGTATGGGGCCACATGCTGCGTGCAGCTCCGAACTAGCCGATGTCGGATGGCCGATTGCAAATCACCCCAGCCGTTGATTTCTCGAAGGAAGGTCATCTCCAGGCGAGTCGCGTCGGCGTAGTCGTAGTTGTTCGCATAGGGCGGTGAACTGATAACCAAGTCAGCCCATTGTTCGCTGACGCCCTCGCACGTTCGGGCATCCGACGTCAACACGCGGCCCTGAGGGAAGGCTTTGCCCTCGAACTGGCGGCAGCGCATGTCCACAGCCATTAACTCAATCCGCTCTTCAAATGCCTGGAACGGCTCGAGCACCTTTGCCTTGGACTTTCTGGGCAGGACATACTGCCACTGAGCCGTTCCCACCGGCGAGCAGAGACGGAGGATTGACACCATTGCCAGCCAACAGAGTTCGTATCGTGCTGACTCCTCAGCGTACTCTTCCAAGGCTTGTCGGAGGGCAGTCAGCTTCCTGAGGGTTTCCGGCGGAAAGCACTTGCTGATGAGCTTGGGATAAACTGCCGGCCTACCCTCTTTGCTCTTCGCTAAATCCAAGATGGACGTGCCTAATCTGCGAAATGACCCAATCTCCTCCCTCCATGCGAGCTTCGCGCGAGCGACCCTAGCGACGAATGGGTGAGACTCGATTCCCAGTCCTTCAGCTCCCACTCGTTCGGCTTCGAGAACGACTGTACCCGATCCAGCGAAAGGGTCGAACACGCGCAGCCCATCAGCTCGCATTTCCGAGTGGATCACCTCCCTGACCCACTCGGCGGAGAAGCCCGCCGAGTAGCGGAACCACCGGTGAATCGGCAGCTGCATGTTGTCAACGAAGGAACCGCTTCGCTTATCGGCGATGGGGTCAGTTCCTTCGTCGAACAAAGACGGTTGCCACACAAGTATCCTCCATTCGCTTCGCCTGATTCGAAACCCAAACACAGAATCATCAGTACTAGCTTCTGGTCAATTAAGTTCCTCCAGCGTCACGTCCGCCGCCACGTCAAGTGCCCAGCAGAGACGCGCAGCCGTATCAAGGTTCGGCAACCTCTCGGCGCGCTCGATCATGGCCACCGCCGTCGAGGTAAGACCCGCGATGTCCGCCAACTCTTGCTGGGTAAGACCCAACTCTTCGCGTCGCTGCCGCAACCCCGCAGGAAAACTTTCCTTAAGGTGGCGCGACATGCCTTGCAGCCAGCGTTTCGTCGCACGCTCCGGGTTCAGCCTAGGAGCAGCCGGGGGCACGTCAATCTTCTCAGCCTCCTGGTCGTACAGGTCGGCCCGGTAAAGGCTGAGCCACAACTTCTGTCCAGGCGTGTATTTGGTTTTTGGCATGGGGAGACTCCTTGCCAACGATTCGCCCGAGCACTTGTCTGCCATCGCGGGCTGGTTCGCTCAGCCAACTTGCAATGACCCTCTATTCGAGTGTAACAGGTGTTATAGATTCATCAAGGGCGCCAAAGTAGTTCGTGCCGCCGCGAAGAATTTGACGAATGGTCTTCGAACCGCCCCGACCTGGACCCAGCCGAGGATCTTAATTGGGTTGAGGGAGTCCGAAAAGACGCGGAACTCGATAGTCCGCTTGGTGCCACGCGCGAAAGCATCCTGGCCGGCGCGGTCTTGGGCCTGGCCGGTCCCGGCAAGAAGATCAGCGGCATCATGCCCTGCACGGTCATCCGCCCCGGCGACATGGCCGATGCCATCCTCGACCGCGACCGCCACCCCGAGTGGAACGGCCAGCGGACCAAGCTCGTCTACGCGTTCCCGACCGACGAGGCCCTGTGGAAGCGGTACGCCGATGTCCGGGCCGAGAGCCTGCGGCAGGGCAACGGCGGCGAGGAGGCGACCGCGTTCTACCGCGACAACCGCGCGGCGATGGACGCGGGCGCGGTCGTCGCCTGGCCGGAGCGGTTCAACCACGACGAGTTGTCGGCGATCCAGCACGCCATGAACCTGCGGCTCCAGGACGAGGCCGCGTTCTTCGCCGAGTACCAGAACGAGCCACTCCCGGCTGAGACGGCATCGGACGACGAACTGACCGTCGAGCAGATCGCCGGCAAGCTCAACCGGATGAAGCGCGGCGAGGTGCCGGTCGGCGTCAACCACGTCACCGCCTTCATCGACGTGCAGGGGAACTTGTTGTTCTGGGTCGTGGCCGGGTGGGAGGACGACTTCACCGGCTATGTGCTCGATTACGGGGCGTACCCCGACCAGAAGCGGCCGTACTTCACCCTCCGCGACGCCCGGCCGACGCTGACCGGGATCATGCCCAGCGGCGGCGGCGTCGAGGCGGCGATCTACGCGGGCCTGGAGACGCTCACGGGCCAGATCCTCGGCCGGGCCTGGCGGCGGGACGACGGCGCGGACCTGCGGGTCGAACGCTGTCTGATCGACGCCAACTGGGGCAGCTCGACGGACGTGGTCTACCAGTTCTGCCAGCAGTCGGCCCACGCCGGGATCGTGCTGCCGAGCCACGGCCGGTTCGTCGGCGCGTCGAGCCAGCCGTTCAGCGAGTACAAGCGGCGGCCGGGGGACCGGGTCGGTTTCAACTGGCGGATGCCCAACGTCCAGGGCAAGCGGGCGGTCCGGCACGCCCTGTACGACACCAACTTCTGGAAGAGCTTCGTTCACGCCCGGCTGGCGGTGCCGATGGGCGAGCGCGGCTGCCTATCGCTCTTCGGCGACACGCCCGAGACGCACCGCCTCTTCGCCGAACACGTCACGGCCGAGTACCGCGTCCGCACCGAGGGGCGGGGCCGCACGGTGGACGAGTGGAAGATGCGGCCGGAGCGGAGCGACAACCACTGGCTCGACGGCCTGGTCGGGGCGGCGGTCGCGGCGTCGATCCAGGGCGTCATCCTAC
>Ga0308414_1002585_pt1 | contig 11776 bp, 9 predicted proteins | sample HotsprSampleOS50_FD_205667 | JGI IMG/M metagenome (GOLD analysis project Ga0308414, IMG submission 205667) | Hot spring phototrophic mat microbial communities from Octopus Spring, Yellowstone National Park, Wyoming, United States - 20090730_OS50 ... | reverse complement strand
AAAACTCTGACAATATAGAAGAAAAAGCTATAGCTATAAAAATAGCAATAAAACCTACTATCCAAATAGCAGTAACTAAATCTAGCCGAAAACCTTCTACAAAATAAGCTAAAACTTGCATAATTAATACAAGTGAAAATATCCAAATAGCTAGGTTAATTCCATTTAAAATTGGAAAAAACATTAAAGCTTTTAATAAATCTTTGTATTCTTGAGGTTGTAAATATTTTACTATACTGATATTATTTTTTATTATTATATGAGAATTTAGTATTTTTAAAGTTTTCCCAAAACTTGGAAAACCTAGTCTATAAAAAAGTCCAAGTTGAGTTGCAATAAGAATCCAATAAGATACAATTCCTATCTTTAAAATTTTCATACTTAAATCTAAAAGTTTTACTTTTACTGCATCAAAGTAATAAAGAGCAAACAAGGAAGCTACAATTCCAGCTACTCCTGTAGAAAAAAGCGAAACTGCAAAAGTATAAGAAGTATATCTAGCAACAAAAATAAAAACCTTATCAAACCAAGGATGTAAAATGACTTTTTGAGTTTCTAAACTCTCTTCCATGCTTATTTATCTTCATCAATAGAGAAATTTTCTAAATTATCTAAAAATCCATTTTGTACAAAATATGATAAATCTCGTAACTCTTCATTAGATAAATTTAAAACACCCTCTCGACTATATACGAAAAGTAAAATTTGTTTAGCTTTTTCATACTCACCAAGCAGACAGTGAATCCTAGCTTTTAAGATATAAGCTTCTGGATCTACTTCTTCATAATAACACAAGTGTAAGTCAATATATTTAAGAGCATTAGTAAGATCATTTAACTTCAAATAACAAATAGCTAAAATATCATAAAAAGAAAATAATTCTTTTTCTGCCATGCGTAAAGATTTTTTCATACAAGCCAAACAAGAATTATAATTCTCTCTTTCAAAGTATAAATTTCCAAGCTCTGCCCAAATATCTTTTCTCGAAATCCCTCCTTTTCCATTTGTCAATTTTTCTTGCATTAAAGCCTTTTTTAAAACTTCTATGGATTCATTAGATCTTTCTGTTTCTTTTAAAATAAATGCCAAAGTTAAATAAAATTCTAAGTAATCAGGAAATTGCTCTATACCCTGATGTAAATAAATTTTTGCTTGCTTAGTATTTTGAATGTTAATAAAATATAAAGCAGATTGTAAATAAGTTTCAGGATGATTAGGAAATAAGACTTCTAAATCTCGAATGAGTTTTTCTGCTTCTTTGTGGTTACCTACTAAATCTAGACAATTTGCTTTTCGGGCTATGAGCTTGATCTTAGAAGATAAATTGGACGTTAGTTCAATTGCCCTTGTATACAAGTTAAAAGCTTTAGTCCAATTTTTTTTATTTTCTTCACAGATAGCTTGTCTAGCAAAACTCAAAAAACTCACACTACCCCTCGTTGTAAATAGGCTTAGTTTTTGTTTGAAAAGCTAACCTTGCTTTTTGAAAATCTTTAGATGCTAAAAAACTAGAATTCCACAGACAAACATAATTTAATCCTGCCTCTAGAGGCTTTCCTTCACTAAACCTCATAACTTCTTTAATCCCCTCTACGACAATACTAGGATTGTCTGCAATTTCCCCTGCAGTTTTTTTAGCATATTCTAAAGCTTGCTCAAAGTTAGGAAAAATTTTATTTACAAGCCCCATGCGATATGCCTCTTCTGCATCAATATCTTTTCCAGTTAAAGCTAGCTCTCTTGTATTACCTTGTCCTATAATAGCTGGGAGACGATTGATACTACCCATATCTGCAACAATAGCAACTTTAGCTTCCCGTAAAGAAAAAACAGCATCAGAAGAACAATAACGTATATCACAGGCAGAAATTAAGTCTAGTGCTCCCCCAATACAATGCTTATGTACTACAGCAATAGAAGGTTTGTTAGAATTGTAAACGGCATTGATTCCACTTTGCATGTCTTGAATGAGTTTATAAAAACGCTTCCTATCCTCTGCTAAATTTTCCTTCAAGTAAATATCAAACTGCTCTGTAAAACTATTTACTTCTAGTCCAGTAGAAAAAGATTTTCCCCGCCCTGCAATGAGAAAAGCTCGAATTTTAGGATTTTGATTGACCTCATGAATAACAAAAGGCAAATCTCTCCAAAAACTCCAGTCCATTGCATTTCGCTTTTCAGGTTTATTTAAGTAAATAGTTGCAATGTTTCCTTCTTCTACAATTTCAAAAAACTCAAACTTCTTCATAATCAAACCTACTTTTTTTTAGTTGTTTTCTCTTTGCAAGATTTTCTCTTGTATTGGTAAATTTATCTTATTAAAAATAAAATCAGTATAATCATTAAAACAGGCAGAAGCCATATGACTAGCATCTGTAAAAGCATTACAGTTGTAAGAAGGATCTTCATTCATATTCCAAAAGGGAGTTTGAAAATCTCGATAGAGTTTTTCTATTCTTGGTTTCCAAATTTCATATACAGTAAATCCATTTTGTTTTTTTTCTTTAATAAGTTTAAAATAAGCTGGAGCAACTTTTACCCATATCCCAGCGTGAGGAATTTGCATTTGAGATAAAATACGTAAATTATCTTTTTGAAAAAGTTCCATGCTTTCCATGTATTCAAAAGGAGTTAAGTAAGAGTTATAGTCACCTTCTGCATACTTGATAATAAACTCTTCACTAGAAGTCATATTTCCAGAAAGCTGCGAAGAAGCACTTCCCCTCTGTTGAATAAGATTATCCATAACTTTCTTTCTCCATTCTCTATAGTGATGTAAAATTTCAAAATTGTTTTTCATTCGGGAAAGAATGGTTTCTAGTTTAGGTCTATATTGATATGTACGAAACAAACGCTTTGCAAAAAAACTACTTATCTCTGATTGTGTATAACGTCTATAATACCGTAAGATAAAAGAAAAATCAAATCCATTTGCTAAGCATTCATCTATCTTAATAAGTGGAGTTTTATTAAAGGCTTCTAGAGAATTATCTAACAAAACAAAATCAGGACGAATATTTTCCTTTTGAAACTTTTCTAACCAATACAAAAAGTAATCAGGGGTCCCACCTGGCACTGAAAAATTAAACAAAATCCAATTTGGATATCTTTTTTCTATATATGAGTTATCAAACAGAAGTGCTCTAGAGTTTCCAAAATATACTAAGACTTTTTTTCTCTCGGGACTTTGTAAATATTTTTTTAACTGTTCAAATAATATAGGTTTATGGAAAAAATTTATTTCAGAAACAGTTTTAGTATAGTATGTCTGTATATTTTCTAAAAGTAAAATTTTATCTATGATATATGCTATACAAAATACCCAAAACGGAAGCCACAAAAAGCGATATTTAAAAAAATTCATATTATTCCTAAAACTTGTAGTATATAAAGACTTCGCCTTCTTGAGATAAAGTAGTCATTAAAAATACAGTAATTACCCCAAGTGTAACTAACAAATAAGGCTCATACTTCTCAAACTTCCTTAAATCAAAAGGCTTATACTGGAAAACGTGAAAGACTATCATTAAAAACATAGCATAAAAACCCGTCTCTAAATTTTTAATCCTAGATAAAGCAATACTTTCACTGCCTCCTACTAAGTTCATGCCTTCTAGTATCCAAGTTCCATAGTTAGCTTGAATTAAACTTGTCATATATACATCTGTATTTCTAAATATACCAATAAATAATTCTAGCATATCAGAAGCACTGTTGGAGCGAAACATTAGCACACTTACAGAGCAAACAACAAAAACTAAAAAAGCCCTAATGACTTTTATAGGTAAAGATTCTCCTAGACTGAAATGAAAATATTGTTCATTGAGTCTTTCTAATATAAGAAAAACTCCCCAATAAGCCCCCCATGCTAAAAAAGTATAATCTGCCCCATGCCAAAACCCACCTAAGGTCATAGTAAGAAACAAATTAAAATAAATCCTCCAAGTTACTACTCTGGAACCACCTAGGGAAAAATATAAATAATCTCGAAGCCAAGTTGAAAGAGTAATGTGCCACCTAGTCCAAAACTCATTTAAACTTAAAGAAAAAAATGGAGCTTTAAAGTTCTCTGGAATCTCAAATCCCAATAAAAAAGCAATCCCCCTTGCAATATCTGTCAGACCTGAAAAGTCAAAATACAACTGTGTCATAAAAATAAATCCAGAAAGTAAAAGAGAAGACCAGTGATATTCAAAGGGATTTAAGTATACACCTGAAATGAGGCTTGCCAGAGGATCTGCTAGTAAAACTTTTTTTATAAATCCAGAAATTAAAAGGTAACCACCTCGATAGACATCTTCTCTTTGAGGAGTTTCTTTTTCAAAATTTGGGAAAAAATCACCAGCCCGCATAATAGGTCCAGCTATCAAAACAGGGAAAAATAAGAAAAAAATTGTAAATCGAAATAAGGATAAAATTTCTTGAGTTTCTGGTTTTTTACGAAAGGTATCTACTAGCAGAGCTATCATTTGAAAGGTATAAAAACTAATTGCTAGAGGAAGAGGAACTTTGATTTCTGTTTTTAAAAAAAGAAAATATTCATTACCCGATAAATGATAAAGAAAATTACAAAAAAAGTAAAAATATTTAAAAAATCCCAAATTTAGTAAATTAAAAATAACTGCTAGACTTATCGGAAGTTTAGAATTTTCTGTTTTTAAAATCCAATGGTAAAATAAAAAGTTAATTCCAATAACTATTAAAAAGTGAAGCAAAAAAGGAAAAGAGGCATATCCATAAAAAAACATCCCCCCAAACAACAAAAAAAACTCTCTAAACTTTTTAGGAAAAGACCAATAGAGAAAATAAAATACTAAAAAAAATAAAACAAAAGGTATAGAATTAAATTGCATTATTAGTAACTCGATATAAGTTTTTAAGTTTTTCTATAACTTCTCTTTTTACATTTTCGAGTTTTCCTTTTATAATAGCTCCACTTGCATTTTTATGACCGCCACCTGAATATTCCTTTGCTACTGCGCAAACATCATATTTACCCTTAGAACGAAAACTAATTTTTATAGTTTCACTATCTTGTTCTAAAAAAGAGACTGCTATCATAATATCCGAAGCTGCCAAAAGTTCTGTAGTCAATCCTTCAGCTGGATTTGTAGAGAAATTATACTTATCTAGGTTAGCACGTGTAATTTCAATAGAAGCTAGTTGAAACTCTGGAAAGACTTCTAAAGTAGAAAAAATATCTCTTTTTAAATATAAAACCATATGAGACTGATCTTCATATAGTTTACGAATTAAATCTTCTTGGTTAAAGCTGTGCTTTTTTAAAAGAGTAGCTACAATTTCATGAGTTCGTGGACGAATCTTTCCATATTTAAACTGACCAGTGTCAACGACAATTCCCGCATAAAGGGCAGACGCAGTTAAAAAATCTAGTTCTATATTAGCAAGTTCTAATACTTCATAGACAATTTCAGAAGTAGAGCCAAACTCAGGAAAACAAAATAAACCCGCAAAAGGTTCTATTCCATCATGATGATCAATGATAATTAAATTTGACTTATCCATATTTACATACTGGATTACTTCTCCAATACGTATAAGGTCTGAATTATCTACAACTACTACTTTTTGACTACTAGTTTTGTTTGTGAGTTTTGTTTCATCTATATAATGAATACGATTTTGAGGATCTAAAAAAGTATATCGCTCGGGAGTTTTATCGGGATTTAAAATAATTTTTTTCTTTCCAAGTTTAGCAAGTAAGTAATCTAAACCTAATTCAGCTCCTATTCCATCTGGATCACAGTTTTTATGAGTAGTAATAATAAAGTCATCCCCTGTTTGAAATATATGTAGGAGATTTAAAAGTTCATCTTTTCTATCAATGTGAGACTTACTAAACATCTTTTCTTTCCTTAAATACTTTTAACCAATAATTTATTTCTTGTTTATCTAGATCCCTGTAAATTCGCTCTTCAGCTTCTTGTTTAGATTTTTTGGATTGTATAGTTTTATTTACAAGAGTAAAAAATTCTTCTGATGTAAAATTTTTACACAAGTATCTTTTACTATAAAAAATTAAATCCTTATCAGAACTAACTAAATATAAGTTTTTAGGATAAAGACTTTTTTTAATAAATTCCTTTATAATCTCATCTGCTTTTTGCTCTAAACTGTAATAAATTTTTAGTGTTCCAATTTCATCTACCTCTACTGGACTTCCAATTTCTTTTCTACCATCAAAAAACAAATGCATTTCAACACTAGACTTATATTTCTTGTAATCCAAAAGTTTTTGAACTAAGCCTAATCTAGCTTCTTTTAATTTATGCTCGTACATGAGAGATTCTAAGTCTGGAAATTTATAAATTAAATTAAATGCATCAATAACTAAAATCACCCGTTTTTCTCCCAGAAAATTCCATTGACAAAAAAGGAAAACTCTTAAAAATGGAGTTACGGGGTGTAGCGCAGTGGTAGCGCACTTGTCTGGGGGGCAAGCGGTCGCAGGTTCAAATCCTGTCACTCCGATTTTGGATAAAATCCTTTTATATAACTCTTAGGATCTACAGATACCCCATTTCTTATTATTTCAAAGTGTAGATGTGCTCCAAAACAATATCCCGTACATCCTGAACGAGCAATTACCTTTCCCCCTTGTACGTATTCTCCTTCTTTTACAAATAACTTAGAATTATGAGCATATAAAGTTTTTAACTCAGGAGTGTGCTCTATAATTATACAGTTTCCATATCCCCCCATCCATCCACTATATATAACTGTTCCTGCGCGTGCAGCTCTCACTGGTTCATAGTTTGCTTTAAGATCCCAAGCTTCATGAAACTGAAACCTAGGAAATGTTCTCCACCCAAACCCAGAAGTAATAATACCTGAAGCTACAGGCTTATACCAGATAGGTGGAGGCTCAGGTAAAACTGCTTTAGGTAAAAAAATTTTTTGACCTACTGAAAAAAAGTCAACATCTTCTAAATTGTTTTCCATTAAGACATCTTCTATAGAAACTTTATAAATAGAAGCAACTTTTGCTAAAGTATCTCCAGCTTTAAATTTATATAAAATTCCTTGCTTTTCTGGAACAGTTAAAGCTTGACCTGCTTTTAAAACAGAGTCAACTTTAATTTTCGAATGATTTGCTATGGTCTGCGGATCTGTTCTAAACCTAGCAGCAATTTCCTCTAAGGTTTCACCCGGCTGAACATAGTAGGTTTTTAAACGAATAGTTCCTGTTTCTGAGATTCTCTGCAAGATAGATTTTTTTTGTTCTTCTGTTTTTTGTAAATAAGACTCATCCCCTTTTTTTGCTTCTTTATCTCTTTCGTCTTCTTTATCTAAAGAAGCTTGAATTTCCTTGTTATAAAAATCCAGTTCTTCTACATTTGCATTAGTGTCTGGAGTAAAAAAGAAATAGAAAAAAATTGATAAACTAAAAGCTAAGAAAGGAATTAACGTTAGGTGCAAACGCTTTATATTAAAATGTCCATAAAATAGCCTCTTAGAAGTCACATAAGAATAATGTATATTTCCTGAACCTAAATAAATTAAAGAAAAATTTTCTGTTCTTATTATCTCTCGACCATAGGGAAGCTTTCTAGGTTTTAGAAACATTATTTACATCCTGAAAAATAAAATTTTTTGCTCAATCAATTTTTTCATCTCCTTTAAATGGATTTTCTAAAGATTGAGTTTTGTTTTTTTTAGATTTTTGTTTTTGAGAAGACTGTATATTTTTAAATAAATCAGATAAATCTATTGGAAGTAAATCTCCTCCTTTTGCCCTGTGATCGTCACAGGTTGTTTTTTCTAGTGTGCCAGGTATAAAATATTCTTCAATAGTTTCTTTACAATAAGGTCCTGGAAGTTTTCCTGAAAGCTTACAAACCCTAGCAGTTTGTATTTGAATATCACCAAAGTTAAATTTTTTAGGCTTTTCTTTTTTAAGTGCCTTTACGATAAATTTTCCCCATACAGGAGCAGCAATAGCTCCACCTGTCATACCCTTACCAAGTGAGAGTGTCCCTATATCATATCCCATCCACACAGAAGCTACTAGCTCAGGAGAGTAACCAACAAACCAAGCATCTCGAAAATTATTTGTAGTCCCTGTTTTTCCTGCTACTGGACGAGTAACTCCTTGAGCTAAGACTGCTTTTCCTGTCCCTTTTTTAACTACATCTTCCATCATAGAAGTTATAATAAAACAAGCCTCTGGACTTAAAATTTGTTTTTTCTCTTTTTTAGCAACTTCTTCCCGATAGTCGTGCAGGATTTTTCCTCCCTCATCAGTAACATATTCTATAGCAATAGGAATTACTTCTTTACCTCGATTTGCAAAAGTAGCATAGGCTTTGGTAATTTCAAAAGGAGTAACCTCAAAAGTTCCTAATGCTACTGAAAAATTTTTAGGAATTTCACGACCTACAGGTTGTAAAAGTTCAGTTAAAGGAGGAATTAAATTGGCAAGTCCCATTTCTTCTACCACTCTTACAGCTACTGAATTTTTAGAAGTTTCTAAGGCTACTCTTAAACGAATAAATCCCGAATAGTCTAAACTATAGTTTTCAGGGGTCCACTCTTCCCCTTGTTCTAAGATAAAATTTAAAGGAGAATCTAAAAATTGACTAGCTGCAGTAATATTTCCACTAGGACGAGGATGCTTTCCATAGAGGTCTATAGCTGTAGCATAAACTAAAGGTTTAAAAGAAGAACCCGGTTGACGAAAAGCTTGAAAAGCTCGAATTTGTTGATTGTCCGAACGAAATCCAGAACCACCTACAATAGCAGTTATATAGCCTGTATCGGGTCTTATACTGATAAGACTTCCTTCTACTGGTAGAAGATAATCTTCTTTACTTTGAGTAATATAATTTTTTTCTATAAGTTCGGCTACTGACTCTGTCCCTATCAAGTATCCTAAAGCAGAAAAAATATCTCTATACTCTTCTTGATAAGCTCTTCTAAAAGTTCTCTCATCTCTTGAAATCTTATACTTAAATTCATTTAAATCATGAAGACCAGAAATGAGTTCATATACTGCTCCATAGGTATCATCAAAAATATCAATATCACGAAAAATTCTTTGGTTAGAAATTTTAGTCTGTGCTTGTAAAGCTTCTTTTAAAACTTCTTCAGCTGCCTTTTGATGATGTATATTTAAAGTAGAATAAATCTTGAGTCCTCCATTGTATAACTCTTCACTAGTAAATTTTTTTAATAACTGTCGCCTAACGTATTCAGTAAAATAAGGAAAAAGATTTAATCTATTGGAATAAGCAGAATCATTAGGAGAGCGATTTAAATTTTGATAGTAATCAAAAAAAGCTTTATACTCTTTTTCTGCAGTAGCTATGTCCATTTTCCCATTTTCTATAAGTTTCATAAAGCTAATTCTAACTTTACTAGAAGATATATTTGGATTTACTAATGGACTAAATTCTTTAGGACGAGTTGTAAGACTTGATAATAGTGCTGCCTCACCCCAAGTTAAATTTTTCCAAGATTTGTTAAAATAAAATTTAGCAGCTGCTCCTACTCCTAAAGTTCCATGTCCTAAGGGAATTTCATTTAAATACATTTCTAAAATTTCTTTCTTAGAAAACTTAGTTTCTAAAAGCATAGCTAACCAAGCTTCTCTTGCTTTTCTTATAAAAGAACGATCTGTACTTAAAAACTTCAGTCTAGCTACTTGTTGAGTAATTGTAGAGGCTCCTTCTTTAATCCTACCCGCCATGATATTGACTACAAAAGCTCTAGCAATTCCTCTTAAATCTAAACCAAAGTGAGAAAAAAAATCATTATCCTCAGAAGAAAGAAATGCTTGTATTACTTTGGAATCTAAATAGCTTTCACCTAACTCATCTAAACGGATAATTTGTTTAGAAAACTGATAAAACTCTGCTATAGGCACAAATTCATAATTTTTATCGGGATCTACTCCATATAATATAGAAGGAACTTGGTATTTTTGTGCTTTTGAAATTAGAGAAAAATCTTTATAAGTAACAGTAATGGCTAAAAAATTTAAAAAAAGTAAAATAATTAAAACAATAAATAATTTCCAGTGAGATATAGTTAAAAACTTTTTTCCAATAATTTTAAACAAAAATCTAAATAATAATTTCAACTTTCACTTCCCAATGGTGCAAATTCTTTCATATCTTCTATGCTTTGATTACGTAGACCTGTATCTAAATTATATCCTAAATATTCTTTAAACAACCTTTCTTTTTTTTCTTCCCCTTGTAAATAAAAATATGCTTTAGTAATAGCTTCTTTAGCTACTTTGGCAGCTCTGTTGGTAAGTTCAATAAAAGATTCTCTACTTACAATTTTAGGATCTGCAGGATAATACCAAGGCCGTTTTTCCTCATTCATAATTCTTTTATCAATTGACTCTGCTGTAGGAACTACTAACACAGAAGTCTTAATCTTATGAAAAGTTACTATATCTAAAACCTTTAAAAACCCTCTCATAAAACTACTTCTCGAATCTAAGACCCTATGAAAATCTAAAAATCCTATATAGGAGTCATTCAGTAGATCTCCGGGAATAATTTTTTTACTAGAGCCTATATAGTGAGTAGAAAACTCTTGAGGAAAAGTTCTAGAAAGTGCAGTTTGCCAAAACAACCATACTAAAGGATCCATTTTTCTTCCCTTAGAATGATTTTTCTTGATGATATTTACATATTGTAAAAAGTCATAAACTCGTGGACTCATTCCCCATCGATAGTTTAATAAGAAAGAATCTAAAGCATACTCTACGCGTAAATGGTTCACTTGAGCTAGAGAAGCAATTTTAGGATCTTTACTATAATAATCTCCTGAGATATAAAAAATATAAGGATGAGTAACAATATCTACTACACAATGACAAATGTAGCCATAAGTAAAAGCTATAAGCTTGTTTCGAGAGATTTCCTCTTCTGTTTCATGACATAGATCTAAAAAATTTAGAACTAATTCTAAAACTTTTTGATGATGATGTAAGTCCCCCCAAAATTGAGCTTTAGAAGAACGAATTGGAGAAAAAATATGATAATAATAAAAAATATCAGGTGCAACAGTTCCTATATTCCCATAGTTTTTATAATTAGGATGACTTAAAAGCTCAGCAATTTCTTTTTGTTCACTAGTTCCATGTAAAAGATGCTTGATAGTTTGAGTGAAAACTTCTAAATGAGTAATCTTCCCTGCCATAGCTTTCTTCATCCATATTCAGAAACTTAGCCAAATAAGAAAACCAATTTTTTCATACTAAATTTTTAAAAATGCACGAAATTTAGCTATTAGTGGCAGAATTATTTTTTTGTTGTTTACACGATTTTTTTGGGAAAGTATATCTTTTATGTAAATAAATCTCAATGTCTCTTGATGTATTTTAATATAGATAACTTTATAGAAAATAGTAAAATTTTTTTAGCTTCTGCCTCTGCTTTGGTTTTAGCTTGGAAAAATTATACATGACGTTACTACAAAAAGTAAAGTTTTTTGCTATTTTAATAAATTTAGTAAAAATCCTTACATTCAATAAATATTTATTGAATAAGTTCTAACTAATAAAATCAATACCTTTTTATTAAAAACGGGTTCTCCCTCACCTTTTTAAAGGTGCGGAAGAGAGAAATCCCTTTTGTTCTACAAATATACACCAAGTTTTTGCAGGAGGGTCATACATTCTATATGCTTATGTGCAGATTTATGAAAGGAACCTGTAAGGTTCATTAAAAAATCTATTTGAATACAAGAAAAACTATACTTGATTTTCTTAAGTTTTTATAGCTTGTAAAACCTCATT
>Ga0308414_1002583_pt1 | contig 11784 bp, 5 predicted proteins | sample HotsprSampleOS50_FD_205667 | JGI IMG/M metagenome (GOLD analysis project Ga0308414, IMG submission 205667) | Hot spring phototrophic mat microbial communities from Octopus Spring, Yellowstone National Park, Wyoming, United States - 20090730_OS50 ... | reverse complement strand
TGGCCGATGTGGGCCGCCGCACCCTGCCGGCCAGCGTGTTCGCTGGCGGCGTGCGGCGCGTGGTTGAACGGCGGCTGGCCCGCGTGCCGCAGGATGCGCGCCCGCTGCTCGACTTCGCCGCCGTCTGCGGTCGGCGCATTGACTCGGCGGTGATGCGGGCCGCTGGCGTAGAAGCTGCCGTGCTCGACGCTTGGCTGGCTGCCTGCGCTGAGGCGGCGGTGCTGGAGGTCTACGCGGATGGCTGGCGCTTCGCACACGATAAGCTGCGCGAACACCTGCTCGAGGCGCTTGGCCCGGCGCTGCGCGCCCCGCTGCACCGCCGCGCCGCCCTGGCTGTCGAGGCGGCTTACGCCGCCGATCTCAAAGCCTACGCCGCCGTGCTGGCCGAGCACTGGCTGCAGGCCGGTGACGAGGCGCAGGCGGGCCGCTGGGCGCTGATCGCCGCCCAGCAGGCCCTGAACAGCAGCGCCCCGCGCGAGGCGCGCGCGCTCTTTCTGCAAGCGCTGGCCTGCCGCGCGCACGAACAGGCAGACAATCCGGCCAAAGCGCTCGCCGATCTCTATATGGATTTGGGACGGGCGCACTACGCCCTAAGCGACTACGTCGAAGCGCGCCGCTGGCAGGCCGAGGCACACGCCGCTTACGCCGCGCTCAACGACCGACTTGGCCTGGGGGAGGCGCTCGGCCTGCTGGCAGAGATAGACATGCGCCAGGGCGACGAAGCCCAAGCAGAACGGTTCGCTCAGGAGAGCCTGGCCCTCTACCGCGAGGCAGGCGCGCGCGTCAAGGAGGGCTACGCGCTGATGAACCTGGGTGTGATCGCCGCCCAGCGCGGCGACACCGCCCAGGCGCGCGACTTGTTTCAGGCCTGCCACGCTATCATGCAGACCGACGGTCAACCGATAGACCGGGCGCGCGCGCTTAACAACTTAGGCGCAATACACGATCTGTTGGGCGATCTGGAGCAGGCGGCAGCTTACTTGAACGAGAGCCTGGCGCTGCGCCGCCAGATTGACGACCGCGGCGGCATTGCCTACTGTCTGGTCAACCTGGGGGCCATCGCCATGGCGCGCGGCCAGCTAGCCGAGGCGCGCCAGCTTGTTGACGACGGCCTGGCTCTGCTGCGCCAAGTGGGCGAGCAGATGGCGGTGGGCGCGGCGCTGGGCATGCTGGCCGAGATCGCCCTCAAAGCGGGCGACCGCGCCGAGGCCCGCCGCCGCCTCTCCGACAGCCTGGCCGTACGCCGCCAGATCGGCGATCGGGGCGGTGCTGCCTGGGCGCTGCGCCTGCTGGGCGACCTGGAGGCGCAGGACGGCTATCCGACCGCCGCATGGGCGCTCTACCGCGAGGCGCTGGCCATCGAGCGCGAGCGAGCCAACACCCCCCGCCTGCGCGAGGTGCTGGATGCATTCGCCCGGCTGCTGGCGGCACAGGGCCAGGACGCCGACGCGCTGGCCCTGTGTGTTCTGCTGCGGCGCGATCTGGCCAGCGAACCGGAGCGCGCCGCTGACCTCGACGCGCGCATCGCCGCGCTGGCAGCGCGCCTGCCGCCAGCAGAGGCTGAAGCCGCGCGCGGGCGGGCGGCAGCCTGGACGCTGGACACTGCCGCCGCCAGCCTGCTGGAATACGGCGCGGCTGGGGCGGCAACCTGACAATCTGAACGCCTGAACGCGCCGTCCGCTGCTATAATCGAGTCACATCGCCCGCATAAGCGAACACGCCGGACCGAGGCACAGGGAGCATGAGCAGCGACAAAGTCTACGAGATGCTGTGGGACTGCAAGTTCTGCGGGACAAAGAAGCTGTTGGGCAAGACGCATCGCTTCTGCCCCAACTGCGGCGCAGCCCAGGACCCCAACACCCGCTACTTCCCCTCCGACGCCGAAAAGGTGGCGGTTACGGATCACGAATACTTCGGCGAGGACAAAATCTGCCCGGCGTGCGGCGCGCTCAACAGCGCCCGCGCCGAGTTCTGCGTGCAGTGCGGCTCGCCCCTCACCGCGGCGGCCCGCGCCCGCCGCCTGGCCGACCAGTCGCGCGCCGAGAGCGAGGTGTTTGAATCCAGCGGCTCGCGCGATGTGGTCAAGGAGCAGTTTGACGCCGAGATGCAGCGCGTCGGCGTGCAGCCCGCGCCGGGAGCAAAGAAAGGCGGCCTCAGCCCCCTGGCTGTCGGCCTGATCGCCGTCGGCGTGCTGGCTGTGGTTGGCATTTTTGTCGCGCTGTTCTGGAGGCAGGAGACCACGGTCTACGTCATCGGCCACACGTGGGAGCGCGCCATTCAGATCGAACAGTACGGGCCGCAGCCGGACAGCGCCTGGTGCGACAGCCTGCCCGCCGGGGCATACAATATCACGCGCCGCACCGAGCAGCGCAGCGTGCGCCAAGTCCCCGATGGCGAGGACTGCCGCGTGGTGCGCAGCGACCGGGGCGACGGCACGTTTACCGAGCGCACCGAGTGCACCACACGCTACCGCCAAGAGCCAGTCTACGATGAGCGCTGCTACTTCACTGTTGACCGCTGGACTTACGCGCGCGACGTGCGCGCCCGCGGCGACAGCCTAAACGACGCGCTGGTCTGGCCGGATACCCGAATCCAGCGCACAGGGACGTGCATCGGCTGCGAGCGCGAAGGCCGGCGCAGCGAAGCCTATCGGGTGACGCTGCGCGCCGGCGACAGCACTTACGTCTGCGATGTGCCGCTGGAGCGCTGGCGCGCCATGCCCATCGAGTCCACCTGGAAAGTGGACGTGGGCGTCGTCACTGGCCAGCCGGACTGCCGATCGCTTGAGCCGGCCGGCTGACCGAGCGGCCTCAGCGCCGCAAAGCTGACCGCACCATGAACCACAGGTTTGCCGGTCGCTCGGCCAGCCGCCGCATAAAATACGGATACCACGCCGCGCCAAACGGCACGTAGATGCGCGTCGGATGCCCCGCTGCCACCAGCTCTGCCTGCCGCGCCGGCCGGATGCCGTAGAGCATCTGGAACTCGTAGCGCGCCGGCGGGATAGCGTGCTGGCGGATGGTTTCCTCGGCGGCCCGGATCATGGCCTCGTCGTGCGTGGCGATGCACAGGTAGGCCGGCGGCGGGCTGAGCAGGTAGGCCTGCATCAGCCTGACGAAGCTGGCGTCCACGTCCTTCTTGCGCGGGTACGCGATTTCTGGCGGCTCCAGGTAAGCGCCCTTGCACAGCCGGATGTGCGCGCCCTCGGCGGCCAGCGCCTGCATGTCCGCCGCGCTGCGGTAGAGATAGGCCTGAATAACGGTTCCCACGTTGGCGAAGCCGCAGTCGCGGGCGGCGCGGTAGAGGCGCAGCGTTGTGTCGGTGTAGGCGCTGCTCTCCATGTCAATCGTCACGGAGGTGCTGTGCTGCTGTGCTGTCTCTAAAACGCGGCGCAGGTTGGCGAAGCACAGCGCCTCGTCAATATCTAGGCCCAGGTGCGTCAGCTTGAGCGACACGCTGGCCTGCAGGCCGTTGGCGGCGATCGCCTCCAGCGTGGCGCGGTAGGTGCTGACGACCTCGGCGGTGTCTTCAGCGCGGGCCACGCTCTCGCCCAGGTAGTCGAGCGTGACCCACAGGCCGTTGGCGTTGAGCGTGCGTGCGGCCGCCAGCGCTTCATCCAGCGTTTCGCCGGCGACGAAACGCCGCGCCATGCGCCGCGCCAGCCCCCAGTGGGTAACGATGTTCCTGGCCCAGCCCGCTCTGGACAGGTACAGCAGCAGCCGTCGCAGCATGGCAGCGTCTCTCCGGTGATGCAGCCGTCTCTGCCTCGATTTTAGTGCAGAGGCTGTGCTGGGGGGTAGCTCCACAGAATAACGTGGTTAAGGGATTTATTACCGAGTCGGCTGCATTAGGGAACTAATGGCAGCCTGGCGGCGTCTTACCAGCAGACAACGACACTGCTGGAGGATTGTCACCATGAAACGCCTGCTGTTGGCTGCACTCGTGTTCGCGCTGGTGGGCGCGGCAGTCCCTGCCGCTGCCCAGATCGTCATTCCGCCCCCGCCCCCGCCGGGCGGCGTGTTCACCAACCCCGACTGGCTCAAGGTTGACTACCACCGCGTCCGCGCCGACATCGAGAACCAGGTGGCCACCACCCAAGTGGACATGCAGTTCACTAACCAAGGCGAAGGCCTGGCCGAGGGGACGTTCATCTTCCCGCTGCCGGCGGGCGCGGCTGTTAGCCAGCTCACCATGTGGGTGGACGGCCAGCCGGTTGACGCCAAAATTCTGGCCGCTGACGAGGCGCGCAGCATCTACAACGAGATCGTGCGCCAGTATCGCGACCCGGCGCTGCTGGAGTACATCGGCTCTGGCGCTGTCCAGGCCAGCGTGTTCCCTATCCCGCCCGGCGGCTCGCGCCGCATTCAGATCACCTACGCGCAGGTGCTGGAGGTGGACAACGGCCTGATCCACTACCTCTACCCGCTGAAGGCCTCCGGCCAGGGGCGGCGCAGCGTGGGCGAGATGAGCATCAGCGTCAGCGTGCGCGGCCAGGACCCGGTCGGCAGCGTGTACTCGCCCAGCCACAGCATCGCCATCAGCCGCGCGCCGGGCGACAACACGCAGTTCCGCGCCGGCTTCGAGGCCAACCACTACATCCCTGACGCCGATTTCAGCCTGTACTACGGCATCAGCAGCGAGACGATCAGCGTCAATCTGCTCACCTACCGCGAGAGCGCCCGCGACGACGGCTTCTTTATGCTGCTGGTGCAGCCGCCGCTGCGCGTGCCCGAGGAGCGCGTGATCGCCAAGGACGTGATCGTGGTGCTGGATCAATCAGGCAGCATGCAGGGGATCAAGTGGGATCAAGCGCGCCAGGCCGCAGCGTATGTGCTGGAACACCTCAACCCAGATGACCGCTTCAACTTGATCTTGTTCAGCACCGGCTGGCGCGTCTACAGCGGCCAGATGGAGGGCGCGGGCGCTGCGCGCGGCGCGGTGGACTGGATCAACCGGCAGGCCGCCGAGGGCGGCACCGACATCAACGGCGCGCTGCTGGCGGCCCTAGACGGCGTAGACCCGGAGCGCGCCACCACCGTGCTGTTCATCACCGACGGCTTGGCCACCGAGGGCGAGACGCGCACCGACGCTATCCTGGCCAACCTGAAGAACGCCGGCCGCCCCAACGCGCGCATCTTCGCCTTCGGCGTGGGCGACGACGTGGACACCATCCTGCTCGACAGCATCGTGCGCGATCACCGCGGCGCGGTCACGTATGTGCGCCCCGGCGAGCGCATCAACGAGGCGGTGGCCAGCCTGTACAACAAGATCAGCGCGCCGGTGCTGACGGACATCGCGCTCGATTTTGGCGGCGTCACCGTCGAGCTGGTTTACCCGGACACGCTGCCGGATTTGTTCGCCGGCGAGCAGCTTACGCTGGTGGGGCGCTATCGCGGCGGCGCTGCTAACGTCGCCGTCACACTCAGCGGCCAGATGAGCGGCCAGCGCCAGACGTTCACCTACAGCGGCCTGAACTTCCCCGCGCGCGCCGGCGGCGAGCCGTTTATTGCGCGCCTGTGGGCCACGCGCCGCATCGGCGACCTGCTCAACGCGATCCGGCTGCGCGGCGAAAACGACGAGCTGGTGCAGAGCGTCGTCAGCCTGAGCGTGCGCTACGGCATCATCACGCCCTACACCAGCTTCCTGATCGAGGAGGACGACATCCTCACCCGCGAGGGGCGCGACCGCGCCGTGCAGCAGTTTGCCCAAGAGGCCGAGGCGCTGGCCCGCAGCTACACTGGGGCCAGCGCGGTGGACGCCGCTGCCGCTTCGCAGAGCCTGCGCGCCGCCGCCGCGCCAATAGCTGTGCCAACGATGACCGCGCCGGCTCAGGCGGGCGGGGCCGCGCCCGGCGGCTACGACGGGGCGTACCAGTCGGAGCCGACCATCCGCACCGTCAACGACCGCACGTTCATCCTGCGCGGCGGCGTGTGGACCGACACCGCCTACGAGCCGGACACGATGCGGACTGTGCCGGTGGCGTTCCTCAGCGCTGCCTACTTTGATCTGCTTGACGCTTTGCCTGAGCTGGCCGGCTACTTCGCGCTGGGCGAGCGCGTGATCGTCGTGCTGGACGGCGTCGCCTACGAGGTCACTGCCGAGTAGCGCAAGGGCCGCATTCCAACTCCTTCTTCAACATCGCCTCCGTCTCGCTGAAGCGGGGCGGGGGCGATGTCTTTCACACCAGCGGCCACGTCGTAACAAGCGTGTCAAGCTCGGCCAGCAGCGCCAGTGTGTCGCGCACAGCCACCACCGCCTGCTGGAAGCGGCGCAGGGTTTGCCAGTCGAGCGCCAGCCCGCGGCGCGCCGCCAGCCAGTCGTGCAGCGGGCGGCGCTCGCCCACGCGGAACTCCCAGACCGGGCGCGGCACGCCCTCGAAGTACTTGTCGCGGTTGATATAGAGGCGCGGGCGCTCGCCGGCAATCTCAACGAAGCGGGGGTAATCGTCGTCCACCAGCGCAGGGCCGCCCCCGCCAAAGCCGGTGATGAGCGGCCAGGCGTCGGCGCGGCGCAGCAGGTGCAGGCTGCTCAAGTCGTTTCCCTTGCGCGCCAGCGCCCGGAACAGCTTCTTGCTGCCGGTGACGGGCAGGCGCGGCAGGTCAGCGCGCATGAACTCAGCGTAGCGGGCGCGATAGGCCGGCGCGTTCAGCACGGCGTAGGCGTAGGCGAACACGTCCTCCGGGCCGAACGTGGCCTTCAGGTCGCCGCGCCCGTCAGCGACGAACGTCATTCCCAAGCGGTTGGCCAGCGTGAGAATAAAGGCCGGGTTGAGGTTGGGCCGCCGGCCGTCAGGGCCGGGCGGAAACGGCGAGGACGCGCTGCCAGCGTCGGCGTGGGGGAACGCATAAAGCGGAAAGACGCGCAGCGCGCCGGCGTCGGACAGCAGGTCAGCCGGGGCGGGATCGGCGCTGGCCCAGGCCAGCGGCCAGGCAGCGTCACCGGGGGCCGCCAGCAGACAGGGGGTGTCGTGCTCGGCCCAATGCGCCAGGCTAGATGTCAGGTCAACCGCGCGCTCGTCCAGCCAGAGCCAGCGCCGGTCAAACGGGCGGTACAGACACGGGATCAGGGCGTCGTCGTCCACCGAACGGCCAGCGTGTTCGGCGGCGCGGCGGCGCAGCGCTTCGCGGTTCAGGGCGACAGCGGGCACGCCCGGCAGCGGCTGGAAACCGGGCGCGCTGTACGCGAACACGTCAGCCAGCGCCCAGCCCAGCTTGTACTCGCCGCGCAGGTCCATGGCGTGCGGGACGAAGGTGAAGTGCGGCGGCATCGGCGCTAAGTCCTGCCAGGCTGTAGTCGTCAGGTCGTTGTCAGCCAGCCACGCCAGCTTGTCGGCGCGCCGGCCGCGCAGCAGCGCATAGCGCACGTGCGCCTGCTCGCCGGGTGTCCACCCTGGGCGGCGCACGAAGATGCCCAGGACCGCGCCCGGCAGCGCATCAGGGATTGGCTCGTCAGGGGCGGACTCGGCAGTGCGCGGGTCGTGCAGGCTGAGCAGGTAAATGTCGCTGAAAGCGCCGATCAGGCTGCGGCGCATCGTGGTCAGCGCTGGGTCGTCCAGGTAGCCGCCGGCGCTGATGAGCGCGGCGATGCCGCTGCCAGCCTGCTCGATCTGCCGCTGGGCCAGCCGCAGGTAGTTGATGTAAGCATCGGGCGGCCAGCCGCGCTCCTCGCTGTCGTCGCTGGGCTGATACGTCTCGCGCACCAACTGCGCCAGCCCAACACCGGGTGTCATACGCCCTGGCCCAGCCGGCACGCTGCTGAACACGACAGCCACCGGGCGACCGCGGGCAGCGGGGCGGGCGGCCTGGGCCTCCGCGTACAGCGCCGCGCCCAGCGCGCCTGGCCCCAAGCTGGGCGGGGCGTCGGCCAGCGGGTCAGCTAGAAACACGTTAAGACGCTGGCTGCTGGCGAAATCATAGCCGGTGGCCTCCAGCAGCAGGCTCAACTTGAGGTGCGCCAGCGCGTACAGGCCCAGGTCGGTCTCGCAGCCGACAGCGCGCGGCAGCAGGTAATCGCTCACGTAGTCGGCCCAGCCGCCAAGCTGGCGCTGCTGGAACATGGTGGCGTAGACCTGGCCCAGCGCCGCGAACAGGAAAGCCCCCGTTCCAACTGCCGGATCCAGCAGGCTCACGTCTACATCGGCCAGGCCGAGGCCCTGGCGGAAGCGCCGGCGCAGCAGATAATCCGCGCTGCGCACCGCGTAGCCGGCCAGGGGCGCGGGCAGAGGGTCGCCTGCGGGCGGCTGCTGCGGGTCAAAGTGGGCGCTGAACGTCTGGTGGAACGGGGTCAGCGGGTCGTCGGCGCGAGCGCGCTGGCTAAAGGCGCGCAGCACGGCTGCGGCGTCAGCGCGGTCGAGCGCTGCCGCCAGCGCGTCCAGCACCCAGGCGACGCGCTCGTCCAGCGCGCGGCCAGCGAAGTGGCGGAACAGATCGCGCAGCAGCGGGCTGGTCGGCGGCAGGTTCCACGGAACATCGCTGCGTGTGAACGGCTGGCGGCGGGCTGGGCCGCGGTGGCGCAGCCGGGCCGCCAGCAGCGTGTAGGCAAACGCCTGCGCGTACATCGCGGCGAAGGCCTCAGCCGTCAGGCCGGGCAGCAGGGCGGCGCGCACAGCGGCCAGGTGGTCGCGCAGCTCGGGATCGGGCGCTGCGCCGGCGGCGGCGTCCAGCAGCGGCGCGCACAGGGCGCGGGCGTAGACGCCGGTCAGCGCCGCCAGCGCGGCGGGCGCAGACGGGCCAGGCGGCGGCGTCCAGCGCGCCGCCGTATCCAGCAGCGCCAGCACCGCGTCAGCGTCGCGGTCGCGCTCGAAACGGCCCCCGCGCATCGCGCCGGCGCGGGCTGTGCGCGCGCCAGCGTGCGCGTGCCAGGTGAAGGTGAGGTAGTCGGTGGCCAGCACGCTGGGCAGCACCCCGCGCCAGCGGGCGGCGCGGTCATCGTCTGGCGCGCCGGCGAACACCCAGGCCGCCGGCTGCGGGCCGCGCCACAGGACGAAATCCGGCCCGCCAGCCGCGGCGCGGCGCAGGTTGTCGTCCAGGCGCAGCTCAGGAGCTGCCGCCGCCAGCAGGCGTTTGAGCGCATCCCGGCAGACCACGCTGGCAGCGCGCCCGCGCTCCAGCTCGCGCTGAACAGTCTCAAGATAGGCGGCGAGGGCAGCGGCAGACATGGCGTATCCTCAGCAGGAAAGCAAGCGCCTTAAAGTATTTAACATATTCTTAATATATGTTACATGCTGCTGGCTGTCAAACAGACCACTGGAAAGGGGCGGCTGCCGCACAGAAGATAGCATAGTCTGGCTGTGGCGCAAACCTGGCGATGCCGCCGCGCAGCGCGGGCGAGCAGCCGGTCGCTCTCAGGGCTGGGCGTGAGCGCGCTCGCGCAGGAAATCGTCGAAGCGGCCCAATTCGCTAAGCGCGAACTGAGTCATGGCCCACAGGTCGCTGCCAGTGGCCACCTGCGTAACCTGCGGGTGGGGCGGCGGAAGCTGGCCGAGCAGCGCGCGCAGGCTGGCCAGCCGTCGGTCGTGGCGGGCGCGCATCCGGCTGAAGCGGGCCAGCGCCTGGTAAACAGCGTCTGCATCCTGCACCATGCGCCGGCTGTCGGCCGACTCGTAGTAATAGCGATAGCGCCAGTCGCGGTGTTCGGCAATCATCGCCTCCACCTCTTCGAGGGCGTGGCGCAGAGCGGCCAGGGTGGGCGTTTGGTTGAGGCTGTCCTGCAGCACAAGCTGCTCCAACAGGTTGAGATAGGTCGTCACTTGCACCAGCCGCCGGCGGTATTCGCTGTTGGCCCGCCACAACACATCAGCGGGAGGGTTCATCGGGCAGTCTCCGCGCGTTTCGTAATTTATATTCATTATAGCATGGTTTGTTTGCGGTAAGTATTAGGCTCATCTCGCTCGCCTGCTGTCTTACTTGCGGAACGCCAGGATCGCGTTGCCGGACAGCGCGTAGATCACCTGGCGGCTGTCGTCGGCCACCACGTTGCTAAGGGCTGCAAACTGCGACTCATCATACGACCGGTAGCTGTTGAAGAAGGTGCCCGCCTGCGATGTCTCGAAAATCGTGCGTGTGGCGCGGCTGGCAAAATAGATGCTTTGTGAGATCGGGTTGGTGTTGAAGTACATGGCCTCGGCGCTGGTGATGCTCTGGCCATCGGGGAAGCCGGCGAAACCGAACGGCTGCTGCTGGCCGGTGCGGAACACCGTGACGATGCCCTCGCGGAACAGGACAAACACCCGCCCGTTGGGGTCAATGGCAAAGTCAACCGCGTTGGCCAGCGCCGGGCGGTTCTGGCCGGTGAAGTACTCAAGCGGGCCGCCGGGGAACGCGCCGCCCGACGGGTCGTAGCGCCATATCTGGTTGGCGCCGGTGTCGAGGATGTACAGCCGCCCCTGCCAGACGTGGATGCGCACCGGATTGACCCAGTTCTCGGTCCCCAGCAGGCGCTGCACGCCGCGCGCCAGGAAGGTGGGCGAGTACTCCACGATTACGCCGCTGCGATCCACGGCGATCAGCACATTGCCCTGGCTGAGGCCGGTCCCGTCATCGGCCCAGGCGATGTCTACGATGTCGCCCAGCGTGAACTGGCCGACGGTTGCCCCGCGCCGCATGTTGATGATGGGCTGGCGCGAATTGGGCAGGATGCTGAGGCCGGTGCTGGCCAGCGTGACGCGGTAAACCTGGTCGTTGTTGTCGTCCAGCACGTACAGGTCCTCGCCGCGCAGGATCACGCGCGACAAGGCAGCGTTAGGGAAGGCGGCGATGGGCACGACGTCGCGCCGTTCGATCTCAGACAGCAGGTCAATCGTCTGCTGCCCCTCGCGCACCAGGGCGGCCAGCGCCGGGTCGCCAGCGCGGATGCTTTCGCAGCGCTCGACCAGGATCAGGACGGCGTTCCAGGCGGCCAGCGTGCCGGTGCGGTCGCTGGAGGCGATGGCGCGGGCGCGCTCGGCCTCGCGGTTGGCGTCGGCCACGCACAGCTCGAACTCGCTCTGGCCGGTGCCGCCCAGCCACATCAGCAGCACCAGCACGACCACCGCCACCGGCAGCAGCCACACCAGGCGGCCCACGTTGGCGGGCGAGAGCCAGCGGCGCGGCGGCGCGTCTGGGCTGGCGGCGGGCGGGGCCAGCGCGCCGCCAACGGCGTCAAGGCCGTTGGCCAGGCTGAGCGCAGCAGCCCCGGCGCTGCGCTGCGTGCGAAAGCGCACCTCGTTCACCACACCGGCCAGGGGGTTGGCGCGGGGAGTGGGCGCTGGCGCTGCTGCCTGAACGGCGGCGGGCGGCTCCGGCGCGGTCAGCTCGCGCGTGGATTCGCCCTCGCGCACTGGCAGCGGGGCCGGCGTGTCTGGCGGCACGAACTCGACCACCAGCAGCGTGAGCTGGTTGGCCGCCAGCGCCTTGAAGCCCGCCAGCACCTCGCCGATGTGGGCCGCGCCGAGCGCGCTGCGCACGGCCTCGCGGCTCAGCCGCGCCAGCGCCGCGTCGGCCAGCGCCAGGCGCGTGCCGCTGGCGATGCGGTAGCGGCTGAGCTTGGTGTCCGGAACTGGGTGCTGGCCCAGCGGCGTGCCTTCGAGGGCGTGTTCGCCGGACAAGATGTCGGGGAAAGACTCCAGTGTGTTCCCATGGGACAGCAGGGCAACCGCCGTCCCGGCGCGCGCCAGGTATAGGTCGCTGCCGTGCAGGACAGCGCACAGCAGCGCGGCCTCGTAGCGCCGTTTGCCAGAGGCGTTGTGGTCGTACAGATTTTGATTCAGCGTCGTGAACACGGCGCGGATGCCTGCTGTGATGCTGC
>Ga0308414_1002582_pt1 | contig 11786 bp, 14 predicted proteins | sample HotsprSampleOS50_FD_205667 | JGI IMG/M metagenome (GOLD analysis project Ga0308414, IMG submission 205667) | Hot spring phototrophic mat microbial communities from Octopus Spring, Yellowstone National Park, Wyoming, United States - 20090730_OS50 ... | reverse complement strand
CATATTCATTACGCAAACTATTAAGAATATCCAAACCACGCCGCCCTCGCACCCGTTTTTGATCGTTGGCACTGTCGGCAATAGTCTGCAATTCTTGGAGCACAAAGCAGGGGATCAACAGTTGACCCTCCAAAAAGCCAGTGTGCAATAGGGGCTGAATCCGCCCGTCGATGATGCAACTGGTATCCAAAATTTTGGTGCTAGCGGGACGCAAAGTGCCTTCTGCCAGCAGGCTACTCTCCATATTGTTGGGGTTCAATAAACGCAGTAATGCCCTGCCATGAGTATCCGCCAGTGTCATCCCCGAATAGGCAAAGATAATACTGACCAGCAGAGCGGCAAGCGGCTTGATGAAAGAAAAATCCTCAGGAATGGGAATCAAAAACAGAGGAGACAGCATCAGGTTTGCCAACAGCAGACCCATCACCAGCCCTGAAGCTCTGCCCAGCAAAGTCTCTACAGGCATAGAGCGCACCTGAGCTTCCAACCTGCGGTAGCCATTCTGCACCAGCAGACCCAAGATCAGCCCCGCAAATGCACCAAACCCCAACATGAGCCAGCGCAGGCTCTGGACATTGGTTTGCGCCAAAAAGCTAGCAGGTAGCAGGTCAGTGCCATGAAAGCCAGTACCCGCTCCACCCAAGATAAAAATAACGATGATTACAGCATCAATCATGATTAGGATCGCCCATGATTTTACTTACACTTAACTTAATAGTTGTGCCAGTTATACAGCAGTTGCGGATTAAACAGGAGAAAATTTAAGATTTAAGGTTGGCATAACTTTACAATAGTAATTCTACACCGAAATTTTTTAGTGCGGTTTCCACTAGGGACTGCTCCCAGAGAGCTTGGTATCCCTGCCCCAACTTAAACCTAAAGGCTACCGAACCTCTGTAGCCCTCATTTAATTAGTCTGAGATGGGCTGAAGATAACAGCGATCTTAACTTTCGCCTCAGAATTGCCTTAGCTACATAGTGTAAACTGCACTATAGTTGTGGGTGCTTCTTATGTTTAGTGCGGTGCATAACTACTACGAGCAGATGGTGTACGATCAAGTACTTGCCTATTTGTCTGAACGGGGCGAAGGCAAAAATCAAGAACTGATGGAAGATGTTGCCTGCATTGCCCTCAATCTATTACCGCCCCGCTATGTGCGCCACACCATCGATCTGACTATGCACATCAATGATGACGATCGCGAAAAAATGCTAATTCAAGTCCAGCAAGCCGTAATCAAAGCCGCAGAACTGGTCAAACGCCGCCAGCATCCCCGCTAAATTCCCAAAACTCAAGCTAAACTAGGGGTTAGCTCAGATTGATCCCTATGACCGACACACCAGTATCCCGCATTCGCAACTTCTCGATCATTGCCCACATCGATCATGGTAAGTCCACCCTTGCCGATCGCCTGTTGGAATTTACAGGAACGGTATCAGCACGGGAAATGAAGCAACAGTTTTTGGACAACATGGAACTGGAGCGAGAGCGAGGCATCACCATCAAACTGCAAGCCGCCCGCATGAACTACACCGCCCAAGACGGGCAGACCTATGTGCTCAATTTGATTGATACCCCCGGTCATGTGGATTTTAGCTACGAGGTATCCCGATCGCTTGCCGCCTGCGAAGGGGCACTGCTAGTAGTAGATGCCTCGCAAGGGGTAGAGGCGCAGACCCTAGCCAATGTCTATCTCGCCTTAGAAAACAATCTGGAAATCGTGCCAGTGCTCAACAAGATCGACCTACCCAGCGCTGAGCCAGAGCGGGTGTCCCAAGAAATCGAAAACCTGATCGGTTTGGACTGTTCTACTGCCGTCAAAGCCTCAGCCAAAGAGGGCATTGGCATTGCCGAAATCCTCGAGGCGATCGTACGGTTGATCCCGCCGCCCCGTGATACAGTCAACCAGCCCTTCCGTGCCCTAATTTTTGATAGCTACTACGATGCCTATCGGGGTGTAGTGGTCTATTTCCGAGTGATGGACGGCAAAGTGCAAAAGGGGGACAAGATTAAATTCATGGCATCTGACCAAGAATACGAGATCGATGAATTGGGCATCCTCGCCCCATCTCAAGTGCCTGTCAATGAACTCCATGCAGGGGAAGTGGGCTATTTGTCTGCGGCAATCAAAACCGTTGCCCATGCTCGAGTAGGCGACACCATCACTTCAGCGATCAGCCCTGCCAGCGAGCCGTTACCAGGCTACGCCGAAGCCAAGCCGATGGTATTTTGTGGTTTGTTTCCCACCGATGCCAACCAGTACCCCGACCTCAAAGAAGCCCTAACCAAGCTAAAACTGAACGATGCCGCTCTGCAATACGAGCCAGAAACCTCTGATGCCATGGGCTTCGGCTTCCGTTGCGGCTTTTTGGGCTTACTGCACATGGAAATTGTCCAAGAGCGACTGGAGCGGGAATACAACCTAGACCTGATCGTCACCGCTCCCACTGTGGTCTATCGAGTTACGGACAGCAAGGGGAATGTAATTACAGTGGATAACCCCAGTGAACTGCCTGCCCCCCATGAACGGGAAAGCATTGAAGAACCCTATGTGCAGTTGGAGCTGATGACCCCTCAGCCCTACATCGGGACGCTGATGGAACTGTGCGAGCAAAGGCGAGGCATTTTCAAGGATATGAAATACATCACCAGCGATCGCGCCACTTTGATCTACGAAATGCCCCTTGCCGAGATTGTAACTGACTTCTTTGACCAGATGAAATCTCGTTCCAAAGGCTATGCCAGCATGGAATATCATCTGATTGGCTATCGCCCCAATGATTTGGTGAAGTTGGACATTCTAGTAAATAATGAACCTGTGGATTCCCTTGCCTGTATCGTGCATCGGGAAAAGGCGTATCACATCGGCAGAAGTCTGGTGAGCAAACTAAAAGACTTGATCCCCCGCCATCAATTCCAAATTCCTATTCAAGCGGCGATCGGTTCCAAAATTTTGGCTAGGGAAAATATTTCAGCAATGCGAAAAAATGTGTTGAGCAAATGCTATGGTGGCGACATCACTCGCAAAAAGAAATTATTAGAGAAGCAAAAAGAAGGCAAAAAACGCATGAAATCCATCGGTGTAGTCGATGTGCCGCAAGAGGCATTCATGGCGATTTTATCCTTGAATCAAGATAGCTGAGAATTTGAGTCAGTCTTGAAAGTTTCCTAGTTATTAGATTTGGCGCCCTTGCAAATGCTATTTGTGATAAAAATTAGTAATGACAGCCTTCAACTGTGAAGCAGTGTAAAAGACCTATAGCAAGCGGCTAGTAATTTCCAGCCTAAACTCTTTTTTTTAAGGATGACAGTCGCCGCTTAGCAATGTCATTTTTGCTATCCAGACTTAGCGTCCGTTCATACATCTCGATCGCTTGAGGAATTAGCCGTTTTTTTTCGTAAGCATGAGCTAAATTATTCAAGGCGGCAATGTATTGGGGTTGCAGTTCTAGCGCTTCCCGATAGTGCTTGATGGCGAGATCGTACTGCTCCTGACAAAAGTAAACATAACCCAAAGCATTATAGGCTTCGGGTAAGGGGGCATCAGGTTCTTTGATAGCTTTTTGCAGTTCGGCGATCGCCTTGGCGTAGAGTTTTTTGCGCAGATATACCGCCCCCAACTGGTAATGTTCTGTGCCTGTGCCTTTGCCCTTTTGTAGCTTGGGTTGCAGTTCCGCAATGATCTGCTCCTGCCGACGATTTTTGATAATCTGCCTGATCACCAAACCCGCCACCACCGACAGCAGAATAATCAAAGCAGACAAATAGGCGATCGCAAGCTGGCTGTCCATCTGCAATTAGGTTCTAGGAGGGGTTAGGGGGTTAGGAGGATTGATGGAGATTTCCTTGGACACTTGCACGCCATTCTGTTCCAAGACCACCTTAACTGGCTCAGAACTGGCATCAATACTGGCAACAGTTACTTTGCCCTCTGCCAAAGTTTCGCCACTTTTGACATAGCGCAGTTCTTTTTCCCCAGGCACGGACACAATGGCAAAGGTCTCAGAGCCTATCGTCATCACGCCTTTGACGCTCACCCCCACAGCGACACTGGTGTCGGGGGTTTTGTCCGCCGCATTAGGATCGACATTAACTTGGGAGGGCGGGGGGGCAGGGCGTTGCAGGACAGGAAGTGGCGGAACTGTACCAGCGATCGCCGCAAAGGGATCACGCTGATCCGTCGTCTTGGGCAAAGCACTGTTTAGCTCTTCTACCCTAGCTTTTTTGTCGGTGGAGGGCAGTAAATCTTCACCCTCAGCAGGGACAAAAGTATTGTCAAAGGTAGGGGGTTTGGGTGGTTCAGGCGGCTTGGCGGCGGGGTCATCTTTAGCAATTACTGAACCAATGGTAGGTAGGGGCTTGCCTTCCTCCGCCAGTTTCTTCATCTCATCGCAATCTGTACCTGCGGGGAATTGAGCTATTTTTATCTTCCCTAGCCGTAAATCATCACGGGTGGAAATATTACATTCTATGGGAGTTGATTCGCCACAGGCGGCTACAACTATGGCAATCAGTGCCGTTGTGCCTAATAAGTATAACCTTTTCATGTTTTGCCTTCCCTTGCTATTTCACTGCCTCACATTGTAGGAGGTACCTTCACTAATTCGGTGCAGTTTCGCTTTTTTAGATTGTAGTTATACCAACTGAAAACATGTTAGCATAGCTATTTTCTAAAAATCCGAATAGTGCCTACCCCTGCCTACTATTTCACCGTAAAGATCATATAGCATTATTGTAAAGTCGCTAACCTGAACTGACAAGATTAAGCAAGCACAAAACATGACACTTTTGGGAATGACGGCACAGGAATTGACGGACTGGGTAACTGCTCAAGGTCAACCCAAGTATCGGGCACGCCAACTGCATGACTGGTTATATCGCAGAGGGGTGAGTAGTTTTGCGGAAATTTCGGTTTTTCCCAAAGCATGGCGGGAGTTAATTAGTGATGAGGTGATCGGGCGATCGCAGATTGTTCAGCGCAGTCCCGCTCCCGATGGCACGGTCAAGTATTTACTACAACTGCAAGATGGGCTGACCATAGAAACGGTGGGCATTCCCACCAGCGAGCGGCTCACGGTCTGTGTTTCTACCCAAGTCGGCTGTCCTATGGCTTGCGACTTTTGCGCCACGGGCAAGGGGGGGTGGCGGCGTAACCTAGCAGTGCATGAGATCATCGACCAAGTGCTGACAGTGCAGAATGATTTTCAGCGCCGTGTCAGCCACTTGGTGTTTATGGGCATGGGTGAGCCACTGCTCAATTTGAACAATGTGCTGTCATCCATCCATATCCTCAATGGCGATGTTGGTATCGGTCAACGACACATGACGGTTTCTACGGTGGGTGTACCCCAACAAATATCAGAATTTGCCCAAGCCCATCTGCAAGTTACCTTGGCGGTCAGCCTGCACGCCCCGAATCAAGCACTGCGCCAGCAGTTGATCCCCACCGCCAAAAGATACCCTCTGCCGCAGTTGATCGCTGATTGCCAAGACTATGTGAAAATTACTGGTCGGCGCATTAGTTTTGAATATACGCTACTCGCTGGGGTAAATGATGCCCCCGACCATGCAGAGGAACTAGCGCAGTTGTTGAGGGGCTTTCAGTGCCATGTCAATTTAATCCCCTACAACCCTATCGCTGAGGCGGAGTACCAGCGACCTACCCTTCAAGCTGTGCAGAACTTTGCCCATACCCTCGCAAAACTGCATATTGCCACCAGCATCCGCCAGACAAGGGGATTAAGTGCTTCTGCCGCTTGCGGGCAGTTGCGATCGCACCATGAGCGCCATGCCACCCAAAAAAGTTAACCCTATTAGCCCCGCTAGGGGGTTGCCGCCAATCCCAGTCAGCCAATCGGGCACGGTGCCATTTGGCACCATCCACTGTGTAGTATTGACGATGTAATAAGCCCAGACTAGCCCGCTATGCAGGGCGATCGCCATGCTGAGCCGTCCCCCTGTGATCCGTCGCATCCACACCAAAATCACGCCCAACAACACTAGCCCAGGGAATTGCACCCATGTCTGCAAGATTACTTCTAGGGGTTTCAGGAAATGCAGAACGGCAAAAATTAGGCTATTTGCCCACAGAGCAAAACTTGGGGACAAGTCCTGCTCCAGTTCAGTCAACAGCCAGCCTCTAAACAGCAACTCTTCCGCAAAACCCACCCCCAAAGCTGTAATCGCTCCACTGCCAATCGCTGGTAATAGATCAACCTCCTGCACCCTTAACCAACCCAACCCCACTTGCAAAAGCAGTAATGCGCTAAAACTACCCAGAGCGATCGCCAGCCCGCAGAGAAACTCCCCGATATTCATGGGGATCAAGCCATAGGAGCGGTAAGGATGCATCAACCCCCACACCCTGCGCCCCCACCAACCCACCTCAAGCACAAAAGCTAGATAAAGCAAAATCCCCAAACCAAGCTCAGCAGACTGACCCAACCATAAATGGAGAGGTACGGTAACAGGGAGAGTAACCAGCAGGAGAATGCCAAAGAAGCAGAGAATACGCCAAAAAACAGGACTATTCTGGCTCAATAGTGCTAGTCAATCCTTTGCTACACAAACCATTGCAATAAAATTCAGCATGCTCTAAAACGCAAGTAGTAACCAGAGCCACCCCGTTGTTGTGCGCTTCCAACATAATATCTACAGCTTGGGGCTGAGTCAGCACATTGACCACTTCCAGCAAGGACTGCACCACATATTCCATGCTATTGAAGTCGTCATTATGGAGTAAAACCCGATAGCGGGGGGCAATTTTTGCTGATACTGATGGGCGTTCGATAGTTTGAGTGGACATAACCGACTCACCTCTGTTGGGTAATTCTATGTTACTTACATGTTAGTAAATCATATTTTACAAGATTGCCTGCTAAATGACATGGGTCAGCTATGCCAGCAATAAATCATTGGCTGGGTTGATAATGCCCCAAAAAGTTTAGTAAACATAAAAATTAACATTAAATAGTGATTGCGTGTTATAAACCTTTGCGCTAACCTACTACTCAATGTGTGCATCATCATGGCAGTTATGGATGAACAGCTTACAAATGCTTCAATTGACCAGTCTCAGAGCGAGTTAGAAAGCTACTTGTTGGAGTCGGCTATGGTCAATCAGGAACAACTGTCTGTCGCCAAAAGAATGCAAGCCCGTCAGGAAGGACCACTGTTAATGATTCTGTTGCAGTTAAGCTTTATTGATCTAAAGCAATTCAGCGGCTTGTTGGACTGGATTCCTCAATCTGCTCAAGCTAATGTCAACTCCTTCCCTGAGGCAAGTTAGCTATTCTCTGGTATCGCTCTAGGCTGAGTCTGTTATGATCGTTGGATACTTCCATCCTGTTTGACTAATGCCTTCTGTAATTAGCTACTATTTCCCCACCGACCCCCCATACTTTCTATTCATAGCCTCTCTGTTAGCGGGTTTGGCTTGCGGCAAATCCTTTGAGATGACCTTACGCAATCTTGTTTTGGCATGGTCAGACCATCACTCCTCGGCTGTGATGCTGAGCCTAAAGGGGTTGGAAGTTCAAGTTCCTTACTTGGGAATGGGAATTAGCATTTGTGTGTTTATGGCGTGCGGACTGGAGATATTTGGTTTTCCTACAGGGCTGGCTTACACAGTAGCACTGCCAGTCACGGTGGGCATTGCCTATTTTGTGTGGCGGCAGTTAGGTAAGCTCTTGGTGGAACTAGAAAAGGGTGGTTCTGCAGCGATGGATTTGGATATTATGGAAGGCTAATGCTGTCAGAAGAATTACTCAAGCTCTATCGAGAAGGCAAGCGAGACTTTGCCGATGCTGAGTTGGCGGGGATTGACCTGCACGGCAAGGATTTGCACAAAATTGAGTTGAGCGGCGCTAATTTGGTCAATGCTAATCTGTCTGGTGCTAAATTGTGTCGGGCTAATTTGAGCCTAGCCGATCTATCTGGGGCTAATCTGCGTAATGCCGACCTCTTTCGGGCTAGTTTGCGTAAAGCCAACCTAAAGGGAGCGGATTTAAGGGGTGCGGATTTGCGTGGTGCAGATTTGCGAGGGGCTAATCTAACATGGGCATACATTGATCAAGCCTGTTTTGAAGGGGCATTGATGCAGAATGCTAATCTGACCAATACTAAGTTCACGGTGAAGCCTAATTATTAGTCCCCAAAAGATGCACAACAGAATTGGCATGGTGGTAGTGGGTACGGGGTTTGGCAGTGCGGTGCATCTTCCAGCACTGCGGGATAGTGAGCATTTTCAGGTGGTGGGCATTTGCGGGCGCAACCTCGAGCGGGCGAAGCAGTCAGCCCAAGAGTTTGCTGTACCACACTATGGCGATCGCCTAGAGGATTTACTGCAGTTACCAGAGGTGCAAGCGGTCAGCATTACCACGCCGCCATTTTTGCACTATGCCCAAGCCAAAGCCTGTCTGCTGGCGGGTAAGCATGTTTTTTTAGAGAAGCCTGTGACTATGTGTGTGGCGGAGGCAGAGGAACTCCAGCGGTTGGCGGAGGAGCGGGGCTTGGTGATTGGTATAGATTTTGAGTTTCGCTGTGTACCCCACTGGCAATTCTTCCACGATCTGCTGAGGCGGGGGGAGGCGGGACAGCCACGCTTGATTTTGCTGGAATGGCTAGTGGCGGGGCGAGCAAATCCACACCGTCGCTGGAATTGGTACAGCCAGAGGGCTTGCGGTGGTGGGGCGTTGGGAGCGCTGGCTTCCCACAGTTTTGATTACCTGCACTGGCTGTTTGGCGATCTAAAACTGATCTCAGCGCATCTGAGTACGGCGATTAAGTCTCGCCCTGATGAGGAGGCGGTACTGCAACCCGTGGATAGCGATGACACTTGTAATTTGGTGCTACAGCTGGGGGATGGTACGCCTATCTATGCCAATATCAGCACAGTTGCCTATCATGGGGTGGGGCATTGGTTGACGGTCTATGGCGATCGCGCTACTTTGGTGATCGGCAGTGGCAATCTCAAGGATTATGTGCATGGCTTCCAAGTATTTCGGGGGGAGGCGGGACAGGAGGGCTGGCAATGCTTGGAACTGCCCGCCAGCTATCAGTTGGCTAAGACCTACCCCGATGGCAGGATTGCCCCTGTTAAGGCGGTGCTGGAGCGTTTTGCTGAGGCAATTCTCCACGGCAAGCCTATGCTCCCCAGTATGCGGGAGGGAATCATCTCCCAGAGCTTAATTGATCGGGCGCACCAGTTGTCTGACCTGCGTTAGTTTGTCTGCCACCAGCCCCAGCCTGAGGTATTCTTGCACGGTGGCGATGCTAGTTTCCAAGTCGGGGCATTTGCCGCATAGCCACAGGGCGATCGCCCCATTCCACACTACCGCTTTGGAGTAATTAGAGATTTTGCCATCTAGGGTGTGCTTAATCTCTTGGGCGATCGCATCAGCGGTAGCTAGTTTGGGATCATCCCCATCCAGTCCATAGTTGCGGGCGTGCAGGGTGATCCTCTGCCAGCCAGTGTCAGGTAGATGCCTGCCGATAACACTAATGCGGGCGATGGGTAAGTCCACACTGCCCTCTAGTCCCCTGAGGGTGGCATAGTGGTCTATCCCCCGCAGGGCAAAGGTGTCTATCATAACTGCCTCTGTGGGCGGATGCACAAAACCAGACAGCAAAATTTGCTTGCCCCCATAGGGCGACCAGATTAACTCCAGAGTTGCCAGAGGGGGGCGCTTGCCGATTTCTTCTCGATAGGGTAATAGGGCATGGAAGGCAGGGCAAAAGTGGGGCATATAGGCAAAGCCTAGGTTACTTGCTTGCAAAACCGCAGAGACTTGATCGGGACTGAGCTTCTGCCAAGGCACACCAAGCTCGCACCATACATCCAGCAGGGGCAAACCGTATTTGGTGGGCAGGCGATCGCTCCCGTGTTGTAGTACAGGAAAACCCGCCACCGCCAAAATCAAAGCTGTTACAGGGCTAATGGGGCTGTGGCGTTCTCTGCCATCATAGGGCGAACCCAAGACTACAAGAGGAGCGGGGCAAGACAGGCCGGGCAAACTGTAGCTAAACTGCTCCCATGCGTCTAGCATCCCTGCTAGTTCTTCAGCGGTGGGGCGTTTGATGCGATGGGCAATCAAAAAAGCGCCAATCTGAGCGGGGGTGGCATTCTGCTCTAATAGCATCCGCATTGCCTGCTGGGCTTCGCTACGGCTGAGGTCTTTGCCCGTGTGCTGACCACTACCGATTTTTTGCACAAATTCACGAAATTGGGCACTCATGGATTTTTCAATAGTTCACAGGTGAGGTGATACAGGTGGGCGATGGGGGGCAGGTTCAGGCGATCGCTGGTGGTAACACAACATACTTGGCGGTGTAGCTCTGGGGACAGCAGAGGGCGCATCTGCAAATACTGATCTGTGCTGATGATGGGGGCAATGGCTCCCGCAGGGAGCAAGGCGAGGAGGTTGCCCTGTTTGACCATCTCCCGAAAGGCATCGAGGGAGTTCAATTCCAAGACAACCCTAAGCTCCAGCCCTTGAAGTTGAAATTGTTCCTGCACCATGCGCTGTAAACCATAGCCATCCTTAAACACAATCTGCGGTACGCCGTGCAAATCCTGCCAAGTAATCGCTGACTTGCTGGCGAGGGGGTGATCTTTGGTCAGCAGTACTTGCACAACCTCTGTATAGAGGTTCTCAATCACCAAGCCAGAGCGGTTATGGAACAGGGGACTGCCCATGATCACAGCAAAATCCACCAGTCCATCCAGCAATACCTTAAAGGCGCGATCGCTCCCCAGTGTAGTTACCCGTAATTGCACATGGGAATAGGTCTGGGTAAACCGCACCAGAACGGGGGGCAATTTGTAGGCGGATACCGAGGGAATGGCGGCTACGCACAGCTCAGTTTGTTTACCTGCCTGCAATTCGCTGATTTCACGGATGAAACTATGCCACTCTTGACAGATTTTTTTAGCTCTAGGCAAGAGGCGATCGCCACCAATGGTCAGCTTAGACTGCGCCCCACGGTGTAGCAACTGCAGATGAAGCAACGCCTCTAGGGACTGCACTTGACGGCTCACAGTGGATTGACTTACCCCGCACTTGCGGGCGGCTTGCTGAAAACTGCCCGTTTCCGCCACCGCTAAAAAAGCCTCTAACTGTTCCAAGCGCATTGACGATCAAATCTGTAATCCCTAGCCAATATAAGAGTGCAGGGGCAGTAATTTAGTACATAGGATACAATTTGCTAGCGCACGGTAGTGTCATAGGTGAGTTGAAAAGGGGACAGTTGAGCTGTGCTAGTGCACTTCAATTGCAGTTGATACCTGCCTGCTTTGGGAAATACCACATCTGCGCCTGGGATATCGCTCCAGCGCTCGGCATTAACTGGTTTGACAGGGTATCGCTGAAGGGGGGCATCCCCACTGCGCCTTGGTAAATTAAAAACTGCCATGCGACACTGCAAGCTGTTCATGGGGATTTGTTTGCCCCCCCTTGTCGTCAATGCCACCCATACCCGCGTGGGCTGGTTAGCCCTAGGATTATGATCTGGCTCAATGTGCCATGTACCCGCTACCCCCGCTTGGCGATCTATATTAACCGTGTGGGCTGATAACAACAAACTACTGGCGATCGCCCCTAGCCACAGATGCTTTTCCATAGTATTGCTCCAAACCAAACCACAGCCAAACCCTGCGCCATCTCAGCAATAGTCCCACGGCACAGAGGATCAGCACAGCCAGCGATAACACTGTTGGCAAGGGCTGATCACTCAAACCACCCCAAAAATTACTACCTGAGAGCACAATGTGCATAGCACTGCAACC
>Ga0308414_1002575_pt1 | contig 11816 bp, 7 predicted proteins | sample HotsprSampleOS50_FD_205667 | JGI IMG/M metagenome (GOLD analysis project Ga0308414, IMG submission 205667) | Hot spring phototrophic mat microbial communities from Octopus Spring, Yellowstone National Park, Wyoming, United States - 20090730_OS50 ... | reverse complement strand
CCCGCACCAGAAACACCGTGGTCCAGTTCACCCAGAGCGAATACACGGCCATCAGCAGGATGTTCGAAGCCAGCAGCGCCCAGTACCGGCGGTCCCGCACGATCCCCTTCACTCCCGCCGCCGCCGCGCCTCGTTCCCGCGGCGGCGCCGGCGCCCGCCTCTCCACCGCCAGCCACAACGGAATCCACAGCAGCCCTGCCGCCCCCAGCATCACAAATGCCGCCCGCCACCCGTACAGCCGCGCAATCGTCTGCGCCGCCACCGGCGCAGCAATCGCACCCGCCGTCAGGCCGATCTGGAACACCGCGCTCCCGAGAGCCCGCTCCCGCGGCGGAAGGTAAAGCGCGCTCGCCTTCCCCGTCGCCGGCACCCCTCCCGCTTCCCCAAGCCCCAGCACCGCGCGGCACGCCATCAGCGCCCCGACGGATCCCGCCCAACCCGTCGCCATGCCCGCCGCCGACCACAACCCTACCGCCAGGGTGCTGCCCCACCGCAATCCCAAACGGTCAATCGCCCACCCGGCCAGCGGCGCTCCCGCCGCATAGGCCACGGAAAACGCCAGAATCACGTCGCCATATCCGGCTGCCGTCAGCCCGAATTCCGACATCAATTGCGGCGCCAAAGCGGCCAAAATCTGCCGGTCCAGAAAATTCACGGCGTTGGCCAGCGCGAAAACCCCGATCACCGCCCACCGGAGCCGCGACGTCATGGCAGAAACTCGACCGACACCACTTCCGCCGCCCCGCCCGCCCTGGCCGTGTACTCGATCTTCACCCGCCGCGCCGGCTTCTGCACGCCGCAACTCAACTGCACCTGCTGCTGCCCCGCGCCGAGGATCACCACCTTGCCTGCATCCGTGATCACCATGACGGCTGTCTTGCCCGCCGCATCCTTCAAAGTCAGCCGGGCTCTCTGCCCCTGGCAAGCCACGCTTTCCAGCGTCCCCAGGAACGTCTGTGTCGGGGGCCCTTCCCACCAAGGTTCGATCTTTTTCCCTTCCAGCCCGCCCTGGCTGGCCTTTTGCTCCGCTTCGCGGATCCGCTCCAGAGCCTCCCTCTTCAGCCGGTCCAGCTCGTCCTGCTCTTCCTTCCGCCGCCGCGCCCGCTCCGCGGCTTCCGCCTCGAACCGCGCCTGCTCGAACTCCTCCCGCGCCTTGGCGATCCGCTCCCTCTCCTCGTCCGAACGCGCCACCCGCTCCGCCGCTCTCCAGCTTTTCTCCGCGTCGGCGTATTGCTTTGCTTCCGCCTGCGAAATGGCCAGTTGCTGCCACAGCCCGGGATCGCGCGGCTTGAGTTCCGCCGCCTTTTTCAGCAGGTAGGCGCGGCGCACCGGCCCTGGCTCCCGCGCCGCCGCCCGCGCGTACGGCTCCGCCCACCTCGGGTTCTTCTGCGCCGCCTCCTCGTAAAGCCCCATCTCGAGCAGCCCGCGCGCGCACCGGTCCCGCTGCGGGTCCATCAGCTTCTTCATCGCTTCGAACGCGTTCCGCGCTTCCTCTTTGGCGCCCTCCGCGACGAGCGCCAGCCCAAGCCCCTCGAACGCCAGCGGCCCGGGGCGTTCCTCAATCGCTTTCTGATACGCCGCCCGCACCTCCGCCGGCGGCGCGCCCAGCGCCATCAGCAGATCGGCCGGAAGGACCCGCAGCCGCGACGGCAGCATCGGCACCACGGCAAACGCCAGCCGCGGATTCAGGGGGCGGCCCGGCAGGGTGAGCGTCCGGAACTGCCCCGAAGCCAGATACCGCTCCGCCTCCGCTTCAAAATCTTCCGCCCTCTTCCCGAACGCGTTCCGGAACGCCGTGCCCCGGTCCGCGCCCGCGGCCAGGTTCGACAACAGCACCCGCGTCCGCGTCGCGGTCGTTTCATCCGTGAGCAGGTATTGCAGCAAGGCCCACTCTTTGGTCCGCTGCCCGGGCGCCGGAGGCGCCCCGAGCGTCACCCGCCCTGCATTCAGGGTCATCGTGGAAAACAGCACGGCAACGGTCTCTTCGAGTTGCCCCGGCATCCGCTCCTGCCAGTTGTCCTCGATCAGCAGCAGCGCCAGCTCGCGGAAAAACTCCGGCCCCGGCGCCGCCCCCGCCGGCCACGCCGTCATCCACCCTTCGCGGGAGAAGCCCAGCTTCGGGGGCGGCTCGCCCTTTTGCGGCCGGCGCACCACGACGGCCACCGGCCAGACGGTCTGCAGGTCCTTCTTGCCGAGCGTCTCCCCGAACACGAACCGGAACTGCTCCAGATGGTAGAGAGCCTCGCGCGCCCGGTCTTCGCCGGCGTCGGAGCAAACAACAAAAGGCCCGCTTTTTGTTTCAATCCAGTCCGCCGCCCCGAGCCAGGGCGCGGCGGCCGCAGCGCAAAACACGAGGAGGCAGGCGCGCATCAGCAGGTCCCCTGTCAGGCGATCGGCCCCTGCGTGGCGGAAAGGGCCGTCACGATCCTCTCTCTTTCTTTTTCCGCCATCTCCACCGCCGAGTCCAGCGCCACCCGGTAGGTCATCCCGGCCACCAGGTAGCCGCTCAACAGCACGGCGTAGAACGCCGTGTCCGTCTCAAACGCGTAGCGCGCCAGATACGCCAGCCCGATGGGCGCCATCAGCAGCGGGTACAGCAGCAGCATCAGCCCCTGCACCTTTCCCGACGACGCCTGCCGCCAGCTTGACGCCGGGTCCATCGGCCGCGGGACCATGACGCTGGACAGGTTGCCGAGCGCCAGCAGAAACAGCGCCAGCAGCAGCGTGCAGGCGAACGCCTCCGGGATCTTCGCGAGGGGGAAGCGGATGCGGAGAACCGCCAGCGCCGCCGTCACCATGGCGATCTCGGCCAGCAGCGCCAGCAGGGCGGTCAGGTTCTTCGCCACCAGCACCGTCCGCAGTCGGACCGGCATCACGAAATAGGCCTGCACCGCCGTCCGGTCAAAGCCCAGCGCGTTCCAGAACAGCACCTCTCCCAGCAGAAGCGCCGCGTAAAGGCTCACCCAGAGCAGCAGGTTCTCGCTTGTCCCGCCGCCCATGCCGGGCCCTCTCATCGCGAGCGGCAGCCAGATCAGGATGCCGAAGGTGAACCCCATGAAGAACACCAGGCGGAACCGCGCGGACCGCCCCAGCGTGCGCAGTTCTTTCGCCACCAGCGCTCCCAGGGGATCGGGCAACAGCCGGCCCGGAATTTCATAGAGCCTCTCGAACAATTGCCATCCGCTTTTCCGGCTTCTTTCCCGCTCTTTGGACTGGATTTCCGCCGCATCCCAACGCAATCCGCGCAGGAATTGGGTGTATCCAAACCAGGCTGAAAACAGCACCCAGCCGGCCGTCACCAAAATCGCATTTGCGGAAAACGCCCCGGCGCTCAACAATGCCACCGTCGCCCACGGCAGCGGCAGATGCGGAATCCAGGCCGTATATTTTTGATACATCCCGCGGATTTCAGCCGCCGGCACCGCCACTGCCAGCGCCTGGGGCAGCGCGGCCAGAAGCACGATGGCCAGCACCACCAGCTCGCGCGCGCCGCGCCGCGCCAGCAGGCGCGCTAACAGGTCGCGGATCCCGACGCTCAACATCAGGTTCATGGCCACGAACACCAGCAGGAGTGCCGCCGTCCACCCCGGCGTCACCGGGCTCCGCGCCAGCCCTGCGCCCACGCCGGCGAGCACGATCAGCACCTCCGTGCCCGTCGAGGCGCGCAACAGCGCCTCCACGGCGAACAGCTTCCGCGCCGTCACCGGATACACCATCAGCCGCTTCAGGTCCAGGCTGAGTCCGGATGCCGCCATCATCACCGGCATCAGCTGCCACAGCGCCATCGCCGCCAGCAGAATCATCGAAGTGGCGGAGATCAGCGTCTCCCGCGGCTTCAACGAGGGCAGGGTGACAGCCGCCAGCCACGCCAGAAACACCACCAGAGCGTACCAAACCGCCATCGAGACCCAGTAAATGATCCGCGCCGCCCCCACGGACCCGCCTGTCACGCGGTTGTACAGGACGCGGAACTGCGCCCCAACGACCGCCCGCACCTGATCGTCGATCATCGCCATCGGACGCCCGTCACCTCAGCCAGTCCAGCGCTTCCGTCGTCCGCGCCGGTCCGCCCACGACCCGCACAAACAGGTCCTCGAGCGTCTCTTCCCCTGCCCGCAGATCTTCCATCGAGCCCTCCACGATCAGCCGCCCCTGATGGATGATCGCCACCCGGTCGCACAGCCTCTCCACCACCTCCAGCACATGGGACGTGAGAAAGATGGTCGCGCCCTGCTTCACCTGCTCGAGCAGGATGTCCTTCATCAGCCGCGCCCCTACCGCGTCCACGCCTTCGAAGGGCTCGTCGAGAAGGAACAGCTCCGGGCGGTGGATCAGCGCCGCCGCCATCGCCACGCGCTTGCGCATCCCTTTGGAGTACTCCGCAATCAGCTTCCGCCCCGCCGTGTCGAGCTCGAACAGCTCCATCAGCTCCCCGGCGCGCCGCCGCGAAAGCTCTCTTCCCAGCCCGTACATCCGCCCCACGAATTCCACGAACTCGAAGCCCGTGAGGTGGTCGAACAGAAGGCTTTCGTCCGGCACCAGGCCGATGCGCGCCTTCACCTCCAGTTCTTCTTCCGGGATCTTCCTGCCCAGAATCCGGATTTCGCCCGCCGTGGGCGGCGCCAGACCCATCAGCATGCGGATGGTCGTGGTCTTGCCGGCCCCGTTGGGCCCGAGAAAACCGAAGAAGCAGCCGCGCGCCACGGTCAGGGTGAGACCGTCCACAGCCGCCTTCTCCCCGTAAACCTTCCGCAGTCCGCGGATGTCGATGGCGGGGCTGGCTTCCGGCATCATTGCTGTTTCTCCATCCTACCCGTTTCGAGACTGGGCCCGCCCCGTTTGCGCCCTTTTTTTCGCTTGGACCCTCAACTTCTGCCGCCCTCCCGCCGATGATGTCGTATGTGAGTCAGAGTATTCTGCCCAAGACGTCTCCCCGCGACGTGGCCATGAAGAGCCTGGACCAGCTCCCTCCCTTTTCGCCGGTCCTGAACCATCTCATGGCCTCGCTCGCCGATGAGGATGTCAGCTTTGCCCGGCTGGCCGACCTCATCGAACGCGACACGGTCCTTAGCGGCAACGTCCTGCGTCTGGTGAACTCGGCTCTCTACGGCCGCCGCGGCAACGTGAGCAGCGTGCGCGCCGCCGTTTCGATCCTGGGCCTCGCCAAGCTCCGCAACTTCCTGCTCGGCTTCTCCGTCTCCCGCCTGTGGTCGCGCATCAAGACGCCGGACTCCTGGTCCATGGCCCGCTTCAACGAGCACGCCCTGGCCACCGCCTTGCTGGCCGACAGGATTGTGCAGAAGATCCCCGCCGAATACCCCGAAGGGGCTTTCGCCGCAGGCCTGTTGCATGACCTCGGCCGCCTCATGATCGCCACCGCTCTGCCAGAGGAGCACCTCCGCATCCACGCCATGTACGCCGCCAGCGGGAAGCCTTTGGAGCAGTGCGAGTACGCTCACATCGATATCTCCCACGCCGAACTCAGCGCCGCCGCGCTGGGCAAATGGAACCTCCCCGCCCCCATCCAGAAAGCGGTCCTGTACCACCATCAGCCCGATCTGGATCCCGCGCGCCACACTTTACCTCATTCCTCGCTCAGTCTGGTGGTGGCTGTGGCGAACGCCGTAGCAAACGCCACCAGCCATGCCATCACCGACCAGGACGAGCAAGGGGCGCCGGATCCGAAGGAGTCCTTCTCCCGGCTGAAACTCGCCCATGACACGGATGCGATTCTCGCCTCCTTCGAAGAAGACCTGCAGCCTCTGAAAGCCTCGCTCTGAACCGCGTTCCTCCGCGTGCTCGCCGCCGCCCGCCGGAGCAAGAACGGGCGCCGGGGCGGAAGCCGTCCCGCTCCGGACAACAAGGCGCCCGGGCGGACCCGCCGCAGGAAACTCCACACGCAGAGCAGTCCGTTGCCCCGGATGCTGCGTCTCACAGGATCCGCTCTGCCGGTCCGGCGCTCTCGGTCACGCGGATGCCGCGCTGTTCAAGTTGTCCCAGAAGCGCGCGGCAAAGATGCTCGTCGAAACCGAGCACTTCCGGCGCGTGGACGCCGGGCCGCCGGAACCGGCCTTCCAGAATGAGGCGGGCGGCGGCCGTGGCGGTAAAGCCGGTGGTGCGGGCCATCGAGAGAAGGCCGTTATCTGCGTCGAAATGGTCGAACAGATCGAGGGAAAAACGCACGGCAACTCCGTCCGCCGAGAGCCCCTCGAACAGCAGCCGCATGACGGTGATGTCGGCTTCGCCAGGCAAGAAGCGCCACGCGCGGCGGCAGACAGTCTCCAGCGCCGGCCGCACGTCGGGCGCGAAAAACCCGGCGTCCCGCAATTGCAGAATGAATTCGTAATGGCGCGGGTGCCGGAGCGTCTTTTCCACAAGCGTCGGCACTTCCGGCAGAGACGCGAGCAAGGTGCGGATGCCGTCGGTGTGGAAAGCCACCAAGGGGCCGGCCGCGGGGAATTCGACGGTCTCCGCGCCGGAGAGCGGTTCCACCGTGACAGGCTGGCCGCCGATCCGGAACCGGCACGGGCGCGTGTATTCGTCGATCACGCTTTCCGCCGCGAAGGGGTTTTTGTAAAACCAGGGCGGTTGCGGGTGGCGCGGCAGCCCGCCGACGTAGCAGACGTAGCGGTCGAGGCGCGCCAGGCGGTGGCGGGCGGCGTGAGCAGCCAGAATGTTGGACAGCCCCGGGCAGACGCCGCAATCCACAACGACGGTGGCGCCGCGCGCGGCGGCGCGCTCCGACAGCGAGGCGGGGTCTTCTTCCGTGAAAGAGATATCCACGGCGTTCTTGCCCAGTTCGATGAGGCGTTCGAGCACGCGGAAGCCGAGAGCGCCGGGCATGGCGGACAGCACCACGTCTGCGGCTCCCGCAATCTCCTCCAGGGCTCCCGCGGCGAGAACGTCAGCCTGCACCGCGCGGCACGGCCAGCGCTTTACGGCCTCGAGATTCCCGGGGTTGACATCGGCGACGGTGACGTCGTGCTCGCCGGCCAGATCGAAAACCATCGCGCGGCCGATCAGGCCGGCGCCGAGAACAACGACCCGGCGGCGCGTCATGAGGCCCCCTGCGCGGCGGCTCCGAGCCGGCCGAGCACCAGGGCGAGGGCCTTGGGGCCGCGGATTTCGAGTTCCTCTTCTCCGGACAGCACCAGATCGGCGAAGGCGCGCGTGGGCCGGATGAACCGGCCGGCGCCGGGCTGCACGGTGGCGGCGAATTGTTCCAGCACGCTGTCGCGCGTGCGGCCGCGCTCGCGCGTGTCCCGTTCGATGCGGCGGGCGAGGCAGAGCGCATCCGGGGCGTCCACGAACAATTTCACAAAGAAATGTTCGCGCAACTCCGGCCAGTGGAGCGCGAACAGGCCCTCCACGACGACGAGGCCCCGGGGCACGATGCGCTCGCCGCCGCGCGCGCGGGCGTGGGTGGCGAAGTCGTACAGCGGCGCCACCACCGGCTCTCCGCGCGCGAGCGCCGCGATGTCGTGAAGGATGGCTTCACGATCGACCGCCGCCGGCTCGTCGAAGTTCGTGCGGGCGCGCTCTTCCAGCGGAAGGTGCGCCAGATCGATGTAGTAGTGGTCGAGATTGAGCACCGGGGCGGCGAGACGCGCCGCGAGCCAGCGGGCCAGCTCCGTCTTGCCCGCACAGGACGGGCCGGCGATGCCGACGAGGCGGGACGGCGCGGCCTCGGGCTCGCCGTGCATCGTCAGGCCCTCGCGGCGGTCTGCAGCGGCTCGCCCGCCTGGGGCGGCGGCGCAGGGGCAGGCTGCAGCTTCACGCTCACCAGCTTGGAGACGCCCTGCTCCTGCATGGTGACGCCATACAGCATCTCGGCGGCTTCCATGGTCTTCTTGGCGTGCGTGATCACGACGAACTGCGTGTGCGCGGCCATCTCTTTGAGAAGCGCCGCCAGCCTGCCCACGTTGGCTTCATCGAGCGGGGCGTCCACCTCGTCCAGCACGCAGAACGGGCTGGGCTGGTACTGGAAGATGGCCATCAGCAAGGCCAGGGCGGTGAGCGCCTTCTCGCCGCCCGAAAGCAGCAGCACGTTTTGCAGCCGCTTGCCCGGCGGCTGCGCCACGATCTCGATGCCTTGATCGAGCGTATCGCCCTCGCCGGTGAGGCGCATCTCCCCGATGCCGCCGCCGAACAGCGTGCGGAACATCTGGCGGAAGTTCTCATTGATCACCGCGAACGCCTCCGTGAAGCGCTTGCGCGACTCGGTGTCGATCTCGCGGATCGTGTTCTCGGCGTCCCGGATCGAATCGAGCAGATCCTGCCGCTGCGCGTTGAGGAAGTCGTACCGCTGCTGCGCTTCCTGATACTCGGAGAGCGCCTCGGGGTTGACAGGGCCGAGCGCCTCGATGCGGCGGCGGATGTCGGCGGCTTTCTCTTCCGCTTCCGCGACGGCGATCTCGTCGATTTCGGCCGGCGCATCGGCCACAGCCTCCGCTTCCGCTTCCGCCTCCTGCGTCGCGGCAGCGGCCGCGCCGCCTTCTTCCGCCGCGCCATCGGCGGCAGCCGGCGTCTCTTCCTTGAGAACCATCCGGGCGGCGGCTTCCAGCACGGGCAGGCCGAGTTCCTTGCGGCAGTTCTCGTCCAGGTGCTTCAGGTCGCTCTGGCGGCGCACCAGTTCGAGCTCGATCTGTGCGCGCCGCTCCTGGGCCTCTGCCATGAGCAGGCGTGTCGCCTTGACGCGTTCCTCGGCTTCCGCCAGAGCCCCGCGCTGCGCGGCTTCCTTCTCCGCCAGGGTGGCTGTTTCGGCTTCCAGCCGCTCGAGCGCGGCGGCTGCTTGCGCCGCGCGGTCTTCCAGAGCAAGGTTGAGTTCGAGCAACTGATTGCGCTTCAGCGCGAGGTTCTCGAGCTCGGCGGCGAGCGACGAGCGGCGGGCTGCAGTCTCCTGCATCTCACGCTCCAGCCGCGCCCTGGAGGACTGGACGCCGCGGCGGCGTTCCTCGCACCCGGCCAGCTCCACGCGCAGCACGGCATGCTCCTCGCCGAGCGCATCCAAATGCTGCTTGAGCGAATCCAGCTCGCCGCGGGCGGCTTCGAGCTGCGCCTCGAGTGCGGCGCGTTGCTGCTCCTTTTCCCCGGCGAGTTGCGCCTTGGACTCGCGTTCGGCCGCGGCGCGTTCGGCATCGCGGTTCAGGCGGTCGAGCTCGACGCCTGCCAGCGAGAGCCGCTGTTGCGCGCGCTGCTGCTCTTCGTTGAGCTTGCGCATCTCCTGATCGAGCAGGAGCGTCTCTTTTTCCTCGCGCTGCTGCCGGGCGCGGAGCTGCTCCAGCGTTTCGGAAAGCTCGTGGATGGCTCCTTCCAGCCGCTCCAGTTCCTGCTGGGCGGCGGCAAGCTCGGCCTGGCGCTGCTCGAACAGGGAGGTGATTTCGCGGAGCTCGCGCTTGAGAGCGAGAGGGCCGGCGCCGGTGCGGCGGCCGCCCGTGACGGCTTGCCCGTGGTAGCAGACGCCGTCGGCGAGCAGGAAGAACAGATCGGGATGCACGGCGGCCAGCCGCTGCGCGGCCTCGCGCGACTCGGCCAGGAAACAGCGGGCCAGCCGCGGCAGCAGCGCGGCGGGAGCGTTGGTCAGCCCGTTGGTGAAGCGGATCCCCTCGCTGAGCCGGCCAACGATCCCGGTTTCGGGGCCGATGGCCGGCTCGGGGACGGGGGAGGACACGGCAGGGGCGCTGCCGTGCAAGCTCGGCTCGACGAGGAACGTGGCGCGGCCGTCGAGATCGCCGCGGAGCAGTTCCAGGCCCTGGCGGGCCTCGTCCCAGGATTTGACTACGACGTATTCCAGTTCTTCGTGGAGAAATTCTTCCGCCGCTTTCTCAAACTCGGGATGCGTCAGTTCGATAAAGTCGGCCAACACGCCGGCGGGTGCAAAGCCGTTGCTCTCCCCGCGATGCGCGGCCTGGAACAGGCGCTTCACCGATTCCGTGGTGTAGGCGCGGTGGGACAGGACCTGGTCGAGGGAATCGCGCCGGGCGCGCAGCGAGCTGGCCTCGTGGCGCAAGGCGTCCAGCCGCTTGCGCGTCTCGGCCGCATGGGCGCGCTTTTCCTGCAGCTCGCGCTCGGTCTGCGCGCGGCGGTCCTGCGTGGATTCCAGCGCAAGTTGGCGGTCGGCGAGACGCCGGGAAAGCTCCTCGCGAGCGGCGCGAAGGCGCGCCAGCTCAGCCTCCGCGGCTTCCGCATCTTTGCGGACGCGCGCGCGGTCGCGCTCGATGGCGGCGAGGAAGGACTCGATCTGGGCGAGCTGGTTGCGCAGCGAAGCGGCTTCCCCCAACAGCGCGACCACTCGGCGGCGCATCTCTTCCAGCGCGCGCTCCTTGCCCGTGAGTTCCGCCTGGACGGCGTCGCGCTGCTGCTGCTTGGCCGCCAGACGGCTCTGCGAATCCGCAACGGCGGATTCGAGCTCGCCGAGCTGTTCGGCCAGATGGGCGCGCTCCTGCTGCTGGCGTTCGGCGCGCGCGGCGAGCTGCTCGGTCTCGGATTCTCCCTGCTGGAGGCGCTGTTCCATGGCCGCGATGTCCCGCGCCTGCGAGGAAATCTGGCCCTGGATGCGCTCCGCCTCGAGCCGCGTCTCCGCGGCGCGCTTGCGGGCTTCGGTCAGGGCGGCTTCCAGGCGGTAGAACTCCTCGCGCGCCTCGGTCACAGCACGGTCTTCCTGCGCCACGCGGGCCTGAAGCTCGTTGAAGGACGCAGAGGCGGCTTCCAGTTGCGCCGCGATGCGCGAAGCCTCGCGCTCCAGCAGGAGGTAGCGCCCGGCCAGCGCCACCCGGAGCTGGGCGTCGAGCTCGGCTTTCAGCTCCTCATAGCGGCGGGCCTTGCCGGCCTGCCTCTTGAGCGAGTTGACCTGGCGGGAAACCTCCTCGAGGATGTCGAACACGCGCGTGAGGTTTTGTTTCGCCCCCTCGAGCTTGGCTTCCGCCAGGCGCCGCTTGTTCTTGAATTTCGATATCCCGCAGGCCTCTTCGATGACGGCCCTGCGGTCCAGCGGCTTGGAGGAAAGGATCTGGCCGATGCGCCCCTGCTCGATGATCGCGTAGGATTCCGGCCCGAGGCCGGTGCCCATGAACAGCTCCTGGATGTCGCGCAGCCGGGCGATGCGGCCGTTGATCAGGTACTCGCTCTCGCCGGAGCGGAAAAGCCGCCGGGTGACGGTGATCTCCTGGGCTTTTTCCGGCAGCGCCGCGGCGGGCGCAAGGGTGATGGCGGCAGGCGCGGCGGCCTGCTCCGGGGCACCGGCCTCGGCGGTCTCGTGCGCAGCCCCGTTGCCGTTGCCGCCCTTCGAGCCGTTGGCTGCGGTCGCGGCGGCTTCAACTGCCTTGGCAGCCTTCAGTCCGGGCACTTGCACCTGGCCGGTAGGGTCGACCAGCACCATGGTCACCTGCGCCATGCCCAGCGGCTTGCGGTCGCGCGTGCCGGCGAAGATGACGTCTTCCATGCGCGAGCCGCGAAGCGACTTGGCCGACTGCTCGCCGAGCACCCAGCTGATGGCGTCGCTGAGATTGGACTTGCCGCACCCGTTCGGTCCGACGATGGCGGCAACCCCCCGGCCCGGGAAGCGCATTTCGGTCCGGTCCGCGAAGGACTTGAAGCCCTGGAGTTCCACGCGTTTCAGGATCAGCAAAGGCGGATTCCTCAACTCATGTCTGCTTCTGAATCAGACGCGTGCGCATAGGGCACGGCCACTCGGGGGGGAGTTATCTTCGAGCTTACACCGAAACGTGGCGGATGGCAAGACCCCGGATGCCATATTTTGGATGTCAATGTGATTGAACCCTATATCTAGTGGGGCGATCTCCCAAGGAGCGCGCCGG
>Ga0308414_1002574_pt1 | contig 11817 bp, 6 predicted proteins | sample HotsprSampleOS50_FD_205667 | JGI IMG/M metagenome (GOLD analysis project Ga0308414, IMG submission 205667) | Hot spring phototrophic mat microbial communities from Octopus Spring, Yellowstone National Park, Wyoming, United States - 20090730_OS50 ... | reverse complement strand
TTCCTATACCGCCTTTCTGGCCAACCTGTATGCCAATACGATCCTGGGAAACCAGTCGGGCAGCGAGGAATTCCTCCCGAAGGTTCGCGCGGAGCTGGCCAGCACGCCGGACCCGCTTTTGCTCGCGTATGTGGCCGAGCAACTGCTGGCTTACTCCGGCCTGCCGCGCCCGGCTTCGGACGGCAAAAGCCTTTCTGCGCAGCTTGCCGAACAGCGCATCAAAGAAGCGGAGAAATACCTGCGGCGCGCGCTGCTGCTGGACCCTGAGAACGAGGCGGCGAAAAAGGTGATGGCGATTTACGAAAGCCGGCTGAAGCAGACAACTGAACCGCCGGGCGCGGTGCCCCGCCGCATCACCGTGGGCCGCAATGCGCAGAATGCCCTGCTTCTACACAAGCCTGAGCCTGTTTATCCGGAAGCGGCGCGGCGGGCGGGTGTCCAGGGCAAGGTCGTGTTCCGGGCTGTCATCGGCGGCGATGGCGAGATCAAGCAACTCCAGCTCGTCAGCGGGCATCCATCGCTCGTGGAGGCGGCCCGGGATGCGGTGGTGAAGTACCGTTACAGGCCGACGCTGCTGAACGGCGAGCCGGTGGAGGTGGAAACAGAGATCGAGGTTCCGTTCGGCTTGCCGGCAACGGCGCCGCCGCAGGCCGAAGCACGCCTGTTGCAGGACATCCTGCGGGAGGGCGGAGCCACCGCGCCGCAGCCCGTTGTCCGCGTGCCGCTTGAGATGACGCCCGAGGCCCGGGCGGCGAGAGCGCAAGGCGCGGTCCTGCTGGAAATCCTGATCGACGGGGAAGGCAACGTCAAAGAAGCGCAGGTCCGGCGGGGTTTCGGAATGGGAATGGATGAGAAGGCTGTTGAGACCGTCCTGCAGTGGAAATTCCAGCCCGCCCTGAAAGACGGCAAACCGGTCTCTGTACGGGCGAATGTCGAAATGAAATTCCAGGCAATATAGCCCTTAATTGATCCGGTATTCCCTGCAAACCAGGGTGGATTTGGCGTCTAAAAAAGGCGTAATGAGGGATCAGGAAACGGCTAGCAGCCCCGGGGCAGGAAACCGGGCCGACCTCCGTGCTTGCTTGCTGCGCCTGCCGCAAGCCTGAGCATTCGTCCACTCTTCTTTGGTCCTGCCTCCGCCCCCGGCGCTATCCTGCAAGAGATGACCACGCTCAAGCATCTCGAGTGCAGCCTCTGCGGCGCGAGGCACGAAGCAGGGCGCGCATGGAACCTTTGCTCCTGCGGCGGGCCGCTGCTGGTGCGCTACGATCTGGAAGCCGCGCGGCGCAGTTGGAGCCGGGAGTGGCTGGCCGGCGCGCCCGCCTCGATGTGGCGCTACGCGCCTGTGCTGCCGGTTTCCGATCCCGCTTCGATGGTCACGCTTGGCGAAGGCTGGACGCCCATGCTGCGCGCGCGCCGGTATGAAGCCTCGCTCGGCGCCGCGAACATCTGGATCAAGGATGAGGGGTTGAACCCGACCGCGTCGTTCAAGGCTCGCGGGCTTGCCTGCTGCATTTCGATGTGCAAGGAGCTGGGCGTCAGGCGCGTGGCCATCGGCAGCGCGGGCAATGCCGCGGGCGCTGCGGCGGCCTATTGCGCCGCCGCGGGAATCGAGGCGCATATCTTCATGCCGTGCGATGTGCCGCAGGCCAACTACGTCGAGTGCCGAAGCTACGGCGCGCGCGTGACGCTGGTCGACGGCCTGATCAGCGACTGCGGCCGCCTGGCAGCCGAGGGCGCGGCGCGCGGCGAATGGTTCGAGATCAACACGCTGAAAGAACCCTACCGGATCGAGGGCAAGAAAACCATGGGCTACGAGGTGGCCGAGCAGATGCAGTGGAAGCTGCCCGACGCCATCTTTTATCCCACGGGCGGCGGCGTGGGGCTGATCGGAATGTGGAAGGCGTTCGACGAGATGGAGGCGCTCGGCTGGATCGGCCCGGAGCGGCCGAAGATGATCGCCGTCCAGGCGGCCGGCTGCGCGCCGGTGGTGAAGGCGTTTGAGGAGGGCAAAGAGCGGGCCGAATTCTGGCAGAACGCCAGCACCCTTTCCGCCGGCTTGCGCGTGCCGAAACCGCTCGGCGACTTCCTCATTCTCCGAGCCGTCCGCGCCAGCGGCGGGACCTGCGTCGCCGTGGAAGACCGCGAAGCGCTCGAGGCCGGCGTCCGCGTGGGCCGGCTGGAAGGGATCTTCGCGAGTCCCGAGGGCGCGGCTTGCTTCGCCGCTTTGGAGAGACTGCTCCAGAGCGGATTCTTGCGACCCTCGGACCGGATTGTGATCTTCAATACAGGCTCAGGTTTGAAGTATCTGGAAGCGTATTCGACGCTGTTCCCTCGGCTGGATTCAGGCGAAGCCGACAAATTGGGCGGCTTGATTACGCCGAGGTAGGTTCGCGCCGGCGGCGCGCGGCGTCTCGCCGCTTCCGGCGTCAAGTCACCAGAAATGAAACCCTCTCCTCCCGGCCGAGGGCGTCCAGGTTGCCCTTGAATGCGTCCGGAGAAATTTGTATAGTGGGGGCGTCACTTGCCTTGTCTGTGCAAGGAGCATGCGAATGTTTCGCACGGTTGCCGCGGCGCTCGTACTGATGGTGGCGGCAGGGCTGGTCGCCAGCGGGGAAGGATTGGCATCCCTGTCCGGAGCTGTCACCGTGGTGATGGAGAGCGAAAACCCGCTGCCTTCGGAAGCTGTCGTCGCGCTGAAGAAAGAAATCGACCGGTTGTTCGCCTCCACGCGGCTGCGTATTGACTGGGTAAGGCGGGAAGAAACCGGCTTGGGATTCGAAGCAGCGGATATCGTGGTGGTACGGCTCCGGGGCGACTGCCGGGCCACATCCATGCCGCCCGGCCCGCCCGACGAGCTGGGGCCGCTGGCCTGGACACACATCAGCCACGGCACGGTCTTGCCTTTCAGCGAAGTGGAATGTGATCGGGTCACCCGCGCGGCGCACTCTGCGCTCATCGGCGGGGAGAGGGTGCATGCGCAGCAGATGGTTGGGCGGGCGTTGGGGCGAGTGGTGGCGCATGAGCTGCTCCATATCTTTCTCCAGCAAAAATCGCATGCAGCCAAGGGAATCTTCCGCCGCGGGCTGACGCCGCGCCAATTGGTGGAAACTTTCGCGGATGAGGACGCTGAAGGACGGATCGTCCTCGACAGCAAGGGCAAGCCCGCTTCCTGACGCGCTGCAAGCCGCTGGGTGAGAGACCTCTCGTGTGGCTATTCCGTCACCTGGGGTTGCGGTGTCTGCTCGGCTGCACCGCGAATCCACCGGGCGAGCCGGGGCAGGATAGCGTAAATCAGGCAGCCGAGGCCCACGGCGTAGATGGGATTGAACAACAGAATGCCCGCGAACGTGGACAAGAACGCCGTGGCGTCGGCGGTGCGCATTTGCGGCAAACGACGCCAGGCGCTCCAATCGAGCAGGCAAAAACCCATCCACGCAGTCACGCCGGCCAAGGCGGATAAAGGGATGTGAGCGAGCACCGGACCGCCGCCGGAAACGGCGGCGAACAGGGCTGCGGCATGAACCAGGACCGAGGCGCGCGTGGACCCGCCGCACCGGATATTGGCGAGACTGCGCGCCGGAATGCCGACCGTTGCCGGCGCCCCCACGACGCCGCACACAATGTTGGCAATTCCGTAAGCTCCCAGTTCGGCGTCGGCGTCCGCTTTTCGCAGCAGCCGGTGCCGTCCGCGAAAGTGCTCCACCACGCGGGAAGTCAGCAATACATTGACAGAGATCACAAATGCCAAGGCCAAGCCCTCGGGCAGGACTTCGATGATGTCGCGAGGGCGCCACTGGAACGACGCGAAAGCGGGAAGTTCGAGGGCCAGCGTGCCGACTTCACCGTCCGCGATGCGGAACAGGCGCGAGACGGCGAGTGAAGACAGCAATCCGATCAACGGCGCAGGCAACCGGGGGGAAAGGTTCGCCGCCACAGTCGAAACCAGAATGGCGGTGGAAGCGAGCAGGAACGGCTGCCAGTGAGCATCGGCCAGATGGGCGGCGGCTGTGACGAACTGCCTAAGCAGCGAGCCTCCGGCAGGCAATTGTTCGAGACCGAAAACAGCGCGCAACTGCGTGACCACCATCATCGCGCCAATGCCGCAAGAGAAGCCGGTGACAACACTCAGCGGAATGCGCGTGACAAAGCGGCCGAAGCGCAGCGTGGAGAAGACGAGCAGAAAGACCGCAGCCACCAGCACCACCTTGGCTGCGCCGCCGGGGCCATGGCTTCGCACGGCAGCGGCGATGAAGGGGACTGTGGCTGCCGAAGTGCCGCCGATCAATACAGGGTTGCGGCCAAGAGCAGCGGTAACCGGAGCGGAAAGCAATGAGGTCAGAATCCCCATGGACGGCGGCAGCCCCATCAGCGAGGCCATCGCCAGACCGTACGGGAGTGCGATCAAGGCGGCGATCAGGCCGCCGGAGACATCTCCGGCGGCCATGCGCCATGAGTAGCGGAAGGGGGCGAAGCGCACTGGATGCCTCCCGTCAACTCATCACTTCGGCAAAGGCGCGCTTGAACTTCTCCATCTCCTCCGGCGTGCCGATGGAAACGCGCACGTGGGTCGGCCAGGCGGGCCAGACACGGCCGATATAAACCTTTCTCTCCGCCATCGCCCGGACCACTTCCTGCCCGGGCCGTCCCACGTCGACCATGAACTTGTTGCTGACCGAGGGAACAAAAGAGAATCCCTGTTTTCGCATCCAGGCAAATATGTCGTCGCGTATTTCCTTGACGATGCGGCGGCGTTCGGGAACCAGATTCCGGGACCGGAGGCTGGCGGCAGCGGCCACCATTCCGGTCACGGGCAGTGCGCCGGCGCCGAAACTGCGCAGTTTCTCCAGCAGATCGGGCCGTCCCAGGGCCGCTCCGGCGCGCAGGCCGGCCATTCCATAAATCTTGGAAAAGGTACGTAAAATAATGAGGTCTTTTCCGGCCGCCACAAGGTCGGAGCAAACCGGCTCCTCGGAAAAATGGATGTAGGCCTCATCAAGCAGCACGAGACTGCCTTTCGGCTTGTTGGCGATCAGCCATTCGATGTCGGCGCGCGGCGTCGTGGTCCCCGTGGGATTGTTCGGGTTGCAGATGTAGAGGACGCCAGGGGTTGGGTGGGCGGCGGCCATGGCCCGAACGTCGTGAGCGAACGTCTTTGTTAACGGCACGCGAATGACCTGCGAACCGATGAATGCTGCGGCGCGCTGGCCGGCTTCATAGCCCGGGTCGGCCATGACCAGAGGCTGCGTGGCGGAGGTGAAGGCGAGCACGGCCCGGTGCAAGGGATCGCTCGATCCGGCAAAGGGCATCACGTGATTCGGCTTCAATCCCTCTGTCTCGGCCATCGCGGTGACGAAATCGGCCGTTTCTTCGTACTGATACCTTCCCCCGAGCCGGGCGGCTTTGGCCAGCGCCTCAAGCGCTTCGGGACACGGCCCCAGCGGGTTTTCATTCGCGTTGATCTTCACGGCGTCGGGAGGCAGGCGGCCGATGTTGGACAATTGGGCCATGGCGGCCTCATTGTAAAAAGGCAGTGTCGCGCCGGCCCCAAGCAGGGCGGCGGCGCGGCCGAGCGCGCGGCGGGTGAAGCCCCGCCGCACCATCTCGCTTCTCACAGAAGCAGGCAATTCAGTCTGCATTCGGATCTCTCCCTTCATTGGTTCCTTGCCAGCGTGGATTTCAGAAGAAGAACCTCAACCCGAGCTGCACCAGCCTCGGGAAATTCGCTTGAGACGTGATGCGGCCGAACGCCGCATTGCCGTACGCGGTGTTCGGGGCGCGGAACAGCGGCGTGTTGAACGCGTTCAGCGCTTCGGCGCGGAACTGGATCTTCCAGCTCTCCGCGATCGACGCTGTTTTGAACAGAGACAGGTCCCAGTTGGCAATCCCCGGACTGCGCACTGGAATGGTGCGGCTCACGTTGCCGAAAGTGAAGGGCCCAGCCTGGGAAAACGCCGCAGGGTTGATCCAGTTGTCGATCCGGTCCGAGGTGCCGCCAGAGGTGGCCGGCGAGACGCCTGTGGCGTTGGGCCGCTGGCTGGGCGCGCCGACAACGGCATTGTTGTTGCTGTTCTGCCGGATCTGCAAGGGGTACCCGCTCTGATACACCCCCACGGCATTCAGGGACCAGCCCCCGGCAAGCAGGTACAGGGCCTTGCGGCTTTTCAGGGCGCCTGAAGGAACCTGCCACGTCAGTCCGGTGCTGAGGCGGTGCGGCGCGTCGACGTTCGACAGTGCGTATTCCGCAGCCATGTTGTATGGGTTCTGGGGTCCGACGGCGCCCGCGTTCAGGTTGTTGCCGGGGCCGCCGGAACTGGCGTCAAACATCTTCGAGAACGTGTAGGTCGCCAGCAGCGATAGACCGTAGTCAAGGCGCTTCTGCAATTTGAGAACCAGCGAATCGTACCGGGCGCGGTTGCGGTCGGAGAAGAGCAGGTTGATGTCGCCGAAGGCGGCGAACGGCCGCAGCAACTGCTGCCGCGCCACGGTGGCGGCGCCCACGACGCCGGAGCCGCCGTTGCCGAAGAAGGGGTTGGCAACGCGCTCGTTGAGGGCGTTGCCCAGGGCGAAAAACTCCGGCGACAGCATGTTGATGTTGATGCTTGCCGTGTTCAGAACGAGATGGTGCGTGCGCGAGCCAACGTAGCCGGCGCTTGCCACGATGCCGCCACGGAGCTGCCTCTGGATGTCGAAGGAGAACTGGTGCACGCGCGGCGACCGGGAGTTCCAATCAAAGATGCTGAGGCTGCGCCCAACGCCGGTCAGGGCGCCCAGCGACTTCCCCGTGGGCTTGTTCAGGCCCGAAGGGAAGGGGTTGGACAGGATGCCGGCGGGCGTGAAGCCGTTGTCATTGCTGCCGACATACGGTGTGCTGGCAGTGAAGCCTTCGGGCGAATACGGCGCGCCGATGGCGAATTGCGGCGCCCAGTACAAGCCGTATCCCGCACGAATGACCGTGGAGGAGGACACCTGCCAGGCCAATCCCGCGCGCGGCCCCAATTTGTTCATGTTGTAATTGCCGACGTGGCGCGGATTTCCGCCATCGCCGGCGAACCGGACCGCACCCTTGGGGGCGATTCCGGTGACGCGCGCCGCCAGCGGGTTGGCCGCGTCCGTGTCGAATCCCACGATCAAGGCGTTGTTGCGCTCCGCCAGGCCGTATTCCCGCTCCCACCGCAGGCCGACATTCAGCGTCAATTTCCGAAACAGGCGAATGTCGTCATGCACAAACAGCGCGTAATAGTCAGCGTAGTTGCCAAGCTGGGTTGACAAAAAGCCGCTTCCGGAGGCCGGATATCCCAGCAGCATGGAGGCCAGATCGGCGCCCGTTCCCGCCACGGCCCGGCCGGGAATGGCCCGCGTGAACTGGTCGTTGAAGCTGAACGCCCCGCTGCTGTTTCCGAAATCCAGTCCGTCGGCGCTGATTCGCCGGAAGTCAAACCCGGTTTTCAGGTTGTGGTTGCCAAAATACCGGTTGACGCTGGCCGAAAAGTTCTTCGAGTGGTGGACGTAATACGAATTGCTGTTCGTCCCCATTCCGTGCAGCGTTTCCATCGAGATGTTCGGGAACACGAACGAGGGAATGTCGCGCACGAACGAGCCCGAGAACCCTAGTTGCGCGGGATTGTAGCCGAGGCTTTTCTGGAAACTCAGATTCGGGAACCGGTTGAATCCGTAACGCACGTTGAGAACTGTGGCGGGCCCCAGCGTGACCAAGTTGTTGATTTGCGTGGCATCGACACGGCGCAGCAGCTTCCACTGCGCCGGGGAGGAGATGGTCGGGAACCAGTCCTCGCCGGGCTCCAGAGAGTAGTACCGCAGATAGCTGACGCTGGCGCGCCACCAGGGCGCGAGCTGATGGTCGATCTTGATTGTCTTTTGATCCGCCTTGGATTTCATTCTGGAGGCTGCACTGATGTTCTGGTCTCCGAACCAACGGGCTTCGCGCGTGGGAGGCATGTAGGTGGCAGCGATGTTCCTTCCGACGGGATCGATCCGGCTCGCCGGGATGATGTTGCCGGCGAACGGGTCGCGGGCGCCGTCGGGCCGGGTGGTCAGCGGATCGTAGATGAGCTGCAAGCCGCCGCTGCGGGAGACGCTCGACGAGAAGTCGCCGGCCCGCTCCTTCATGGTCGGAACCGCAAACTCGGCTGAGGCAGCCTGGACATCGCTGTAAGCCTCCCAGGCCGACCACCAGAATGTTCGATTGCGCCCGTTGTACACCTTGGGAATGCTGAGATGGCCGCCCAGCGACCCTCCCCACGTGCGGTTCGGATTGTCCACCCGCGGGAGGCCGGCGCGGTTGTTGAAGAAGGAGTTTGCGCCCCATTCCGTTTCGCGGATGTAGCCGAAGGCGCTGCCATGATACGTGTTCGCCCCGGATTTGAGATACGTGTTGAACATCCCGCCGCCCGTGCGGGCCATCTCGGCGTCGTAGGTGCTGGCCTGGATCTTGACCTCCTCGATCGCTTCCAGAGAAGGGATGATGATGGCCCGGTTCAGCGCATCCGTGATCGGGATTCCGTCCAGCAGGTAATTGTTGCCGCGGACCGGCCCGCCGGCGATGGAAATCTGCGAGGACCCACTCTGGTCCTGCATGCGGTTGTAGGCGGGATTGCCGACCTGAACCACGTTCTGCGCCAGGCGCGACATCATGAACGGGTTGCGCCCCAGGTTTGGCAGGTCAACCAGTTTCTGCCGGTCGATGACCTGGCCCTGGCTGGCTGCGCCTGTTTCCAACAAGGGCGCCTCCTCGGTCACATTGACCGTCTCGGAGACCTGTCCCAGCTCCAGTTGCACGTTCAGCGTGCTGAATTGTTGCGTCGCCACGACGATCCCCTTCCGCTCAAACGGGCGGAACCCGGGGGCCTCCACCCGCAGGGTGTAGGTCGAGGGCACCACCTGGCTGAAGGCATATTCGCCCTCTTGAGTCGACAGGGTCGTGCGCTGCGTGCCTTGCGATTCATCGACGAGGGCCACTTTGGCTGCGGGCACGGCTGCTCCCGCTCCGTCCAAAACGGTTCCCCGCAATCCCCCCACAAAGGACTGGCCTGGCAGCAGAGTTGCCAGACATAAAGAAACAGCGAAGAAACACAAAGTCACACGGATATTCCGCGGCATGACGCAAATGCCCTCCACGCGTTCTGGTATGGTTATGGATTGTCTCGACTTTGAGAGGCGGCGCGTGCCGCTTACATCCAGTCGCTCGACTCAGGCGGGAACAACAAACGAGGGAAGGTCACAAGGAGCCTGCCCTGAGAGGCAGGTCTCAAAACCCTGATTCTTCGATTATAGCCGGGATTCGGGCCAGGCCCGGATAGAATTTTCTGATCCGGCTGATAAGAGGCTTCTACCGCCCCGTGGCCGGATCGGTGTGTGGTCCTCAACTTCCGGGACAGATTCCCGGATTGTTTCCATGCGCGCGATTCGAGCGCTGGCGGGCCTGGGCGGACCTGCTGCGGAGAGTGGAACCGGGGACGCTGGGCGAGACAGCCCGGGCGGTGGCGGCGGCTGGATTCGCTGAGGGCCTCGAGGACGTCGGTTGGGGCGCCAAATTGGCCCATCCTGCGAAGCTGCTCCCCGGGTGTGGAAAGCCCGGCTCGGCTACTTGCAAGAGTGTGTCCAACCGGATTGTGGGGCGGAAGAGGCCAGGATTCTTGGAACCAACAAGAAACCCGTTTTGATCCAGTGCCGGGGATTCGCAAGCGAAGGAAAAGGAATGGCAGGACCGGCAGGACTCGAACCTGCGACCCTCTGCTTAGAAGGCAGATGCTCTATCCATCTGAGCTACGGTCCCGCAACAGCTTCTCCTTTCATCATAATCGGCAGCGGAAGCGTTCTTCAGACGCCCGCGGGTTTTTGTGGCACTCTCAGCGGGGGCTGCGGCAACGCGGGGGAGCTTCCGGCAGGGTTTCCGCCGCAGCGCCTGCTTCCAGCGCGCCCGGAGTTTTCGCCGACAACCGCCGCGCGCCGCAAGCCGGGTGAGCGTATTGTGCTGACGGGATCAGATTCTCCGGCAAGGAGACAGGCGGCGGCATTGGTCCGCGCGGGCGGAAATCCAGAGCCGCGAGATCCGGGAGAGCTGAAAATGGGAGGCGCAGATCGCCTGTGCCGGGCGGCACGGACGCATTTGTGACCCGCGCTTCTCCGAGGAAGATATTGTTGCGGAACACCGGCATGCGCGGGCCGCCTCTGCCGAGGAAAACAAGAGTGCCTTGGGGCGGCCCCAGGTTCACAATGGTGTTGTGGATGAGGCGTAGCGCGGCATCGGGCTGCGGCGCCGGCGCCTCCTGGCCCACGGAGACGACGATGGAATTGTGGGTGGAGGGCCGCTGCACGATCACGTTGCCGAGCAGCATCGCGTTGCCCGTCTCCGGCAGGTCCACTTCGTAACTCGCCGTGCCTCTGCCCGTGTCCAGCCAGTTGTACAGCAGGCTGGTCAACGCCGCCCGGCTCTTTACAAGATGTCCTTCCGTTGCACCATGCGACCAGCAGAAACGCATGGTGAATTCAGCGATTCTTCCCACGTATATATTGTGAGAATAACCGTCTCCGTGCCCGTTGCTGTCGAATTCGGAATATTCAATCAGCAGGCTGGAACCAGGCTCGTTCCAGGTCAGGATGCCATTTTCATTGTTGCGAAAAACGCAGTCGCGCACGGTGAGCTGCTGTCCTTCAAAACGAATGCCGGCGCCGTTTTTGTCCGGGCATCGAGCGCCCGTGAATTCGATGTTCTCCACCGTCACCTCGCCGCCGCCGATGACCCAGATGGCTTTGCCCTGCGCCGTGCGCCCGCCGGCATCGATCCGCGGCCGTCCGTTGACGCCGCGCAGGGTCAACTGCCTCGGATAGAATGCACACACATCGCCCCGGTAGTCGCCCGCGGCGTCGATTTCGATCACGTCCCCGGCGGCGGCCGCGCGCACCGCCTCGCACGGCGTGCGGTAGCGCTGCCCCGGCCCCACGCGGCGGGTTTCGGCGCACAGGATCGCCGGCAGACACAGCCACACCCATCGCCAGGACATATTTCAATCCTGAGCGACGAAAAGCGCTTTGTCCAGCAAGTCCGCGCCCCGCACCAGCGCTTTCGGGCCGAACCGCCGCCGCACGGCGTCCAGAACCGCCGCTGTGCGCCGCCGCCGCTCGCGCTGCCCGGCGTTCAGGTCGAACAGCGCCAACTGCGTCCCCGGCCGGTAGACGCGCCCCGCGCGCAGCGCCACGGCCCGCACGCGCACCCGGCGCGTCCAGGCGCCCTCCAGCAGCGCGGGCAGCCGCGGCAGCGCGTCATCCTCCGTGCAAGAGGGTTCGGGCAGGTCGAGCGAATACCGCGATTCGGCGCGGTCCGTGTAGCGCAGTTCGAGCGTCAGCCGCCGCACCTCCACCCCGGCGGCGCGCACCTGCGCCATCACCCGTTCCAGCATTCCGCGCAACGCCGCCAGCAGCAGCGGCGCCTGCCAGACGTCTTCCGGAAATTCAACCCGCTCCGCCCAGCCTTCTTCCGCGCTCTTGCGCCGTGCGCCCACGGGTTCGTCGGCGATGCCCTGCGCCTGCCGCAGCACCGGCAGCGCGCGCCGTCCGAGCACCGCCCCCAGCGCCTCCAGCGGCATGGAAGCCACCTGCCCGATGCGGTGGATGCCCGCCAGATCCAGCGCCTCCAGCGCCTCGGGGTTCAGCCCCGGGAGCGCCGCCACGGGCAGCGGCGCGAGAAACGCGCGCTCCCGCCCCGGCGGCACCGCAATGCGCCCGCCCGGCTTGCCGGCGCGCGCCGCCAGCCGCGCCACGAGCTTGTTGGCGGCGAGCCCCGTCGAGATCGACACA
>Ga0308414_1002570_pt1 | contig 11829 bp, 5 predicted proteins | sample HotsprSampleOS50_FD_205667 | JGI IMG/M metagenome (GOLD analysis project Ga0308414, IMG submission 205667) | Hot spring phototrophic mat microbial communities from Octopus Spring, Yellowstone National Park, Wyoming, United States - 20090730_OS50 ... | reverse complement strand
CAGGAGTTTTGCCATGGCACTTTCGAACGCTGAAATCCTCGACGCGATCGCCGCCAAGTCGGTGCTCGAGGTCGCCGAGCTGATCAAGATGATGGAAGAGAAGTTCGGCGTTTCCGCCGCCGCGGCCGCGGTAGCGGTGGCGGCGCCGGCCGCCGCCGCCGCCGCGCCGGTCGAGGAGCAGACCGAGTTCACCGTCATCCTGGCCGAGGCCGGCGCCAACAAGGTCAACGTCATCAAGGCGGTGCGCGAGCTGACCGGGCTCGGCCTGAAGGAGGCCAAGGACCTCGTCGACGGCGCGCCCAAGCCGGTGAAGGAGGGCGTCAGCAAGGCCGACGCCGAGGCAGCGAAGAAGAAGCTGGAGGACGCCGGCGCCAAGGTGCAGGTCAAGTAATCGCCGTCAGCGGCGGCCGCGGCGCGACCGCGGCCGCCTCGAAGCCTTCGCCGGAAGGCTTCGATGCGCGCTCGGGTCGGAACCGGTGCCGCGAGCGCGCATCCAAGCTTTCCCCTGATGAGCGGACAACTGGTGCGGCGCATTGCCACGCAGGGTTTCTGCCCCGCGTGGTCTTTGTCGTCCCCGCCCGCCGCGCATCGCTGATTTGCCCCGAACGGAGCGCCCATGCCGTACTCGTTCACCGAAAAGAAACGCATCCGCAAGAGCTTCGCCAAGCGGCCGGCCGTGCAGGCCGTGCCCTTCCTGCTGGCGACCCAGCTCGAGTCCTACATGCAGTTCCTGCAGGCCGACGTGGCGCCGTCGCAGCGCAAGCCCGAGGGCCTGCAGGCGGCGTTCCTGTCGATCTTCCCGATCGTCAGCCACAACGGCATGGCGCGGCTGGAGTTCGGTGGCTATACGCTCGGCGACCCGCCATTTGACGTCAAGGAGTGCCAGCAGCGGGGGCTGACCTTCGCCTCGCCGCTGCGCGCCAGGGTGCGGCTGGTGATCATGGACCGCGAGGCGTCGAAGCCGACGGTGAAGGAGGTCAAGGAGCAGGAGGTCTACATGGGCGAGATCCCGCTCATGACCGCCACCGGCTCCTTCGTGATCAACGGCACCGAGCGGGTCATCGTCTCGCAGCTGCACCGCTCGCCGGGCGTGTTCTTCGAGCACGACCGCGGCAAGACGCACTCCAGCGGCAAGCTGCTGTTCTCGGCGCGGGTGATTCCGTACCGCGGCTCCTGGCTCGACTTCGAGTTCGATCCGAAGGACATCGTCTACTTCCGGGTCGACCGCCGCCGCAAGATGCCGGCGACCATCCTGCTGAAGGCTATCGGCCTGACGCCGGAGCAGATCCTGGCCCATTTCTTCGAATTCGACACCTTCGCGCTGTCGGCCGGTGGCGGCGCGCAGATGGAACTGGTGCCCGACCGGCTGCGCGGCGAAACCGCCCGCTTCGACATCGTCGACAAGACCGGCAAGGTGATCGTCGCCCGCGACAAGCGCATCAACGCCCGCCACATCCGCGACCTGGAAGCGGCCGGAATGACGCGCATCGAGGTGCCGGACGACTACCTGATCGGCCGCGTGCTGGCGGCGACCGTCGTCGACTGCGACACCGGCGAGGTGCTGGCCAACGCCAATGACGAGCTGACCGAGGAGCTGCTCGGCAAGCTGCGGGCGGCCCATGTCAAGGAGATCCGCACCCTGTACACGAACGACCTCGACCGCGGGCCGTTCATCTCCAACACCCTGCGCATCGACGAGACGGTCGACCAGCTCAGCGCCCGCATCGCGATCTACCGGATGATGCGGCCGGGCGAGCCGCCGACCGAGGAGGCAGTCGAGACGCTGTTCCGGCGCCTGTTCTTCGACGAGGAGACCTACGATCTGTCGCGGGTCGGCCGCATGAAGGTCAACAGCCGCTTCGGCCGGCCCGAGATCACCGGGCCGATGGTGCTCACGCACGAGGACATCATCGACACGCTGAAGGTGCTGGTCGAGCTACGCAACGGCCGCGGCGAGATCGACGACATCGACCACCTCGGCAACCGCCGCGTGCGCTGCGTCGGCGAGCTGGCGGAGAACCAGTTCCGCGCCGGGCTGGTGCGGGTCGAGCGCGCGGTGCGCGAGCGGCTCGGCCAGGCCGAGACCGAGAACCTGATGCCGCACGACCTGATCAACTCCAAGCCGATCAGCGCCTCGATCCGCGAGTTCTTCGGCAGCTCGCAGCTGTCGCAGTTCATGGACCAGACCAACCCGCTGTCGGAGATCACCCACAAGCGGCGCGTCTCGGCGCTCGGACCGGGTGGCCTGACCCGCGAGCGCGCCGGCTTCGAGGTGCGCGACGTGCACCCGACGCACTACGGGCGGGTGTGCCCGATCGAGACCCCGGAAGGCCCGAACATCGGTCTGATCAACTCGCTGGCGCTGTACGCGCGCCTGAACGAGTACGGCTTCCTCGAAACGCCCTACCGCCGCGTCCACAACGGCCAGGTGAGCAACGAGATCTCGTACCTGTCGGCGATCGAGGAGCACAAGTACGTCATCGCCCAGGCCAACGCGCCGCTGGACAGGAACGGCCGCTTCCTCGACGAGCTGGTCAGCTGCCGGCAGAGCGGCGAGTTCGTGCTGATGAGCCCGGAGCGGATCGACTTCATGGACGTGGCGCCGAGCCAGATCGTCTCGGTGGCGGCGTCGCTGATCCCGTTCCTCGAGCACGACGACGCCAACCGCGCACTGATGGGCTCGAACATGCAGCGGCAGGCGGTGCCCTGCCTGCGGCCGGAGAAGCCCTACGTCGGTACCGGCGTCGAGCGCACGGTGGCGGTGGACTCCGGCACCACGGTGCAGGCGCTGCGCGGCGGTGTGGTCGACTACGTCGACGCCGACCGCATCGTCGTGCGGGTCAACGAGAAGGAGAACGTCGCCGGCGGCGTCGGTGTGGACATCTACAACCTGGTCAAGTACACGCGCAGCAACCAGAACACCAACATCAACCAGCGGCCGATCGTCAAGAAGGGCGACGTCATCGCCAAGGGCGACGTCATCGCCGACGGCGCCTCGACCGACCTCGGCGAGCTGGCGCTGGGTCAGAACATGCTGGTCGCGTTCATGCCGTGGAACGGCTACAACTTCGAGGACTCGATCCTGATCTCCGAGCGCGTCGTCGCCGACGACCGCTTCACCTCGATCCACATCGAGGAGCTGAACGTGGTGGCGCGCGACACCAAGCTCGGCGCCGAGGAGATCACGCGCGACATCTCGAACCTGTCGGAAAGCCAGCTGGCGCGGCTCGACGATTCCGGCATCGTCTACATCGGCGCCGAGGCGCAGGCCGGCGACGTGCTGGTCGGCAAGGTGACGCCGAAGGGCGAGACGCAGCTCACCCCGGAGGAAAAGCTGCTGCGGGCGATCTTCGGCGAGAAGGCCTCCGACGTGAAGGACACCTCGCTGCGCGTGCCCTCGGGCATGAACGGCACGGTGATCGACGTGCAGGTGTTCACCCGCGAAGGGATCGAACGCGACAAGCGCGCGCAGCAGATCATCGACGATGCGCTGAAGCGCTACCGGCAGGACCTCAACGACCAGCTGCGCATCGTCGAGGCCGACGCCTTCGCCCGCATCGAGAAGCTGCTGCTGAAGAAGGAGGCCACCGGCGGGCCGCGCAAGATCGCCAAGGGCACGGTGATCACCAAGGAGTACCTCGACTCGCTGGAGAAGTACCACTGGTTCGACATCCGCCTCGCCGACGAGGCCGCGGCGGCGCAGCTGGAGGCGCTGAAGGAGTCGATCGAGGCCAAACGCAAGGACTTCGACGCCGCCTTCGAGGACAAGAAGCGCAAGCTGACGCAGGGCGACGAGCTGCCGCCGGGCGTGCTGAAGATGGTCAAGGTCTACCTGGCGGTCAAGCGGCGGCTGCAGCCGGGCGACAAGATGGCCGGCCGCCACGGCAACAAGGGCGTTGTGTCGAAGATCGTGCCGGTCGAGGACATGCCGTACATGGCCGACGGCACGCCGGTGGACATCGTCCTGAACCCGCTCGGCGTGCCGTCGCGGATGAACGTCGGCCAGATCCTGGAGACGCACCTCGGCTGGGCGGCCAAGGGGCTGGGCCAGCGGATCGGCGAGATGCTGCGCGAGGCCAAGCTGGCGCAGGTGCGCGCCTTCCTGCGCGACCTGTACAACAAATCGGGCAAGCCGGAGGACGTCGACGCCATGTCCGACGACGAACTGCTGCAGCTCGCCGACCACCTCGCCGCCGGCGTGCCGTTCGCCACGCCGGTGTTCGACGGCGCCTCGGAATCGGAGATCCGCGCCATGCTGGAACTGGCCTATCCGCCGGAGGTGGCGGCGAAGCTGGAGCTGACGCCGACCAAGACGCAGGCGCGCCTGTACGACGGCCGCACCGGCGAGCCCTTCGAGCGGCCGGTCACGGTCGGCTACATGCACATGCTGAAGCTGCACCACCTGGTCGACGACAAGATGCACGCGCGCTCGACCGGCCCGTACTCGCTGGTCACGCAGCAGCCGCTCGGCGGCAAGGCGCAGTTCGGCGGCCAGCGCTTCGGCGAGATGGAGGTGTGGGCGCTCGAGGCCTACGGCGCCGCCTACACGCTGCAGGAGATGCTGACCGTCAAGAGCGACGACGTGCAGGGCCGCACCAAGGTGTACGAAAACATCGTCAAGGGCGAGCACTCGATCGACGCCGGCATGCCGGAGTCGTTCAACGTGCTGGTCAAGGAAATCCGTTCGCTCGGCATCGACATCGATCTGGAAAGGGCGTGAAGCGTGGACGCCGGGCCGGCGCGGGCTTGCGCCTGACGTCGGCTGGCGCGCAGCGCGGCAGGCAGGGCAGTTCACGGTTCACCGCATTGGGAGCAGACGCATGAAAGCGCTACTCGATCTCTTCAAGCAGGTCCAGCAGCAGGAGCAGTTCGACGCGATCAAGATCGGCATCGCCTCGCCGGCGAAGATCCGCTCGTGGTCGTACGGCGAGGTCAAGAAGCCGGAGACGATCAACTACCGCACCTTCAAGCCGGAGCGCGACGGCCTGTTCTGCGCCAAGATCTTCGGGCCGATCAAGGACTACGAGTGCCTTTGCGGCAAGTACAAGCGGCTGAAGCACCGCGGCGTGATCTGCGAGAAGTGCGGCGTCGAGGTGACGCTGGCCAAGGTGCGGCGCGAGCGGATGGGCCACATCGAGCTGGCCAGCCCGGTGGCGCACATCTGGTTCCTGAAGAGCCTGCCGTCGCGGATGGGCATGGTGCTCGACATGACGCTGCGCGACATCGAGCGCGTGCTGTACTTCGAGGCCTACTGCGTCACCGACCCCGGCTTCACGCCGCTCAAACGCGGCCAGCTGATGACCGAGGACGACTTCATCGCCAAGACCGAGGAGTACGGCGACGAGTTCCGCGCCCTGATGGGCGCCGAAGCGATCCGCGAGCTGCTGCGCGCGATCGACATCGACAAGGAGATCGAGACCCTGCGCAAGGATCTCGCCGCCACCGGCTCCGAGGCCAAGATCAAGAAGTACGCCAAGCGGCTGAAGACGCTCGAGGGCTTCCAGCGCTCGGGCATCAAGCCCGAGTGGATGATCATGGAGGTGTTGCCGGTGCTGCCGCCGGAGCTGCGGCCGCTGGTGCCGCTCGATGGCGGCCGCTTCGCGACCTCCGACCTGAACGACCTGTACCGGCGCGTCATCAACCGCAACAACCGCCTGAAGCGGCTGCTGGAGCTGAAGGCGCCGGAGATCATCGTCCGCAACGAGAAGCGGATGCTGCAGGAGGCGGTCGACTCGCTGCTCGACAACGGCCGCCGCGGCAAGGCGATGACCGGCGCCAACAAGCGGCCGCTGAAGTCGCTCGCCGACATGATCAAGGGCAAGGGCGGCCGCTTCCGCCAGAACCTGCTCGGCAAGCGGGTCGACTACTCGGGCCGCTCGGTGATCGTGGTCGGCCCGCAGCTGAAGCTGCACCAGTGCGGCCTGCCGAAGCTGATGGCGCTGGAGCTGTTCAAGCCGTTCATCTTCAACAAGCTCGAGCTGATGGGCATGGCCACCACGATCAAGGCGGCCAAGAAGATGGTCGACTCGCAGGAGCCGATCGTCTGGGACATCCTCGAGGAGGTGATTCGCCAGCACCCGGTGCTGCTGAACCGCGCGCCGACGCTGCACCGGCTCGGCATCCAGGCCTTCGAGCCGGTGCTGATCGAGGGCAAGGCGATCCAGCTGCACCCGCTGGTGTGCGCCGCCTTCAACGCCGACTTCGACGGCGACCAGATGGCGGTGCACGTGCCGCTGTCGCTGGAGGCGCAGCTGGAGGCGCGGGCGCTGATGCTGGCGTCCAACAACATCCTGTTCCCCAGCAACGGCGATCCGTCGATCGTGCCCAGCCAGGACGTGGTGCTGGGTCTTTATTACGCCACCCGCGAGAAGATCAACGGCAGGAACGAGGGCGCCTTCTTCGCCGACGTGGCCGAGGTACGCCGCGCCTACGAGAACAAGGAGGTCGAGCTGCAGACGCGCATCACCGTGCGCATCCGCGAGGTCGACGTCGACCGCGCCAGCGGCGAGAAGACGGAGCGGCTGACCCGCTACGAGACCACTGTCGGCCGCGCCCTGCTGTCGGAGATCCTGCCGGCGGGGCTGTCGTTCGGCGTGCTGAACAAGCCGCTGAAGAAGAAGGAGATCTCCAGGCTCATCAACACCTCGTTCCGCCGCTGCGGCCTGCGCGAGACGGTGATCTTCGCCGACAAGCTGCTGCAGGCGGGCTTTGCGCTGGCCACCCGGGCCGGTCTGTCGATCGCCATCGACGACATGCTGATCCCGGCGCAGAAGGCCGAGATCATCCGCAGCGCCGAGCGCGAGGTGAAGGAGATCGAGGCGCAGTACACCTCGGGTCTGGTCACCCAGGGCGAGCGCTACAACAAGGTGGTCGACATCTGGGGCCGGGCCGGCGACCAGGTCGGCAAGGTGATGATGGAACAGCTGGCCACCGAGGAGACCACCGACCGCCACGGCAATCCGGTCAAGCAGGAGTCGTTCAACTCGATCTTCATGATGGCCGACTCCGGCGCGCGCGGTTCGGTGGCGCAGATCCGGCAGCTCGCCGGCATGCGCGGCCTGATGGCCAAGCCCGACGGCTCGATCATCGAGACGCCGATCACCGCTAACTTCCGCGAGGGCCTGAACGTCCTGCAGTACTTCATCTCGACGCACGGCGCGCGCAAGGGCCTGGCCGACACGGCGCTGAAGACCGCCAACTCCGGCTACCTGACGCGGCGTCTGGTCGACGTGACGCAGGACCTGGTCGTCACCGAGGACGACTGCGGCACCGGCAACGGCGTGGCGATGCGGGCGCTGGTCGAGGGCGGCGAGGTGATCGAGGCGCTGCGCGACCGCATTCTCGGCCGGGTGGCGGCGCAGGACGTCATGCACCCCGACACGCAGGACGTGCTGTACGCGGCCGGCACCCTGTTCGACGAGGACGCGGTCGAGCGCATCGAGGCCCTCGGCATCGACGAGGTCAAGGTGCGCACGCCGCTGACCTGCGATACCCGTTACGGCATCTGCGCCAAGTGCTACGGCCGCGACCTCGGGCGGGGGTCGCTCGTCAACGTCGGCGAGGCGGTCGGGGTCATCGCCGCGCAATCGATCGGCGAGCCCGGCACGCAGCTGACGATGCGCACCTTCCACATCGGCGGCGCCGCGTCGCGCGCGGCGGTGGCCTCCGGCGTGGAGGCGAAGAGCACCGGCACGGTGCGCTTCTCCGCCCAGATGCGCTACGTCACCAACGCCAAGGGCGAGCAGGTGGTGATCTCGCGCTCGGGCGAGGCGATCGTCACCGACGAGGCCGGGCGCGAGCGCGAGCGCCACAAGGTGCCGTACGGCGCCACCCTCCTGGTGACCGACGGCAAGGCGGTCAAGCCGGGCACGCAGCTGGCCAGCTGGGATCCGCTGACGAGGCCGATCATCACCGAGTACGGCGGAACGGTGAAGTTCGAGAACGTCGAGGAAGGGGTGACGGTGGCCAAGCAGATCGACGAGGTCACCGGCCTGTCGACGCTGGTGGTCATCGACGCCAAGCGCCGCGGCGCCGCCTCCAAGGGGCTGCGGCCGCAGGTCAAGCTGATCAACGAGGCCGGCGAGGAAGTGAAGATCCCGGGCACCGATCACGCGGTGACGATCAGCTTCCCGGTGGGCGCGCTCATCGTGGTGCGCGATGGCCAGCAGGTGGCGGTCGGCGAGGTGCTGGCGCGTATCCCGCAGGAATCGCAGAAGACGCGCGACATCACCGGCGGCCTGCCGCGCGTGGCGGAGCTTTTCGAGGCGCGCTCGCCGAAGGACGCCGGCATGCTGGCCGAGGTCACCGGCACGGTGTCGTTCGGCAAGGACACCAAGGGCAAGCAGCGGCTGATCATCACCGATCTGGACGGCAAGGAGCACGAGTTCCTGATCCCGAAGGACAAGCACGTGCTGGTGCACGACGGCCAGGTCGTCAACAAGGGCGAGCTGATCGTCGACGGCCCGGCCGACCCGCACGACATCCTGCGTCTGATCGGCATCGAGGCGCTGGCGCGCTACATCGTCGACGAGGTCCAGGACGTTTACCGTCTGCAGGGCGTGAAGATCAACGACAAGCACATCGAGGTGATCGTCCGCCAGATGCTGCGCCGGGTGCAGATCACCGACGCCGGCGACACGCCGTTCATCCCGGGCGAACAGGTCGAGCGCTCGGAGCTGCTCGACGAGAACGACAAGGCGATCGCCAAGGGCGGACGGCCGGCGCTGTACGACAACATCCTGCTCGGCATCACCAAGGCGTCGCTGTCGACCGACTCGTTCATCTCCGCGGCCTCGTTCCAGGAGACCACCCGCGTGCTGACCGAGGCGGCGATCATGGGCAAGCGCGACGAACTGCGCGGCCTGAAGGAAAACGTGATCGTCGGCCGGCTGATCCCGGCCGGCACGGGCCTTGCCTATCACCGCGCCCGCAAGGAGAAGGAGGAGTTCGAGGCTGCCGAACGCGAGGCGCTGGCGGCCCTGGAGGCGAGCAGCCGGGCGGCGGAAACGGCCCTGGAGTCGGCCGACGGGGCCGACGCCGGCGCAACGGACGAGGCGCCGGGCGGACAGTAGCGACGGGGCGCGGCTCGCTGCGGCCGGCGCCGGCGGCAGCGAGCCGCGCCGCGAGATGCAGCGGCGGCCGAGGGAGAATCTCAGGCTCTTCGATTCCGGTAACCCGGTTTCGGCGCTCTTTCGCTTTTGCCCTGCTGCAACCGGCTGGCGGGGATGAACCTGGGGTTCCGGCGGGCGCTGCGGCAGGGCGGAACGAGACTGCCGACGCGGCCGCCAGCGGCGCCGCGTCTTGATCGAGAAGCGAACACGGAACCAGGCCAACCTATGCCGACCATCAATCAGCTCGTGCGCAAGCCACGCGTCATCGAGCGCATCAAGAGCAAGAGCCCGGCGCTGAAGAACAGCCCGCAGAAGCGGGGCGTCTGCACCCGCGTCTACACCACGACGCCAAAGAAGCCCAATTCGGCGCTGCGCAAGGTCGCCAAGGTGCGCCTGACCAACGGCTTCGAAGTGATTTCCTACATCGGCGGCGAGGGCCATAACCTGCAGGAGCACTCGGTGGTGCTGATCCGCGGCGGCCGCGTCAAGGACCTGCCCGGGGTGCGCTACCACATCGTGCGCGGCTCGCTCGACACGCAGGGCGTCAAGGACCGCAAGCAGGCCCGCTCCAAGTACGGCGCCAAGCGCCCGAAGGCGGCCTGATCGACAGCCGTTTTCCCGCGCGCCGTCCGAACGGCGCCGGAGTAAGTCGCAGCCCGTCCGCATGGGGCTGCAGGGTGCGGCCGGTGGCCGCTTCAGACTGAAGTCAAGAGGTAATCGCAAATGCCGCGTCGTCGCGAAGTTCCCAAGCGGGAGATCCTGCCGGATCCGAAGTACAACAGCACCGAACTGACCAAGTTCGTCAACGTCATCATGCTCGACGGCAAGAAGGCCGTTGCCGAGCGGATCGTCTATGGCGCGCTCGAACAGATCGCCAAGAAAGGCGGCAAGGATCCGCTCGAGGTGTTCACGCAGGCGATCAACAACGTCAAGCCGATGGTCGAGGTCAAGAGCCGCCGCGTCGGCGGCGCCAACTACCAGGTGCCGGTCGAGGTGCGTCCGGTGCGGCGGCTGGCGCTGGCCATGCGCTGGCTGCGCGAGGCGGCGAAAAAGCGCGGCGAGAAGTCGATGCCGCTGCGCCTGGCCGGCGAGCTGACGGAGGCGGCCGAGGGCCGGGGCGGCGCGATGAAGAAGCGCGAGGAAGTCCACCGCATGGCCGAGGCCAACAAGGCGTTCGCGCACTTCAGGTTTTGACCGCGGGGCGCTGTGCGCCCCGCCCCAAGAGGTTCCTTTATGCCACGCAAGACGCCCATCGAGCGCTACCGGAACATCGGCATCTCGGCGCACATCGACGCCGGCAAGACGACGACGACCGAGCGCATCCTGTACTACACCGGGGTCAACCACAAGATCGGCGAGGTGCATGACGGCGCCGCGACGATGGACTGGATGGAGCAGGAGCAGGAGCGCGGCATCACCATCACCTCGGCGGCGACGACCACTTTCTGGCGCGGCATGGACCTGTCGTTTCCCGAGCACCGCATCAACATCATCGACACGCCGGGCCACGTCGACTTCACCATCGAGGTCGAGCGCAGCATGCGCGTGCTCGACGGTGCCTGCATGGTCTACTGCGCGGTCGGCGGCGTGCAGCCGCAGTCGGAGACGGTCTGGCGCCAGGCCAACAAGTACAAGGTGCCGCGGCTGGCGTTCGTCAACAAGATGGACCGCACCGGCGCCAACTTCTTCAAGGTCTACGAGCAGATGCGCTCGCGCCTGAAGGCCAACCCGATCCCGATCCAGGTGCCCATTGGCGCCGAGGAGAACTTCAAGGGCGTGGTCGACCTGGTGAAGATGAAGGCCATCTACTGGGACGAGGCCAGCCAGGGGATGAAATTCGAATACGGGCCGGTGCCGGCCGAGCTCGTCGATGTGTGCAACGAGTGGCGCGAGAAGCTCGTCGAGGCCGCCGCCGAGGCCAACGAGGAACTGATGAACAAGTACCTCGAAAACGGCGAGCTGACCGAGGCCGAGATCAAGGCGGCGATCCGCGCCCGCACCATCGCGCAGGAGATCACGCCGATGCTGTGCGGCTCGGCGTTCAAGAACAAGGGCGTGCAGGCGATGCTCGACGCGGTGGTCGAGTACCTGCCGTCGCCGGTGGACATCCCGCCGGTGACGGGGATCGACGCGTCGAACCAGCCGGCCGAGCGCCGCGCCGACGACAACGAGAGGTTCTCGGCGCTGGCGTTCAAGATCATGACCGATCCCTACGTCGGCCAGCTCACCTTCCTGCGCGTCTACAGCGGCGTGCTCGCCAGCGGCGACACCGTCTACAACGCGGTGAAGGGAAGGAAGGAGCGCATCGGCCGCCTGCTGCAGATGCACGCCAACGAGCGCGAGGAGATCAAGGAGGTGCGCGCCGGCGACATCGCCGCCGCGGTGGGCCTGAAGGACGTCACCACCGGCGACACCCTGTGCGACCCGGAGAAGGTCATCACGCTGGAGCGGATGGAGTTCCCGGAGCCGGTGATCTCGCAGGCGGTGGAGCCGAAGACCAAGGCCGACCAGGAAAAAATGGGCATCGCGCTGAACCGGCTGGCGCAGGAGGACCCGTCGTTCCGCGTCCATACCGACGAGGAATCGGGGCAGACCATCATCTCGGGGATGGGCGAGCTGCATCTGGAGATCCTCGTCGACCGGATGAAGCGCGAGTTCGGCGTCGAGGCCACTGTCGGCAAGCCGCAGGTGGCCTACCGCGAGACGATCCGCAGGGTGG
>Ga0308414_1002568_pt1 | contig 11832 bp, 17 predicted proteins | sample HotsprSampleOS50_FD_205667 | JGI IMG/M metagenome (GOLD analysis project Ga0308414, IMG submission 205667) | Hot spring phototrophic mat microbial communities from Octopus Spring, Yellowstone National Park, Wyoming, United States - 20090730_OS50 ... | reverse complement strand
CGGCACTGAAATGGAAGATCGATAACGACGTGATTCCGTTGATCGCCCAGCGAGGACGAGGAACGCCCCGCATCTCACTCAAGCTCTTGGAAAGCACGAGGCGATGCTGCCGAGCGGAAGGTGCATCGGCGATGACGATGGCCCACTTCCTGCGGGCCTGCGAGCTTGAGCAAGTTGATGACCTCGGCCTCGACGCCGTGCAGCAGCAGTACCTTCGACTTCTGGCTGATGGTCCTTGCAGGCTGAACGTACTGGCGACTCACCTGGGTCTCCCGCCGAGGTCTTTGTCAGTCGTGGTTGAGCCATTCCTTTTACGGTCGGGACTCGTGGGGAAAGATGGTAACAGCGGCAAGCGTCTTCTCACGAAGAAGGGCCACGAACATCTGTCGCAATCTAGTGAAGATCGAGAGTAAGTGATGACGGAGTTGTGTCACATGGCCGACAAGAACGAGAGCAAGGCAGCGGTCTCCGTGACCGAGATGGCCCGCATGGTCGGCCTGAGCCGCCAGCGTTTTCACCAATTAGTGAAGGCCGGTGTCTTCCCATCGCCGCTCTACGACGAGGAAACAGGGCGTCCATATTTCGACGCAGTGTTGCAACAGTCCTGTCTCGAAGTGCGGCGTCGAAACTGCGGCGTGAACGGCAAGCCGGTCTTGTTCTACGCTCGTGGCTCCCGACCATTGGCACCGTTGAGGCCAGCGAAGAAGAAGGTGGTCCAGCGTGACGAAAGCAAACACGCCGACCTGATCGACGGGTTGAAGGGCCTGGGCCTAACGAACGTGACCGCCGCCCAGGTCGATGCCGTGGTGGTCGAGTTGTACCCAGGAGGCACCACCGGGGTGCCTCCAGCCGATCTGCTGCGAGCCGTTTTCCTGCGGCTCCAGCGAAAGAATTAGCGTGATAACGTGTGGCGATAATTGCCCTTATCGGTCCAGTTCGGTGAAGGAAGCGTCAAAATGCCGTCAGAATCCAATCCAGAAGGCCGCAAGAATACAAGTGATAATGTTTTCCGGGGCCTCGCTGTCGGCCAGGAAATTGCATCTCACTTCGTCCGATTCCTGACCGATCACGACCTGTCACCGAACACCCGGCGAGCGTTCGCCCAGGATGCACGGAAGTTCGCCTCATGGTTTGTCGAGGCCAACAAGGAGCCGTTGACCCTGGGCAGGGTGACGAGCCGGGATGTGTCCGACTTTCGGGATCACCTTCGCCGTGACAAGGGGCAGGCGGTGTCGAGCGTCAACCGGGCCTTGGTGACGCTGCGGCGATTCTTCGCATGGCTGGTACAGCAGGGCGTCGTCGCCGCCAATCCTGCCGCCAGGGTGAAGGAGCTTCGCCGCCAAGTGCTGGCACCGAAGGGCCTGGACCGATCCCAGGTCCGCAAGCTGTTGCGTGAAGTCGAGCTTCGTGGCGACGTGCGGGCCAATGCCATCTTCTCGTTCATGCTCTACGTCGGTGCCCGGATCAGTGATGTTGTGCAGCTTGAGCTATCCGACCTGTTGCTGTCGGAGCGAAGCGGCACCGCCGTCCTGCGATTCGGCAAGGGCAACAAGCAGCGATCAGTGCCGATCCCACTCCCGGCCCGGCGTGCATTGCAGGCGTACCTGGAGGTCCGGCCCCCGGCAACGAGCAACAAGGTCTTCATCGGCGAGCGTGGGCCGTTGACGGATCGTGGCGTTCGTGCGTTGTGCAGCCGTTATTCGGCGATCACCGGTATCAAGCTGCACCCGCACCTACTTCGCCACACGATGGCTCATCAGTACCTCGATGACAATCACGGCGATCTCGTGGGGCTGGCTCAAATCCTCGGCCACGAGAATGTGAACACAACCGCTCGGTACACGAAGCGGACCCAGGAACAACTGGCTCAGGCGGCAGAGAAGATCAACTATTAAGGACGGACGATGAGCGAAGAGACCAAACCAGAAGTGAAACCCAGGTGGTTCATCACCCTTCTGTACCTCGGCGTGCGTGAAGGTCGAGAAACGTCAAGGGTTCACGAGTGGGCCGAGGTCGAAGGAATCCCAAACGACGGAGGCCCACTCCCCAAAGACGCAAAAACGAGAATCTATGGGGCGGCGAAGAAATGCCGCAACAACGTCGCCGCTGGTGCCTCGCCCGGCTCGATCTACCGCTTTGAGCAGAACGAACCGACCACCGACGACCGTGGCAGCATCTACCCGCATTCGGCCAGCTTTCAGGGCCAGTGGCGGAACAAGGACGACGCTGCACGCTGGCAAGCCGAGAGCCGGGCCATTGACTACGCAATCGACATGCGTGCGAAGGAGCGGAAGGACAACAAGCGGCGAGTGGACATGGAGGCGATGGAGCCGATTTGCGAAGCGTACTACAGGCTGGTGGGTTCGCAGAAAACCATCCTGCTTGCAGAGGTCATCCGGTTCATCTCGACGTGGCACCCGTCAAAAGCTACAGGTCACGAGGACTGAGACGAAAACTCAATCCGCCCAGCCAAGTCGCTTCTGCCGCTGGCACTCGTATATGTGCCCAGCGATTCCACGGTCAGGGTCTCGAAGAACGGCTGTGGCGATGGCGATTCGATCCTCGACCGACGTGGCCTCTTGCTCCACACACTCGTTGCGGTATCTGGTCCACGCACCAAAGTGGGTCGTCAATTTTGCCTCAAGTTGTGCTAGTTGTTCTTCCGGCGTCATAGCTTCCTCACTGAATTACGCTTTCGCCGTCCTCAAACTCAAGGGCTGCTGGCCGGTAATAGATACGCAGATCATCCACGCTGTCGCCTATCACGGCCATCGATTTTAGGGCCTCGCAGACGGCGGTCTCCCAGACGTTCCGCACCGCTGCCGACCGTTGATCCCAGGGCAGCACAAGCCCGAACTCGTTTAGGGCCTTGGTGCGGGCCGGATCAGCCGACCGTTGTAGCTGCCGGTAGATAGCCGCCGCCAGCGTGCAGTAGAGCGTCGTGTCGTCGGCAAATTCTCTTGGGTGCATGGTCCGGTCCTCCTCAAGCATCCGCTCAATTATACCGCCGATGTTGTGTCGTACAGCCGATGGCGAACAAACCAAGGCCATCGGAGAACACGAATGCTCTTCTCAGTCATCTACAGCGTGGACACCACCGAAGACGACAACATCGACCTCTACGCACCGCCGCAGGTCGATGAACTTTGGCAGCAGACAGAAGGCGATGAGCAGGCCGAGTTCGCCTACCTCGAAGGGGCCTGGGAAAACGGGCAGCACCGCAAGTAGGGTGCAGTCCTGAGTCGTGACGAGTTCGATGAATTCGTCAGCAAGCTCGGCCTCTACGCCGACAGCACGAGTAGATTACAGCAACCACGAGGAACACGAATGGGCCTGACCATCCACTACAAACTGCAATCATCCAGCACCAGCATCAAGGCCGTGCGTGATCTCGTCGGCCAGCTTCGCCAGCGTGCCCTCGATCTTCCGTTCAAGGAAGTCAGCGACCTCGTTGAGTTCACCGGCAACGAAGCCGATTTCGAGCAGGTTGATCGGGAGCATCCCATGCGATGGTTGCTGCTCCAGGCCGGGCAGTACGTCGAGCATGACCAGCGTCACTACAGAGTTGCTCCTCGCCACGTCATCGCTTTCTCCGCATGGCCCGGCGAGGGATGCGAGGAAGCCAACGTCGGCCTCTGTCTCTACCCAGGCACATTCGAGAACCGTGACGGGCGGCGTATCAAGAGCGGGCTGCGTGGCTGGTCCTGGGCTTCGTTTTGCAAGACGCAGTACGCCAGCAATCCCAACTGCGGCGGGCTGGAGAACTTCCTGCGGTGCCATCTGTCCGTCGTGAAGTTGCTCGACCACGCCAAGGCTCTCGGCGTCCTTGCCAGCGTCAGCGACGAAGGGGAGTTCTTCGAGAAGCGAGACGTGAAGGCGTTGGCGAAGGAAGTCGGCGACTGGAACACGATGATCGCTGGCTGGGCCGGGCGGCTCAAGGACGTGCTTGGTGATTCGGTGCAGTCGGCCATCGCCGAATTCCCTGACTTCGAGCGGCTGGAGGCCAAGGGCAGGAACGGCGAACGACCATGAACGTGACGTGGCAGGCGGTGCAGTGCGTCGTATGCAGGCTCCTCGTTCGTAGCGATTGCGGCGGCGATCTGCGTCAAGCCGTCCCAGGACCGCACTATCCAGTTCTCGATCAGAGGACGATGGCTGCTTACCAAGCGAGCGACAGCGAGATGTTCCCGACCTACTGCAATGGCAGCTATGTCCTTGGCCCGGTCGTCAAGGTTGAGATGTCATCGGACCACGAGATAGAGGACGACGGCAAGCCAGTCGTACTGTGGGAACAGGGCCAGAGTGATTGGTAGCTGAGGCGGGTCAGCAGATGACGATACGAGACAAGGTTGTTGGCATGTTCGTTGGCGTCAGCATAGGAGACAGCCTGGGCCGTTACTGTGAAGGATGGGCTTTCGAGGAAGTCCGCAGCACTTTCGGTCGGATCGAGAGCTATATCGTGCCGAATGGCTGGCCTGCTGGCCGCAAGAAGGGCACCACCACGGACGACACCCAACTGACACTCGCTGTCGCCCAGGGCCTTCTTGCGTCAGGCGGCAGACCCGACATCGGTGCCCAGGTCGAAGCCCATGTCAGGGCATTCCATGAATCAACACATGGCTGGGGGCCAACGACGTATGGAGCGGTGAAGAGGCTCAGCCAGGGCGTGCCGTGGAACCTCGCCGGTGCAAGGGGTGGCAGGATCACAGGATTGGGCAACGGGTGCCCCATGCGAATCTCACCCGCCGCTCTCCTGCTCGTGCAGGGAATATCAGGGGCGACGGAGTTCATCGGCTCGCTTTGTTCGATGACTCATCAAACCAGCGTGGCCGTTTCCGCTGGTCTCGCCCAGGCATTCGGCCTCGCCTATTGCCTGAAAACCGATGCCGCCACGTTCAACCCTGGCGAGTTCGTGGAGGTCGTGGTCAACGCAAGCAGGATCGGGCGTGCTTACTTCCCCGACACGCTGACTGATGACGACATCACGGAGCGGTTAGCTCTCTGCGATCAATACGCCGACTATCCACCGGATCGATGCAATGCCGAGATCGGTGGACGCAGCTACGTCTATTGCAGCCTGCCATTCACCTACATGTTTTTTCTTCGCAATCCAACGTCGGTCGAGTCGCTCTACGATGTGGCTTCGCAAGGGAATGATGCAGATACCAATGCAAGCATGGCCGCAAGTCTTCTCGGCGGACTGAACGGCACCGCAGTGTTCCCGACTCATCTGGCCGAGGAGCTTGAAGCTGTTGATCGGCTCGTGAAGACGGCGAACCGGCTCTGCGATTTGTACGGGATCGACTGATGTCAGTCGGCGACAGCCAGGAGAGGCATCATGCCAGTAGTCACGATGTCCCCGCTCGAAATACCTCTGCCGCCTGAAACGCTCAAGGCGACCGATGGGGAGTTGCAAGCCCTCCGTGAGATCGTGCAGCGAATCGGTTGGCACGAAGCCTCGTACCGTGTCTGTGAGCTTCTTGCTGAGGAGTACGAGCGGCTACCTGACTGCACCAAGAAAGGGGCGATCAAGATGGTCGCCAACGGCCTTGCAATGATCGTTCCGTCATGTCACTGGATAGACAAGCCGCTGGTGCTTCACTGGTCTGAAAAGAAAGGTCCGAACCATGACAACCACGACTGAAACTGAACTGTACGTCCCTGATCCGCCTCTAAAGCTCGAAGCGTGTCCCGAAGACATCGCCGCCATTGAAAACTTCGTGGCGAGGTTTGGATGGCATGAAACGCTGTGGCATGTCGGTTTACTTCTCGGCAAGGCTCACCGAGAGGCAACCGGCACTCGCAAGGGTGCGTTTCGAGCAGCCGCCAACCATCTTATGTTCATCGTCCCTGGCTGTTATTGGCTCGATCATGAGGTTGTGATCCAAAGGCCGGAAGAGCCAACGTGGTGAGAGTATTGACGTGAGTGTGAACTTGCGGACGCCTTGCAACGTCTCTCAAGCAGGCCCACGCATCATTTATCGGAGCAAGGCAATGGCTCATCGCCGTCTACTTCGAGTCGTACAGGCCGATGTCGCCGAGCCGGTCGCCGATCAGGGCTTCGCCATCTCCGAATACTACTTCGGTGGACTGCTCGCCCAGGTCGGCAACCGCCAGCACCGCTACGTCACCGGCACCGTCGTCACGGCACCGGACGCCGCCGCTCTTGCCGACGCCATCGAGAAGATCGAGCCGACGCCAGGGTGCGAACTGGCAAGAGCGATGAACAGTGGCTCTTCGGTTGCCGGGTTGGTCGAGTTCTGTGCGTGGCTTCGTCAGGGTCCGTTCGAGATGATCGAGGAGCGGGAGACCCTGGATGAAAAACCGTGAAGCCAAGACCAAAGTCATCAAAGGAAAAATGTTTTTGATAGTCTTCCAGGCTTTCCTTTTTTGGAGGCCGGTCCCGGTAGCGAGTTCGGCCTTTTATTTTGTGGTCCCTGTTTTCTTTCTTTTAATTCCAGCCCTGATAAACTCCCTGCAAAAAGCTGGTTCCATATCGCCCTAATGGTCATGGAAAAAACTTCGGGACTCCAGACCCGGCCTTCTGTTCATTGGCTGTATATGCTCCTTCCTTCTCTACCTCCTGACGCCGCACGCCTCTGCAAAGTTCTTGTGGCTCCTCCGCTGTTGGTCCGACACCTTACGCTCGTCCACGCCGCCGCCGTCGAGCTTCTCGATGGCCTCGCCGCTGAGTTCCCCGGCGTCGATGTAGATCGGTACGCCGTTCTGTTCGGGGCGGCGACCCACGATCTCGGCAAGTCGTTGCACCCAGATGAACTCACCGGCCCAGGAAGTCAGCACGAAGACGATGGCCCCGGCCTGCTCGAACAGCAAGGCGTCTCGCCGACCTTGGCACGGTTCGCACTCTCGCATGGAAGATGGCGTGAGGTCGATGACCTGGAAGACCTCCTCGTGGCCCTGGCCGACAACGTGTGACGTGGGCGTCGGCTTGACGACCTTGAAGCGAAAGTGATGGCAGTCTTGGCGGCGATGATCGGGCTGGAGCCGTGGGCGGTGTGGATGAAGCTGGATGGAGTGTGCGAGGAGATCGCCAGCCGGGGCGAAGTGAGACTGGCGATCCAAGCAGGCAGGCGGGCTACTTTCTTGTTGTCGTAAACTGCAAGAACTTGGTGACGTACCTCTCCCCCTTTCCGTCGTTGTAGTAGTCGCCCAAGAACACGAGGTCGCCATCTGAGCAACGAATTACCCATCGATGCAGCGTTGGATAAACGGCACTGCCAATTCTTACGTCCTTGACCTGCGTGAACGTGCCCGCCTTCAATCGGTCTATCCAGAATGACTTTGACAGACTGAACGGGGTAAGCGTCAAAGTGTGATATGTGGTGCCGTCAGGAGACAAAACCATATCACCGCCCAAAGGAAGCGTGGCGTCGAGAATGACTACCCCTTTCGTTCTCTCAGCTTCCTTCTTTGCTTCTACCACGAGGGCTGCATAGGTCTGTTCCTTGGTTTTCAGCCCCGTAGAACCTCCACCTGTCCCTACTTTCTGTTTCGCCTGCTCGTGCCCCTGAGCCGCTGCCTTGCCGTACCACTCCTTCGCCTTCGCAGCATCCTTCGGCACGATCACGCCGAACTCGTATTCGATCCCCAGCATGAACTGAGAGTCGGTGTGGCCGCTTGCCGCCGCTTTTTGGAACCACTTGAAGGATTCAGCATGGTTCTGGACAGAACTCTTGGAAGTCGGGTGGAGGAGCAAGCCGAGACTGTGCTGGGCCATCGGTTCACCTTGCTGGGCAGCTTTCTCGTACCATGCCTTCGCCTCACTCGCATTCTGGGGAACGCCTTCCCCTTTGTCGTAGACGTGTCCGAGCATGAATTGGGCCTTGGCGTGGTTCTGGGCGGCAGCTTTTTCCCACCATTCAACCGCACGAGGAAGATCGATGAGATCGGGCTTCGGACTACCCTTGCTATGCCAATTCCCCATCTCGTACTGAGCCTCTGCGTTACCCGATTCGGCGAGGCGTTTGAGAGCGGCGTACTGTTCGTCGGGCGTCATTGTCTTCTTGTCGGTCCCGCCCGTCGCTCCCTTCGTGGTGCCGGAAGCGTCCTTTTTGTCGGCATCGCCAGTAGGCGTCTTCTGGTCACGAGAGCAACCCGCTCCGAGGACGGCGAGGAAGAGCAGGACTGCCAGAGTACGAGTCATCATGGGGTGTCCTTTCGGTATTCGAGGAGTGAATGTCACGGATTCCAAACAGCTTTCGAGTTCAGCATTTCCACGAGCCGATCCAGCGAGGGCACCACGTCGGCGTTGATGGTGATGATCTGATCTTGGCCGTCGAGCCGACGAAGGAAGGTGATCGCCAGGAACTCCTTCTGCCCCGATTGCCGGGTTCGCTCCCAGGCGATCAGACAAGCGTTCTTCTTGATGCTGGACTGGTGGAATGCGGTCGGAGGCCCGTAGGTCGAACGCATGTCCTTCTCGGACGTGAATGACTTGAGATCGCTGGCAATGGCGTTCTTGCGGCGAGCGATCTGGTCCGTTGAGGCCGAGCCTCCCACTTCGCCACTGCCCGTATCAGCCGGCGTAGTCAGAAACTCCTGTTCCTTGGCTGCCGCATCCCCTGCGAGCTTGCGGGCCTCTGGATTGCTCAGGACGAGCGAGACTCTAGCAATCGTCGCCATCTTGATGTAGTTTTGCACGGCCCCAGGTCCGCCCCGTTCCACGAGTGAGTCGATGGTGCGTGAATAGACTCGTGAGCTTGCTGCCTTGCCGTGGTACAAGCCGCCATGCTTGTCGAGTATGCTCTGGTAGATGTCAGCGGCTTCGTGCTTTTTTCCGCTCGCCCAGAGTTCGTCGGCCTTCTGGATGAGTTTTTCTTCCTCCTGGTCAGATGCCTTGCCGGATGCCACTGGCTTGTTGTCCTTTGAAAACTGAGAGCCGTCCGGTGGCGTGAATGGACGAGGCGACCGGTCGCCCTGGAGCAGCCAGACCACAACCACGAATATGAGGAGGGTGGCCGATCCGACCCCAATCGAGATCGCTCGCTGTTTTCCCGTAAAGCCAGCCCACTTGCTGCCAAGAAATGGGCCGAGCAGAGTTGCCGAGAAGTCAACCGGCTGACTGCTCGTGCCGAGAAAGACTCGAACCTCTGGCTTGCGAAGTGTAGTGATCGCCCAGATGCCTACAGAAATCGAGATCATCAGGCCCAGGATGGAGACCGGGATGGGACATCCTGTGAGCAGGAAGAAGAACCAGCTTGCGAATGTGAGGCGAGCGGCTGTGATCGAGAACCAGTAGCTTCTTTGCAGAAAGCCGAGCCATGTTGTCGCCAGGATACCGAGGTTCCAGGCTACGGCCACGCAGACAAACAGCCCGTTGAGTGAGCGAAGGTCCGAAGGCCCCAATTCAATGATGCCCAAGAAGCCGAAGAGAAAGCCAATGGCGGCGACTACGGTCTGGGTGACAAGGACTGGCATCAGGCCGTGCGGCTTCGATGTGGAAGCAGGTATCGGTGTGGGCGTCTCCTGAACGGGCGGTGGCGTGAGTAGTGGAGCGGATGTTACGCCCTCGAACAGCCCCTTGATCGACTTGGCAGGTTTCCATTCTGTCATCTCCTCCTTCCATACGAGGTCAGCGGGATCAATCTGACCCTTCGCAGCAAGCTCCTTGAGTTGCTGGCTGCTGACCGGGCCGAATCGTTTGCCGTTCTTGCTGTAGTGCCATTCGTTCGCCATGACCGACTCCCCCAGAAGCCCAAATCGCGCTTTCGCAGAGGGGTGCGAGAGAAGTCGCCGACCGGGGCCAAACTTTTTTGAAAAATCTGGCCCCGTTTGCAAAAACTGCTCGCATTCCTGGGTAGGCCGGGCGGAAGATCGGCAGCGTTCTCGGTAAAATGTCGGCCGGAAACCGATTACGACCGTGACGCTGGAGGTCTCGTGCAGCCGGGCCACACGACGAAAGTTCAGGACTTGCTAAAGCTTATGAAGACAGGCGACCGGGAGAACGCCGGTCGCCTGCTGATCGAACATGCGTGCGAGCGGCTACGCCTGCTGGCTCACCGGATGCTTCGTCGCTATCCCCACGTTCACCGCTGGGAGGAGACCGATGACGTGTTTGTGGAAGCCACGACCCGGCTGCACCGCAGCCTCGCTGACGTGTTGCCTGAATCGCCACGGCACTTCTACAACCTCGCAGCCACACACGTTCGGCGAGTGCTGATCGAAATGGCTCGCCGTCATTTCGGCCCGATGGGGATCGGGGCCAACCACGACACGGATGCCTTGGCCGATGGCCGACTAGCCCGCCATGATCCCGCCGACCTGACGGGCGAACCAAGCAGCATCGTGGAGTGGACGGAATTCCATGAGCAGGTTGAAGCCCTGCCGGATGAGGAACGAGAAGTGTTCTCGCTGACGTGGTACGAGGGCCTGTCTCAAGCGGAAATTGCCGGTGTACTTGGCGTCGGCGTCCGAACCGTGAAGCGTCGTTGGCAGTCCGCACGCTGTCTGCTGGGCAAAGTTCTACACGGTGGGTTGCACCATGATGGATGACCGCATTGCTGAACTTCTGGAGAAGTGGGAAGAAGCCGCCGATCAGGGCGAGGAGCTTTCTGCGGAGGAGCTATGCCGTGAGTGCCCGGAGTACGTTGAGGAACTTCGTTGGCGGATCACGGCCCTCAAGCGAACCAGTTGGACGAAGAAGCCGTTAACGGATGACCCGATCCAGGGCACCAAGCCCTCTGACTTCGGCCTACCAGAAACGCTCGGTCGTTACTTCCTCGAAACGCTGCTCGGCACAGGTGGCTTCGGTCAGGTTTGGAAGGCGTTCGACCCGCAACTGAAACGGCACGTCGCCGTCAAGATTCCTCGAAGAGATAAGCTCACCGCACCAGATCACTTTCTTGCCGAAGCTCAGAAGGTCGCTCGCCTGCGTCATCCTGGGATCGTGCCGGTGCATGATGTTGCAGCCAGGATGGTGTTTTCTACATCGTCTCCGAGTTCATCGAAGGAGGCAGCCTCGCCGACCAGTTGGCGACGGGAACGCCCTGGCGAACCGAGACGCTGACCCTGATCGCCGATGTTGCTGATGGACTCCAGCACGCCCACGAGCGAGGCTTCGTGCATCGGGACATCAAGCCGTCGAACATCCTCCTCGATGAACACGGCAAGCCGTTCCTGGCCGACTTCGGTATCGCCGTCACGAGCCATGAGACGCAGGCATCGAGCCTGGGCACGCTGCCGTACATGGCACCGGAGCAACTTGCCGAGGGCAAGGCCGATGCCCGCTCGGACATCTACAGCCTGGGTGTCGTCCTCCATCAGTTGTTGACCGGGCGGTTGCCGTTCGATGCCGCTGATCCTGCCGAGCTTCGCCAGAAGATTCTCAGTGAATCGGTGACGAACGGTGGTGTCCCTGGTGAACTGCTCGCCATCTGCAAGAAGTGCCTTGCGAAGAATCCGGCTGACCGGTTCGCATCAGCGAGTGAACTGTCCACGGCGTTGCGAGAAGTGCTGGGCAGGCCCCAGCGAAGCGGCTGGGGAGCCGCTCGATGGGCGATGAGTTTGCTCCTCGTTCTGGTGATCGTAGTGGCGGCATTGGTGGTCTGGCACTTCACCCGTCCGCCCGCCGAGACGGGCGGACCGATCACGAGGTTCGAGGAGCCGGATGACCAACCCAAGAAGGGCGTGACACCAGATGCCGATGGCTGGATCACGCTGGCACCACTCGTCAAAGTCGGTCGAGACACGCAGAACGCCACCTGGAAAGTGATGGGCGGTTCGACGGATTTCGGTGCAGGCAGAAGCCGGGCCTATGTCTCTATTCCGTTGCTGATCCAAGGCAACTACGAATTCCACACCCATGTCACCATC
>Ga0308414_1002565_pt1 | contig 11834 bp, 12 predicted proteins | sample HotsprSampleOS50_FD_205667 | JGI IMG/M metagenome (GOLD analysis project Ga0308414, IMG submission 205667) | Hot spring phototrophic mat microbial communities from Octopus Spring, Yellowstone National Park, Wyoming, United States - 20090730_OS50 ... | reverse complement strand
ATGCCCTTAAAAGTCCGTTCAGTATTTTCTCCCTATCAAACGGCTCCCTGCTCTTATCTTTTTTAATAACCATAAGAGGCAGGCTTTCCACTTTTTCATACGTTGTAAATCTTTTGAGACATTTGCTGCATTCCCGTCTTCTCCTGATTGAAGACCATTCGTCGGTAGGCCTTGAATCAATAACCTTATCTTCAACATGTCCGCAATACGGGCATTTCATCAGCATTCCCCCTCCGGACGTCAAATGGCGTCTCTTTATTTTTTTGTTTTCAAAAACATTGTTTATTATTTTTCTATGTATAATTATCGGTATTTCAGCCGAATGTATTACATTATTATCGCTTTGAATGACGCTTTCAGAGTTGTCCCGCCTTAATCAAAATACTTCCGCATGAACCTCTCGTCCATATCAACCAGTATAATGTCTTCACCGACTTTTTTTATTTTTTCCCACGGGATTATAAACTCGTTATCCCTCCCGATCAAGCCGAAAAACCTGCCCCCTCCGGGCAATACAATAGCCTCTATTTTGCCGCTTTCAAGGTCTATTTCGACATCGTTTACAAATCCCAGCCTCCTGCCGTCCGAAATATTTATTACTTCCTTAACTTTCAGGTTTGAGGCCCTGTCCATAACAATCACAGCCTTCCGTCGTTCTTCTGCGTCAAAATCCCTTTTTTTCACTTGAATCATACACTTGAATCATATATGACAATATATAATATGTTTGAACATATCCGCATATGAAAAAAACACCTTGCGGTGTTTTTGCCGGCTTCATACCATTATTGCGTTTTCTTTCTATGGCGTTTTTCTTCTATTGCTTTTTCTCCTTTGCGTTTTCCTTCAGATATGCTTTCTTATATGCATTAACGCAGTTTTCTCAAGTCTTGACACCTGAGCCTGCGATATGCCTATTTCCTCTGCAACCTCCATCTGCGTTTTGCCTTCAAAAAATCTGAGCGAAAGAATGAGTTTTTCACGGTCATTAAGCTTTTTCATGGCTTCTTTGAGAGAAATCCCCTCCAGCCAGTTTTCTTCATGGTTTTTATCATCGCTGACCTGGTCCATTACAAATATTGCGTCGCCGCCGTCATGGTACACGGATTCAAAGAGTGAAATCGGATCCTGAATGGCGTCAAGCGCAAATACCACTTCTTCTTTGTCCATCTTCAATTCTTCTGCTATTTCACCAATTGTCGGCTCACGCGACAGTTTGCTGGTAAGCTTTTCTTTAATCTGAAGCGCTTTATATGCTATATCCCGGAGAGATCTGCTCACCCTGATTGAATTGTTGTCGCGCAAATACCTCCTGATTTCGCCTATTATCATTGGCACCGCATAGGTGGAAAACTTGACGTTCTGTGAAAGGTCGAAATTGTCTATCGCCTTTATAAGCCCGATGCAGCCTACCTGGAATAAATCGTCGACATACTCCCCCCTGTTGTTGAACCTTTGTATAACGCTCAAAACAAGTCTCAGATTTCCCATGATGAATTCTTCTCTTGCCGTAACATCCCCTTTATGCATTCTCTCAAAGAGAGCTTTCTTTTGCTCGTTTGTCAGTACAGGCAATTTGGATGTGTTTACCCCACAGATTTCAACCTTGTTGACAAGCATAGAACAACCTCCCGGCAATAAAATTCTGTCAGTAACATTATTGCCATGAAGGTTGTTTTTATACTGTTAAAAGGCACAAAAAAGGTTCCAAAATTTTCTTTAAAAACCTTGACAAAAGCATTAATTTTGTTCCGTCCGCATTTGCCTTGTTTCTTGCCCGTCCTCCTTTTCTGCCGCTTTCCCCCTGCCTCCTGCCCTTTCTCTCTTGTCTTTTCCTGCCTTCTCTAGTCCCTAGCCCCTAACACCTAACCCCTGCCTTTACCCTAACACCTAATCCCTGCTTTTATGTCATCCTGCTTATCTCTTTTTTCAACCGGCTTATAATCCTTTTTTCGAGCCTGGATATGTACGACTGTGAAATTCCGAGCATATCGGCAACTTCCTTTTGCGTTTTTTCCACCCCGTTCATAAGCCCGAATCTTAACTCCATTATTCGTTTTTCGCGCATTGACAGCTTTTTCATGGCCGATTTAAGAAGTTCTTTTTCAACTTCTTCTTCAATGCTTCGCTGAATAATATCATTTTCAGTCCCAAGAATGTCGGACAGCAGAAGCTCATTGCCGTCCCAATCGATATTCAGGGGCTCGTCAATTGAAATTTCCGTTTTGATTTTATTATTTCTCCTCAAATACATAAGGATCTCATTTTCAATGCAGCGCGAAGCGTACGTGGCAAGTTTGATATTCCTTGAAGGGTTGAAGGTGTTAATCGCCTTTATTAAACCTATGGTTCCTATTGATACCAGGTCTTCGACGCCAACCCCGGTGTGTTCGAATTTTCGCGCTATATACACGACCAACCTCAAATTGCGCTCGATAAGTATTGTTTTTACCGCAAAATCACGGTCTTCAAGCCTATTCAGGAGAAAAGTCTCTTCATCGGCGCTAAGCGGAGGCGGCAAAGCCTCGCTGCCTCCGATGTAATAGACATGGGAAATCTGATATATCTTAAATATTTTTAATATACTTATATATTCTATCCTTAACCAAAGTTTAAATTTTTTAAAAAAACGCATTTCCCATATCTCCTTTTCACAATATACATTTTGATTCCGATGCAAAAACTCATTATGCGGCAAACTCAATAAAATCGGCATCATCTCGCCTTGTCAAATCATGCTTGGCCGATTTGACTGCTATATCAGTTCCGGTCCCAGGAGGGCCCTGTATTCTTCATTTCTTGACAACGTGCGGTTATATATGCCGATTATGACATTGCTTATCCCCTTTTTTTCCTCCTCGGTACCGCTAACCTCTATGTAATCCGGCTTGAACCCTATAAGCATGCCGTTCTCTTTTCCCAAAGATTTGAAGGGTATAAGCCTGAATCTTGAAACCCATTCCGAACCTGAGATAATGTATGTAACGCTCTCAAGATCATTCTCTTTTGATTCTTCGAAAATATTCTTTATCTCATGCGGCAGTATTTCTTTAAGAGCGTTGTATTCGGCGACAACGACAGGCATGTCGCTGAGCGGGTCATGAAGGGAGTTCCCTGTGTCAATCAATGCATTCATATCGATTGCTTTTTCCTCAAAGACAACCATAAGTTTTACAAGAAGCTTTTCTTTTACAAATTTTTGCTGCAGGATCTCCCAGAAAATCTTTACAATTATTCCTGCAAGCAATATCGACAGGAACAGCACGGTCCATTTTGACTGCCAGAACACGTAAACTATGCCGTTTCTTATAAATCCCCCGTTTTGGTTGAAATATAGAAAGGCAAAAGCCGCTCCCGCAAAAATAAACGTAGACAAATAAAAAATCGACAGTGTTTTTATAAAAGCTCCTGTTTTTTGCGGAGAAAATGTAACAGCCACAATTGCCAGTGAGAGCAAAATCTTGCTTAACGCGGTGTAATACGCCTTTTCTCCGGGCAAAAGCACAATAAAGGCTACATATGCCGCTCCAATCAACGCCCCTAGAAACATGCGGAGGTTCGTGGCTTTTCTTTTAGAAAACTTTGCCGTCACGCTTAATATTAAATAATTCATTACTATGTTCTCCAAAAAAAGAACATCCAGATAAACCTCCACTTGCGTTACCCCTCTGTCGGACAATATCCTATTCTACATATATTCAATTGTTTGCGCGTTTATGTATATTATTACAGTATATTGTACGGCTTGGCGCCGCAAAATTTTGTCAAAACGGACTGTAGAAAAAGAAAATTCATATGACAAAAAACATCAGGCATAATGCGGCCTAATGCTGAAAGCTATATGAAAGCTATGTAAAACCATAAAATCATAATATTCTTAATATTCTTGATATTCTTGCTTGACGGCACAAAAAGTTTCAGGTCATCGCCGAAGCATCAAATCATCTGAACCGGTTTCTTCTTAAAAACGTCGGTATATCGAGCTCATCGGATATTATCTCGCTTTGCGGGGGCTTGACCGGGTTCACGGGCGCGCTTTTGTCCAGGATTTTCTCCAGCTTCTTCATGACAGGCCCTTTTTCAAACCCGGTAGCAATTACGGTAATCAGCATTTCATCCTTCAAATTCTCGTCTATGACGGCCCCGAAAATTATATTTGCGTCGGGATCGGCCGATTTTTGCACAAGCTCCGCCGCCTGATTGACTTCAAAAAGCCCCAGGTCCATTCCTCCCGTAATATTCAGAAGCACGCCCTTCGCTCCTTCTATGGACGTTTCCAGAAGTGGGCTTTGTATCGCATGTCTTGTCGCTTCTTCGGCCCTGTTGTCGCCGGAAGCTTTGCCTATGCCCATATGGGCCACGCCGGTATTCATCATTATTGTCCTGACGTCGGCAAAATCAAGGTTTATCAAACCGGGAACAGCTATTAAATCGGAAATTCCCTGCACGCCCTGTCTTAAAACATCGTCTGCGATTCTGAAAGCGTCCATAATGGAGGCTTTCTTCTCTGCCACCTGGAGAAGCCTGTCGTTTGGAATGGTTACAAGAGTATCGACAGTCGATCTAAGGTTTTCAATGCCCCTTTCGGCATATTGCATTCTCTTCCTGCCTTCAAACATAAAAGGCTTTGTAACAACTCCGACGGTCAATATCCCCATTTCTTTCGAAAGCTTGGCGACAATGGGAGCTGCGCCCGTACCCGTGCCGCCGCCCATGCCCGCGGTTACGAAAACCATATCGGCGCCTTTGATAGCCTGGCTAATTTCATCTTTGCTTTCTTCGGCGGCTTTTTCGCCTATTTCAGGGTTTGCGCCCGCCCCGAGCCCCTTTGTTAGCTTGTCTCCGATTTGAATTTTTGTATTGGCCTTTGACATGAACAGAGCCTGTTTATCCGTATTTATAGCAATGAATTCGACGCCCCTAAGCCCTGCCGTTATCATCCTGTTTACCGCATTATTTCCCGCGCCGCCCACACCAATAACTTTTATCTGGGCAAATTGTTCCATGTCGATATCAAACTCCAGCAACTTCAAATCCCCCTTTTCCCGTCGCATGCGATGTGCGAGATAAACCTTTATCATTTGACTTTTCAATTGACCTGCTATAAATAAATATATATTAATCTCCGTATTAAAGCAAGCCGGTTTTTAAAGAATGCAAGACAACTATGTTAATTTTTTCTAAGAACCAAGTCATATAATATTGTCCTCTTTTGCCGCCTTGCTCAAAATATATCTCCGGATAATGGCAAAATTAAGGAACAACCTGTTGCCGAAAGCAAACACCGCGGCCAGGTAAATAGGTATTCCAAGCTGATCTCCGATATATGCCAGCCCCGCCGCCAAAAGAGCATTCCCAAAAAAACCGGAGAGAAATATATTCATCCTGAATTTCCCCTGCACATTAGCGGCAATGCCCCCGAAAACCGAATCAAGCGCAGCCAGTATGGCTACGGCCACATAATTAGAATACTGCTGCGGTATGTTTATCGGTATAAAAAATACTCCAATTAATATACCGATAATTAGCCCCAAAATAGGCAACACAACAACCCCTCCTACCTTTCCGGCATAAAAACCGGGTCTTTTCCAACTGTAAAATCAAGAAGTCCTTTGTCTTCTTTTTTTAAATTTTTCAATAAAATATGTTTTAAAACTCTCACTCTGTATTCCAATTCCCTCAAATCGCCAAAATTAGCGACAATCCGCCCCTCGTAAAAAACATATGCGTTGCTCGCATCTCCCACGTCAATGGAATCGACTTTCCTTATAAAATCCTCATCCGGGCCGTCCGCATTCTTCAGGGCGTCAAGCAGCTTGACTGCTCTTGGAAGGCTTTCCGGATTTTCAGGCTCAAGTGCTTGTCCAAGTTCATACTGCTTCACCCTTATTCCGTTTACAACCGGCAAGTCCTGATATCCTGAGGCATTTACAGTATCCAAGATATGCCACTCTTCATCCAAAAGAATATTCGTACCAAGATAAGGAACCATGCACATAGGTTTCCGCTCCGATATTTCAATCTTTAATTTGTCGGGCGGAAAAAACTTTGCTCTTATTTCCTTAATGTAAGGGCACTTGCCGGAAATTTCCTTTTCAAGGGCATAACACCTGAATGTAAACAAACCCTTAACATTTTCCGCAAGCAGCCTGAAGCCGTTTTCTCCGATAGCCGCGTCCGACATGTCGATTATGGTTTGCTTTTCATAAATCGCATTGCCGCATACATCTATGGCCTTTATGCCGAATACCGGCGATAAAGCCGCTAATAGCAAAACTCCCAGGCAAAAAACGAACATAAGTATTAATTTTAAGGCAACATTGAATATTCTGTTTTTCTCTTTAGTTTTCATCTCTTTTTATTAAAGCCCCGACACCGGAAAGTTTCTTTTCAATCTCCTCATAACCCCTGTCGATATGTTTGGTGCCGGTTATCACAGTTTCCCCCTCCGCCGCCATTCCCGCAAGTATGAGAGCCGCTCCGCCTCGCAAATCCCTGGCGCATACGTTTGCTCCCTTAAGCCTTTCCACTCCTTTTATTACCGCAAGCCTGCCGTCAATTTTTATATCAGCCCCCATTCTAAGCAATTCATCAACATGCTTATACCTGTTTTCGAATATTGTTTCCACAATTATGCTTGTTCCTTGCGCCACCGAAAGCAGCGCCACCATCTGCGGCTGCATGTCTGTGGGAAATCCGGGGTAGGGAAGGGTTCTTATAATGTCAACGGCATCTGGCCTGACAGGGCCGGAAATTCGAAGCGCATTTTCTTCAAAGGCAATGTTGCATCCGCATTCCTTAAGATTCGAAATAACCGAGCTCAAATGCTCAGGTATGATATTCTTTAAAAAAATGTCCCCTCCTGTTATAGCTGCCGCAACCATGTATGTACCTGTCACAATCCTGTCTGGCATTACGGCATGTTCGGCGTCACAAAGCTTCTTCCTTCCGCCCCGTATCCTTACTACATCGGTTCCCGCTCCGGATATATCCACGCCTATAGCCCGGAGACAATTCTGCAGATTTTTTATTTCCGGCTCCTTGGCAGCATTGCGTATGTATGTCTCTCCATCCGAAAAAACGGAAGCGAGCATTATATTTTCCGTTGCCCCGACGCTGGGATAGTCAAGCTGTATATCACAACCCTTCAATATATCTCTTTCACAGTATATAAACCCGTTCTGCACGTCCCGTATCCTGGCTCCCATATTCCTGAGCGCCTTCAGGTGAAGGTCTATAGGTCTGGGGCCTATTTCGCATCCACCCGGATGCGTTGCTTTACAGGCACAACTGCTTACCTCCTAATTCTATCATTTCGGCGGCAAGGTATCAATTGTCAATTTACCTACCATGAAAATAATATTTTCATCCTTTCGATGATGCCGCAGGCGACATGATTGTCTAACTTATATTGTTTTGCCATGAAAAATCCGCGCTTTGGTTGCAGCCATAGGCCGCACTGTGCTATAATAAACTGCCGGGCAGGAAAATATAAAAACATAAAGAATAAATGAAAAAGGGATAGCCAATGAAACTCAAGCTGTTTTTTACAATACTAATATCAAAGCTCATAATCAAAGCCTGCAGGCTTTTTAAAACGGGCGGAACAACCCTCGCGGGCAAAGCTGCTCTTAAAATATTTCCCGGCATAATAAAAACGGTGTCGCAAAATTTCTCGACAATAATGGTTACGGGAACAAACGGCAAAACCACAACAGCCCGCATAATCGGGCGCTTGCTTAAAGAAAACGGCATAGATTATATAACAAATAAATCCGGCGCTAATCTTCTGAGCGGAATTGCCGCGGCTTTTATGGACGCAGTCGGTCTTTCCGGCGGGTGCAAGGCTAAAACCGCCCTGCTGGAAGTTGACGAGGCGGCTTTCCGCATAGCGGCAGAGCATATTGAGCCTGATGTTCTTGTTGTAACCAATTTTTTCAGAGATCAGCTGGACCGGTATGGCGAGCTTTACAGCACATTGAAAGGAGTCCTTGCGGGAATCCGAAAAACCGATAAAACAAGGCTTGTTTTGAATGCGGACGATTCGCTCTGCGTCTCTCTAAGTAAAGATTCGGGCAAAGAGACGGTTTTTTACGGCATCGGCAGCGGCGCCTTCAGTTCATGGGACAAAGCAATCAACTCAGACGCCATGTTTTGCCTTTACTGCAAATCCAAATATGAGTATGCAAACGTCGTATACGGCCATCTGGGCGGATTCCGCTGCCCCGGATGCGGTTATTCAAGGCCTTTTGCGCAGGTGTTGTGCACAAGCGTGAAAGAGTTTTCCGGTTCGCACTCAATGATAGAATTCCATGTCAATGCCCCACCTGAAGATGCCTGTGGCGCGGCAAACGGCGTTCCGGTAAAGCTTTTCCGTGTGCGTGAGAATTTTGTGGGAAAATATGATGCAAAAGTCAATCTTCCAGGTTTTTACAACATATATAACTCTCTTGCGGCCGCGGCCTGCGGCATTATGATGGAATTGCCGCCCGAAAGCATTGCAAAGGCGCTTGGAAATTTCGAATGCGGATTCGGGAGAATGGAAGCAATAAGCGCAAAAGGTAAAACGCTGAAGGTAGCCCTTGTCAAAAATCCAACCGGTTTCAACCAGGTTATAGAGCTGCTCACCGCTGAAAGTAAAACGGCGCAAATCGCATTTGCCATAAACGATAAGCTGGCCGACGGCACAGATGTGTCCTGGCTCTGGGACGTGGATTTTGAAAGGCTTCTCGCTATCCAGGACAGGGTCGGTTGTTTTTATGCTTCAGGCGTCAGGGCCGAGGACATGGCCGTCAGATTAAAGTATGCCGGCGTCATTCCGGATAAAATTGCGGTTGTGAAAGATTACAGGAAATTGATTGAAACAGGACTTTCGAGCACGGATGAAGGGGGAGTTTTCTATATATTGCCAACTTACACCGCTTTGCTTGATATAAGGAGAATACTCAGGAAACAGTTTAGTTTGAAGGATTTCTGGAAGTAAAGGAGAGCTTGCATGTACAATTTGAATATATGCCATCTGTACCCCGACGTTTTGAATCTATACGGCGACAGGGGAAATATAATCGCTCTGTCAAAACGCGCGGAATGGCGCGGAATAGCTGTTAAAATAGATAATGTAACACTGGGAGATAGTTTTACCCCCGAAAACTTCGATATTGTGTTTTTGGGAGGCGGGCAGGACTATGAGCAGGAAATAATACAAGACGACCTTATAACAAATAAGGGCAGCAGTATAAAAGACGCCATAGAAAACTGGAAGGTATTTCTTTGCATATGCGGGGGCTACCAAATACTAGGCAAATACTACAGGACCGGTGATGGCAAGGATATTGAATTTCTTGGGGCGCTGGACCTGTGGACAATCGGCGGGTATAAGAGAATGATAGGGAATATCGTTATTGAATGCGATTTTTTAAAAAACAGGCATTCCGACGGTATGGTGGTTGGCTTTGAAAACCATTCGGGCCGGACCTATCTTGGTCCCGGAGTAAAACCGATGGGCTCCGTGGTGAAAGGTTATGGCAACAATGGCGAAGATTCGTGCGAAGGAGCGGTATATAAAAACGTTTACTGCTCATATATGCATGGAAGCCTGCTCCCTAAAAACCCGTCGCTCGCGGATCACCTGATTGAGCTTGCGCTTAAACGGAAATACAAGGACTTTGAATCTTTAAAGCCCTTAGACGACAGCCTGGAGGAATTGGCACGCAAATCCGCGATATCCAGATTTATAAGAAAATATTGATTTTAAAATGCTTTCGGCAATTTTAAGCTTCGGAACAATCATTTTTCAATAAGCCACGCCGACGACGCCTTTGAATTAGGAATCATTGCCTCCACAAGCTTTTTGGCTTCGGCGCAGCTTGACGATTCGACCTCAACGGCCTCCTTGACGTATCCTTTCGCGTTCGGGCGCCTGTACCATACCCTGTATTTCTTCAAAAGCCTTGCATCCTTCATTTGATTCATCTCCTTGGAATTTCTTCTATCTATCCTCAATTCTTTCCTTGTTAATCATTATATACCATAATTCGACATATTTGCAACATAAAAATGGGTGCATACTTTTATATGCCCCCGGGCGCAACAAATATTTGCTTTATAATAAGTATTACCGCAGGATTGTCTTTTTATCTATTATTAAACCGCCGTACTTATCCGCAACCTTTTTCAAAGCCTCAAGCTCTTTGCATCCATAACAGCCCGCCGCCACTCCCGCTATACCCCTGTACAATCTCAGCGCATGTTCCAGGGCTTCGGGGTTTCGGGTTTCGATGATGAAAGGCGCTTTAATATACCCCTGTGCAATATTGACAACGTCCGCAAGAAGCCTTTCGTCCGCGCCGGCCCTCTCAACGCCGTCTATATTGATATAAACCGCATCCGGGTCTTCCGCCGAGATATCCATGCTTATATCTTCGATATAATTCAGGTTTCCTTTTGAAAGCTCGCACGCCAGCCTTTCATCCAAATCGGAGCTCAGCATCCGGATATTGATATCGATTTTACCTTCCCGCAGTTCCAACATTCTCACACTTGACGTAATTAACCTGCGCCGCCGCCCATTATAAGCTTCAGGCGCGCTTATTCCTTCTATGCTTGCCCTGATGGCCCGTATAAATTCCGGAGTTGTTCCGCAGCATCCGCCCAACAGCCTGACTCCGCATCTTACGAAATTACCCGCGAAGGACGCAAAGCGCTCCGGAGTTTCCCTATAAACAGTTTTGCCGTCAATTACTTCAGGAAGCCCCGCATTGGGTTTTGCGGCAAGATAAACGCCATTGCCCGACATATTTCGAATTATTCCCAGTAGGTGTTCGGGTCCCAGCGAGCAATTGGCGCCAACGATATCGGAGCCCAGCGATTTCAATACGGCAGCCGCAACAGACGGGTCCGTCCCCATTATTGTCCTTCCGATTGCCTCAAAAGCCATGGAGCAAATCACGGGAAGATTTGCGGTTTCTTTTGCCGCAAGATACGCCGCCCTCATTTCCGCAATATCGGTGAACGTCTCAAAGTTTATGATATCAACCCCTCCGTCGGCAACCGCTTTAACCTGCTCTTTAAAAACCTCATAAGCGGATTCAAAAGTCAATTCCCCGGAAGGTTCAAAAAGTTTTCCCGTAGGTCCTATGGACGCCGCAACAAAGCCGTTTGCGCCCATGACTTCCCTGGCAATTCTTGCCCCCTCGTAATTTATCTCATAAGCGCGCTCACCCAGGCCGTGTTTTTCAAGACATACCCTGTTGCCGGTAAACGTATTTGTCTGGATAACATCCGAACCGGCGTCCCTATAAGATTCATACACATTTCTGACAATTTCCGGATGCGCAACGTTCCAGAAATCAGGACATTCCCCGCCTTTGAGGCCATGCCTTTGCAGCATGTAGCCCTTTGACCCGTCAAACACAAGCACCCTGTTTTCGATTTCGCGCAAAAATTCCTTCAAAGCGTTAAACCTCCTAAAGATTCTATATTTCTATATTGGATAAATATTATAAAATTATTAATACTCCCCCGAAAGCATCTCTTCGGTGCTGTATAAATTACCCCGGAAGATGTCGCTTTTCATTGGAATAACAATATTATATTACTATGGATAAATATGGAGTGTCAATGATATTTGTTTATAAAGGGTAATTCTATCTTTTAATGTTATGTTTAAAAGCATATATTGCCGCCTGTGTCCTGTCGGAAACGTTGAGCTTCCTGAATATGCTGGCGACATGGTTTTTAACAGTCTTTTCACTTATGTACAGTGTTTTGGCTATTTCTTTGTTTATCATTCCTTCCGCTATAAGTCCAATCACTTCTATTTCCCTGGGAGTAAG
>Ga0308414_1002564_pt1 | contig 11836 bp, 10 predicted proteins | sample HotsprSampleOS50_FD_205667 | JGI IMG/M metagenome (GOLD analysis project Ga0308414, IMG submission 205667) | Hot spring phototrophic mat microbial communities from Octopus Spring, Yellowstone National Park, Wyoming, United States - 20090730_OS50 ... | reverse complement strand
GTTCAATCCGTGTTCCAATTAAAAAAGAACACTGCACAGAAACACTCTCAACTATCAACTCTAAAACACTCCGCGTTCTCAACTCAATCTTTTGGCGGCATGAGTTTGAAGCCTGAAATCGCGCCTGACCGACGCGGCAAGGTTACGGGTTTTCCGTTCAGCCACAGTTCTGCCGTTTCTAATTTTCCAACCGTCAGCGTGAAGAGGCTATCGGCGTTGAACTTTGCAACGGCTTGCGGTGTCAGTAGCATTTCTTTGGCGTTGCTCTTATCGCTGGCGACGCTAATCCAACAAGTGTCAGTTTTTGAGCGCACAACAAGCGTGTGTTTCTTCTCAGATTTCGGCGATGGTTCTACGTCTTCAATCACGGGCTTGCGTTGCGTTTCTGGTGCTGGTGGCGCAATTTCTTTTGGCTTGCTTTCCCGCACTTGCAGTGTTGCGTCAAGCGTTTTCGTGATGGCTTGTTGCTCTGAAACAGGTCGAACTTGTTCTTGGGAAATTCTTTCGGATTGTTTGAAGAGAATCCAGATGATGCAAATCGTTACGATGAGCGCGCCTGCTAAACTTGCATAGATGAGCCGCTTCTTGTGGCTTTGTTCGGGCTCTGGGATTTCAAAGTCGGTCGACATTGCGGGCGAGGCGATGCTTGTTGATTCGCGTGCGGTGGGCTGAAGTGTCGGCTTTGGTTCTGTTAGGCTTTCAGGGGTGGGTTTTTCTTCTTCAAAATCGCTTTGATGCAGTTTTACGCCAATGGTCTCGGCATACTTTTTCAAAATGGCTTTGATGTAAGGTTCAGGCTGAAAGGTTGTGTCTCCGCTTTCAATGCGGGTGAGGACTTCGAGGCGAATGTTGGTTTTGTAACTGATGTCTTGCAGGGTGATATTTTTTTCTTCACGGGTGCGAACGAGTCGCTCAATGAGTTTTTGCATGGCTGGCTATGTTTTGAACAGCAGTTTGGAACGTCAGATGAAGTTGTTGGAACTTAACGCTTTTACTTCAAAAAACAAATTAAACGTTCCAACGTGGAATTTCTCCTATCAATTCCTACCGACCAATAACAATAAGACTGCCGATACAGCGACCATCACAATCCAGCCCAGTAGGCACACGATAACGGTTCGCACGGTTGAAGTGTAGTCTAAGGCTTGGCGAACGGCAATGACAAATGCAATCAGCATCCAGATTTGAACAACAAAACTAATGATTGCGCCAATGGCAGGAATCACGCCAAGCGCAAGCAAGAGACCGGGCGAAGCGGCAAAACCAATCGTACGCAAGAGTTGTCCTAAATCGGCTTCGGTTTGGCGTTCAGGTAGAAGTTTCGCTCCAACAACAAATGTAACAAGTGCCCAAACAAACCAACCGACTAACTGACCAACCGTTCCAAGCAGAAGCCCTGTTGTGCCGAGTTCATCGTAACTTCCAATGCCTGCGGCAATGCCGTGAAGCACTACAATTAGCATCGCTTGTCCGAGTGCGGTTTTATCCGCTTCGACTTCTTCATAAAGCGCGACCTCTAATTTCGCCGCACGAATCATTCGTTCTAATAGCATGGTTTTTAATCGTGTTTATGTGTTAGAGATTTTTTAGAAAAGATAATTCGCAATCCAAACGACATTGGCGAAAACGCCCGCCGCAGTTACTTCCGCGCCTGCGCCCGCGCCTTTGACTACAAGCGGACGCTCATGATAGCGTTCCGTCGTGTAAGCAATGATGTTATCACTTCCCGAAAGATTGTAGAACGGATGCGTTGAATCGACTTCAACCAATTTGACTTCGGCGTTTCCATCTTCAAGCAGTGCAATAAATCGAAGCACACAGTTCTTGCTTTCAGCCTGCCGTTTTTTCTCTTCAAAAATGGGATTGGCTTTTTCGAGTTCGTGGAAAAATTCATCGACCGTTTTGGCTTGCATACATGCATCGGGCAAAAATTGATGAATGTGAACATCAGAAAGTTCGAGCGGCAAGCCTGTTTCACGCGCCAAAATTAAAATTTTTCGGGCAACATCGAGTCCGCTCAAATCGTCTCGCGGGTCAGGCTCGGTGTAGCCGAGTTCTTTGGCTTCGCGCACAATGTCGCTAAACTTTCTTTCGCCTTTGAAATTGTTGAAGATGTAACTGACGGAGCCCGACAGCACGGCTTCGATTTTGAGAATTTTGTCGCCGCTCGAAAGCAAATCGTTGAGCGTGTTAATCACTGGCAACCCTGCGCCGACATTCGTTTCGTAGAGATATTTGACATCGTGCTGAATGGCAGCAAGTTTGAGTTTTTTATAGTCTTCATACTTGCCTGAATTGGCGCGCTTGTTTGGCGTTACGACCGAAATGCTTGACGATAAAATCTCTTCGTAGTATTCGACAATTTCATCTGCCGCCGTGCAATCAATGAAGACGCTTCCCGCTAAATTGAGGGCTTTCATTCGGCGCACAAATTCTTTCATATCCTTCGGCTCGCCCTGCTCTTCGAGCGTTGTCTTCCAACATTTCAAATCAATGCCGTTGGGATTGAAGAGCATTTTTTTGCTTCGCGCAAGCGCAACGACTTTGAGTTCGAGCGACTGCTGTTCGCGCAAGACTTTGGCGTGTTCGTCAAGTTGTTTGAGAAAGGTGCCACCGATTAAGCCCGTGCCAACCAAGAAGAGATGCAAGGTTTTTCGCTCCGAAAGAAAAAAAACTTCGTGTAAGGCATTGAGGGCTTTTTCTTCATCATTTCGGTCAACCACAACCGAGATGTTGATTTCCGATGAGCCTTGCGCAATCGCAACGACATTGATGCCGTTCTTGCCGAGCGTTTGAAAGAACCAACCTGCCACGCCCGTGCGATGTTTCATGTTCTCGCCGACCACTGCTACGATGGACAGATTTCGCTCGATTTCAATCGGATAAATTTTTCCCGCATTGATTTCCAAAAGGAATTCCTTCTCGACGGCGGCTTTTGCCTGCTCCGCCTCTTTGAGCGCGACCGCAAAGCAAATGCTATGCTCCGATGAAGCTTGCGAGATGAAAATGACGTTAATGTTTTCATTGGCTAATGCAGAGAAAACACGCTTGGCTGTGCCAATGGTGCGCACAAGTCCACTCCCTTCCACACGCAGAATGGCGACATCATCGAGCGAGGAAATGCCACACACCGAGACTTTCCGATTCGGTGCGACTGCCGTAATCAGCGTGCCTTCAAACGAGGGATTGAACGTATTGAGGATTCGAATCGGAATGTTTTGAAGCATCGCGGGTTGAACGGTCGGCGGATAAAGCACTTTCGCGCCGGAGTTCGACATTTCAAGGGCTTCGCGATAACTCATTTGCGGAATGGGGAAAGCGTCCTTGACTTTGCGAGGGTCGGCGGTCATGAAGCCATCAACATCGGTCCAGATTTGAATTTCAGAGGCGTGAAGTGCCGCGCCGAAAATTGCCGCTGTGTAATCCGAGCCGCCGCGTCCGAGTGTGGTGGTTTCGCCTTTTAAGGTTGAACCAATAAAGCCTGTGATGATTTGCAACGCACCGCGATTGAGAAAATAGGTGCGAATGTTGCGATAGGTTTCTTCTTGCAACACGCCCGCTACGCCGAAGCGATTATCGGTTTTAATCAAGTCGCGTGCGTCGCAGTATTCGGCATCAACGCCTTTGGCTTTGAAGGCTTCGGCAATGATGAACGCCGAGAGCCGCTCGCCGAAACTCATCATAAAATCAAGCGTGCGCTCGGTGTATTCTCCAACAAGATATGTTCCGTGCAAAATGTCTTCGAGCTCGTTGAGCATCATTTTGACCGTTGCCAGTGCAGGCGATTGCGATTTAATCGGCACAAGCGCGTGGACGGCGGAAAGATGTCGCTCTTCAAAGGTTGCGAAGAGTTGTTTGTAGGAAAGGTCGCCGTCAGCGGCTTTCGCGCTCATGTCAATCAATTTATCGGTTGCGCCACCAAATGCGGACACTACAACGGCAACACTTTCTTTGGCTCTTGCTTCAAGCACCAGCGACATGACGCGCTCGATGCGTTCAGGTGTGCCAACAGACGAGCCACCGAATTTCAAGATTTTCATGTGCAATGGTTTTTGTTCAGGAAGTTTTATCCAAGAAAACTCAATTTTTTCTCTTGTTGAATAATGGTTAAATGCTTGGACGGGCTTCGCCGTCTTCTTTTTCAGATTCTTTCAGCCGGCGGTAAAGCGTGGCAACGCCAATACCGAGAAGGCGTGCGGTTTCTTCTTTGTTGCCGCCGGTCATTTCGAGCGTGCGGGCAATCATCACATCTTCAATTTCTTCAAGGGGCGTGCCGATGCGGAAACTCACGATGCGCGTGGTATCTGTTCCGGTAATGTAATCGGGCAGATGTTCTTTTTGAATTTGCTCACTGTTGCAGAGCACAACGGCACGCTCAATGACGTTTTCAAGTTCGCGCACGTTGCCGCGCCACGAGTGTCCTTCCAAGAGCCGCACGACTTCGGGCGAAAGTCCGCGCACGTTTTTCGCGTTCAATCGGCTGAATTTCTCGATGAAGTGTTGCGCCAGCGGAATGATGTCGTCTCGGCGTTGGCGAAGCGGCGGGAGTTCCAGTTTGATGACGTTGAGACGGTAGTATAAATCTTCGCGGAAGCGTCCTTCGGCGATTTCTTCGTCAAGGTCTTTGTTGGTTGCGGCAATCACGCGCACATCGGTTTTGAGCGTCTCTTCACTGCCGAGCCGTTGGAACTCGCCATCTTGAAGCACGGTGAGCAATTTCACTTGCAAGTGTGTGGGCATATCGGCGATTTCATCGAGAAAGATGGTGCCGCCGTTGGCAAGTTCGAAGCGTCCGCGTTTTTGTTTGATGGCATTTGTGAATGCGCCTTTTTCGTAGCCGAAGAGTTCGGATTCCAAGAGTTGTTCGGGCAGTGCGCCGCAGTTGATTTTGACGAAAGGCTTATCGCGCCGACCGCTCAATTCGTGAATTGCACGCGCAATGACTTCTTTGCCTGTGCCGCTCTCGCCCAAAAGCAACACCGTCGCACGAGACGGCGCAACCTTCTCGACCGAATCCATAATCTCGCGCCAGAGCGGACTGAACCCGACGATATTTTTCGGAAGAAATCTGCCGCTGACTTGCTGACGGAGTTTGGCGTTCTCGACCAAGAGCATGCGCGTTTCCAACGCCCGCTGAATCAAGCGGCGAATGTCGCTCATTCGGAACGGCTTTTGAATGTAGTCATACGCCCCAAGTTTCATGGCTTCAACGGCAGTGTCGATAGAGCCGTAGGCGGTCATCATCACGACCACGATGTTCGGGTCATACTTTTTGATTTCTTTGAGCAAGCGCACGCCGCTGTCAGGCTCTTGAATTTTGAGGTCAGTCAGCACAAGGTCAATTTCTTCTTCGTTCAAAATCTTCATGGCTTCCTTTGGCGTTTCGGCGGTGAAGACTTGACGTTCATCGGGCTTGACTAATCCGTCGGAGAGTGCGTCGCGTGTATTTTTCTCGTCGTCGACGATTAAGAGTTTTACCATAGTGCCTTTACTCGCTGTGCTGTTCAGGTTTCATGGTCGGGAAGAAAATGACATCGCGAATGGACTCTTGTTCGGTGATAAGCATGGTGAGGCGGTCGATGCCAATGCCAATGCCTGCGGTGGGCGGCATACCAAATTCAATCGCACGAAGGAAATCTTCGTCAACGCCCATCGCTTCCTCATCGCCGCGCTCGCGCAGTCGTGCTTGTTCTTCCAATCGCTCGCGTTGGTCAATCGGGTCGTTGAGCTCGGAGTACGCATTGCACACTTCTTTGCCAGCCACAATCAATTCAAAGCGTTCAACCAATCCTGACTTGCTTCGATGCTTTTTCGTGAGCGGCGACATTTCCACAGGATAATCGATGATGAATGTGGGCTGAATGAGTTTCGGCTCGACAAATTCGCCGAAAATTTCATCAATGATTTTTCCGCTTCCGATGTTTGGGTCAAGTTTCAAGCCGAGTTCGCCTGCGATGGTTCTTAATTCCGCTTCGCTTTTGCCCTCAATCTCTTTGCCGGTGTATTCCTTGATGGCTTCTGCCATTGTGAGTTTGCGATACGGCGGTTTGAGATTGACTTCATGCTCGCCCACTTTGACGGTGGTTCTGCCATTGACGTTCATTGCAATTTTTTCAAACAGCGTTTCAACCGTCTGCATCATCCAGTTGTAGTCTTTGTAGGCGACATAGAATTCGAGCATAGAAAATTCGGGATTGTGAAATCGGCTCATGCCTTCGTTGCGAAAGACTTTGGCAAATTCATAGACGCCGTCGAAGCCGCCGACAATGAGGCGTTTGAGATAGAGTTCGTTAGCAATGCGCAAGTAGAGTTTCATATCGAGCGCGTTGTGGTGCGTCGTGAACGGACGTGCTGACGCGCCGCCATAGACGGGTTGCAGAATCGGCGTTTCAACTTCCAAGATGTTGAGGCTGTTCAAAAAGTCGCGAATGGTTTGAATGAGTTTGGCGCGTTTGATGAAGACTTGCCGCACGTCAGGATTCACCATTAAATCCACATAGCGCATGCGGTAGCGTTGCTCTTTATCGCTGAACGCATCATAAACAACCTTCTTGCCATCAATTTCTTGCTCTTTGGCAACGGGAATTGGACGAAGTGATTTTGAAAGCATTTCTAACTTCGTAGCATGAACCGAGACTTCGCCCGTCTTCGTGCGGAAGGTGTAGCCGTGAATGCCAACAATATCGCCGATATCGAAGTATTTGAACGCTTTGTAAGTGGTTTCTCCGACATCATCTTTGCGAAGGTAGATTTGAATTTTGCCCGTTGAATCTTGAATGTGGAAAAACGATGCCTTGCCCATGTTGCGAATCGTCATAATTCTGCCGGCGACCGCGACATCGGTTTTTTCGCCATCAACGAAAGTTTCCACGAGGGGCTTGGCATAATGCGTTACAGGAAACGAGTAGGGATATGGCTCGATGCCGAGTTCGCGTAGTTTGGCGAGATTTTCGCGTCGCTGACGCATTAAGTCGTTGAGGTCTTCGGTGTGTGTGTTGGTATGGTGTTCGGACATGTGAGTTGAAAAATCTGTTAAAAAAAATTTCACCGTGCTTTTCATCTAAAAATCTAACATAATAGAACTTCTTTTCGTGCTATATGTTTAATATCCATTCGCAAATCTTTGTCAGTTGTTGATTGTTTGTAAGATTAGCGGCGTTGTTTATTATTCCGGTTTGTAGTTGTTTGAAAATTTCAACTGCCATTGCTGTTTCAATCGCCGCTCCGATGAAAAAAGTTTGAGGTTTTAAGTTCTTCTTTTTAAAACTTGCGCGTATTCTGTTAAGAGCGGAGTTTGCGGTTTTCCAATGCTCGTCTGCCCCTGCTGGGTCGATACCACCTTTTAACTCTCCCAATGCAATGTATTTTTCAGGTTGATAAATGATGGATTGTTTTCCTGCTTTCAGGTCGTCAGGTTTTGCCTGCAAAATAGAGATGTCTACATTCTTCTTTACTAATGGAACATTGATGTTCAACATCAAAAGTCGGTCTGTGTTTCGTTTCCAGTATATTGCCTTGATATGTTTTTCAATGTCGGTGTCATCAGTCGGCTTTTCACGCCAAGTATTGGTGTTGTCTTTCCAGTTGTATTTGACTCCTGCGATATTGAAGACAGAAATCAGCGAGCGTATAAATTTTCTTTCTCCAAGTGTGCCTGCAAGGTTTCTTGCCTTACCACCGAGCGCATCACCCTTTGTGAGCAAGTATCGATAAATCAATTCATCAATAAAACTTTCTCCGGCTGGTTCAAGAAATTTTTCAATGAGTTCTTTGATTGCAAGTATTTTATCATCTTCGGTTAAATAGTTGAGAGATTTGTCAGAAAGCCCAGCCGCAGTAAGCAGACCCACTCTTAAATCTCTTAAATTCAAAAGGTCTTTGGGCTTTTTCACTTGCGCCGCAAGTCCTTTCAGTGCTTTTGCTTCTTCTATGTATGGAATAGCAATGTAGTTTTTCTCCAAAGCGATTGCGATGAACCCTGCTCTCGTTTCTTCTCTTGATGTAACTAAATCGTCCGCTGACTTTATGAGTGGGTTCATCATTTCTTTTGCCACAAGTAAACACATTTGCGGACTTCTGTTCGTCCATAGTTGCCCATTTGTTGACTGCTATTGCCTTTGCCTTTGGGCAAAACAAAAATTTTCTTGATGCTATAGCCAAATGCTTCCGCAAACTCCGACAAGATTAAATCGACAGGAATTTCTTCACCGCCGTAACGAACATTGTCATTTACCATCACACAATAACCGCCACTCTTTGTAGTTCTTGCCATTTCGTAAATCACAAAACACATCTCCAAAAAATAATTCTTCACCATTCTTGGAATGTTCGGATTGTTGAGTTTTTGCAACGTGTTTAACTCGTCAAGAACGGCGTTCACTTCCGTCATGGCGGCGCAATTATTGTAGGTACCTATTACTTCTTCAAAATGTTTTTGTCTACCAAGCGTGGTATAAACCTGACTGATGTCTTCTAATTTTTCTTTGTTCTCAACCGTGCAAGAAAGCATAGATTGCCGAAGATTACGAATATGATTCTGGTCTTGTCCAAGAAAAACTAACTCTAACGCATATGTTCTTGTGTAGTCATAGCGATTGCAATACGGTGGCGAAGTGATAATGAAATCGAAAAAGTTGTCTTGACATTTTGGCAATTCCTCTAAGCAAGAACCTGCGATAATAGTTACAGGTTTCTGTTTAATTCCATTTCCGCTTTTATTGAACTGCTCGAATAAGTTGACCGGTTGATTTGGCGAAAGGTCAGTCACAATTTGATGAAGTTTATTTTTCAGTGCTTCCTCAAACGTTAGGATTTTGCCTTTATCGAATGGCTTGCCTGACAAACTTCTTTTGCTTCTATAATCCCAACGCAAATACTGTCCGTCCTTTCTTGTGTAGCTGATTTCTTCTAACACCGAGAACGCCGCAAATCGTAATACGGTCTGCGTTTTTTTATCGTCGATTTTTGAGCAGTAGGTCAAAAATTTATTGAGTGAAATTTCAGTGTCGTCGGGAAACGCGTCTTTCGTAATTGAGATGTGCTTGATATGACTATCATATACTTCAATCTTGGCTAACTCCGACCACATGTCTTTTATTGTTCCCTGAAGGGTTTCCACATCTATATCATTTAGCATCTCTCTTGTTTGCATGACGAAAACACCAACAGGAAGCAATTCAATACCATGTGATTCCCAGCCGAGTTCTTGTCCTGCAAATAGGGCTGTGCCCGCACCTGCAAAAGGGTCAAGCAGTTTACCGGGCTTTGAGCCGTATTCTGTCAAGAAGTATTTTACAAGAGCAGAAGAAAAGCCTTCTTTGTATTTGAACCATCGGTAAATAGGCTCATCTTTGTTTGCTTGAAAACTCACAACTTTTCGGCTCAACTTGTAAGCCGTTTCCATCTTATCAGCCAATCTGTTGAATAAGCGTTGTCGTTCTGTTCGTGTTGAATCTGCTGTTTTCGTCATGGCTCAAAGTAAATTTAGGTATGCGTTCTGCCCGTCTTATTGAAACCGTTCCAACCAATCACTTCACACCAGTGAAGTGGTTAGAGATTCATCAAATAGCGCGTGTAAAGAAACACAACTGGCGCGATGAAACAAAGCGAATCGAAGCGGTCAAGAAATCCGCCGTGTCCGGGAATCAAGCCTGATGAATCCTTCACGCCGCTATCGCGCTTGAACATCGATTCAATCAAATCGCCAATCGGACTGAGCAAGCCAATCAGCACGCCAAGAATTACAATGTGATGAGCCTCAAAGCGTTCAGAAAGCAAGGTGTGATAAAAAATCACCGTCGTAATGATGCTGGCGATGGAGCCGGTGAAAAAGCCTTCCCAAGTTTTCTTCGGGCTGTATCGCTCTGAAAATTTTGTCTTGATAATTTTCCCGCCTAAAAATTTTCCGCCGAAGTAAGCAAACGTATCCGACATCCACACGGCGATAAAAATCATGGTGACAAACACGCCGTCCTTGTCATAGCCTCGCATATCGAGCAGTGAGACAAACGGAAACGAAATGTAAAAGAGACAGAGAAACGACGCGCCGATGTTTTGAATGGGCGTGCCGCGCTTTCGGAAGAGTTCAATCGAGGGAAAAAGAAACACCGCAAGCAACATAAAATCGAAGGTTGAAATCACGCGGAACTTGTGATTGATGAGAATTGCCGCGCAAAAGAGCATCATCAGCCACCGAATCGGATAAATCTGCTTGTGGTTGAGCATCGTGGTGAATTCGTAGAGCGACATGAGCGCGATAAAGAGCATTGCGCCGAGAAAGATTACACCGCCGAAGTGCGCACACAGCAAAATCGTAGGTCCAGCGATAAACGCCACCACCACGCGCCAAAATAAGTTCGATTGAAGCAGGCTTTCAGGGGCGGAAACGGCGGCAGTTTTTTCTTCCACAGGCTTCGAACTCAATTACTCTGCTCCTTTGTCAAAGCGTTGATTGACACACGTTGCTGTTCATATTCCGCAATCAGTCGTCTGGCTTCTTCAAGCATTTCGGCTCTCACCCACAGTTCAATCGGTTGCTCGTTTGCAAAAAATGAGAACATTCGGTCGCGCTTGGTAAAAATCACTGCACGAATGCCTGCATCAGCAAGTGTCGCTTTCAAAATTTCGGCTTCAAAATCGAGCGTTGTGCGGAATGCGACTTGCCAATTCGGGAGCGTTTCAGCGGCTTCATTCTCAAGCCTCGCCGAACTTGGCAAAAAGAAAAGTCGAGTCAAAAATCGTTTCATTCGTTTTGTTTCTTGGTGAGGTCAATGGTTGTTTGATGCTCCTTGTTGCTGTTGGAACGGCTCACGGCGCGATGGTATTGGCGAAGCACCAACATAAAGAGCAAGAGCGAGATGACCGCACTTGCGATTGCCATCGGCGAAAGAATGTCAGGCTCACTGTTTTTGAGTGTTTGAACCATCGTTTCGCTCAATCCAAACCAACTACCATGATTTAAGATAAAAATTCCCATCACCGAGAAAAAATTAAACGCGAAGTGCGCAACGATGCACAGCCACAGTGCGCCCGAAGTCTGACGCAAATACGAAATGTAAATGCCTATCGCGATCAAGGGCAAGGTTTGAATCGGATTGAGGTGATAGATGCCGAAAATCGCACCTGTCCAAATCACCGTCCGCAGAGGCGACATCGCGCGCGAAAAATTACGCTGAATCAATCCACGAAAGACCACTTCTTCGCACACTGCCGGCGTCAGTGCCATCACACCCACCACCAACGCAAGTTCGCCCACGCTGTTGGCAGAGGCTAATTTTTCCACCACATCATCAAAGAGTGCTTTCCATTGCCGCACTTCTTCTTTTAACCCGAAGCCTTCCGACAGCACAACGACCTGCACATCACCCACATAACTCAAAAACGGATTCAGCACCACCGCACCCAACACGCCCCAAATGATAACCTCGCGCGAAACGGACTGATTGAGCGCAAGAAACGCTCGATTCTCCGCACTCGTGAGCGAAAATTTCCCCGTGTGAAGCCCAACAAACCACACCGCCGGCACGGCAAGAAACAACACCTGAAAAAGCGTTTGAAGCAGTCGATGTTGATTAACATTCGTTTCCGTGATGCTTCCGCCCGCCACAAAAAAGGCAATCACCCCGCCGATAATTTGATAGAGGAAAAACAACAGCCCAAGCACAATAAAATTGACGACAACGGGCGAAAAGCCTTGCCGCTCCCAAAATCCGTTGTATTGCTCGTTGCGGGTTAAATCCATGTTGATAATGTAGATAATGAATAATGAGTAGTGAGTAACGAAGTCTCGGTTCATTCTTCATTCCTCACTCTTTACTTCTCGTGCTGAACGAAGCGA
>Ga0308414_1002563_pt1 | contig 11836 bp, 10 predicted proteins | sample HotsprSampleOS50_FD_205667 | JGI IMG/M metagenome (GOLD analysis project Ga0308414, IMG submission 205667) | Hot spring phototrophic mat microbial communities from Octopus Spring, Yellowstone National Park, Wyoming, United States - 20090730_OS50 ... | reverse complement strand
CGCATCGAAGCGGCTTCTGCCAGCGAGCCCTCTCCGACGATCGGCGGGCCGTTGGCGGGGTGATGCGTCAGCGTCCCCAGGTGGAGGTTGCCCGTGGCCTCCAGCGCGGAGTCCGGAGCGATGTACTTCACGGTGGTCCGGAGATCCCCCTCCCTGGGCCGGCCTCCCGTGCCGGGGATTCCGTTGTAAAAATGCGCTGTGTGAGCGGGGACGAAGGACGCCTGCCGTACGTCCACCTCCACCTCGCCGGTGCCGTCGGCGAGGCGGAACCGGGCTGCCGCGGACGCCGAAGAGTAATGGTCCCAGGAATGGTAGACCTCCGTCCTCCACTCCTTCGTCAGCGGATCCTGCACCCGGAGGGTGTGCCGGGTGTAACGCTGGGTGGTCTCCGTGAAATACAGGCAGGGAATGCTGCCCGTGCGGGAGAAAACGGGCTCTGCGGCTACCGCCTTGCCCCGCAATTTCACCCATCCCTGCGGCGCGGAACGAATGCGCGAGACGGGGGTGTTCGCGATCAGCTGCCCGGACACCCAGGCCTTCTGCCCCATCCAGCCGGTGCCGGCCCCCAGCAGCAGCAATCCTGCCGGAATGAAGTCGGCCCCCGAAGGGACGGCCCCCGCAAGCAGAGCGTGGCCCGTCACGGCGAGCAGGGCCACAGCCGCACCGGCCACGAACGACAGGAACACCCGCATCGCGGGACGCTCGTCGCGAGGTCCGGTGCGGATGAAGATCACGTATGCGGCCAGCCACCCCGCCGGCAGCGCCAGCAGCGCGGTCACCTCCATCGCAGGCTACCACCGCAGCTCATCGTCTTCCAGCATCTCCCGGCGCTCCCTCAGGGCTTTCATCCGGAGCACAAACCCTGCCAGCCCGAGCGCTCCCAGGATCGCGCCGGCCCTCGCGGCCTGCTCCAGAACCCACCGCCGCCTTGCCTGACGCGCAAGCTCCCGGTATCCGCTCAGCCCGAAGACCTGCCGCAGGGCGCCTTCAGCGTCGCGGGTCTCCACCGCTTTCCGGATGAAGCGAAGCGTCTCCTCCCTGCCGGAGAGCTGCTCCAGGTGGCGGAAAGCGCGCCTCCATTCGTTGTAGTCGCGCGGCGACCAGCTCACGCGCGTGATCCCGTAGTCCTGATGGCTGATGTACTGCGTCCGGCCGCCGGAAAGGTACAGGGCGGCGCCCTCGTGGAACCACTGCGGGAGACGGTGGGCCTCCAGGCCGAGAACGCTCAGGATGTAAGCGTGGGCCAGCTCGTGCGAGAGGAGGTCCGCGGTCTCCTCTTCCGGCCGGCCTTCCGTCCAGATGGCGACGTAGCGCGTCAGAAACGTGACTCCCGCGGTCTCACCCCGGAACAGCCGGCGGATACCGGGAGGCATCTCGGAGGGGGTGGGGTAGACCCGCACCACCGCGCCTCCCGCAGGCGGCGCCAGACGCGCCGAGTCGCGCAGGCGGCTGACGGACGGGTTGTCCGAATGCGCGAACGGAACGATCAGCAGCTCCTCGCCCGGCCCGGTCACCGGAGAGGCGAAATCTTCCAGGGTCATCGCGGCATCCAGCGCATCCCGGGACTCCGGGCCCCCGGGCAGTGATTCGATGATGAGGCGGCACCCGCGCCGCAGCGCCTCCAGATCCTCGCGGGAGTGAATCTCGAAGGATGCCAGCCAGCTGAGCGCCCCGTCGGGGGTGGCGGGAGGAACGGACGAGCGGGCGGCAGGCAGCAACGCCAACGCGAGCAGAACCGCCAGCCGGACCCCCCGGCGGCAGAGTGTGCGAGAATAGTTATTGTTTTGCACCGCTCTGTTTCGCATGGCCGGCCGGCGGGGTAAGAAACTCACGGCCGGAAGACCGGGCCTCCCGGCGCTGTGGTATCATTCTTCCCGGCTCCGGGACAGACCTGCAGGCCGGTCGTGCCCGCGCGACTGCGGGTCTGAGGGGCAGGACGGGCTTCCTGCCCGCGCCCCTGGCCGCGGTGCCGCTCAGAATCAGCCGGAGCAACCCGGCGCTACGGAAAGGAAGCTGGTAAAGGTGCTGAGTCAGTCTCTTCTCGATGCTCTGAACGAGCACATGAACAAGGAGTTCTACTCCTCCTACTACTATCTCTCGATGTCCGCCTACTGCGAGTCCATCAATCTGGGGGGATTCGGTCACTGGCTGCGCGCCCAGAGCGCGGAGGAGTACGGTCATGCGCTGAAATTCTACGATTACATCAACAGCCGCGGCGGCCGCATCGTGCTCAAGCCGGTCGCCCAGCCTCCGGTGGAGTTCCAGTCCCCGCAGGACATCTTCGAGAAGGTCCTGGAGCACGAGCGGCACGTGACCGCGGCCATCAACGAGCTGTATGCAAAGGCGGTCGCCGAGAACGATTATGCCACCCAGACCTTCCTCCAGTGGTTCATCAACGAGCAGGTGGAGGAGGAGAAGACGGCCAGTGACATCGTGGAGCAGGTGAAGATGGTGGCGTCCAGCTCTCACGGGCTCCTGATGCTGGACCGGAGCCTTGCCTCCCGGTGAGTCGCCGGACGCGGGGTGGTTTCGCCAGACACTTCTTGCGGGGCATCGGGCACAGCCCGGTGCCTCGCCCCTTGTAGCGGCCTGCGCCGGGAGGGGTGTCCACGATGATCCTGGGTGCGCACAGGAGCACGGCGGGTGGAGCCTGGAACGCGGCCCGGTCCGGCCGCGAGATCGGCTGCGACGCCGTCCAGATCTTCACGCGCGCCCCCCAGAGGTGGGAGGCGCGCCCGCTCTCGGACGAGGAGGCGGCCCGGTTCCGGGAGGCGTGTCAGGAGTACGGGGTCCGCAGCGTCGCTCACGACATCTACCTGACCAACCTCGCTTCCGCGGACCCTGCGGTGCGGCAAAAGTCGCTTGCGTCGTTCACGGATGAGCTGGCCCGCTGCGAGAAGATGGGCATCCCGTATCTGGTGACCCATTGCGGCGCGCACGACGGGGAGGTGGAACCGGCCATCCGGAGGGTGGGAGAGGCCATCCGGGAGTGTCTGGACCGCTCAGGAGCCGCATCGGTCACCATCCTGCTGGAAGGGACGGCGGGACAGGGCAACTCGCTGGGATCCTCCTTCGAAGAGCTGGCGCAGATGCTCGAAGCCGCGGCGCTTCCCGGACGGACTGCCGTCTGCCTGGACACCTGCCACCTGTTCGCCGCCGGCTACGAGCTGCGGACGCCGGACGGTTTCGCGGAAACCTTCGCCGCCTTCGACCGGATCATCGGCCTGGACCTGCTGCGCTGTGTCCATCTGAACGATGCGAAGAAGGGCCTCGGGTCGCGTGTGGACCGTCACGCCTCCATCGGAGACGGGCTGCTGGGCGAGGATGCTTTCCGCCTGCTGCTGAATGATCCGCGCTTCCGGGACGTCCCGCTGATCCTGGAAACGCCCGACCCGGACCGTCACGGTGAGGAGATCGAGCTGTTGCGGTCGCTCGTGGGGACTTGATACGGCAGCTGCGTCAGTATCGCGCCAGCTGCTCCCCGACAAGCCTCCCGGCGTCCGCGGCCTTCCGGAGCGGCATGTCCGAGCAGATGGCCACCACCAGCCCGCGCGGCGGCTTCAGGAACAGGATGTCTTTCCCGTCGGCTGATCGCAGGATCTGCCACTGGTCCGGGAGATCGTAGCGCCGGGCGCTCCGGCCGGAGGGGACGGCCTTCCCCTGCGGACAGATCTCGAAGACCGTCAGTCGCTGGCCCTCGGGCGACACGAACGTGAAATATGCGCCCTTGCATCCCCCCAGGCTGGCGCGTCCGGCGGACTCGAAGCGCAGGCCCATCCGGGCGAGCTCCACGGGGCGGACGCCGATGCCGAGTTCCTCGCGAAGCGCCTGTGCGGCATCGGCCGGGGAGGAGATGGCCACCTTCTGGAGCGAGTTTCTCTGCTCCAGCGAAGGAAGCTCGTGAAGGGGCACGTATCCGGGGCGCCCGGTAAACAACAGCAGTAGCGTTGCCGCCAGTGCAGCGGGAGCCCAGACGAACCGGAGAGCGCTCGCCGCGGGGGCCGGTTCCCGGCGCTCGCGCTCCGCGGCGTGCAGCGCCCGGGAAATGTTCCGGCGCAGCGATGAGGGGCAGACCGTAGACGCCAGCGCGACCTGCGCCACGGCTCGCAGGCGCACCATCTCCGCGCGCACCGCCGCGCACTGCCCGCACTCTTCCACGTGCCTCAGCGTCTCTTCGAGTTCCTCGCCAGAGAGCTCTCCGTCTACAAGCGCCGAGATGCTCTCCTGAATGCTTGCGCAATCCCCCATGGATTCCTCGCTCGCCCTTGAGCGCGAGGCCTGCCCCGCAGGAAGCTTTGCCCGCGCAAACCACGCTCGCTTTTTCCGGCCGCGCCGGGCCGGAGGTGCCGGTGCAGTTCCGTCCCTGATAAAAATAAACAAAGCCCTGCGCCGGCGGTTCCCGCCAGATTTTCCAGGAGCGGATGATGACGGATAACGGACTGGTTGCAGCCCTCAGCAGGGCGGAGATGTTCTCCTCCCTCGATCCCCCCACACTGCAGAAGATCGCCTCGCTCGGGCGATGGCGCAGTTTCGCCGTGCGCCAGATGATCTTCAGCGAGGGGGAGCCCTGCGGAGGATTCTACCTCCTGGTGGAGGGAACCGTAAAGGTCTACAAGCTGTCGGCCGAGGGCAGGGAGCACGTCCTTCACCTGGTATGGCCGGGCGAGACCTTTGCGGAGGCGGCCCTGTTCCTGGGGGACGCCTATCCGGCCTACGCGGAGGCCGTACGTGCCTCCCGTGCCGTTCTGTTCCCCGCTCAGCCGTTCCTCGCGCTGCTGCGGGCTGAGCCGGACCTCGCGTTCCGCCTGATGGGCGGGATGGCGCTGTGGCTGCGGAGGCTGGTGGGACAGGTGGAGGTGCTGGCGCTTCGCGGCGCGGCCTCCCGGCTGGCAGGATATCTGCTGGGGCTGCGGGAGGGCGCTGCCGCCGTTCTCCCCGCTCCCAAAGCCGTCGTCGCCGCCCATCTGGGAATGACCCCCGAGACGCTCAGCCGCCTGTTCTGCCGGATGGAGGCGCAGGGGCTGATTCGCGTCAGGGGACGCACCATCTCCGTTCTGGACCCCGCGGGTCTGCAGCGCGTCGCGGAGGGCGAGGCGGACGCCTGAGCAACCGGGAAGCGATCCTGTCTTCGCGCTCGCCGAAGCCATCGGGCCCGCCGCCCCGGGCTTGGCCGTCCCGTGGCGGATTTCGCCTCGCTGGAGCGGGCAGCGGCGGCCCTTCCGGAACCTGCGGAGGCATATCTTGCGTCTTCGGAGAGGGGCGAGCGTGTGACGGAGTGGATGCGCAGCGTCTGCGTCGTGCCCCGAATCTGGAACGCTCGAAAAGTGTCCCGGCGGCCTTTCCGGCAGGCGGTGGAACCCGGGATGCCGGGACGGGTAAAATGGGTGCAGAATTCCGAGGGGAGGCACAGACCGCGAAAATGAAACGAAGCGAAGTGCGGGCGGCTCAGGCCCGGGCCCTGGAGTACTTCGAGAAGGCCGGCATCGTCCTGACGGACGAGGAGAAGCAGCGCATCGAGGTTGCGGACTTCGGCCTGGGCGAGCTGGAAAAGCAGGGCCTGGAGATCCTGACCTACGTGAACACCGAGCGCTGCTGCGCCAAGGAGCTGGTGCTCTTTCCCAACCAGGCGTGCCCGGAACATCTCCATCCGCCGGTGGACGGCGACCCGGGTAAAGAGGAGACCTTCCGCTGCCGCTGGGGCACGGTCTATCTTTACGTTGACGGACCCCCCAGCGAGTCCATCTCCGTGGATCCCCCGTCCGAATACTGCCGTGTTCGGCACGAGATCATCCTGAAGCCGGGCGACCAGTATACTCTCGCGCCGGGCACGCGTCACTGGTTCAAGGCGGGCCCGGAGGGAGCCGTCGTTTCCGAGTTCTCCACGAGAAGCCGGGACGAAGCGGACATCTTCACCGATCCCAACATCCGCCGGATGCCGGAGATCGAAGAAGACTGATCCGCGCCGGGACGAGCGGGCGGGAGGGACGGCTTCCCATTGAGACTTTTGATCACAGGGGCGGCGGGCCGCATCGGGACCGCCTTCATCGAACGCTACGGGTCCCTGTACGATCTGGTCCTCACCGACCGCGCCTATCCTTCCGGCAGTATCGCCTCGGCCGGGCGGTGGATCATCGGCGACGCCAGCGACCCGGATCTTCTCTGGCGCCTGACGGAGGGGGTGGAGGCGGTCCTGCATCTTGCGGCCGATCCGAGCACGCAGGCATCCGTGCCGTCGCTGGTGGTGAACAATCTGGCGGTCACGGCGTATCTTTTCGATGCCGCCCACCGGCGCGGAGTGGGGCGGTTCGTCTTCGCATCCAGCGTCCAGACCGTGGTGGGCTACCCTCCGGATGTTCCCGTGACCCCGGGAATGCCTCCACGCCCGCTGAACCATTACGCCGCGACGAAGTGCTTCGGGGAAGCCCTCTGCCACGTCTACGGCAGCAGGGGGATGAGCTGCATAGCGGTGCGCATCGGGGCTTTTTCCGACCCCTCCCGCCTGGAGACGGAGACCTTCCCGGACTTCTTCCGCCTCTTCGTCAGCAAGGACGACCTCTGTCAGCTGCTGCACCTTTGCCTGCAGGCGCCGCGCGAGCTTACTTTCGCCATCGTCCACGGCATCAGCGACAACCGCGAGCCGCGGCTGGACCTGGAGTCCACGCGGCGCCTGCTCGGCTACGAACCGCGTGACGGAGCCCCGGCCCCTCCTTCCGGCGAGGGCTGAACCCGTAGGCTCCCCCTCACCCGCGCGCCGGAGGGTAGATGAAGACCGGCAGGCTGTCGCTGGCCGCCACCTGGCCGGACTTCGTCTGCACCGTGATGTCCAGCAGATAACGGCCGGCGGGAGAGGTGCTGTAGATGTCCAGCGTCACCGCCTGCGGGCCGTCGCTGACCGGCACCGTCATCTCCCGGACGGCCGCAGGGGCTGACGGGGAATCCAGCGAGCGCATCCGGGCCCTCACGATCGCTTCAGGCGTCTCCCGGGAACAGACCCCGAGCGTCGCGCGCAGCGCTCCGCCTTCCTGCGCGCAGCGCCGCTCCCAGAGGATGCCGGCTGAGACCTTGCGCCCGTGGCCGGTGGGCTCCGTCCGGAACACGGCGAAGCGGTCCGGGTTCTTGCCCCGCGTCGTCGCTCCGCTGACGAGCTCCAGCCGTCCCTTCCGGGAGCCTCCTTCGTCGCAGTCGTTGATCACCACGTTCACGCCGCACAGCGGCCACACCTCCGGGGCGAAGGGTGCGATCTCGCGCAAGGGGATCGCCGCTTCGTAGACCGTCTCCGCCCCGTGCCGCACCACGGCGGCCTGGATGCCCGCCGGCCGCTGCACCGGTTGGCCGCGCCGGCCCTTCCAGCGCCAGACCAGGGTCTCATCTCCCCGCAGCGCGAAGCCGAGCTCGTGGTCGTTCTCGCCGTAGCCGCCTCTGTTTCCCTCCAGCGTTGGATCCAGGGCGAACTGCACGCAGTCCTGCTTCCAGATGTCCCCTCCGTCCAGCTCCTGCACGTGGACGTCGTCGGAGACACGGGCGGCGAAATACAGGTGACTGTCATCCACCATAAAGGCGAAACTGCCCGAGAGATCGTCTTCCCCGCCATAGCGCCCGCGGCCGGAACGGAAGATCTCCAACTCCGCGGCGCTGCCGGGCTGCCGGGCCAGACGCGAGGCCAGCCTCTCCATCGCAAGGGGGTTGCGCACCCGCTCCCCGTCCAGGGTGTGGATGACGTCTCCCTCCCGCAGTCCTGCTGCCTCCGCGGGAGAGCCCGGCTCCACCTGCGCGGCCACCAGATAGTCCTCGTATTCGATGAACGCCTCGACCGCGTAGTGCTCCATCAGCTCCGGCGTCAGCTTCTGGATCCGGGCTCCCAGGCACTCTCCCGGACGGACGGTGTATCCGGGCGGAGCGCTGAGGATGATGGTGTGGCGGCTGTTGTCCCCGCGCCAGTCCGCGGGGCCCAGAGTCTTCCAGTCGGCGCGGCTCCACTCCGGCAGCTCTCCGTCCACGCGGATGGAGGGGGCGCGCCGGATCTCCCCGGCCACGTCTTTACCCCCGGAGCTCTGGACAATGGGCCGGGGCGCCGCCGCCTTCAGCCGCAGGTCTTTCGGCGCCCGCTGTTCGCCGGGCGGCGGGATTCGCTGCACCGACCCGTCCTCCCGGATGATGACCAGCTGCTCGTAGCCCAGCTTCTCGATGCCCGGATGGTCCACCAGGAAGTCGAATTCCACTCCCTTCCGGGACTGGATGACTCCTTCCCAGAACAGAGCGGCAGAGATGTCGCCGTAGCTTACGCCGGCCGGGTTCAGCTTCTCGCGTTCCATCCCCCAGGTTCCGTCCCAGGTGAAGGCGTATCCCGGAGGGAGCGCGATCCCGACGGCGGCGCGGCGCCTCAGCGTGTCCTGAGAGGGGCGCGGATGCTTCCGTGCATACTCCGTGATGGCTCGAGCGATGCGGAGCTGCTCCGCGAACGGCAGATGGTGCTCGTGATCGGATGTCCAGAACCAGAGATGACGGGCGCCCATCTCGTAGGCGCGGATGAATGCGGGCAGCCTCAGCTCCGGGTCCGAATGCCCGTAGAGACTGGTGCCCCAGTGACCTCCGAAGGACCTTGCCGCGCCCCGAAGGAAGGCGTAGAAGAAGTTGAACATATCAGTCGCAGTGAGGCCGTCCAGCCCCTCGCCGGCCAGCCGCTCCGGCTCCCAGCCGTGCCCCCGGTCCACGTAGCGGCCCTCGTGGACGATCCCAGGCGCGCCGGCCTGCAGCTGATACCACGCCGACCAGAACTGGGTCTCCCAGGAGGGGGCCTTTGGCCGCACAAGGTCCAGAGTGCCGTCCAGCCCCCGTCCCACCGGCAGGAGCCGGTCGCGCAGGGCGTAGTGCGCGGCCACGCGCTTGCGGAGCGCTTCGGCCACCTGCTCCGGGCCCGCCGGGCTGACCGGGATGCCCCCGGTCCAGCCCATCCGCACCATCGGCTCGTCGATGAACATGTCCGCGGTGAGCACATTGGACCTGTAGAGGTCGTCCGGGTAGACGATGCCGGTCCCCAGGGCGACGAACGCGGGCTGTTCGAGGAGCCACGCGCGCAGATCGGGAGAGGAGACGGCGAAATAGTTGAACCCCGCATCCAGCATCTTCTCGTAATCGTCGCGGGTCCAGGTGACGTAGCTGTAGTCCCCGTCGGGCAGGTCCCGTCCGCGGCCGTCGTCCCGGAACGTGCGGCCTGTTCCGATGATGAAGTCCGTGCGGATGCTGAGCGTCCTGACCGGGTCGAACTCTGCGGCAGGCGGCGCGCAGTCCCCGGGCACACGGGTGAGCGGGTGCCCCAGGAGCTCGCCGGTGGTGGCGAAGCCGTCCGCGAAGCGCGCGTCCGGAGCGGGGCGCGGCAGGAAATCCCGCGCGAACTCGTATTCCGACGGCAGCAGCGCGCGTCCGGTGGATTCGTCCACGTACTCCAGCGCCCCCTGCCCGGCTCCCGGCAGGAACTGATAGCGGACGATCTCTCCCGGCCCTCTGGGGTCCGTCATCGGGACGTTGGCGGACAGCGCCCGGACCGCCATGATCGCTCCGTCCCTCTTGCGAACGGTCAGAGTCCACCATCGCATCCGCCGTCCGTCGACGGTCTCCGCGGGCCCGGCCTGAAGCCAGACCTCGGAGACCGGGCATTCGAAGCGTTCTCCTGCGGGGGATGCCGCGTAATGCGCCGCCTTTCCGTCTGCGGCTGCGGCGCGTCCAGCCACTGCCAGGAGGATCGTGGCACACAGCAGGCAAAGCGGTGTGTTCATCTCACTTGGTCTCCTTCGACGTTCGCAGGCTGCCGGGGGGCGGCGGCGAGGCGCAGGCGCGCCGCTTGCTCACCCTGTCCGTGCATCCCCCTTTCGCTGCATTTTCCCCCTGTTCCTGCCGCTCGCGGCGCATCTTTCCCCGCCTCCGGCGACGGAAGACGGCCGTTCAGGCTCCCGGACGCCGGCGGGCAGGCCCCATCGCGCCCTGGCGGCCGAGCTCCCGGCTCACCGGGTGGGGCCCCTGATGTTCAGTTGACTTTTCTGAGGAAATCTGCATAATCGAAGTGGCCGGCGGAGTTTGCACTGGCGTTTCCCGGCCCGCGGAGGCTGAAACCATGGCGTCCACGACGCAATCGAGATACTGGACGGACATTGACCTGAGCGAGTATCCCCGCATCGTCACCCCGCCGCCCGGCCCGAAGTCCCGCGAGCTTCACGAGCGCGCCGCCCGCTATATCCGGGGGCTCTCGGGGCAGGTGCGCCTGTTCCCGGTGGTGTTCGAAAAGGGCCACGGCGTGACGCTGGAGGATGTGGACGGCAACCGCTACATCGACTTTTCCAGCGGGATCTATGTCACCACGCTGGGTCATTGCCATCCGAAGGTCTCGGAGGCGGTCGCCAGGGCGGCGCACACCCTGATGAACGCGCACGACTTCACCACCCCCGTCAAGGTGAAGCTTCTGGAGAAGCTGGCGGAGGTGCTCCCCGGGGACCTGAAGGGCATTCAGCTGTACGACAGCGGGACGACGGCCGTGGAAGCCGGGCTTCGAACCTGCCGGGCCGCCACCGGCCGCCAGGAGTTCCTCTCCTGCTTCCGGGACTTCCACGGCAAGACGGCTCACGCGGTGAGCCTTGCCAGCACGAACAGGCTCTACGGGCCCACGAGGGCGCCGGGCTTCCACCTGCTTCCGCGCCCGGATACCTACCGCCCTCTCTGGACGCGCGAGGACGGCTCTCTGGACACCGAGAAGTATCTGGAATACTACGACTCCTTCATCGCCAACGGCACGGCGGGCGACGTGGCGGCTTTCGTTCTGGAGCCCATCCAGGGGTGGGGCGGATCGATCATGCCTCCGGACGATTTCTTCCCGAAGCTGCGCAGGTTCTGCGACGAGCGGGGCATACTGCTGTTCACCGACGAGGTTCTGACGGGCATGGGCCGCACCGGGAAGTACCTGTGCACGGAGCACTGGGACGTGGTGCCGGATGTGGTGACGCTGGGGAAGGGGTTCGGGAACGGCTTCCCGGTGACGGCGATGGTGGTCCGCGAGCCGTACGCGGACGCGGTGGACCGGATCAGCGCCAGCACCAGTTACGGGGGGAACCCGATGGCCTGCGCGGCCGCTCTGGCCTGCATCGAGGTCATCGAGGAGGAGAACCTGCTCGAGCGTGCCGTGCGGCTGGAGCAGATCTTCCGGCGCAAGATGGCGGACTGGACGGAAAAGTACAACATTGTGGGCGACACCCGCGTGAAGGGCTGCCTGATGGGCGTGGAGCTTGTCAGAGACAAGTGCACGAAGGAGCCGTTCGAGGAGGCGGGCCGGCTGGTGTATCAGACGGCGTTCAGCAAGGGTCTGGCGTGGATCCCTGCGGGGCACATTCTGCGGATGAGCCCGCCCATCGTGATGCCGTTCGACGTGGCCGAAAAGGCGATGGACATCATCGAAGAGTCCATCGCCGAAGTCCAGAAGCGGCTGGGTTACGACTGATGGCGTCCGGCTGCCCGGGGGACAACGCACTGGCGCCGGCGGCGCACCGGCCGGCTGTCGGGCTTCTGGGCCTGTATCTGGAGCTATACGACCGCGTGCTGCCCGGAGCGCGCGCCCGCATAGATGCGTTCTACGCCGCCATCGCCTCGGCCCTGGAGGAACGCGGGCTTCGCGTGGTGCGCGCTCCGGTCTGCCGGGTGGAGGACGAGTTCCGGGAGGCGGTCCGCCGGTTCGAGTCGGAGCGGGCGGACGCCGTCGTCACGCTGCATCTGGCATACTCCCCTTCGCTCGAGTCGGCGGACGTCCTGGCGGCCACTCGCCTGCCGGTCATCGTGCTGGACACCACTCCCGCGC
>Ga0308414_1002561_pt1 | contig 11845 bp, 9 predicted proteins | sample HotsprSampleOS50_FD_205667 | JGI IMG/M metagenome (GOLD analysis project Ga0308414, IMG submission 205667) | Hot spring phototrophic mat microbial communities from Octopus Spring, Yellowstone National Park, Wyoming, United States - 20090730_OS50 ... | reverse complement strand
CGATCCGTTTAGGCGGGTGCGGGCCGCGACGGCGCATCATTTCGTCGAGCAGCGCGGCCGCTTCGTAGCCGCCGCGCTCGGTGTTCAGCGCCACGCTTGATAACGGCGGGTCGGAGAGTTCGCATAGCAGTGAATCGTTATCGACGCCGACGACGGCGAGTTGTTCCGGCACCTGCAATTCGGCCAGCCGGCACGCGGCCAAGACTTCGCGCCCGCGGTCGTCGTTGCACGCCATGACACCCACGGGTTTCGGCAGCTCTTTGAGCCAACGGGCGAGGATCGACTGTTCCTTGCCCCAATTCTGGTAGTTCCGCACCGACGCCGGATAGAGATGAACGGAAAATCCCGCCTCGGCAATGCGTCGGCAGAAGCCCTCTTGCCGCCGCTGAGACCAAACGCGTTGCGGAATGCCGACAAACGCGTAGTGCCGAAATCCGCGGTCGAGCAGATGTTCGGCGGCCATCGCCGCGGCGCCGTGCGAATCGGAGCGAACCTCGCTGACGTTGGCCAACGGGTGGCCCGGCTGAAGCTGCATTTCGCTCAAATCGAGGGCGACTAGCGGCAGTTTCGTCGCGAGAATCGCTTCGGCCACCCTCTGGTTCTCGATTCGAGCGATGATGCCCGTGCCGCCCCAACGCTCCATCTTGGGCAGTTCTTGTTCGAAGTCGCCGGGAGTAACGTAGAACGCCCACGGCCCATGCAATCGCGCGTAACGCACAATGCCGCGGAGAATTCCGCGGCCATAGCCGCGGGCGGTTTCGATCAACAATGCGACTTTCGCCACGCACGCCATCGCGGACGCCGTCTCCTCTCGCTGGCTGCCGCTAACGGGCGGCCGCAGCCGCTTGCCGGGCGTAGTTTTGGTCCTCCGCGCTCAGGCGATTCATGGGAACGCCCAGAATGTGCCCGTCTTTCTTTTTGATGAAGATCTTGCCCTCTTCCACCTTGATCAACGCACCTTCGATTTGTTTGCTGCCGGCCGAGGCCGGAGTCCACATCCGCATTTCGCCGATCGTTTCCACCTCTTCGACGGGATCGAGTTGCGGGCGGAAGCTCTCCACCTCCGACTCGTCGAAAACCGGCTTCGGCCGACAACCAGCGGACGCGCCCAAAACAATCGCCGCCGCGCAGAGGCAACCAATAAAGGAACGCATGGGATGAACCCCGAATATGGAACGTACTGTCGAACGGCCCTTGCGGCCTTTTCGCGCTGCCGAAAACAGTCTCTCGCTTTTACAGAATACCGCGCCGCCCCCGCGAAAACTACCTCTGCCCCATTGTGTAATTGACAGTTGAGCGGCACGCAAGCGATTCCGCTATTCCCGTCGCTGCGCACCGAAACGACACCGGCAAACCGCGACAGGCAGCCGCTCGGCGGTAATGCTCAGGTGAAACGCAGAATGAGCCAATCACCCAATCGGGGCCAAAGTTGGCTCAGGGCGAACAACAGCCTGGCCCGGCCCGGAACAACGAGTTCCGGCTTTCGCTTCTGGCACGCCTTGAGGATCAGCAGGGCGAGCCGTTGCGGATCGATTGCCGAAGTCTTCACGCCCCCGCCGGGCCGCCGTGCGCGCTCGGGCACGTCTTCGAGGCCTTCGAGGGGATAGAGCCTTGCATCTTTTCGAGCGATCGGCCCGGGGCACACCAGCAGCACGTGCAAGCCCGCCGGGCCCAATTCCAATCGCAATTGCTGCGAGTAGGCCGCCACGGCATGCTTGCTGGCGGGATAGGCGCCGACCCAGCGCGAAGCCGCTTTCGCCGCCAGCGACCCGATGTTCACCACGTGCCCGCGTGCAGCGATCAATTGTTCGGCTGCCGCGCGGGTGCAACGCACCAGCGAAAGCAGATTCAGTTCCAGCAAGTCGCGGAACTGCTCGGGCGATGTGTCGAGAATCTTGCCGCGCATCGATCGGCCGGCGTTGTTGACGAGCGCGTCGATCCGGCCGAAGCGGGCAACGACTTCGGAAAAGCAACGATCGACGTGAGACTGCTGCGTGATGTCGGCGGCAATGCCCACGGCATCGGCGCCGGCGCGGCGAAGTTCATCCTCGGTTTGCCGCACGGCCTCCTCTTCAAGCCCAATGACCGCCAATCGCGCGCCGGCGGCGACAAAGGCATCGGCGATATGGCGTCCCAAGCCGCTCGATCCGCCCGTGACGACCACTACTTTTTCGGTCCAGTAACCCATAGATCTTCCAAACGCTGAATTGGTATTCGCCCGCAATCCGGGCCGCATCGGAAGCGATCGGCCGCCGATTGAGGCCGCCCAACCGGCAGGCCCCCGCGGTAACGCCCGAGGGCGGCGGCACACCGGGCATGCTTTGCGCGAGCCGAAATGAATTGGCTTTGGGGAGAATGCCGTTTATTCCCGAGCGTGCGAGATATTCTGCCGAAAAGGCGGCGACGATCGCGCACCGCGGCGAGGGCACGGGCCGAGGCGCAACGCGCCAACTGCTGCTGCCTGCCGTACCTTGCCGCGTTGGCATCATCGTATCGGGAGGGTATGAAAGGATCAACGGCGTTGGTGCCGGCGTCCTGCCGCAGAAAATACTGTGCCAATGGTGGTGACGAAAGGGCGGCAATAGAAAATCCTGTTTGTGCGGGGGGCGGCGGTCTTGTTGACGGGGCCGATCGTTTCTGATAATGGATAATGTCCGCCAAGGGGGCCGTTGGGGAACAAAGGCAAGGATGTTCGACGCAAGGCGATGAAGCAACTGCCGTGGGCGAATCCTCTGTGGTCGATCAGTGCGGCGGCGCGGTTTTTGTATCCGATGGCGGACTTGGGGGGGCAAGCCCGGCCGATACGGTGGTTTTTCGGCCGCGGTGCGAACGCAGGCAGCGCCGGCCAAGGCGAATCGAAGTCGGCATTGGCGAACGGGCCGTATTATCGCTCGGCGGAACTGGCGGACATGGAAGCAGTTTTGTTGCTTGCCCGATCGCCGTTGAGTAGTCGTAAGTTGGCTCAATTGGCCGGCTTGGCGGATGGCACAAAAGCGCGTACACTAGTGCGAACGTTGAATCGGTTCTACGATCAGCAAGGTTCTGCGTTCCGAGTGGAGGAGGTGGCCGGCGGGTTCCAGTTGCTTTCGAGGGCGAAATTCGCACCATGGCTGCGGCGGCTGTGTCCTGCCGAAGACCTGCGTTTTTCCACCCCGGTACTGGAAACATTAGCGGTCATCGCGTATCGTCAACCGGTGCTTCGAGCGGAAATCGAAGCGATTCGCGGCGTTCAATGCGACGAAGTGCTGCGGCAACTGATCGAACGCGATTTGGTGCGCGTCGTCGGTCGTGCCGAGGAGCTGGGGCGACCGTTGCTTTACGGGACAACGCGAAGGTTTCTACAGTTGTTCGGGTTGCGGCATCTTGAGGAACTCCCGCAGGTCGAGGTTTTTCGGACGACGAAATTGTCCGAACACGGGCCTGCGGCCGATAATCAGACATTGACCGTACAGGATTCCAATTTAGCGGAAGAGGAGACTGACGTGAAACACACCCTGCGAAACCAACCGTTTGACCCGTTCGACGCAACGGCCGAACAGACAGTCGCGTTGGCGGAACGGGCCGCGAAGCGCGACGACACGTATGACGACGAGGACGAAGATGTCGAGGACGAAGACGTCGAGGACGAAGATTACGACGACGAAGACGACGACTACGACGATTTTGACGACGAAGAAGATGACGACACGTGGGAAGAGGTCGAAGACGATGAGGACGACCTAGACGAAGACGATGAAGACGAAGACGACCTCGACGATGACGATTGGGATGATGACGACGATTGGGACGACGAGGACGACGACTGGGACGACGAGGACGATTTCGACGACGAGGACGAAGAAGAAGAGGAATAGCTGCCGCTTGCTCCGCGAGCCGTCTCGAAGCGGATCGGCACAACCGTAACAATTGCGTAGTTGGCGACGGTCTCCGCCTTCCGTTGTTCGCGCGGCGCAAAATCTCTCGAAACGGTTCCTGCTGCAAATTGTGTTTGCTCTCGGCCGCGTTGCCGGCGGGTTTCGGCTTCGCGGCCGATCTCGTTTTCATGCCGACCCGATGCCGCGCGTGGCCCAGCGATGCGGGTTCGGCCGGCGAAAACGGGCTGTTTTCGCCGGAAAACCGCGCATTTCACCCTGAACGGGAAATAGTTGACACCTCGACCGGGCGGGAGTAGATTTGCGGAATAATGCCGTGAAAAGACCTCTCGGCGATCGTTCCGACGTGCGGCTGAGTTGTTTTTCTTTGTTGTTGCCGTGCGATCAACGCGCGGCGCTGTGCCGACATCGCTGCCGCGAGGCAATCCGGTTGCGCGATTGCCCCGACTGTTTGACGGGCGATGGTGCGAGGCGTCGCGCGGAGGACGGCTTCTGCCGAGTGTTGCCATTGAGCGTCGAGGATCAAACAATCACCGATATCGTCCGCCGTTGACCCGATTCCACGGTTCGGCGGTCGCCAGTCAACGATGAAACCGAGATGCGAATCGCCCCGCGGAAGGGGGGCGCGCCGCGTCAACCATGCCCCATGGTGGAATGCATGGAACTGGCTTATTTCAAGCGATATCGAATGGAGCTCGACCTGCGGGATCGCGATGTTGTTCCGCCGGCGCCTTCCCCTCCTTATCGCTTGCTGGCGTGGGATCCGTCGCTGATCGAAGGGTTTGCGGTCGCCAAATTCGTCAGTTTTCGATACGAGCTTGACGCGCATGTTTTTCCCTGCCTGGGCGATTTGACCGGCTGTCGCCGCCTGATGCACGAAATCGCGCGAAAGCCGGGGTTTCTGCCCGAGACGACGTGGCTGATCACCTGTCCTACCCCGACCGGGGGCGTAGAGTACGTCGGCACGATACAAGGCATTCGCGACCGCGAGGGGCACGGCGCGATTCAGAACTTGGGCGTCGCCCCGAATCATCGCAACGCCGGATTGGGGTCGCTGCTTCTCGCCCAGGCGCTCGACGGCTTTCGCCGCGCGGGGCTGGAGCGGGTTCAGCTCGAAGTGACCGCGCAGAACGAGGGCGCCATTCGGCTCTACCGCCGGTTCGGCTTCGCGGTCGTGCGCACCGTGTTCAAGGCCGCCGAACCGGCCTATGCCTGACCGTTTGGCGCACTCTCTCGGCCGGCTTGCCGGGCGATTTGCGGCGGCGCTTAGCGCGAATTCGTGCGGCTGCGCCGCAGCTTTTTCGCCAGCAGCAGGGCCATTTCCATGGCTTGCTCGTAGTTCAATCGCGGGTCAACATCGCTTCGATAATTGCGCGTCAGATCGGCCTCGGTCAGGCCGCGCGCGCCGCCGATGCATTCGGTGACATTTTCGCCCGTCATCTCGAAATGAACGCCGGCGAGTACCGAGCCGAGGGCCTGATGAATGTCAATGGCCGTCTCCAATTCGCGCAGAATCGCGTCGAAGTCGCGTGTTTTCATGCCTGATTCGGTCGTCATCGTATTGCCGTGCATCGGATCGCAGCACCAAACAACGCGACGGCCTTTGCGCAGCACGGCTTCAATCAATCGGGGCAGGGCGGCAGGAATCTGGGCCGCTCCAAACCGATGAATCAACATCAGCCGCCCGGGTTGATTATCGGGATTGAGCGTGTCGCACAAATCGAGTAATTCCTCGGGCGTGCAGGTGCAGCCGATCTTCACTCCGATCGGGTTGGCAATTCCGCGGAAGTACTCGACGTGCGCGCCGTCGAGCGAACGGGTTCGTTCACCGATCCACGGCAGATGAGTGCTCAGGTTGTACCATCCGGTTCGCCGAGGCACTTGCCGCGTGTGAGCTTGTTCGTACCAGAGGTGCAGTCCCTCGTGACTGACGTAGAACTCGCCGCGGCTGAGCCACTCGGCCAGCGATCGGCCCGCAATCGTTTCGACGAAACGAACCGATTCGGCGATTGCGTGCATCATCTCGCGGAACTCGGCCGACTGACGCGACAGATCGACGAAGCCCAGTTCCCAGAACTCCGGATGGCGGAAGTCGGCCAACCCGCCCTGGATCAACGCGCGAACGAAGTTCAAGGTCAGCGCGGCCCGCTCATACCCGCGCAAGAGCAATTGCGGATCGGGCCGGCGATCTTCGGCGCTGAAACCGGGCCGATTGACCAAGTCGCCGCGATACACGGGCAGCGTCGTTTCACCGCGGATTTCGACGTCGCTTGAACGAGGCTTCGAATATTGCCCCGCCAATCGGCCGATGCGAACCACCGGCTGCTGGGCGCCGAAGGCTAGAATCAAGCTCATCTTCAAGAGGATTTTCAGCTTCGCGGTGATCGGCTCGGCCGAACAATCGGCAAACGACTCGTTGCAATCGCCGCCTTGCAAGACGAATCGCTCGCCGGCTGCGGCATCGGCCAGCAGAAGCTTCAGCTTTTCGATCTCCCCGCTGGTAACCAACGGCGGAAGTTGCGACAACGCTGCGACTGCCCGGTGGAAAGCCTCGCTGTCGGGATAATCGATTCGCTGTGAAATCGGCTTATATTGCCACGATTCAGGAGACCAGGCCATCGACATTGTTCGAAGCGATTATGCAAGGTGAAGGGGGGAACGTTGATTGTCAGTGCGGCATTCCGACGTCGATCCCGGCGCGCCGAGGCAAGGCTTGTCGCGAAAAACGGCCTCTGCCGGCGCGGGGCTTTTTTGAAGATTGCCGATCTGCGGGGCAGGTCATCGCAGGAAGGTTATGGCTGGCTTACTCGCATTATAATCGCAAGCGACGCCTTCCGCATCGGCCGATCGGGGGATTCACTTCGCTCCGCCGCGGTCGCCCGTCGGTTCGATGCTCCAGAGGTACATGAATGTCGGCAAATCGGGCCGATCGAGGCCGGGAATGCTCAGCGGCATGAGTTTGTCGAGCGGCGGACGATTAGCCGTGACGGCATAGGGGGTACGGGCCGGGTCGGTTTCGCGGCGGAGCATGACGACTCGGCTTGGTCCGCAGCCCGAACGGCTTTGCACCTCGCTGATTGCATCTTCCAAATAGCCGAGCTGATCGATTAGGCCCAGCGACTGGGCTTGCTCGGCCGTAAACACCCGACCGTCGAACACGGCCGGATTGTCGCGCGGCACCGCCAGCCGATTGGCAACGACCACCCGCTGAAAGCGGCGGTGGAAATCGTCTGCCATCTGCTGAAGCATGGCGGCGGTTTCGGGCGTGAGCGGCCTGAGCGACGTCCCCATATCGATGTTGTGTCCCGCCTTGATCTGCTGCCCGGCAACATTGACGAAGCCCATCGCGTCTTGCAGGTTGTAGAGATTGAGCACCACCCCAATGCCGCCGACCAAGGCCGTGGGGTGGGCGTAGATCGTGTCGGCCGCCGTGGCCAAGTAGTAGCCCCCGCCGGCCCCCACTTCCATGATGTAGGCGGCGACGGGCAGTCGCGTTCGTTCTTTGAATCGGCGGAGTTCATGGTGCATCATATCGCACACGGTTACTCCGCCGCCCGGCGAATTGATCCTGATCACTACGCCGACGATGGAACGGTCGGCCGCCGCCACATCAAGCTTCTCGCGGAATAGGGCCAGCGGGTTCTCGCCTTCGGAATACGGCCCGACCTGATTGCCGTTGACCAGCACGCCATCGACATCGATCAGCGCGATCTTTGTCGAGGCGGCGGCCGTCGGCGTCGGCGGAGAATCGACCACCATCGGTTGCAGCGGGCCGGAGTCGCGGCGCGGCGGAAGATCCGTCGAAATCCGGCCCTGAACTGGCTTGGCCAGCGTGAGCCGCGCATTGGTGTTGACGGTCATGCCGCTGCGGCAACCGCTCGACACGAGCAACAACGGCAAAACAACGATCAATCGCAACATACCGCGCATGCCGTGGGCCACCACATTCGCGACTGACAGCCGCCCGTCGAACCGATACGACCGGGCTTGTCTATCTTATCGGCACAAACGGCAAGGTCGGGCCAGCCTGATTCCGCGGCCAAAATCCCCCTCACACGGCGGGTTGCGGGCGATCCTGGCTCGTGCGAGCCGCACAGCCGGTTCGCCCCTTGAGCGCGCCGCAACGGCAAGACGGGCTGACGATTGCAAACTATCAAGGGGAAAGGGGTTGCAAACAGAAATGCGGACGCCGGGACTTGAACCCGGACCCCTTGCGGGACAAGATCCTAAGTCTTGCGTGTCTGCCAATTCCACCACGTCCGCGACCGTGAGCCGATTAAAAGCGCGAAGGGCGTGACTTCAATGCGTGAACGGGTTCGTTCCGCAATCTATCCCCCAGCTCCCCGCAACACCTTGCTTTGGGTGACCGAAACGTCGTACACTCGGCTGCTCCAATCGGCTTGAGCACAAGGGAAGGCGTGGGCCGGGCAATGGTCGCAATTGCCGTGGGTTCCTTGGTCGGGACGCAAAACATGCAACCGCCGCACCAAGGAAGTCGTTTCGGTGCCCGACGCATCATACGCCACTGTTTGCGCGACCGGCTCGTTTTCGACCGCCACCATCACGTACCAATTCAGCCCGGGCCGGGCCAAGCACTGGTTGTTCAACGCGATCACGGTGTTTTCGGCCTGTTGGTAGTTTTCGGCAGGCTCGGCCGGAGCTCCCTGCGATTTCCAGACGCAGTTGGGCACATCGCGGGCCGAGGCCGGCTCCCAGCCTTCCGGCCACCAAATCGAGGTGATTTTGTATACAATCGGGGTACACAAACGCGCGTCGGGCCAAATCCGCCCCCCTTGATCGACATCGACCACGACGGCCCATTGCCCACCGGCCGACGACGACTGGTTATATTCGATGGCCCGACGCAGCGACTCGAATAGATCTAGGGATTCACCAAGTACCTCGCCCAGGGGGCCAGGCCGCGGCGGAACATCGTCGAGGGATTCCGGCTGCCATCCTTCAGGACGCGCAACCAAGGCAACGCGATATCGGGTCATACGCACATCCTCCGGGCTCATCCTAGCATCAGCATACGTACTGGGCAAGAAGACAGGCTCTTGTCTTTCCACCTTCCGAAGGCGGACCAAGCCACGGAACGCAAACGCCCCTTACACCGCCGGCCGACCGGTGCTGCCGCACCCGGCTTATTGGGCTTCGCCAAACCATGCGGCGCGGCGATCGCACAATTCGCCGGACTTACGTCAGTCGGGTTTGTGAAGATTAATAAAGCCCGCTCCCGTTGGTCGCTGGAATTGCTGCTCGGAGAACACGAGATCCGGGGTTAGTAGCGCAGGTAAGCGGTTCGGCGGCCGGTTGAAGGCCGGCTCGGGGGCGTTGCGCACGCGCGTCTGCTCTGGGTCGCTGGGCCTATCGGGCGGACCTTCGGGGGCGAAGCTCCCCGTTACGGCGTTTCGACAACGTCGCGGACCGTGCAGCCCGGCAACAGCGCCCGCAGTCTTGCGGCCCCAGTCGGTGTAATCTTCGTGCGGGTGACATGGATTTCCTTGAGTTTCTTCAACTTGCCCAACGAGTCCACGCCGGCATCGGTGACGGCCGTGCGACCCAAATGCAGAAACTCCAAGTCGCTCAAGGCCGCCAATGGCGGGAGCGCGGCGGCGGTTACGGCCGTGGCGTCGAGGTTCAACCATTTCAGTTTCGTCAACTTGGCGAGGTCGGCCGCTGCCGCGTCCGAAACTTGCGTCGAATAAAGATTCAACTTTGCCAAGGCCGGCAGTGCGGTCAGTTCCTTGATGCCGGCGGCTGTAACCTGCGTTTTGCTCAAGTCCAGGTCTGCCAGCGAGGCCAGCGGCGCGAGGGCTTTCAGGCCTTCGTTTCCCACTTCGGTGTCGCTGATGCGCAAGCGTTTCAGCTTTTTGAGGCCGGCAAGGTGCTTGAGGCCGCCATCGGTAATCTTCGTGCCGGTAAGCAACAATTCTTCGAGGTTGTCCATTGTTCCGGCTACTTCCAAAACAGCGTCGTCCGCAGCGGTGTTGTCGAGTCCGAGCACCTTCAGCGATTCGAGCACGGCCAGACGTTTGACGCCCGCCGCCGAAACGGTGCAGCCGGTCAACTTGACGCTTTTCAGTCCTTTCAACTGAGCCACCAGCGTCAGATCATCGTCGGTCAATTTTGCGCTTCCGGCTTCCATCGCCGCGGGTTTCTCGACCGAGGGTTTAAGGACCGCGCCGCGGGCCGCCAGACGCTCGGCCGGCGAAGTCTCTGCCGCTGCGACGGCCGCTTCCGTCGCGGCCGCGGAAACCAAGAGCAAGGTCGCATCGCTTCGCGAGCCGGTGCCGGGCGTCGCCGGCGGCGTCGTTTCTTTGCCGTCCGCCTTGGCCGATGCGGCAACCGGGCGGTCGCCTGAAATCGCTGCCAATGATCGCGGCACCAGGTCGTCGTCATAAGCGGGCACAATCCGCGTGCCGATCGTTCCGAGCAGCAAGACAAGGCAAGACAAGACAATCACCGTTTGCCGGACCATAAGCAATACTCCGTCTGCGAATACATACAATAGTTCGCCTGGAAATTCCCGCGACAGCCAACGTTTTTGAAAATCCTGATGATGTCCGTGGGCCGTGAACGTCGGCGCCAACAGGTCGGAATGTTTGGCGAAGATCGATACTTGCCGCCTTTCACAAGTTCATTTAGCCTTGCCTGCCTGAGACCATTTGCTCAGATCCGCTATCGGCGGCGGCGCGATTGGGCCGCTGCTGGCCGGAGTGAATGCGATGGCTAGCGTCGTCTTGCCCGGCTGCCGCGGCAATCGGACAATGAGTTTGGTAACGCCGTCGTTCGATCGCTGCGGCGACGGCGCCTTGGCCGAGGCCGTTTCGAACTTCGCTCCGGCTGGTGCGACGATTTCGGCGCGAAGCCGAGCGTCTTTAATCTTCAATTGTGCGGCGTTGTTCATCAAGGTTGCCTCTGCTCGGGTGTGCATTTGCCACACCACCGCATCCATCGGATCGACGATTTCGTCTTGAATCAGAACCTGCCGTCGCTCGCGCAAGGCAACACCGCGCAAAACCGCCTTTGCTTGGCCCTGGTACGCGGCAGACAAATCGGCCACGGCAAAGGCCCATTCCGGTTTGCTTTGGAACGCTGTGATCGGAGCGACAGCCCGCGGATCCTGGTTGCGGCCGCCGATAAGCAGCGTATTCTGCCCTTCCGTGGCCAGGCGGTAATAGGACCATCGCTGTTTTCCGAAATAGCCCGGCAGGTTGTAGTCGTCGCCGCCCAAATCGAGCGCCCAACGCTGACCATCGGCGTCAAGCACGAACATGCCCAACTCCAGGTGGCTGTGGTTCGCCTTGTTGTCTCCGCCCTTGAATCCCACGTACACGGCCGATGGAGTCCAGTTGCCGCGGAGCATGGCCACATCGGCATGGCGGAAATGGCGATCGAGCGGCGCTTCAGCCGGCGGCGTGCTGCGCGAGTCGAACCACCACAGCCCTTGCGCCGAGGTGCTTTTGACCACTTCGCGCTCGTGCCAACTGTAGAGCGGGTTGTTGAACTTGCGCGCCAGCCAGTACATCTGCCAAGCGCCGCCCGTTCGGTCGCTGCCGTCGGCGTAGTTGAACGACAAACCCGAGGAACCGATCATCTGAATGCGGAAGTCGCCGGTAGTCGAGAACCCCGGCATGCCGGCCAGCCCGAAATCGTCCCCCAGTGCGCTCTCCAGAGCGGCGAGCATATAGCAGTTGTAGCTGGTGGCGTAGTTCCAGTAGCCTGGTCCTTCGTCCCACGCCCCGTCAGGCGCAAAGGAGGCCATCGCCCGCGGAAGGCTGCGCAAGGCGGCCGACACGATGTAGCCGGCCAGCGCAGGCTCTTCATCGCCGACAGCCAACGCGCCCATCGTCATTCAGTAGTTTCAAGTTCGGTTTACGGGGGCTGAATGACGCAAGGTATTGAGCCGTCGTGAAATAGGGCGAGAACTTCGCGGACGATCCAATCGAGCATGCGTTTGAATCGCAACA
>Ga0308414_1002560_pt1 | contig 11846 bp, 8 predicted proteins | sample HotsprSampleOS50_FD_205667 | JGI IMG/M metagenome (GOLD analysis project Ga0308414, IMG submission 205667) | Hot spring phototrophic mat microbial communities from Octopus Spring, Yellowstone National Park, Wyoming, United States - 20090730_OS50 ... | reverse complement strand
TTTTACTTTATTTTCGCTTGCACGATTCATAGGGCGTTTACCTCCTTATTTTTTTATTGCTTATTTAGGTAAACGCTCTCTTTTTTTCTACTCCTCTTTACACAATTTTTGTAACGCTAATACAGATAATCATTTAAACTTTCATCGAACAATTGGTAATAAAGTTAGTTAATTTTGGAAGTTGAATTTCTGAAACTTATAAAGTAATAGTTCATCTTACATTGATGAAAAAATAATAGAACAATTAAAAGGAAATAAAATGACAGAGAATAATAATCATTTCAAAGTTGCAATAATAGGCTCAGGACCTGCTGGATTGACTGCCGCAATTTATACTGCCAGAGCTAATCTTAATCCTGTAATTTTTGAAGGAATGCAACCCGGAGGTCAATTAACAATTACAACTGAAGTTGAAAATTATCCGGGTTTTGAGCACGGTATTCAAGGACCAGAACTTATGGATATTATGAGAAAGCAAGCTCACCGTTTTAATGCTAAATCTATTTATAAAGATATTACAGAAGTTGATTTTTCTAAACGTCCATTCCTTTTGAAATCTTATGATGAAGAATATACTGCCGATGCTGTCATTATTTCAACCGGTGCATCAGCAAGATTGCTCGGTTTGGAAAGCGAATCTAAATTTATGGGATTTGGAGTATCTGCTTGCGCAACCTGCGACGGATTTTTCTTTAAAGGTTTGAAAGTAATTGTTGTTGGTGGCGGAGACACTGCAATGGAAGAAGCAAATTTCCTAACCAAATTTGCCAGTGAAGTAATCGTTGTCCATAGAAGAGATGAATTTCGTGCCTCAAAAATTATGTATGAAAGAGCTAAGAAAAATCCTAAAATTAAATTTATTACCAATGCTGTGGTAAAAGAAGTATTAGGCAAAGAAGAAAATGGTAAAAAGCAAATGACAGGCGTAATTCTTGAAAATACTATTGACAAATCTCAAACTAAAATTGATGCTGATGGTCTGTTTATTGCAATCGGACACAAACCGAATACAGCAATTTTTAAGAATTGGCTTGATATGGATGAAAATGGTTATTTAATTGTCAAACCAGGCTCAACTTATACAAATATTGAAGGTGTTTTTGCAGCAGGAGATGTAGCCGATAAAACCTACCGTCAGGCAGTAACTGCTGCAGGAACTGGATGTATGGCTGCATTGGATGCAGAAAGATGGCTTGAAGCACAAGAATAATTTAGTAAGAAGGAAGTTCAATGAAATTCAAAATATTGGTCCTTTCGGTAATATTTATTAGTAATATTTTCTCGCAGAATTTAGATCAACCAAAGCTGGTAGTCGGAATTGTAATTGATCAAATGCGTTTTGAAGACTTATATCGTTATTATAATTATTTTGATAAAGATGGATTTAAGAAATTATTAAATTATGGAGCTAATTTTACTTATGCTCATTTTAATTATGAACCTACAACTACTGCCCCCGGTCACGCTTCAATATTTACTGGTTCTGTTCCTTACTTCCACGGAATTGTAGCAAATGATTTTTTCGATAAAAAAATACAAAAGGTTGTTAATGCCGTAAAAGATGAGAATTACTTATCAGTTGGAAGTGATGATGAAGTAGGGAAGTGTTCTCCTAATAGACTTCAGTCTTCAACAATATCCGATCAGATTAAATTATCTACTAATCTTCAATCGAAAGTTATTTCAATTTCGCTCAAAGATAGAGGAGCTGTCTTACCGGGTGGTCAATTGGCTAATGCTGCATATTGGTATAATTATAAAACTGGAGATTTTATTTCTTCTACATATTATATGAAAAGCTTACCTGATTGGTTAGTTAAATTTAATGACAGAAATCTTCCTCAGGACTATATGCAGAAAGGTTGGAATCTGCTGCTAAAACAAGAAGCTTATAATTCTTTGTATGATTTAAGTCAAGAAAATAAAACTAAAATTTTCAAAGAAGATCAGATAAAATTTCCCTATGATTTTAAGAATCTTTCAAACGAAGAGTTAAACAATTCTTTTCAATTTACTCCTTACGCCAATCAAATTCTTGTAGATCTCGTAAAAGAAATAATTATTAATGAGAATTTAGGGAAAGATAATATTCCTGATTTTATTTCAATTAGTTTTTCCGCAACTGATATTATTGGTCATACCTGGGGTAATTTCTCGCTTGAGTTAATGGACACTTATATCCGTCTTGACAGAACAATTGCTGAGTTAATTTCATTCTTGAACAATATAATCGGGGAAAAAAATTATTTGCTGTTCTTAACATCCGATCACGGTGCGATTCAAACACCTTCCGTAATGAAGAATATAAATGCAATAACAGGAGAGTTAAATACAAAAAGTTTTTATGATTCATTGAAATCTTTTGCTGCGAATAATTTCGGGAGTGAAAAAATCATCCTTAACTTTTCGAACAGACAAATTTATCTAGATAGAAATTTTATAAAAGAACATAACCTTGAATTTGATAATGTGATGGAATCTTTTGCTAATTACCTGCGAGATAATTTTAATGCGATTCATTGTATTATGACCCGGAAAAATTTAGAAAAATTAATCGCAAATAGAATACCTCAAAGTACATTATTGAATGGTTGGAATCCTTCTGTTTCCGGAGATATAATTTTTAATCTTAAACCTGGTTACCTTAATAATTTTATGCAATCAGGAACAACGCATAGTTCTGCATATTCTTATGACACACATATTCCATTAATTTTTTATGGTTGGAAAATTCCGGCTAAGGAAATAAATAATTTAGTTTATGTAACAGATATTGCAGCTACTATTGCAAACTTACTAAAGATTAACCAGCCAAATGCTTGTATTGGAATTCCTTTATCAATTTATTGGGAGTAGTAATTTTATAAGAATTCTGAAAGATTATTTTTAAAGAATATCAAAAGTACACTGAGCGAAGTCGAAGTGTACTTTTGGTTAAGTTTATTATTTTTTAACCTTCTCAAGATAGTATCAGGTTAATTTTTCGGAAGCATCTTTATTTTACCTCCCAACCATAGTCAATGTATTGAGCATTTATTTCATTATCTTTAATTCGTATAACAAGAAATCCTTCCTGTAATCCTTGATTATCACCAAGCCACCATCTTCCCGATACAGCTCCGCCAGTAATGAATTTAATCTTATTCATAATATTTAATTCTTCATAATAGTGTAAATGTCCTTGAAGCACTAATCGTAAATTATGTTTATTGAATAATTCAAGAACTTCTTTCGAATTTTCAACAACCAAACCTCTTTCATTTGCAACCATAGAGCCGGCTCTGATTTGGCTGAGAGTTGTAATAAATGGAATATGTGTGGAAATAATCAGCATTGTAGTAGTGTCTGTTTTATTTAACTCATCCTTCAACCATTCGATTTGTTCGTTGTTTATATAACCAAAATATTTACCTTTTTCAGGAACTTCTTCGATTGAATCGAGAACAAATATTTTTATCCCTTTATATGTGAATGAAAAATAAGTTTTGCCAAGTCTGTTTTTATACATCTGTTTACCAAATTCTTTATGATCTCGAGGCACTTTACTCTTTTCGTACCAACCGAAAACATCGTGATTGCCAATTGTGTTAAAGACAGGAGAATTTATTCTCTTTATCATTTCATTATAAATATTGAATAAACTATCTGCTCGTTCATAGCCGACTCCTAAAGCATCATATATTAAATCTCCGCCAGTAACTACAAAGTCAGGATTTAATTTATTGATTTCATCAATAGCTTTACTAAAACCTTCAATTGCATTTCGCTCCGGCTGTACGTGAATGTCGGTAATGAATGCGAAGAATATTTCATGAACAGAAGTATTATTTTGTGGGTAGTTAAATTGAGAGAGTATTAAAAAAAGTGTAAAAACTAAAGTAAATAAAGTAATATGTTTCTTTTTCATAGTTAAACCTTTGTTTTTATGCAAAAATACGTTTAAGAAATAATACTAAGTCGTTAAATAATTATAAAATTTTTTGTAATTATTGTTTCCTCCACATCTGTCCAAAATAAACTTATTTGTTTGGCTAAAGCCTGACCCTTATTATAAAAACAAAGAAATTTTGGGCTATAGCTTCATTTGATTAAAATCTGCAAATAATAAGAGAGTAATACTTTTTATAATGGATTCAATTAAAAATTAATTTGTTTTCTTTTATCTTAAACAAAAATCAGAGTTTATTGAATAGGTTTAAGTTTATTTTGGACAACACAGTTCAATATGAAATTTCCTTCCGTCCTCTCAGGTTTGAATAACTCTTATCGTAAAATTATATTTACCAATCATTTTTAAATAATTTTGCGAGAATGGCGGAATTGGCAGACGCGCTAGACTTAGGATCTAGTACCGTGAGGTGTCGGGGTTCGAGTCCCCGTTCTCGCACTCTTTTTAGAATAATTTAAGAGGATAGTTTGGAATTTAATATAAATCAAATTAATGAGTCTGTTAAAGAAATCGAAGTAAAACTTTCTTTTGACGAAATTAAAGATGAAATATCTAAAGAAGTAAAGAAAAGAACTCAGAAATTTCAGATTGCTGGGTTCAGAAGAGGTAAAGTCCCTCAGCATATTATTAAAAAATTGGTCGGTGATGCGTTGGAAAATGAGGCATCTGAAAAAGTTGCCAATACATTTTTTTGGGATATTGTTGAAAAAGAAAAGATTCGCGTTTTAGATAGACCCAAAATAACCCAACTTGAATTTATAAATGGAGTGAAGCTGGACTTTAAAATTGAATTCGAAACTTTTCCAACTCTGGATGTTAAAGAGTATTCAGATATCGAAATAGATGTTTCTTATTACCAAGCTACTGATAATGAAGTTGAACACGAAATTGAGCACATTCTGGAAGCTAATAGACAGTTTGAATCAGTTGATGAAGTCGGATTAGAAAGAAATTATATAATTGATGCTGAAATAATCAGAACCGATGAAGAAGGAAATGAATTAGACAACTTTAAACCTGAGAATCTATCTATTGATTTATCAAAGGAAACCGTTCATCCTGATATTATTGAGAATGCCAAATCAAAGAAAGTCGGTGAATCATTTCGATTTCACTTTACTGATGAAAACCGAGATAATGACTCAGAATCTCAATCTTCTGAAGGCGAGAAATTTTATTACCAAGTAAAAATTCTTGGAATCAAAAAAATAATTAATCCAGAGTTAAATGAAGAGCTAATTAAAAAAATTACTAAAGATAAAATTTCTAATGTTGATGATTTTAAAAAGGATATTAAAGATAACATCCAAAAATTCTATGACCAGAGATTTGATGAATTGGTTAAATTAAAACTGATGAGTGAAATAGTTAAAAGAAATGATTTTACTGCCCCTCAAACTTTGATTGATAATTTATTAGAGCAATACCTTAAAAGCGAAAAAGAATATTATAACAAAAAAGGGATGTACTTCAATAGAGATGAAGCTGCAAACAGATTAAAGAAAAATGCTGAAAATGAGTTAAAATGGTATCTAATCAGAGATGAAATAATTAAAAAAGAAAATATTTCAATAACTGAAGAGGAAATTGAAGAACTAGCAAAGATGGAATCAGAAAAAACAGGTTTGCCTGTTGAAAAATTATTTAATTATTACAAATCTTCGAATCAGATGGATTCAATATTGGAAAAGAAACTTTTTGAGTTTTTATATGTTAGAAATAAAATCAATAAAGTAAATCCCGAAAATTTTAATAAGAAAGAAGAAAGCAATGAAAAATAAAATAGAAATTTTTAATCAGTTGGTTCCTTATGTAATAGAACAGACCGGTCGCGGTGAGCGTGGTATGGACATTTACTCTCGATTATTGAGAGAGAGAATCGTTTTTATTGGAACGCCCATAGATGATCACATTGCAAGTCTTACAATTGCCCAGCTTATCTTTCTTGAAGCCGAAGATCCTGAAAAAGATATTCATCTTTATATCAATTCACCCGGCGGTTCAGTTACTGCAGGTTTAGCTATTTACGATACTATGCAGTTTATTAAACCTGATATATCAACTATTTGTGTAGGTATGGCTGCAAGTATGGGTGCAATTCTCTTAGCTGGTGGTAAAGCCGGTAAAAGATTTTCCTTACCTCATTCAAAAATAATGATTCACCAGCCTTGGACTCAGGGAATTGGTGGACAAGTTACTGATGTAGAAATTCATACAAGAGAAATGCTGAAAACCAGAGAAACTCTTTATAATATTTTGGCTAAACATACTGAGAAATCTTATGATCAAATTGCAAAGGATTGTGACAGGGATTATTTCCTTACGGCTGCTGAAGCGAAAGAATATAAACTCATTGATGATATTATTGATAAAAGGCCAAATAAAAAATAACTTTTTCTTTTGTTCACTTTTGTTTTCCTTAAAAGGGAATAAACTAAATCATTTGCCTCAATTATGCTAAAAAACAGATCTCTGCTGCTTTTATTCGTACTCTTTATTTTCAGTTCTGTTATTTTAGCTCAAAGAATAGATGCGGATCTCTATAAAAAGTATTCTGATTATCTTGAAAAATATTATCAGAATAAAAGAATCCCTTCGATATCTGCTGGTGTATTAAAAGATGGTATAATTCAATGGTTAGATGCCAAAGGGCAAATTGATTTAGAAACTTTTACTCCTGCAAAACCTTCATCTCTTTACAGGATTGCTTCAATAACTAAAACCATAACTGCAGTGGCTGTTATGCAGCTTTATGAAAAAGGATTAGTTGATCTTGATGCTGATATTAGAACTTACGTTCCATATTTCCCTGAAAAGAAATGGAAAATAACTGTTAGGAATTTGTTAAATCACACCAGCGGTATTCGTACGTATAAGAACGAAGATGAATTTAACAGCAAAATGTTTTATTCATCACTTAAAGATGCAATTATGACGTTTGGAAATGACAATTTACTCTTTGAACCAGGTACAAATTATAATTATTCATCTCTTGGATATTCTCTTCTTGCCGCTTTAATAGAAAATGTAACTAAAATGAGTTTTGAAGCCTATTTGAAAAAAGAGATTTTTCAGGTTGCTAAAATGAAATCTACACGTGTTGATAGACAGCGAGATATTATTTTTGAAAGAGTTAAAGGTTATGAGAAATCCTCTAATAGACAATTTATTAACTCTCCTCTTGCTGATTTAAGTATTAAAGTTGCCGGTGGAGGATTAATATCAACCTCTGAAGAAATTCTTCTTTTTGCAAAGGAATTATTGGAAGAAAAATTAATTTCTAAATCAACTTTAGAAATGATGACAAAACCAGTTATACTTAAAAATGGTAAAAGATATAATTATGGTTATGGCTTCTCTATCTCTGATCCAAGTGATTCTTTGAAATATTTTGGCCACGATGGAAGAGGAACAGGATTTACAACCGGTTTAATCATTGACCAATCCTCATCAACTGCAACAGTATTTTTTATAAATGTCCGGGATAGAAATCTTGGTAATCCGGCAAGAGATTTATTACTGATTTCAAAGGGTCATAACAATATTAACATTACTCAAACTATATCTGATTTCCTCTTCGATAAATATTATTCCGGTGGAATTGATTCAGTGATTTCTGCTTTTAATTTAATTTATGACAACAACAATAATGAATTTAATCTTTCAGATGAAGAGTGTGCTTATTTTGGACAAGCGTTAGTTGAAATAAGATCTATAGTTGATGCAATAAGATTTCTTAGAATGTTAAATCGAAAAATTCCAAATTCTTTTCCCATATTAAAGGCGCTTGGAAATGCTTATTTCAGAGATGGTAATAACGGTTTTGCTCTACGGTATTTCAGAGAGGCTCAATTAATTAAATCAGATGATTCTCAAGTAAATAGAATGATTAATGTGTTAAGCAGAAGATAAATTAAGGCTTCAGCTAATGAGTAAAAAAATAATCATTATCGGTCCGGCATTTCCGTACAGAGGTGGTAATTCTCTTTTTGTCACTTTTCTTTACGAGGTCTTGTCTAAGAATTACAATGTTGAGGTATTGAATTATAAATTATTATATCCAAATTTGCTTTTCCCAGGCAAAACTCAATTTGATCTTAGTAATGAAGTAAAAAAAATTGATAGTTTAAGATTAGTTAATTCAATTAATCCTTTTAACTGGTACAAAGTTGCTAAATACATCAATAAAGCTAATCCCGATTTAGTAATATTCGATTGGTGGCATCCTTTCTTTGCATTTTGTCATTTTACTATTAGTTCTTTATTGCATAAAGAATTGAAAAACAAAATTGTATTCATCACAGAAAACTTTATTTCCCACGAAAAGAATTTATTTGAAAGCACTCTTACCAGAATTGGTCTTAAGAATGCGAAATACTTTATCGCTTTATCAAAAAAAGTTGAAAATGACTTAAAGCTGATATCTGGCAAGAGGAAAATTTACCGTTCTGAACTTCCTGTTTATAACCATTTGATAGGTGATGAGAATCAGAAGAATGAAATCCGAAAAAAATTTAATATTCAACAAAATGAGAAAGTACTTTTATTCTTTGGCTACGTAAGAAAATACAAGGGCTTGGATTTGCTTTTTGAAAGTCTCAAAATTTTATCTGAGACGTATCAACAAGAAAATTTTAAGTTAGTAGTTGCCGGAGAATTTTATGATGATAAAAATTTCTATCTAAATCTTCTTGATACTTTTAATTTAAAAAACAAGGTATTGATTTTCGATGAATATATACCAAATGAAAAAGTTAAAGAATTTTTCATAGCCTCCGATTTGGTAGTCCTGCCATACAGAAGTGCAACACAAAGTGGAATATTAAATCTTTCTTATGGGTTTAATAAACCAGTAGTTATAACAGATGTTGGCGGTTTATCAGAGTTTGTATTACCTGAAATAACAGGAATAATAGCAAAAGAAGCCAATCCTGACTTAATTAGTAAAGCTATCTTACGATTCTTTGAAATTTCAGAAAAAGTTGATTTTGAAAGTAATATAAGAGATTATTGCAGCAAGAATAGCTTTAATAGTTTTACTGAAATTATAAAAAGCATCCTTGAAGAAATTGAAAGAAAATAGAATTTAATTAGTTGCTCAAGTTGACCGCCTGTATTAGAAAAGTGCTAAAGGCAAGTTTTTAAACCACCGCCATAAATGGCGAAGCAAATTATAGTTTTGCAAAACTTTTTTATTGGATAGGCAATTTAGAGGTCAACTTGAATTAGTTAACTTTTACTACAACCATAGTCATATCATCGTGTTGCTGAGTTTTTCCGGAAAATTTCTTTACCTCATTAACTAAAATATCTAAAATATTATCAGCCGATTCATAAGAATATTTATTAACAATTTCAATGATTCTATCTAAACCAAATTCTTTCTCGTTTTTATTCATTGCTTCTGTGAAACCGTCTGTATAGAATATGAATGTTTTTCCTTTACTAAGTTTTTCTGTATGTTCTTCAATAACTTGCTTGAAGAGATTTCCTTTTTCCAATCCTAATGCTAATCCTTGCGGAGAGACTAACTTAGTTGTTCCGGCTGATTGAGCGACAATAATAGGATTATGACCAGCACGGGCAATTTTTATTTCATTCAATTCTGTATCAACTATTGCATAAGTCATACTAATAAATCTTCCGCGATCAACATTTTCATAAAATAATTCATTCATCTCCGTAAGTACTTTTGCAGGAGAGTCATATTTTTTTGCAATTGCTTTAATGAATCCTTTTGTCAATGTCATATAGAAAGATGCCTGAGTTCCTTTACCAGAAACATCACCTATTACAATTCCTAATTTCTTATCACTTATTTTTATAAAATCATAATAATCACCTCCGACTTCATAAGCAGGAATACATATTGAAGATACTTCAATCCCTTTAAGCACTGGATTTTTTTTAGGAAGAAAACTTGTCTGAACAATTCTGGCTACATCAAGTTCTTTCTTTAATCTTTGTCTTTCAGTAATATTTTCTACGAATTTTGGCGCCAGAGAATCAAAGTCAATTTCTTTATCCTTTTTGAATATAAGAATAAAACCAAAAGTCATAAAAAGTAAACTAAATAAAACTGCTTCATTGAATTTGTAATTATAAGAATCTATTCCTGCAAACACACTGATTTTCAAAAAGAAAATAAATATCAGAAAAGAAAAAATTGTTGTAAGAATATCGCTTTTAACAAGAATAATAGAAACTACTAAACCAACAATTAGACTTAAAAATATACTCAGATAAAGTGGTGCAATTCCGAAATAAAAGAACAAAGAGAAAAAAAGTGAATTGATTATTACAAATGCTAATTCGTCTTTGACAAACCTTTTTATACTGCCAGAAATAAAGAAAACTAAAACTGTTATCATAATAGCATAAGAATTAAAAACCGAACTAAATGCTGTTATAATTGGCAATGGAGAAGATATAAAATCAGGACTTAGAAAATCTTTTTTAACAAGATTTATCATGAAATACTCAGTCTGAAACTTGAAAACTAAAAATAGAATAGCAGTTAAAGCTGAACCAAAAATTAGAGAGTTAACAATTGCAATTCCGATTTTGCTATGAACAAAAAGTTTCTTAAAAAGTAAATCAATTGAAATGAATTTTTCATTCCAGATTTCACGGCAGAAAGACTCACCAACAGCCCATACAATTACTGAAATCATCAAAATAAAAATTCCGCCAAGAAGAATACCTAACAGAAAATCAATTTTTAATTTTAATGCCGTTTCAACGTATTGATTAAAAGCGAAAGCTAAAAATACCAAAATGCCAAAAGCCGAACCCCGTTTAAAACTTATTTCATAGGATTTTATTCTTTTCAATCCTACCACTACTACTAAAACTAAAACAATAATAATGAACAAAACAATACTGACTATCTCATAAATTTCACTTTCTTCCTGCACATCTGTGTTTTTATGTCTAAATCGGATTTCATAATTCTTAACAACATTGCCAGTTAGTGTTGCTTCTAATGAAATGTTTTGATTTTTTTTATTGATATTATTCCAATAAAATCTGTATTCTTTGATTGTATCTTTTTCGACGAATTCTCTTTTATTGATTCTAAATGAAAAATCAGAACTAACCTTATTTGAATCTTCATTAAACTTAACAAAATCAGAATTTTTAGAGATGAAATTTTCAATGAATAAAAGTGCAGAGTCTGGTTCAAAAATTTGACTTACTATTCTTTGATCAAAATCATTATTTAAGCCAATAAGATTTCCTTTCTGAGAAAACTTCAGCTTAATGTTAAAATAATTTCTTTGCTCTGATTCTGATGGATTTCCGCTTATTGATAAATTATCCTTTTTATCGCCAGCAAAATCAACTTCCCAGAAATATGCGAATTCATTACTTCGAAGAATACGATTAGCTTCCGCAAATTTGAGCGAGTCCCTGATTTCTTTAATTAAGTTATTATTTCGCTTAAAGGATACTTTATAATTTTCATTTATTTTCCCATTCGATAAAGACTCATATATTTTTTTAGACTTCTCAATAATATTATCTCTGCTTAAATTCAAATTAATGCCACCATCCAAATGATAATTAGGAACCAATAATTTGATTATAAGTATTGATATGAAAAAAACTACTAAAGACAATAATAGAAACTTGATTTTTTGAGTCATTTCGTAAAAATTTATTTATTAAAAAAGCATTTGAAAAATTATATTTTTGTCATTCATATACAAACAATTATTTATTGGATAGTTTTTGATTTTACAATTTATCTTAATCTTTATTTTATTAGTGTAATAACTCTTAAGAAATGTCAGTAATATAACTCAATAGAAATGTCAGTAAAAAAACACTGAAATTAGGATTCTCAAAAAAAAGGAGAATCTTAATATGGAAGGAATACTGACAATGAGTAAAA
>Ga0308414_1002559_pt1 | contig 11849 bp, 9 predicted proteins | sample HotsprSampleOS50_FD_205667 | JGI IMG/M metagenome (GOLD analysis project Ga0308414, IMG submission 205667) | Hot spring phototrophic mat microbial communities from Octopus Spring, Yellowstone National Park, Wyoming, United States - 20090730_OS50 ... | reverse complement strand
GAGTAATCAACTGCATGAGTACATACATCGGCACTTTTTGATTATTGGTGGTAATGCGCCCCTCGGTAATGAAATAGGGCATGGGCATCTGCCACAATCCCCCGTCAATGCCGCCCCCTTGGGAGCCAATCACCACATTGTCGCGTGCCGCTCCCCAACTAGCCTGTTTGGAAACTTCTACTTCCGTCATGCCGTGCTTGGCAAAAAAGCCCTTCTCTTGGGCAATGATGATCGGCGCTGATTCCACAATGGGGATATAACCTAGCTTGATTTTGGTAGTTTCTGGATTGGCTTGATTGGCTACGGGAGTGGTATTCGCAGGGGCATTAGCACTGGGGGAATCACTGGGGGGATTGCCCATACATCCTTTAAGTAAAACGGAACTCGTAGCAGTAACGCCAACAATAGTCAAAAAGTGCCGCCGTGTGGAACGGTAAAGATGAGACATAATTTAACCTCCAAAAAAATTACACAAACTTATGAGACATATTAGTAGATTTAAGTCTATGCTAGATTGCTTTTAATTTACTTAAATCTATGAATAGGAGCATAGCAGACTGGTTAAAATTTTTGGAATATCTTCAACATTGCGATCGCTTATGGGAAAGATTAAATAATTTGAGATTGTGAGCTGTTCTTGTAATCTTCATATAATTATTTAATTAAAGTCCTGCCTTACTAGCAGTCTGCTTGCCATGTTTGCCGAATTTCGCTCCCAATATCCCAAAGGCAGTATCAAAACGGAAATGCTTCCTAAAGTTGATGGCATGCACACCTTCAGGGCAGAGATCAGCAGTGAGGGTATAATTCTGGCTACCGCAATGGGCTGTGATCCAGATTTGGAGACAGCGGAAGATCGGGCGGTAAAGCGAGCATTGGCGATCGCAGGAATCAGCGATAACTATCGCCTCAACTACCACTCCAGCTATGCCCAAATAGAAGCCTCACTTAGCGATCCGCCCCGCTTGCAACAAAGCTATCAGACGAACAACTCAACTTTAGAATTTCCACAAACAGTCAATCCAGCCAAGCCAGAAAAGACCACCACCAAGTCTTCAGATAGTAAGTCTTTGGAGAAAATAGCAGAAAAACGGAAATCCGTTGAGCCCAATTTAGAAGTTGCGGAACTGCCAATTATGTCAAAGCCAGAGCTACCTGAATCACCAATGGATTTATCTGATTTAATCAGCCAAACTGATGTGCAAATGCAACGGGTTGGTTGGAACCAAGACAAAGGCAAAGAATATCTGATGAAACATTTTCGCAAGACCAGTCGTCAACAACTAACTGCCAAAGAATTGCATCAGTTTCTCAGCCATCTCAAATCCCTTCCTCCATACTTGGAAACCTATCCTCCAGAGCAAGAGTTCTAATCCTGTGGAGCAGATCGGGATCAAAGTCTGGGCTGTAGGTTTTTGCCACTGTCTGGACAGCATAGTATATTATAGTCTGCAAAAAACTGTTTCACTTGGGGCATTTTTCCCAAATCTAGGGCTTTATCTGGAGTCCAGTAGATCGGGCAAACAAAGCCATAACTGCCTCACCCACACTGCGGGTGTCAACGCCAACATGAACAGTGGCTAGAGCAAAGATGATGACACGATTGGTCTGACTACAGCGAAATAAAGCATTGGTCGCCTCAGCCTTGCCATAAACTGTGCGATCCAACTCAGTCCCAGTAGTGGTCAAATCCACAAAGCCTGCCACCTGTAGAGCAGTAGATGCCCCTTCCACGCACCTCTGCTGGTTAATGTTATGCGGGATCACTACAGTAAGCATACGGGGGGTGTCCAATCGCTGAGCAGACGCAGAACTGGTCACCCACAAACCGAGACAGGCGATCACTGCAGTTAGTCTTACCATTTCAATAGATTAAACTCTTCCATGTCCACCGTATCCCGACTGCGGTAAATGGAGAGGACGATCGCCAAACCTACCGCCGCCTCAGCCGCCGCCACCGTAATCACAAACACAGTAAACACCTGTCCCCGAATACTAGCTGAATCAAGGAAATTGGAGAATGCCATCAGGTTTAGGTTTACCGCATTGAGCATCAACTCCACAGACATCAACACTCGCACCGCATTGCGACTGGTAACCAAACCATAGATACCAATACAAAACAGTGCCGCCGCCACTATTAGAAATGCGTCTAAGGTCATAATTGAGTAGGAACTAGATTATTAAGAATACTTCAAGATTATATCTCAGTTATAGCTGAATGCCAAACAAAAGGTTAAGGCGACTTTTTACCCAATTCAGGGCGGCAAATTCCGACTTATCTATTTCAGCTTGTGAGAGCAAGCCCATCGCAACTAGCATTTTTTGCCTTTCTGATAGCTTTTGGGCGATTTGTTCGCCTAGTTGTTTATATTCCGTGAGCAGTTTTTGTAATTGCTTGCGATCTACTACAAAAAGAATTGAATCAGTAATAGTGCGTACCGAAGCGGTGCGGGGAGTCCCCATCAGTAAGGAAATTTCACCAAAGAAGTCTCCTTCTTGGAGAATGGCAATCTGTTGTCCCGTTTTTTCAGAGTAAATCTCCACAGAACCAGAGAGAATCATATAAAAAGACTCACTGGGATCACCTTCCCGCACAATTATTTCATCGGCGCTATATTCATTACGATAGCCACTGGAAATAATGGCAATCAATTCAGCATCAGAGCAGTTTTCAAAGTAGGAAGTGCGGCGCAATAAATCCCTTAAGCTGTAATTTGTTAGCGTAAAACTATTGCTGACGGGAATTAGATTTTCCCCATTTGCTGATGTTTCATGGTCAGAGGCTTTACCATTATTTTTACTCTCTGAAGTATTAAACCTAGACAAGTCTTGCAAATTTCTAATCCATATATCTCGCTGAGCAAAAGGCACTTTGATCTTCCTTAGCTTTAGTTCGTGGGCAATGCGAAAATTGAGGGAACTGCGGATTACTTCATTATCATCTGGTTCATCTATCCAAATCAATAGTTGAAAATTTAAGCCACTTTCTCCAAAACTATCAAACCAGACATCAGGTGCAGGTTCGCTGAGCACTCGAGGTTCGGAACGAGCGGCGGCAAATAGGGCTTCGGTCAGGTCTAATAGATCGGTGCTGTAATCGACGGTAATAGGGACATGAATGCGGCAGGTTTTACCACCATAGCTCCAATTGATTGTGTCATTTTCCATGAATTTCTGGTTAGGCACAATCACAAATACATCATCTTCAGTTCGGACAATAGTGGAACGAATAGTAATTTTCTCAATAGTTCCCTTTAGTTGTCCTAGCTCAATATAATCTCCTACTTTGACCGTTTGCTCAAACAAAAGAATCAGTCCACTAAAGAAATTACTAGCAAGATTTTGTAAACCCAAACCAATACCAATCCCCAGTACACCAGCGACTACTGTTAAAGAGCTGAGGTTAATACCCGCACCTTGTAAAACAATGATTACGCCAAAAATAATAGATATGTATTGCAAGGAAACGGCGATAACCTCTTGCAAGCCACGATTTAGTCGAGATAATAGGGTACGTCTTGCTAACTCACTGAAAATAATTGAGGCAAAAATGACGGCAATAATTAAAGCAATAATTGAGCTGATTGATGCTAATGAAAATTGCGTGCCGCCTACATCAAATAGTGGTGAAGTAAATATCTGTACTAGATATTCCAAAATCTTTTCCATGACATTCAGGCTCTGAATAGGGTTTGCAGGCGCTTGTGGATCAAATTCAGGGCAATGCCTGTATCGCTGGTACAGTCTGACTCTCTGATGATGCCTAAGTCAATTAGTGTATTTTGGCGATCTAGGAGTTTTTGGGCGATTTTTTCGGCAATTTCTTTGTGGATAGCGAGAATATATTTTAAGTGATCCCGATGAATGACAAAGAATCTACTGCGTTCCAGTGTGCGACAAGTAGCTACTCTAGGTGTGCCCATGAATAAGGCAATTTCTCCAAAAAAATCTCCAGAGTTTAGCGTAGCTATGTGTTGCTTTTTACGCAGGGAAATTACTTCTACTTTGCCAGTCAAGATAACATAAAAAGAATTGGCTGTGTCTCCTTCTCGACACACATATTCAAGGGGGGAGACTGTTTGTGGATAACCCTGATTGACCAGATATAAAAATTCTGCGTCAGTTAATCCCTCGAAATAGGGAATTTTTTTTAGGTTCTCTAATAGTTCTCGCTTGGTGCGAGTGAGTTGGGCTGTCGAACTTTGTAGGCGATCGCTCATGGGGTGTGTCAATAGGCTTTTCGCTCGCTTCCCTTAAGTATAGTCTGTCTTGCGCTACGGTATGATCTAATTATTGATTAACCTTTAATTAACTTAACCCAGTCTATGTCCAGCCTGTTTCTCCAAAGACTTCATGATCCCAGCCGTCCAGTATTGGTATTTGATGGGGCAATGGGGACTTCTTTGCAGATGCAAAATCTCACGGCGGAGGACTTTGGTGGGGCAGAATATGAGGGGTGTAACGAGTATTTGGTACGCACCAAACCAGAGGCGGTAGCTAGGGTACATCGCAGTTTCCTTGAAGTGGGGGCAGATGTAATCGAAACAGATACTTTTGGTGCAAGTTCCATCGTTTTAGCAGAATATAATTTGCAACATCTTGCCTACGAATTGAACAAGGAGTCAGCCCAGTTAGCCAAAATGGTGGCTGAGGAATTTTCCACGCCAGAGAAACCGAGATTTGTAGCGGGTTCTATTGGTCCTACCACCAAACTGCCTACCCTTCTGCATATCGGCTTTGATGAAATGGCAGTTGCCTATCGTGAGCAGATCGCTGGATTGATGGATGGGGGAGTGGATTTATTGCTGATAGAAACCTGTCAAGATATTTTGCAGATCAAAGTTGCCCTAAATGCGGTAGAGCAAGTATTTCAGGATAAAGGGAAGCGTCTGCCGATTATGGTATCGGTGACGATGGAACAACAGGGGACGATGCTTGTAGGGAGCGATATTAGTGCCGTTACTACGATTTTGGAACCTTATCAGATTGATGTTTTGGGATTGAACTGTGCTACAGGTCCAGACCGCATGGTAGAGCATATTAAATATCTGTCGGCATATTCTCCCTTCCCTATATCTTGCATTCCCAACGCTGGCTTGCCAGAAAATGTGGGCGGTAAAGCCTTCTATCGTCTGTCTCCTGAAGAACTGAAGAAGTATCTCGCCTACTTTGTGGAAGAATTGGGTGTGCAGATCATCGGCGGTTGCTGTGGCACTCGTCCCGAGCACATTCAGCAGTTAGTCGAAATCAGCCAGCACTTGCGACCCAAACAAAGGAAGCCCCAGCTAGTTCCCTCTGCCGCTTCAATCTATGCCACTCAACCCTATGCCCAAGAGAATTCTTTTTTGATTGTGGGTGAGCGACTCAATGCCAGTGGTTCCAAAAAGTGTCGTGATTTGCTCAATGCTGAAGATTGGGATGGTCTGGTGGCTCTGGGGCGATCGCAGGTAAAGGAAGGAGCGCATATTCTCGATGTCAATGTGGACTATGTGGGGAGAGATGGGGTGCGGGATATGCGGGAATTGGTGTCGCGACTGGTTACCAATGTCTCCTTGCCTTTGATGTTGGACTCCACCGAATGGGAAAAGATGGAAGCGGGATTGAAGATTGCGGGTGGCAAATGTATTCTCAATTCCACCAACTATGAAGATGGCGAACCCAGATTTTGCAAGGTGTTACAGCTTGCTAAGCAGTATGGGGCTGGAGTAGTGATTGGTACAATTGATGAAGAGGGAATGGCACGCACGGCGGAAAAGAAGTTCCAAATTGCTCAAAGAGCTTACCGCCAAGCGGTGGAGCAGTTTGGCATTCCACCCCATGAAATCTTTTTTGATACATTAGCTCTACCAATCTCCACAGGAATTGAAGAGGATCGGCAGAATGCGAAAGCCACGATTGAGGCGATCAGGCGGATCAAAGAGGCAATGCCCGAATGCCACCACTTGCTGGGAATTTCCAATATCTCCTTTGGGCTGAACCCTGCCTCAAGGGTGGTGTTGAACTCGGTATTTTTGCATGAAGCGATGCAGGTAGGTATGGATTCAGCGATCGTTAATGCCAGTAAAATTCTCCCCCTCAGTAAAATCGCCCCAGAGGAATTAGCCATAGCTCAGGATTTAATCTACGATCGCCGCAGGTTTGTTGATGGCATCTGTACTTATGATCCGCTGGCTGAATTTACCAAGTTATTTGAGGGTGTAAGTAGTAAAAAGATACAAGCGATTGATGATAGTTTACCCATAGAAGAGCAGTTGAAAAGACATATCATTGATGGTGATCGCCAAAATTTAGAAGCACACTTAGATCAGGCATTGAAGCAATACAAACCTTTGGAGATCATCAACGATATTTTACTGGATGGTATGAAGGTAGTTGGTGAACAGTTTGCCAGTGGACAAATGCAATTACCTTTTGTGTTGCAGTCTGCGGAAACCATGAAGTCTGCCGTTGCCTATCTGGAAAAGTTCATGGAAAAGAAAGAAGGGGCAAATAAGGGCGTATTTCTCATAGCAACAGTGAAGGGAGATGTACATGACATTGGCAAAAATCTAGTAGATATAATTTTGACCAACAACGGCTATAAAGTAGTGAATATCGGCATCAAACAGCCCGTAGAAAATATTATTCAAGCATACCAAGAATCTAAAGCGGACTGTATTGCCATGAGTGGACTGTTAGTCAAATCTACGGCATTTATGAAGGAGAACCTTGAAGAATTTAATCGGCGGGGTATCACTGTACCTGTCATTTTGGGTGGGGCGGCACTTACTCCAAAATTTGTCTATGAGGATTGTCAGAATACCTACAAAGGCAAAGTAATTTATGGCAAAGATGCTTTCTCTGACTTGCACTTTATGGACGAGTATAGGTCTGCTAAATTGGCAGGGAAGTGGGATGATCTAAAAGGTTTTTTAGATGGTCGTGAATTTGCTCCTAATAAACGATTGCAGGACTCAGAAGATAGCACAGATGATACACCTCCTGAGAAGATAGAAGTAGTAATTGCAGAAGCTAAGCAGGAGCGATCGCCCCACATTGCAGTAAATATCCCTCGCCCACAGCCTCCATTCTGGGGTACACAAATTCTTAGAAAGGAAGATATTCCCTTAGAAGAGGTGTTTTGGTATCTTGACCTCCAAGCGTTGATTGCTGGGCAGTGGCAGTTTCGTAAGCCCAAGGAGCAGTCAAAAGAGGAGTATCAGCAGTTTTTGCAAGAAAAGGTTTATCCTATACTGGACTATTGGAAGCAGAGGATTAAAGATGAACCAATTCTCGATTTAGCGGTAATTTATGGATACTTCCCTGTCAATGCTAGTGGTAATACAGTGTATGTTTATGATGTGAATGACCATAATAAATTAGTTACTGAATTTACATTCCCCAGACAGCGATCGCAAAGGCAGATGTGTATAGCCGACTTCTTTGCTGATCAAAAAGATGGCGTAATTGATGTCTTGCCGATGCAGGCTGTAACCGCTGGTCATGTAGCTACTGAATTTGCTCAAAAACTATTTCAAGCTAATCAGTACACCGACTATTTGTATTTTCATGGAATGGCAGTACAAATGGCAGAAGCATTGGCAGAATGGGCACACGCTAGAATTAGGTGCGAACTGGGTTATGGCGAGCAAGAACCAGATAATATCCGAGATATTTTAGCCCAAAGGTATCAAGGTTCTCGCTACAGTTTTGGTTATCCTGCCTGCCCTAATATCCAAGATCAATACAAACAGTTAGATTTATTGGATACTAAACGCATTGAACTTTATATGGACGAGAGCGAACAACTTTATCCAGAGCAATCAACCACTGCCCTGATCTGTTATCACCCGCAAGCTAAATACTTCAGTGCTTAATTTTACTAAAAGTATCTTAACTATTGGTATTAACTGAAACATTATGATGATAAGGTAAAACAATCTTAAAGATAGCTCCTTTGGGCTGATTGTCTGCAACGGATATTTCCCCGCCGTGTGCTTCAATAACAGTTTTACAAAAGGATAGACCAAGCCCGATTGCCACTACACTACATGACATATCATAGCTCTCATATTTCTGAAAAATCGCCTGTTTTAGATGGGGACTAACGCCTTTTCCTTGATCGGCTACAGCAATTTCTAGTGTATCTGCCGAAGGTTTAATTGATAGGGTAACTATGGAGTTGGGCGGAGAAAATTTAATTGCATTACTGATCAGGTTATCAATAGTGCGGCGCAGAAGATCGGCATCACATTTAAGATTAATGATGGGCTGAGCAAAATCAGTTCTTATCGTAATTTGCTTGGTAACTGTAATCATTTGAAAATCATTTATTACCTGATGAGACAGGTCGCATACATCTACTGTTTGCCAATTCAAATCTAATTTGCCTGCCTCTACTTTGCTGAGAATTAGAATGTTATCCACTAAGTTCTTCAACCGATTAGAAGCGGAGCTAATCCGTTGCACCTTTCTTTTAGCTGGTTCACACAGTGGCATCATTTCTAAGCCACTATTAGCCAGTAAGATAGCAGTAATCGGATTACGAAGGTCATGCACAATCGCATTGGTCATTTCCTCTCGCAAAGCAAGTAGTGATTGAATACGATCATGAGCGAATTTGATGCGAAGCATGGATTTTACTCTGGCTCGCAGTTCTTGACTGTTTAAGGGCTTGGTGATAAAGTCATCAGCCCCTGCTGATAGAGCTTTTGCTAAGTCATCTTTGCTGTCTAGAGCCGTAACCATGATGATAGGAATGTGAGCGCATTCTTTTTGAGCTTTGATTTGCCTGCACACCTGCATACCATCTAAGGCTGGCATCATAATATCCAGCAAAATTAAATCATACTTCACTTTGTTTAATCTCTGGATTGCATTTTGCCCACTAGAGGCATAGTGAAGCTGATAGTTTTCTTGGCTGAGCAGAACCTCTATCACATCGAAATTATTCGGCTCATCGTCCACAACTAAAACCTTTGGTTGACTAGTTGCATCTTGTGAAAGCATAGGTTGCTACTACTCAGATTTCCCCCTTAGCCCTAATTATACAAGCTGACAGCCCAACTCGGAGTTTACTTCTAATTACATTATGCATAACTTAATACTTATTTATGAAAACTTAGCTAAATGTAGTAGGTGAATTACATGACTAATGATTAAATCGTTCTATTTGATGCTTTGGTGATTGCTTAATTAGTTGTCTGCATCTCCACCATTTACTAAACATTCCTTTAACTTGCCTGTCACTAGCATTGTAAAAGAGATATGCGACCTTCATTGATTGCTACAATACCCTGAGGAGAAATTAATAATTTAGTATTAGCATTCACATAATTAGTAGTTTCTATAAAGGTTTTATCTAAGTGGATAGACCTTTGTTTCATCTGCCATCTTTGTATTCCAGCATCAGTGGGAATGAATAAATAATTGTGGAAAGCACATGGTGTGTGAAATGAGCTTAGACTCAAATGACAGACTTGCTGTGAAGCTAGTACCTTGCCTCTGCGATGTACAATATGACAATAATCTTTCAGATTCCCATACTCACTGACTTTGAGAAATAACCAACATATTTCTTGGGCAAAAATGCAGTTGCAGTCAATTAACTCGCCATGCCAGATTGGAATTTTAACTTGGTCATTGATGCCCTGTAATAAAGCATCAAATACAAAGGTAATCAATATGTTGCCGACTGAATAGAAGCCTAAGCCGAAGGCTTCTCCAACCCAAAACCTAGTGCGATCGCCTATTACATCGCCAATGTAAACAGCACCCAAGTCTCCACTGCGTAATAGTTGCTCTTGGCTAATCCAGTAGTAGTGATGGCTATTTGCGGCATAGTTAGTGGCTGAAAATATCTGTATATTTTGATCTGGTGCTATGACTGCTAACTGCTGGTTTTGGAAAATCAGAGTGTGGCGATCGCATGCGCTAAATCTAAGCTGATGATTTAGTTCCCCGTGCAAAATAGCAAAGCCGTTTTCACGATAAAAACACCCCTGTTCATAATAAATATAAGCAAGGTTATTACCCTGTAATTGAGCATCTAAAATCACTCCTTTAGCGTGAAATATGTAAGTAGCAGTGAGGTTGTTTGGCGAGTGTTTCGGAAAGTTCACTGGAGTATTTTTACAGCAGGAACAGGTTATATGCTGATGTTCTAAGTTGCAGATACTACATTTTTGCCAACTGGTTGTTAGTAACTCTTGGGGAAATACTTCTCGCCGATCATGAATAAATACTTGTTGGAAAAAGTTAAGGAGTGATTGCGACAAGATACTGTAGGAAATGGCTGGCTTAGGATATTGCACTTCTGGGTGAAATACAGTAATTCTACTTAGGATGCGCTGATCAACTGTAAATTTTTTCTGTGGATCGCTAGGCTTATGAATACCGCCATAGGGATCAACAAACAGCAAACATTGGAATAACATGACAGTAAAGCTGTACCAGTCTGATAGGTGATTGTAGCTGTTGGTAAGTATTAGCGAGTCTGAGGAGCGATCGCACAATATCGGATCGACAAATCTCTTGGTAAACATATTGCACGGAAATTCGGCAAACTGCCACGAATCGGTATCAATAAGATAAATATGCCCCTCTTTGATTAGGATATTTAAGTCATTAAAATCACCGATTACAATTCCTGCTTGGTGAATTTGTATCAATAGCTGTCGCAGTTGTAGGAATAGGGCAAAGACTTCTTGATTACTGATGCCCGATTGATTTCTAAATTGGCGATCGCTATATTTCAATAAAGGAAGCGCATTTTCAATAAACGGCATAGTATAGCCAGCAATCTGCTCTGAACTATCTCTAATAATTTCCTGTGGTGTCAGGCAATTACTAGGTAGTTGCTGAGGGAACTTAAGTAATTTTTGTTGATGCGCCTTAATGCGTTTTGCGGCTGATGCTTGTTCGTGGGGCAAGTTTGTATAATCAGGATGACTACTGGGCTTGAATATCTTTGCCACCATACCATTGTGCAGATCATAAATTTCTGCTTCCCCCCCTTTGGCAATTATCTGCTTAGGTTTAAGATTTAACTTTTTGCCTCTAATATAGTAACTTTTATTCATAAGTCGCTCGTTTGATAATTATTAAGGTTGTGTCATCGGATAGCCTATGTTCTTTTTGCAATAAACATAATTTGCGGCGCACACAATCGGGATTTTTTTGATATTTGGTATTATCGATAAAATCAGTAATCACTTCTTGGCTGGCTATTTCGCTAAAGCCATCGGTAGCCAATAGAATACTAGATATTTCTGCATTGTTTAACTCGTGGTTGATTGAGAGCTTAGTAGGAAATCGTGGATCGATCAATGACAGAGTTAAATACGGCGGACGGTTGCCTTGCATTGGTTGAAGTTCGTATAACTTTCCGTTTATGGCGTAATATCCATCTCCAGCCGAAAAAATCAAACTGTGCAGGGGAGTAATCACACAACCCACCACAGTAAATAGAAAATAATCATGCAATGCTTGCATAACATCGGCGGTCATGTTGTTAGCGATCACCCTAATTTGCCAGAGAAATTTATCTGAGATTGCTTCCCAATCTAGTGAATAATCTGTTGCTGATTCACGAATAATTTCACATAGTAATTTACTGCCCAGTTTTGCCCCGACCTCACTGTGTGGCGCACTACCGCAACCATCCGCCACAATGGCGATCGCTATCTGCTGGTCTTGATAAATTGCCCAACCATCTTGATTGTTTTTGCCCGCATGAACATGAGCCGAACCGATCTGCGTTCCTGCAGTAATGCAGAATGGGTAATCCATAACAGTTTGAGCAGTGTATTTTTACTCTAGTGTAAAAATCACACCATGTCAAATGCGCTGTTCCACACCAAAGCCAA
>Ga0308414_1002558_pt1 | contig 11855 bp, 11 predicted proteins | sample HotsprSampleOS50_FD_205667 | JGI IMG/M metagenome (GOLD analysis project Ga0308414, IMG submission 205667) | Hot spring phototrophic mat microbial communities from Octopus Spring, Yellowstone National Park, Wyoming, United States - 20090730_OS50 ... | reverse complement strand
CCAAGGAAAGCCGGCCGCCGCCAGCCGCAACCGTCTTTCCCGTGCGCGTCGAGGAGTCGGAAATCGGGGTCAGACTCCGATTTCCGCTGCGACGACTCGCCCGCGCGGGTCGAGGCGCTGGCGAGGCCAGCGCCGCCGTCATCGCGGCGCAGAAGTGTTCTCCGTCCGCGCCGAGGTGCGGGGTCGTCAATGACCATGGCCGCCTTCGCGTTCTGGTGGCTCCCGCGCGCGCCGAGGTGTCGGGTCGCTGAGGGCCGGTGTCGGCGGCGCGCCGGTGTGGCTCCCGCGCGCGCCGGCGAGCCGGCGGCCAAGGTGACGTGGCGCGACCTTTCGGCGCTTTGTCTCCCGCGCGCGCCAAGGTGCCGGGTACTCGCCGGCATGACTGCCGCCCTGCGGGTCGTTTTCCCGGCGCGCGCCGCGGTGGCGGCAGCGGCCGACCCTCGCGTCGCCGCGGTCTTGGCTGCGGCGACGCCGTTGCGGCGCGTTGTAAGGTTGCGTGCCGTCGCCCGACAGGGCCTCTTGTCGTCTTCCATTCTTCGCTTCGATTCCCCGTGCACGCCACCCTGCCGCTGCTGAAGGCCACCGACTTTCCCCTCATCCGCCGCCGCGCCGTCGAGACGCTGCAGGTCAACCTCGGCTACACCTGCAACCAGACCTGCGTCCACTGCCACGTCAATGCCGGCCCGAACCGAAAGGAGCAGATGGACCGCGCCACCGTCGACCTCGTGCTCGACGTGCTGGTGGCCAAGGACATCCGCGTCCTCGACCTCACTGGCGGCGCACCGGAACTGAACCCGCACTTCCGCGACCTGGTGCGGCAGGCGCGCCGCGTCGGCGTGCGCGTGATCGACCGCTGCAACCTGACCATCCTCTTCGAGCCCGGGCAGGAGGACCTGGCCGAGTTCCTCGCCGCGCAGCAGGTCGAGATCGTCGCCTCGCTGCCCTGCTATCTGGAGGACAACGTCGACCGCCAGCGCGGCGCCGGCGTGTTCGACAAGAGCGTCCGCGCCTTGCAGAGCTTGAACGCGCTCGGCTATGGCCACGACGAGCGGCTGCCGCTGTCGCTGGTCTACAACCCGCAGGGGCCATCGCTGCCGCCGCCGCAGCAGGCGCTCGAAGCCGACTACCGCAGGTTCCTCGGCGAGCGCTTCGGCATCGTCTTCACCCGTCTGTACGCGCTGGCCAACATGCCGATCGCCCGCTTCGGCTCGATGCTGATCAGCAAGGGCCAGTTCCGCGACTACATGGCCAGACTGCGGGCCGCGCACCGCGCCGAAAACGTCGGGCACGTGATGTGCCGCTCGCTGGTGTCGGTCGACTGGCAGGGTTTCCTGTACGACTGCGACTTCAACCAGATGCTCGGCCTGCACCTGCACGAAGCCGGCCAGCGACACGGCCGCATACACCTCGAAGACTGGCTGGAGATGGACCTGGAAGGCAACCCGATCCTGGTCGCCGACCACTGCTACGGCTGCACCGCCGGCCAGGGCTCCTCCTGCGGCGGAGCGCTGGCGTGAACGCGCACGGCCGTTCCGAAGCGTTCACCCCTGAGCGCGAAGCGCGAAGGGCGCCCCGATGAAGGGTCCCGGCCGCACCTGCCCGCCGCATTACGGCTATTCGCCGCGTGCCTTCGCCCGCCAGCCCGACTTCGAGGCCGACACGCTGTACGTGATCGGCGGGCTATACGGCAATCCGTACGCGCTCGACGCGATCGACCGCCTGGCGGCGCACGAGCCGCAGCCGCCGCGCCTCGTGTTCAACGGCGATTTTCACTGGTTCGACGCCGAGCCGGCGCTGTTCGCCCACGTCCAGCGGCGCGTGCTGGCGCACGCCGCGTTGCGCGGCAACGTCGAGACCGAGATCGCCGCCGACGACGACTCCGCCGGCTGCGGCTGCGCCTACCCGGAGTCGGTTCCCGACGACGATGTCGACCGCAGCAACCGCATCCTGGCGCGGCTGCGCGCCGTGGCCTGCGACGTGCCGCGCTCGCGCGCCGAACTGGCCGCGCTGCCGATGCACGCGGTGGCGCAGGTCGGCCCGCTGCGCATCGGCATCGTCCACGGCGACGCCTGGTCGCTGGCCGGCTGGGCCTTCGCGCACGACGCGCTGCACGACCCGGCACGCGAGGCGCGCCTGGCCGCAGCCTTCGCGCTCGGCACCGTCGACGGGTTCGCCTGCAGCCACACCTGCGCCCCGGCGCTGCGCGCCTTCGGCAGCCGCTTCGTCGTCAACAACGGCGCCGCCGGCATGGCCAACTTCGCCGCCGACAGCAGCGGCCTGCTGACGCGGCTTTCGACCCGGCCGCTGCCGCCGGCGCTGGCCGATGCGCGCGCCTTCGGCCTGTACGAACGCGGCGTCTGGGTCGACGCGCTGCGCCTGCGCTTCGACGTGGCGCAGTGGCTGCGCCGCTTCGACGCGCTGTGGCCGGCCGGCTCGCCCGCCGCGGTGTCGTACCGCCATCGCATCGCCAACGGGCCGCCGTTCACCGTCGACCAGGCGCTGGGCCGCGTCGCTGCCGCCTGCGCCTTGTAATTTCGCCCTCGCCCGGCCGACCACGGCCGATCGTCGCCACGTCTGCCCGCCAAGCGCCAACCGCGCCGGGAATCCGCCATGGACAGGAAAAAGCTGCTGCTGCTGGCGCTGATCGCGGCCGCGATCGCCGCCTTCTTCGCCTTCGACCTGAAGCAGTACCTGAGCCTGGAGTCCTTCCAGGCCAGCCGCGACCGCATCGACGCCTTCTACGCCGCGCACCCCTGGCAGACGGCGGCGGCCTACTTCGCGATCTACGTCGCCGTGGCGGCGCTGTCGCTGCCGGGCGCGGCGATCATGACCCTCGTCGGCGGCGCGATCTTCGGCGTCGTCGCCGGCACCGTGCTGGTGTCGTTCGCCTCCTCGATCGGCGCCCTGCTCGCCTTCCTCGCCTCGCGCTTCCTGCTGCGCGACTGGGTGCGGGCGCGGCTCGGCGACCGGCTCAGGGCGATCGACGACGGCATCGCCCGCGAGGGCGCGTTTTACCTGTTCGCGCTGCGGCTGGTGCCGGTGTTTCCGTTCTGGCTGATCAACCTGGCGATGGGGCTGACGGCGATCCGCGCCTGGACCTTCTACTGGGTGAGCCAGCTCGGCATGCTCGCCGGCACCGTCGTCTACGTCTACGCCGGCACGCAGCTGGGGCAGTTCCGCCTCTCGGCGGGACTCGTCGCCGCCTTCGTGCTGCTCGGCATCTTCCCGCTGCTGGCCAAGAAGGCGCTCGACGCGATCAAGGCGCGACAGGTCTACGCGCCGTGGGCCGACCGGCGGCCGAAGGCGTTCGACTACAACCTGGTGGTGATCGGCGCCGGCTCGGCGGGGCTGGTCTCCGCCTACATCGCCGCCGCGACCAAGGCCAAGGTGGCGCTGGTCGAGAAGCACCGCGTGGGCGGCGACTGCCTGAACACCGGCTGCGTGCCGAGCAAGGCGCTGCTGCGCTCGGCGAAGCTGCTCAGCCACATCGCGCGCTCGAAAGAGTTCGGCATCGCCCAGGCCAGCGCCAGTTTCGACTTCGCCGAGGTGATGCAGCGCGTGCAGCGCGTCGTCAGGGCGGTGGAGCCGCACGACTCGGTCGAGCGCTACACCGCGCTCGGCGTCGAGTGCATCCACGGCGAGGCTCGGCTGACCTCGCCGTGGACGGTCGAGGTGGCGACCGCCGCCGGCACGCGGACGCTGACGACGAAGAACATCGTCATCGCCGCCGGGGCGCGGCCGTTCGTGCCGCCGATTCCCGGGCTGGCCGAGGTCGGCTACCTGACCTCGGACACGGTGTGGAACCTGCGCGCGCTGCCGCCGCGGCTGCTCGTGCTCGGCGGCGGCCCGATCGGCTGCGAACTGACGCAGGCGTTCGCCCGCTTCGGCAGCGAGGTCACGCAGGTCGAGATGCTGCCGCGGCTCCTGATCCGCGAGGACCCGGAGGTGTCGACGCTGGTGCAGCAACGCTTGAAAGCCGAAGGCGTGCGCGTGCTGGTCGGTCACAAGGCCAAGCGGTTTCTGGTCGAGGGCGGCCAAAAGTTGCTGATCGCCGAGCACGCAGGACAGGACATGCGCATCCCCTTCGACCAGGTGCTGGTCGCCGTCGGCCGCATCGCCAACACCGCCGGCTACGGGCTGGAGGAGCTCGGCATCGGCGCCACGCCGGCGCGCACGGTGCAGGTCGACGAGTACCTGCGCACGATCTACCCGAACATCTACGCCTGCGGCGACGTGGCCGGCCCCTATCAGTTCACGCACACCGCCGCGCACCAGGCGTGGTACGCGGCGGTCAACGCCCTATTCGGAAGGTTCCGCCGCTTTCGCGCCGACTATCGCGTGATCCCCTGGACGACCTTCACCGAGCCGGAGGTCGCCCGCGTCGGGCTGAACGAGCAGGAGGCGAAGGAGAAGAAAGTCCCGCACGAGGTGACCGTCTACGGGCTCGACGACCTCGACCGCGCCATCGCCGACGAGGAGGCGCACGGCTTCGTCAAGGTGCTGACGGCGCCGGGGACCGACCGCATCCTCGGCGTCACCATCGTCGGCAGCCACGCCGGCGACCTGCTCGCCGAATACGTTTTGGCGATGAAGCACGGCCTGGGGCTGAACAGGATCCTCGGCACCATCCACGTCTATCCGACGCTGGCGGAAGCGAACAAGTACGCCGCCGGGGCGTGGAAGCGCGGCACGGTCACCCGCGGCCAGCAGGCGTTCCTCGCCGCCTTCCAGGCCTGGCAGCGCGGCGAGCACGGCTTCGCGCCGGTCGTCGCCGCGCTGCGGCAGCTCGCCACCGACAGGCGCAAGGCGTACGCGGCGCAGCCGCACTAGCCGGGCGCGCCGATCGCCGTCGCGTGCGCGACGCGCCCGCGGCAGCGTTTACGCTGGAACGCTGTGGCCACTTCGTTCGGAAGCGCCTTGGATCGCATCGAAGTCGTCGTCGTCGGCGCCGGGGTCATCGGCCTGGCGGTCGGCCGCGCGCTGGCGCTGGCCGGCCGCGAGGTGCTGGTGCTCGAGCGCGAGCGCCAGTTCGGCACCGGCACCAGTTCGCGCAACAGCGAGGTGATCCACGCCGGGCTGTACTACCGCACCGGCTCGCTGAAGGCGCGGCTATGCGTGGCCGGGCGGCGGCAGCTCTACGACTACTGCGCGCAGCACGGCGTGCCCCATCGCCGCCTCGGCAAGCTGGTGGTGGCCACGCGCGAATCGCAGCGCGAGGCGCTGGCGGCGATCCACGCGCAGGCGATGGCCAACGACGTCGAGGGCTGCGCATTGATCGCCGCGGCCGAAGCGCGCGCCCTCGAACCGGAGCTGGCCTGCGTCGCTGCGCTGCATTCGACGGAAACCGGCATCGTCGACAGCCATCAACTCATGCTGGCGCTGCTGGGCGACCTGCAGGCCGCCGGCGGCCTGCTGGCCTGCGCGACGCCGTTCGAGCGTGCCGAGCGCCGCGGCCCGGGATGGGTCGTCCACACCGGCGGCGAGGCTCCATTCGCGCTCGCCGCCGACTGGATCGTCAATGCCGCCGGGCTGCACGCGCAGGAGGTGGCCGCGCACATCGAATCGCTGCCGGTCGAGCAGATCCCGCGCCGCTTCCTGGCGCGCGGCTGCTACTTCCAGCTCGCCGGACGGGCGCCGTTTGCGCGGCTCATCTACCCGGTGCCGGTGCCCGGCGGGCTCGGCGTGCACCTGACGCTCGACCTCGGCGGCCAGGCTCGCTTCGGCCCCGACGTGGAGTGGGTCGACGCGATCGACTACAGCGTCGATCCTCGCCGTGCCGACGCCTTCTACGCCGAGGTGCGCGCGTACTGGCCTCGATTGCCGGACGAGTCGCTCGCGCCCGCTTATGCCGGCATCCGGCCGAAGCTCAGCGGCCCGGGCGAGCCGGCCGCCGACTTCGTCATCGCCGGCCCGGCATCGCACGGCGTGCCGGGGCTGGTCAACCTGTTCGGCATCGAGTCGCCGGGACTGACCGCCTGCCTGGCGATCGGCGACCGGGTCGCCGGACTGCTGCGCGAGGAGGCCTGAGCGCGCAGCGCGAGGGCGGTCCGGCGAAGAATCCGCGTCAGCGCAGGCCGATCAGCCGATCCAGCGACAGCATGCCGCCGCCGCGACCGGCGAGATACAGCAGCGCCGTGGCCCACACCAGATGCGTCGGCCACGCATCCGGGTAGACGAAGACCTGGATCACCGCCGTCATGCCGAGCAGCGCCAGCGCCGAAAACCGCGTCGCCAGCCCCAGCACGAGCAGAAGCGGGAACAGATGCTCGGCATAGGCGGCCAGATGCGCCGCCAGCTCGGGCGGCAGGATCGGCAGCCGGTACTCGTCGGCAAAGAGCGCCACCGCGTTGTCGCTGACGGTGAGGATGCCCTCCACCTTGGTGCGCCCCGACAGCCAGAACACGCCGGCGATGCCGAACCGTGCCGCCAGCGCCAGCAGGTTGTGGCCGACCAGCGATCCGAGCAGGTCGGCGATGCGGTTGTGCAGCCCGCGCACGCCGGCGGTGGGAGATGCGGACTGGGTCATGGCGGTCATGGGCAGGATTCCTCGTGGGCGCCGGATTCGACGGCGCTGAAGGCGCCGGCGTCCAGCAGTTGATGGACGAGCGCGGCCAGATCGGCGCCCGGTTCGATCTCGAGCGCCGCCAGCGCCGCGCCTTCGATGCGCTCGCCATCGGCGCAGGCGTCGAGGAACGCGACGCCGGCGCGGCCAATCGGCCGATGCCGCACGTCGGCGAACGGCCGCGTCAGCAGCGCGCCTTCGCCGCGCCAGTCGAGTTCGCCGATCGTGCCGTCGCCATCGCGGCTGCGGCTCCAGATCGAGTAGATCGGCGCCTCGTCGAACCACTGCCAGCGCGCCGCCGGATGCAGCCGCAGGCGCAGCGGCGCCATCTCGCGCGGCGCCAGCGCGGCAAGGAGTGCCGGATCGAGCAGCGGCGCATCGGCGGCGACATGCGCCTCGCTCCACAGTCGGTCCAGCCGCGCCACGCCGGCGAGATAGGGCAGTTCGAGTGCCCGCGGAAAGGCCGAAAGGAAGCCGGCAAAGCCCTCGCCGTAGTCGAGCAGGGTCGGATGCGAAGGCAGCGACTCGCGTGCGAACACTGCGGCCGCGGCGCGAAACCACTCGTCGCCGACCAGGCGGGCGACCGCCGGATAGTTGGCGGCCAGCGCGTCGATGCAGCCCTTCATCACCGTGTTGCGGTAGACGGCGAAGCCGGGCTGCGACGTCAGTGCCGCGACCTGCGGGTCGTCGCCTGCCGCATCGGGCGCCAGCAGTGCGCGCGCGAAGGCGTCCTGATAGGCGGACAGTCGAGTCGCCATCACGCCGCTTTCGCCAGCGGCATCGACGCGACCAGAAGGTCGTGCGCGCGCTGCCGCTCTGCCATCAGGTCGGCGAACGCCGGGATGTTGTCGTCGCGCTCGATCAGCGTCGGCCGTGGGCCGATGCGGCCGATCAGCCGCTCGTACAGCCGCCACACCGCCGCCGCCACCGGCGCGTCGTGGCTGTCGACGAGCAGCCGCTCGCCGTGCACCGGATCGGCACTGTGACCGGCGAGATGGATCTCGGCGACCAGCTCGCCGGGCACGGCTTCGATGGTCCGCGCCGCGTCGTCGCCGAGACTGTTGGCGCTGACGAAGACGTTGTTCACGTCGAGCAGCAGGGCGCAGCCGCTGCGCCGCGCGATCTCGACCAGGAACTCGACCTCGCCGTACTCCTGCTGCCCGAAGCGCAGGTAGTGCGACGGATTCTCCAGCGCGATCGGCCGCCGCAGCCGCTCCTGCGCGCGGCCGATGTTGGCGACGATCCGCGCCAACGCCGCGGCCGTGCGCGGCACCGGCAGCAGGTCGGGCCGGTACGCACCCTGCCAGGTGCTCCACGCCAGGTGCTCGGACACCAGCGCCGGCTCGAGGCGCTGCACCAGCGCGGCCAGCCGATCGAGGTGGCGAGGGTCGGGATCGGCGTCGGCGGCGAGCGACAACGCGACCCCGTGCAGCGACAGCGGATGCTCGCGGCGGATCGCCTCCAGCGACGCCAGCCGCGGGCCGCCGTCGACCATGTAGTTCTCGGGGTGGACTTCGAACCACAGGCCGGCCGCCGCGCAGTCCCTGGCCTCAGCGAAGTGCTGCGGCTTCAGGCCGAGGCCGGCGGAGATCGGCATCATGGACGGCACGGGGTGCACAACGGCGGGCGTGAAGCGGTACCGCGGCGGCGGCGAGGCGCGCGCCGCGGCGTCGATCGGCGCAACGCCGCTCAGCTCTTCACCGGCGTCAGCGAGCCGGTGCCATTCGGCGTCTTGATGGTGGTGCAGGTGCCCTTGGGCACGTACTTCCATGCGTTGCCCTGGTAGTCGACCTTCGACGTGCCGGCACAGGTCGTGCCCGGACCGGCGGCGCAGTCGTTCTGGCCGGCCTTGGCGACGCCGTAGCACTTTTCCTTCTCGCCCTTGGTCGATGCGCCCTTGTCCTGGGCGAGGGCGGCGCCGGAGGCGACGGCAGCCAGAGCAAAGGTGACGATGGCGAGCGAATGACGACGGTTCATGCAGCTTCTCCTTGGGGGTCGGGTTGACGGGACCGGCGCGGTCCCGCGTCCGGTCTGGCTGCTTATTCGCGCCAGGCGCGTGCGAAGTTACAGTCGAAGGCAGAATCCGCAGAAATTCTTTTCTGCCGCCCGCTGTAACCGGGCGCTCGAGTCTTCCGAACCTCCGGTGGGAGCCGCGTGAGTCCGGACCTGGATGTTCGCCAGCAGCGGTTGCGCGACCTTCTGGTTGCGGCGCAGCGCGGCGATGCCCGGTCGTACCGCGAATTCCTGCACGAACTGACGCCTCTGCTGCGCGGCTACTTCCGCAGGCGGCTGCGCTCGGCTCCCGACGACATCGAGGACCTGGTGCAGGAAACGCTGCTCGCCGTGCACAACAACCGGCACACCTACGATCCGGGCCAGCCTTTCAGCGGCTGGGCCTATGCGATCGCCCGCTACAAGCTGGTCGACCTGCTGCGCGCGCGTGCGGCGCGCGAGGCGCTGCACGATCCGCTCGACGACGACGCCGAGCAGTTGCTGACCGACGCCGAGCCGGCCGCTGCCGAGGCGCGTCGCGATCTCGGCCTGCTGTTGCAGCAGTTGCCCGACAAGCAGCGCCTGCCGATTCAATACGTGAAGATCGAAGGCCTGTCGGTGGCCGAGACGTCGCGGCGCACCGGACTGTCCGAATCGGCGGTCAAGGTCGGCATCCATCGCGGCCTGAAGGCGCTGGCGGCGCTGATCCGGAAGCAGCGATGAAGACCGACGACCTCATCGTCGCCTTGACCACCGGCGCCGAACCGGTCGACCCGCGGATGCCGTCGCGGCGGATGCTCTTCGCAGCCGTGGCCGGCGTGGCGCTGGCCTTGCCGCTGATGATCGGCCTGCTCGGGGTGAACCCGCTCCTGGCGCAGGCGGCCGGCGCGCCGATGTTCTGGATCAAGCTCGCCTTCGTCGCCGCGACTGTGGTCGCCGCGTTCGCTGTCGCGCTGAAGCTGGCCCGACCCGGCGCATCGGTACGGCGTAGCGGCGTCGCCCTGGCGATTCCGTTCATCTCGTTGTGGCTGCTGGCCGCCATCGTGCTCGTCGTCTCGGCGCCGGGCGACCGGCAGGGCCTGCTGTTCGGCAGCACCTGGAGCGCCTGCCCCATCAACATCGCCGTGCTGTCGGCACCGGCGCTGCTGCTGTCGCTGGGGGCGATGCGCGCGGCGGCACCGACGCGGCCGGCGCTGGCCGGCGCGGCGGCGGGATTGCTCGCCGGCGGCCTCGGCGCGACGGTCTACACCCTGCACTGCCCGGAACTGGCGGCGCCGTTCCTTGCCGTCTGGTACGTGCTGGGGATGCTGATTCCGGCGGCGGTTGGCGCGGGCGTGGGAGGGCGGCTGCTGCGCTGGTGACTCGCGCCAGCGCCGGCGCGCCAGACGCGGCGATTCCGGGCGCGGGCGGGAGACAGCCGTCGCGGCCCCGCTTGCTATCGTCGCTGCTATGAGCGGTGAGCAACACGACCCGTGGCGGCGGGTCCGCGACGAGGTCACCGGCTTGCGCCAGTGGCTCGACCGCGCCGTGGTGCTGGGCTATGCGCTCGCCACCGGGCTCGTCGTCGTCGCCTTCACGCACCTGGCGGAGTTCGCCAGCGAGGCGTTCCACCGGCTGGACGAAATCGACACCCTCGGCCGCTGGCTGCCGCTGGCGTGGACGCCGGCGCTGGCGGTGGCGCTGCTGTGGCTGACGCGGCGCTTCGCGCAGGGCACGCAGGGTTCCGGCATCCCGCAGGTGGTGGCGGTGCTGGAGCACCCGCTTTCCGAACGCGAACAGTCGCAACTGGTATCGCTGTCCATTTCGCTGAAGAAGATCATCCTCGTCTCCGGCGGCCTGCTCGCCGGCCTGTCGATCGGCCGCGAAGGGCCGACGGTGCAGGTCGGCGCCGGCGTCATGCAGCACGCGCGCCGCTGGCTGTCGCCGGGCTCGACGATCGACAGCCACGACCTGATCGTCGCCGGCGCTGCCGCCGGCATCGCCGCCGCGTTCAACACGCCGCTGGGCGGGATCATCTTCGCCATCGAGCAGCTGTCGCGGCGGCGCGGCTTCTCGCACAGCGGCCTGGTGATCCTGAGCATCGTGATGGCCGGCCTGGTGGCGGTGTCGATGCTCGGCAACCTCACCTACTTCGGCGAGCTGCAGGCGCGGCCGCTCGACTGGTCGCTGTTCGCGCCGGGGCTGGCGGTGGCGCTCGCCTGCGGCCTGGCGGGAGGGCTGTTCTCGCGCCTGATGGTGGCGTCGTTCAGAGGCACGCCGGACCGCTTCTCCGCCTGGCGCGCGCGGCATCCGTTCCGCTTCGCCGCAGCCTGCGCGCTGGCGGTGGCGGCGATCGGCATCGCCAGCGGCCAGGCCACGGCCGGCGCCGGCTACGCGCCGACGCGGGCGCTGCTCGAAGGCCACGGCGAGCTGCCGGCGCTGTACACGCTGCTGAAGTTCTGCGCCACCTGGCTGTCGGCGTGGACCGGGCTGCCGGCGGGCGTTTTCGCGCCATCGCTCGCCATCGGCGCCGGCATCGGCAACGATGTCGCCTGGCTCGCCGACCTCAGTGGCGAAGCGGCGATTCCGCTGATCGCCTTCGGCATGGTCGGCTTCCTGTCGGCGTCGACGCAGGGGCCGCTGACAGCCTTCATCATCGTGATGGAGATGGTCGCCGGCCAGTCGCTGGTGCTGAGCCTGATGGCGGTGGCGCTGGTGTCCACCGGCGTGTCGCGGTTGCTGGCGCCGCCGATGTTCACCGAGCTTGCGGCGCTGTTCGCGCCGCCGGCAAAGCCGGCCGACGGGTAGAACCCGCCGACGGTGTCGATGCGAATGGCCGTAAGAACTTCGCGCCCCGGCCGACTCAATGGCTCGCGCCCCGCGGCGCAGGATGTCTGACCGAGCGCTTGATCGATGACGACGCCATGCCAGCCAGGAGCCCAAGCCAACATACCTGCCGCATGCACCGGCCTTGCCGCGGCCGGGCGCGGTCAACCGGGTCGGGACGGGACGTGCTGATCGGACGACGCGCGGTCCTGCTCGCCGCGGCGCTGCTGCCGCTGGCGCGCGCAGTCGTCGCGCAGCCGGCGTTCGACCATTCGCACAGCGCCTGGGACACGCTGCTGAAGAAGCACGTTCGACTGATCGAAGGCGGCAACGCCTCGCAGGTCGACTACCGCGGCTTCATGCAGGATCGCGCGCTGCTGGCCGACTACCTCGGCAGCCTCGCCGCGGTCAGCCCGGCGCAGTTCGCCGGCTGGAGCAAGGCGCAACGGTACGCGTTCCTTGCCAACGCCTACAACGCCTTCACGATCGAGACGGT
>Ga0308414_1002555_pt1 | contig 11859 bp, 15 predicted proteins | sample HotsprSampleOS50_FD_205667 | JGI IMG/M metagenome (GOLD analysis project Ga0308414, IMG submission 205667) | Hot spring phototrophic mat microbial communities from Octopus Spring, Yellowstone National Park, Wyoming, United States - 20090730_OS50 ... | reverse complement strand
ATGAACAAAAAGACGGCAACCTGAACTTAAAACGTGGAAAAAGTTGTCCGAAACAGGCGTTTCGGTAAAGAATTTATGGAGATACTCCGCAATTACGGATTATCTTGGACAGCAGTGAAGACAATTGTAAAATTCAGTTTTTTGTGCCTCGGAATATATATCTTTGTGAACGCCTTAGATGATGAAACCTGGCAACATATCAAAGAGATTGGGCAAGCCCTTTTATTTGTGCTAGGATTTATTGTCCTCTCATATTATTCGTTCATATTGGCTATATTTCAAGAGGGAACGAAACAAATTGGTAAGATTATTCATGGTTTCCAGAATGACCCTAATCTATTTGATTCTCAAAATACCAAAAATGTCTTTAGTGATAAATGCAATAGAACCAACGAGAGAGATTAGTGGTCGAATTGATAAGTAATTCAATATCACACGCCTTGGGCAAATTGTAATATTGAAAATTTATTCTACGGCAGCACATTCGTAATCTGCTTTTGCGGCGACTCGGCGGCGATGATGCTGGGGTTGTTTTTGAGGCGATACTGGACTTTCCAGCGATACATCAGGTTTTTAATGCCCACCTGCACCCAGTACTGCTGCGGCGTCTGCGGCGTGCCGTTGGGGTTGAACTTTCCGGCCACGTTGTCGTCGTTGCGCCACGTGCTGGAAATCGAGCCGTTGTCCACGCAGGTGAACTTGTACTCGACCGGCTCATTGGCGGGTACGGTCGTCACTGCGGCAGCGGCCATCACATGATAGTAGGTCGCACTTTGAAACATCTGGAACGGTGAACTGGAGTGGAACTCCGACGGGTCAGGCGAAATGCTGGATGGCGGCGGTGCTTCCTCTCCATATTGCTGATAAACCGTCGCCGGTGCAGAGTTGGATGCGGGCAGATAGGTCTTATCGGGTGCAACCACATTCAATACCGAAAAGGACAGCAGGAATGGCTCGTCACCGGCAATGCACGCGCCGGAATGAAAGATGACGCTTCCATCTTGGGCTGTCGATTGTGAAACGGTCTGGTCAAAATGCACCTGCGCATGGGTACCGATAGTTTCACCGACAATCCGGCACGTCACCTGAGCGTTAGGAACGGGGTTTTTATCCACAAGCGTGGTGATGACATATCGCGCTTCGCCGCGATAACTGCCTGCTGGGCAACTGTGTGATAAGTCCGTAAAACTGCTTTCGTGGATAATCATATACGGGTCACCGGGGTCTGACAATAAGAGACAATCGCCGCGAAATACATAGGGAATCGCCGAGGACTGACGAAAATCCCAGTGATAAGACTCGTCAAGGCTCAGATTCATTCCGATGCTATTATACAGATAGTGTCGTCGATAAAACGTCTCAGAGCCGGTTGCGATGTTCATACAAACCGGCTCACGAGGGTTTGTTGTTTCCCGAAACACAAGCGGCTGGCCGCTGACAAACAAAACAGTAGGGTCTTGATAGGGCGAATCTATAACATTCCAAGAGACGATTTTGTCTCCCGTGTAACGGTCAAGAACGGTCACATTACGGACGTATCCTATTTCTTCACTGATGATTTCCCATGCATAGACAAGAATATAATTGTAGGTCCCTCGGTACGTCAGATAGGATGCTGCGGGGTGAAAATCCTGGGGTTCATACGACCAATACGCACCCGTAATCATCCATTGGTTTTCGACATACGTGTACCCCTGCCATTGCGAGTCGGGTTTGGGACCATATTGGGGCTTCCAAATCCGTCCACTGTCTGCAAAGTATTCTACAAATCCTACGTCGAGAATCTTGCCATTTTCAAGCTGCCAACAACTATAGACATTATTGCCTACGTTGTAAAAACATTGCCTCGCGGTCAGTTCCCCGGTACGGCCTTGATTGATGGTCAGCCACGGCGTGTTCGCCGTTCCCATATAGGCAAACTCGGTTGGCCCCGGATATCGTGTATAGAACAAAAGTTTTTGCTGCGGCACTTCCATATAACCACGAACTAAGTCGCTGCTTCCATTAATACCCGTTTGCCACCATTCAATTTGCGTACCCTGCGAGATACCACCGTTTGGGTCTTTGTTGCGGCACGTCCAAAACATTTGTTGAGTTGTCCAATACGCGTATGAACCGTAATAGGGGGCACCTGCCAGAGTGTATTTGAATATAGGACGGCCTTGACTGTCGTATCCGGTCATCTCCTGGTTAAACAATGTAAATCGTCCACCATTTTCCCATCCGTTATTGCCCACTTTTGCCCATAAGAAATCTCCATACTCGCTGCGCCAAAACGCCGCCCCGTATGGAGTCAGCGTAATAAATGGCATTGCTGGAGAGCCGTCTGGATAATTGTACCGAACGCCCTTTTTTATCCCGGAAAACAGATTCCCATAGCACACAGAACACGGCTCCAGGGGCAACCCGCCTCTGGGGACTTTTAATTTGAAGTACCCGTCACTTTTGTCAAGCCAGCCCAAGAGCCGTTCACCGGGTTTGAAACCGTCCGCCGGTTCATACGCGGACGACGGGTTCACGTAGATAAATCCCTTTTTGTCTCCTGTTACGCAGTACGCGCCATAATAATTGCGATGTTGCCCATCGCCGCACAAGGTCGGCCAGTCGGCTTCGGTGGTCACAAACCTTGCCCAAAGCGGATTCAGTGTGTACGGGGGGCTGCCATACGAAAAAAACCACTTAAACAGTGGCGCTTTGAGTGTGTATTCATCACTCATGGGTTCCACCCTGTATATTCGGCGGTGGCCAGTTGACGCGGCAGCGTGTCCAGTGCCACATAAACCCCGTGCGCTTCCCGGACGGCGGCGATGACATTGCCGACATCGTAGAGGGTATTGTCGGTATAGGTGGGATAGCGATAGACCTGCACGGTCGGCAGCGTTGGGCTGGGGTCAGGGAATGCACCGGCGGTGACATTAAACGGCGCAATCCTGCCCAGCATCGGGTGGTTGCTGACATTGGTCAGTTTTATCCATTCCATTTGCCGTCCGGTCGAAGGGCCGCCGACCCGTAACAACGCCCATTTGAGGCCGAGGTCATACTCTTTAAAAAGAATCTCAAACGGACCTGCCTCGGTACTGCGTATCAGGCCGGCGGTACTCGGAACCAATTCGGCGTACTGATGGACGGGGTTGGTGACCTCAATCTGTGCAGGGGTAATCCCGCAAAACATCCCCAGCCCGAACTTCATTGGCGCGATGGGTTGGAGGGCAATAATAAAAGCCCCCGGCGCACGGTAGTATGTGCTATACGATGCGCGATAAAAACGCTGCCGTTTGAAAAGGTCTAAATTGTTTTGGGGGATCGGCCACGGGTGGTCGATGACCATTGCCCCAAACTGCGGGCAGGCCCAACTGGAATAGTTCTGAATCCGAATTGTCCCATCGCGTCCAAAGGCCAAGCTGGCGGTACGCAGCCCCACGTCGGCGTTTTTAATCATAGCATCAATCTTGCGCCATGTCGGCTCGGTGATTTTAACAGTCTTGGTCATTATGATGTTCCTATCCCCAGCGCACTGAACGCGGCGAACTCATATGGCCGTTCTACATACGCGGCGATGGGATGCTGTACCAGCGTATCCGCATCGAGATTGTCGCCGTAGAGCACCCAAAGATAATCCCATCCCAGTTTGGAGGAGACGGTCAAATCGCCAACCGGCACATTGGTCAGGTTGGGACTGGCAGCAAACTGATATGTCAGTTGCCATTGCTTGACGCCCTCGATGATAACCAACTGACCAGACGCACCGCGGAACTGTACCTCTCCGGCGTCAAACCCGCGGAACGAGCCATTGTTGACCTTGCCAGTCAGGTTGGCCAGTGTCCTGCGGTAGGCATTCGTCACGAATGATGTGCTTTTATAATGCGTTTCCGAAAAGGTATAGACGGGAATGACAATATCGACGCCATTGACCCGTTGACCATCAAATCCAATCGCGCCCTTCATATTGGGCGCATTGGAGGGGGTTCGCGACACCGTATAGGGCGACTGGGTGATATGTTGACTGCCGCCGGTGGTGTCAAAGCTGGTCGTATAGTCTGATGGGTCAGTGGGGCCATAGACGACGGTCGCCTTCCAGATATTACTGTCGGAATTGCTGCTGTCGACATGGACGGCTTCAATTTGGCGCTCTTTGCGAATCAGCCCTTCAAACGTCGCCGGACAGATCGCCGTCAGTTCATCGCGTGCGGCCGCCTCGTTGGCCGCGCCGCGAAGGGTATAGTGCAGCTCGGCGGATTTACCCGGCACGTAACGAGACTCAATGTCCTGAGTTACTGACATGTGAAAATCCTAAATCGTAAGCACTAAATTCTAAACAAATTCAAAATTCAAAATTAGACAACCGTTTCTTCGCTATCCCGCTGGGTATTCAATAACTCCTTGGTGTTCTTGGCAATCTGCTCCACGCCATTGGCGGTACGCTCGGCGGCTGAATCACCTTCGACCCCAAACCGACCAAACCCGCTGAACCCGCCGGCGGCGGTCATCTTGGCCGCAGCGGCGTCAAACAACCCACCCAACCCCGATAAGTCCGGCTCCTGATAGCCCGGTGCAGCAGGCGTCCCCAAGCGGTCTTTTTCGGAGCGTTTCTTTTTAGCCTCGTTTAGCGAATCGCGCCACGCCTTGCGGGCTTCTTGGAGCTCGGTTGTGTTCTCGTTAATGCGCTGATTGTATTCGTCATCGAGTTGTTTGTTGCGATTGACATAGTCGGTGCCAATCTCGTTGAGCATCGTATCCCGCATTTTTTGTGAATCTTCGTTTCGGGATTGGCGGCGACTCTCTATTTCCTGACCACGTGACTGCTGCTCTTGGTTGATTTTATCAATCGCCTTTTGTTTTTCATCATCGACGATTTGGTAGGCGGCTTCCAGATTAATGCTGTCGTCAAATAGCGACATAATCCATAGGTATGCCTTGGTGGCGATGGCCTTCATCCGTTCCCACGTGCGGGAAAAGAATGAGGAAAAGCCGTTCCAGACCTTTTGCAAGAAGGAGACGGTCTCTGTCCATCCAATTTCCAGACCATACCAGGCGTATGTGGCGGCGGCAAGCGCCCCTGAAAACGCATCATACGCCAGCCGGATAAAGAAGTTTCTGAAGTTGAGCCACATCTTTTCCAGGAAGTTAATCCCGCGTGTCCATTCCATCTTCAGGGTCAGCCATAGAATCCGTGCGGCAAGCGCAATATCTCCGGCGGCTAAAGCATCGCCAATCGCACCAAACGCCTCGACGGCATCCTGTTTGAGCTGACCAAAACGCGTGCCCAACCATTGAAGCGCCTGCGCTCCGGTGCCGGTGACATAGAGCAGGGTCGCCCCCAGCGCCGCCAGTGCCGCGATGACCAGCACAATCGGCTGGGTCAGGAACAGAATCGCCGCGCCGAGCGTTTTAAACACCGTACCGATAAAGACGATCGTTGTCGCCAGCTTGCCGAGCACCATCCCCAACCCGCTGATCATACCGCCAAAGACCATCAGGGCAATCCCACCGGCGAGGATGGAGGTGGCGACCTTGGCGACAGTCACAATGACCTGTCGGTTTTGGTCAATCCAGGCATTGAATTTGGCAATAACCCCGGCCACCCAGTTGGACAACTTCGTCAAGGTCGGGGCCAGCGCAGCGCCAATCTGGTAGCTGGTCATCTTGACCACCTGCCACATCCGGCCAAAGGCATCGTTGAGTTCCTCGGCGGCCGCGGCGTCTTGACTTTTCATCATCAGCCCCAGCCGACCGGCCTCATCGGTCAATTCCTGAATCCCCACGGCACCTTTTTCCAGCATGGGAAGCAGTGCCGTGCCGGAACGGCCGAAAATCATCATCGCTATCGCCGCGCGGGTGGTGGGGTCTTTGATTTTACTGAGCCGGTCGGCAATGAGCTTAAATTGTTCTTCCGGCGATAGACGCGCCAACTGCTGATACGACAGCCCCAGCACGCCCATCGCATCGGCGGCCGACTTTGACCCCATCCCCGCATCCACAATCGTCCGCTGCATCTTACGGACACCTTTTTCAAAGTCCTCGATGCTGGTACCGGACTGCTGGGCGGCAAACGACATGGCGGATAAGGATTCGACAGACATGCCAGTTCGTTTAGACATCTTGGCGATGTCATCGCCCATATTCGAAAACGCCTTGCCCGCCGCCACCAGCGGTGTCAGCAGCGCAGCGCCCAGACCGGCCATCTGTCTGCCTATCCGGCTGATCGACGCCCCAAACGCACGCAGTTTGCGCTCGGCGGCACGTAAGCCGCGGACGAGCTTCGTGTCGTCAGCAAACAGCTCGACAAACGCCCGACCCGCTCGAATGGCATTGGTATTCATAGTCTGTAGTCCGTAGTCTGTAGTCTGTAGGTTAAGATGCTGTAGATTTTTGGTTGACAAAGCATCATATCGCGATATAACCAATCCCATGCGAGACTATAAAAAACTTCGGGCATTTGAGTTAACCGATCAGCTGGCTTTGCAGGTGTATGAGGCAACCCGCAAATTTCCAAAAGAAGAGATGTTTGGCCTAACCTCTCAGTTGCGTCGTGCCGCCATCTCCGCCGCTTCGAATATTGTCGAAGGGTGTGCTCGTCATTCCGAGGCTGATTTTCTTCACTTTCTGGACATGGCGTTTGGTTCCGTCCATGAGGTGGAATATCAGTTGTCCTTGGCCTATCGTTTGGGGTATATTCCTGACGCCGCTTACGAGCCACTAAAACAGCATGCCGTTGAGACCGGCAAAGTATTGGGAGCATTAATTCGTTCCTTTCGAAATTCCTCTTAAACCTACAGACTACGGACTACAGACTACAGACTCCTTGCCCCCTTTGGGGGGCGGGCAAAAGCGGACTGTCGGAACTGCCCCGACCTCTTGACCGTGGGTAGGTCACGGGTCTCTCTTGACCCCTCGCCCGCGTCAATGTGCCAGATTAAGTCCGGATGCTTGGGATAGCAGGTTGTCCAACAGACACTGCTTTCCCGCAGGAGTTCCTTACGGCGTTTGTGGCCGCACAGGAACGTACAGTACCGAAACTGCAGACCACGAACGCGCCGAAGTTTGAGCCCTTGCCAGACCTCTTTGCTGCGGCTGCCGAACCGAGAGTTCAACAGACGCGGATGCACCGGCTCGTCGTCTTCGGTCAGGTAGATTTCGGTGGTGATAAAGCCTCCGAACAGCCAATTGGCGGATTGATATATATATCCGGGCTTGCCCCGAATGCCGTCTGCCCAGGTAAAGAGCAGTTGCTTGTCGGGTTGGTTCTGTTTGAACCACGCTACACAGCCAGAGAGCAGCTGGCTTTCGGTATTGCGGGGTAATTCTTCACGACAGCACAGCCGACACAGCTCCCAATAATCCGGCGTATCCAGTGACGGGAAGAGCCGCTTGATAGTGTGCTTGGGACGGGTGCCCCAGCCCCAGATGGCCACGCCGCCTAAGCCCTGGGCATCATAAAAGCCCAGGGCCAGGCAGCAGTGGGGCGGAAAGATATTGCTGTAGTGGTACGTCCGGCACAATGCCTTAGCATCAGACATCGGGATAGTTTGGACGGTTATCATACGAATAGTCCGTAGGTAAAAGTCTGTAGTCTGTAGTCCGTAGTCTGTAGGTAAGATAGATGCGGACTTAATGACTTTCCTGCTACAGACTACAGACGATGGACTACAGACGTTCTCTCTAAGCCGATGCTTTCTTTAACGCACTGATCACGCTGTCCTTACGCCGGTTGTCCGCCGAGGTGCCCAATCCCAGTGCGCCGCCCAATAGGCCAATCCCAATCGGCACCAGCGCCGCCGGATTCAAAGTCCCTTCGGTCGCGCTCATGGCCACCAGTCCGACCGTATCCAGCAGCTGCTGTTTAAATTCATCCTGGCGTTGGAGGTCTTGCTGTCCGGCGGTGATGCGGTCATTAAACGCCTTGACCTCTTCGTTAAACGCCGCCAGATGCGATTCTAATTCGATGCGTCTGACGGCCAGGTTTTTTTCGCCGATGAGCGCCTGCCGCTGGAACTCGGCGCGCGTGACCTTGGGGACGGTTCCGGCAGGGGTTTCGGTCAGCCCCGGCGTCATTGCCTCACAGCCGGTCAGGCTGACGGCAAATGCCATTGTCAGGACAAAGACCACCGCCGCCGCGACGGTATAACGGTTGTGGTCGACAAAGTTCAATACGTTGTGCAATTGGTCTTTCATAACTTGTCTCCTGTAAATGCTTGTTTGAGTAACGATACGTTTTCTTTAGTCACAACAATCATCCCGACCTGTCGGGAGCCGGATGTTTTTTCAGAGTAGGGGTTAAAATCATCGGGTTCAAACGCCTTGCCTTTTTTCGGGTCGCGATGGGCGTTGGCGATCAGCGCCATCAGGGCTGACGTATGCTGCCAGTTCTCTTTGGCACGGCCTTCGGCCATCCAGAACAACTGACGCAGCGTCAGCGGACGCGGGTCTATCCCGACGCCTCCGGCAAGCTGCCAGACAAGGCCCCATCGACCAGTGCATCCAGGTCCATCGCCGCGATTTTGCCCTCGATGGCGGCCGTCGCTTTTTCGATGAGCGTGGCCTGAGCCGCGACCGCCTTGGCCCTGTCCATCCGGCCGCGGCTCCGGAAAAAATCCACCAATTCCTCATAGAACGCCTTCTGCGCCGACAGCAGCGTCGCCCCATCAAAGGAACGTTGCACATCAGCGGCGGTGACCTTATGCGTCTCAAACTGACTTTCCAGCATCGCGCACAAGACCTCACCCAAGAGCATCTCGTCGGTACCCAGCCGCGTCAAAAGCGGCGGTTCGCCGGATTCCGGCTGCAGAAGGTCAATGCCCAGTTTATCTTTGACCGCCAGCGCCGTACCGAGGTTTAAGGCCATTGTCCACGTACGGCCGGCGGCGTCATTGAAAGTCTTCATATTTCAAATCTCCTATTTCATATTTTTAGGCTACGGACTACAGACTACAGACTAACTTCCCGCTTTCTTGTACCACGAGCCGAAGGCCGACAGCTTGGCGGTGACGCTGACCTTGATGCCTTCTTCCAACGCCTCACTACGCGAGAAGTTGGTGATGCTGAAGTTGCCCACCGGACCTTCGGATCCGACGGTCGCATGCGCCTCGGTCAATGCCGCAAAAGCAATCTCATCAGAACTCAGATACGCCGTCTTGATCGCCTCAAACCCCGCATCGCCGGGCTTCCAGAGCATCTCGAACTCCAACGTGCATTCCCGCAGCGTCGGGGCGGTCGCCCGCCAGCCGCTGTTGGCGCGGGTGGTCACATCGGCCTCGCCGGCCTCCATGTTCAGCGTCACATCGGTCACATTGCCCAGTTCGGTCATCGCTGACGGATTCAGCGTTGCCGGGGTCTCTGACGCGGTACCAAAATACAGCTTGGCTTCCATACCGAGTAAAAATGTCTTGGCCATAATCAAAATCTCCTTAAATTAAGTCTGTAGTCTGTAGTCTGTAGTCCGTAGCAGGAAAGTCGTGGTAGTCCGTTTGAATCCTACCTACAGACTACAGACTACCTGCTACAGACTATCCCGCCACATGGCGGATAGTTTCGATTTTTCTTTCTCAAAGGCCGGCCCCATATAGGGTCGCGGCACAATCCGCACCTGTCGTTGGGCGGTGCGGGTTTCAATCGTCGTCGTGCCGCCATATTCCAGCGTATGCGGCGCATCGGTATTTTTGGCATTGAGCCGTTCGGGGCCGATGACCACGCTCTTTCGGTCGGGGTCATAGCCAAAGAAGATAAACTTCTTCAGCAGTCCCGTATGGCTGGACGGCGGACTGCCGGGAGCCGAGGCGGATTTACGTCTGCGGATGCTGCTCTTGGCGGCCGTGCGCACAAACGCCCCAAACCGCGACAATACCTTCCGCGTCGCCGTATCGACCGACCGCAGCACCGTCTCTCTATCAAAAAATAACCGTTTAATCTTCATTTACTCATTTCCAAATCGAAAATAGGAAATCGGCCATAGGAAATTAAAAATCATTCCACCAGCACTCTGCCATTTAAGGTCGGCAGCAGGTCGCTAAACGAACTGCCCGTGCGGGCGTCAAACAGGAACGCCACCGCACTGGGCGCATCAGGCACCGTGTCCTTGGTGACCTCAGTAGCCAGCTTGTGGTACAGCGTGCCGTAAAGCGTCTTGACATCCGTGGCTGGAATCGACACCAGCCAGTCGCCGCTTTGCGGGTGGCGGGTGGCCTGAATGCGTCCGTTGGCAACGGTGATGCTGGAGGTGCAGTCGCCGGTGGTCGCGTGCAGGATGTGGCCGGTCTTGTCCTGACGAAAGACGACCGTCAAGGCCGTCTGTCCCCCGTAAGGGATTACCAAAGTCTGTGCGTCATAACGTTTGGACATTGCAAGTCTCCTATCGTTTCAATAACAACCCCGCGATGCGGGTAGGTTTTCGTAAGGGCACATACAGCCCCGACGGCCGACGTAGTGCCGGCGGCGGGTCAAAAAAGCCCTGTAAATACGGATAGCCATTGTTGATGGTTGGATGTATCCCCCAGACGGTATTGAAATCCCAACCCGTAAAGGTCGATGGGGTCTTCATCTGTGCGGAGGTACGTCCGACGCCGCAGGCGCTGGTGGGACGCTGCGAGGTTGTCGTGTCCCAGAAGTTACCGGTGTCCTCATAGGGGGCGGTGGTGTTTTTGCTACCGACCAGACCACCGATGCTCGATACGCCGACTACTCTGCCGGTCGAATAACACCGGATGATTTTGCCGCTGCTGTTGCGCCCGGCCAACCCCCCAAGATGATTGTAGCCATTGACCTGCGCGGTCGAATAACTGTGCCGAACGATCCCTGCCACTTCGTTGTTTCCGATTAGCCCTCCCAGATAAGGGTTGTAATTGCTAACCGTTCCTTCGGTAAAACAGCGGTCGATAGACCCATAATTGGACGCGGTCAGCATCCCGGTATAGCTGCCGCCGCTGACAGAGCCGCTGACCCGGCAGTTTTCAATCGTGCCACGATTGACCGAGACCAGTGCCGCCACCGTCAGAAGTGTAGTATTGGCTGTCCAGACCGAGACGTTCATCAGCCGCAGGTTCTTGATCAGCCCTCCACTTTCACCATCAAATCCCAACTGCCGGATCAGGGCGATATAGCCTTCAGAGTTGTTGGGTATCTGCATGCCGGTAATCTGAAACCCACCCCCATCCAGCGTTCCGACAAACGGCGTAAGATAGGAAAACAGCGGCGTCCAAGGCGCAGCGGACAGGTCGATGTCGTTGGCCAGCAGATAGTTGCCGTCCGGCTGCATCGCTTCCAGTTCAGCGCGGGTGGTAATCAGGACGCTCATGGTTTATCCTTGGATTCTTCTTCGGCCATCGCCAGCTGCAATTCGGCCTTCATCTGCTGGTCGAGCACCTTGGCAGCTTCAATGGACGCGGTGTACTTTGAGGTGATGTCGGTGACCGGCGTCTGCTGGAGCTTGACCTTGGCGTCCAGCAGATGCCGATGCATGCACATATGGCCTTTGCCCAGGGGACAATTCTTTACATCACAGGCACCCTTGCATTTGGGCGGACAGTTGGCGATATGCGTATCTATCGTCGTCACCATCGCCGCCACCTTCAGAGTGGGTTTTTCCTGCCACTCGAGTTTTTCTTTATCAAAGTCCATCAGTTTCCCCAGTTTCGGCTGACACAGTCAAAATCCAATAAATCCACCCGCAAATCGCCGTTGGCGTCGCCGGTCAGGTCCACATAGTGCAGATGACTGGTCAGCGGGATACCGTCAATCTCGGTCGTCCCTTCCGGCCAGGACTGCATCCAGTGGTCGGTGATGCGTTCCAACATCTCGGCCGAGGTGCCAATCTGGATGCAGATATTCAATTGATATCCGCCGCACAACATGACCGCACAACTCATC
>Ga0308414_1002554_pt1 | contig 11859 bp, 10 predicted proteins | sample HotsprSampleOS50_FD_205667 | JGI IMG/M metagenome (GOLD analysis project Ga0308414, IMG submission 205667) | Hot spring phototrophic mat microbial communities from Octopus Spring, Yellowstone National Park, Wyoming, United States - 20090730_OS50 ... | reverse complement strand
TGACTTTTGAAATTTCTACTACTTCATTTTCTTTAAATAGAGAATCCATTCCTCTTTTTTCCTTCTTTTTTTCATCTCTTCTTTATTATTAGTCAATTAATATGCCTTACTTTTTAGACAGCCCCTTGGTGAGGGCTTTAACTAACCTCTAACAAGTCTATAAATAGCCTTCTAAACGATTCCCAAAAGTCTTTTTTTACTTTCTCATTCTTACAGTGAAAAACTTCAACAAGTAAAGTAAAATTGTACCAGTCATAAACAAATCATAAGGAGATAAATAAAATGGCTATATTAAATGGAAATGCAATCGGTAATCTTCGTGGTAAGCTTGGAAATCTTTCCGCAAGAACCGTAAATGGTAAAACCATTTTAGCAGCTCGTCCATCGAGCTTCAATGCCAGCCAAGACCCGGCTTCACTTACTGTAAGGTCCAAATTTGCTGTAACAGCAAAATTAGCAAGTCAAATAATTTCCCTTCCAACACTTGCATCAATTTGGAAGAAAGTTCAGAATGTTGCAAACTCAGTTTTCAACGAAGTATTTCAAAGCAATTTTGCTTATTCCTCAACTGAAAGTCCTACAGTTGATAACATTATCACACCTGGTGGATTTGCACTTCCAGTGCAAGCAGCAACAGTGCTAGTAGATAATCTAACGATGGAATTGTTGGCTTTAACTTCTGCTTCAGTCTTCACTCCGGCAGAAGTAAATCTTTCAGCTAATGGTATCATCTGTTATTATGATCCGATCAATCCTGCAGATTCGGCTTACCAATTCATAACATTGAATGATGAAATTGCTAATTACAATTTCTCTCAAACCTTTGAGATGAATTTAGCTTTCAATGTTAACCAGCAAGCTTTAGCTGCTAAATACCAGCATTCAATACTTTTCTTTGCAGTTGCTTCCAAATCCGCTGATGGTAAGGTTGTTCAGAACTCCGCAACCTACACCAAACTCAGCTAATCCTGTTAAGGTTTCCTCATCAATGAGGGAACCTTTTGTTTTATCCTTTGTTTAATAATACTTAATCCTTAATTTTATCTAAACAAAAAAATGTTTATTAGATGATTTATAAGAAAAACTTTCTTCGCGAGGTAATTTGTAGAGCTGATTTTAGCAATCCCTCTCTTAATATTAATCCAGAATCTTTACTTCTGTTTAAGGATAAATTAGGTATTCCTGATGTTGAATTAAAACAAAATGAAATTAAGTCAGTTGAATTAAAACTAACAGCCAACGATCCTGCTTTTAATATTAAAACTGTTGGTCGTAGTGGCACATTTTTATTGAATGGTGGTGTAGAAAAAATAATAATCGATCCAATGAGTATTTCTTTAACAGTTAATTCGTACACGGATTTTAAGACATTTTACGATTTATTTGTTAAGGCATTTAATACTCTTTTAGAGGTCGCTGATATTAAGGAATTCAAAAGATTAGGTCTTAGATACATAAATGTCTTTAATAATCTTCCTGCGATTAATACCTTAGCTGATTGGTCAAAATATTTATATAATTCATTTATTTCTTATTATGCTAATATTGTTATGCCCGATGAGTCGTTCTCATTGCGTCGGAATATGAATAATATCATATTTAGTAATGGGGATTATATACTTTCAACAAACATTGGTGTTTGGAATGATAATTTTCCTGGAAAAATTATTAACCAAGAATTTGTATTGGATTTAGATTGTTATATAGATAACTTTATTTTGGATCCAGATGAAATAATAAAACGTCCGCTAGATATGAATTCAATCAATACCAATTTTTTCAATAAAATAATTACCAGTGAACTTAAAAAAATAATGGATATCTAATGGCATCTTATAATAAAAATACTAGCACAAATTCCTATAATAGCTCCAGTAAATCAAATTCATATAATTCAGCATCCAATGCTGCTTCAAAGCAAAAAGATGATTCAAAGTATTCATCCAAAAAACAATTATCTTTTGATGAATTAAAATCAATTTATAAAAGTAGTGCGGATGTGGCTCCCAAACAAAGCAAGTGAAATACCAATTTGTTCTGGTCTTTTAATCAATGATCTCCCTGTATTTCTTAGCATTGAAGAATCTTCAAATTTTGCTATTTATCCATTTAGTATTATTCTTACACAAGCTTGTGATATTGAGAGTTATTTTAAGTCACTTAAAAAATCAATAAATAATGATGGCAATACTTCTCTTGGTGATCGTCAGATAATTACACAGATTCTTTTTTGTCCAGCATTTGATGAAGATACTTTCTTCTCTGGTAACCATCTTAAAGCACAATTTGGTTTTTCAATGCCAGCTATAAACTCAAAAGAAAAAGATAAATATTATAAATCTGAATTTCGATATCATTATATAAAGTCTAATCTAGATTCAATTCCAAATCTATTTGTTGATTTCAAGCAATATTTTACCTTACCAGTAGAGTTTGTCAATACCGCATCCCAAAAAAATAAATTTAATTATAAATTAGATCATATTTATTATACATCTTTAGCTGATAGATTTGCTCATTATTTACAACGTGTTGCAATTCCATAACTTTCCCTTCGCCCTTTATTTCATCATTCCGCTTCGCGACAGTAAACTGTCACACGCTACATTCTTCATAAAAGGCTCTCATAAATCATTATATAATAATCCCCAAAAACGCAAAAATGTTATTTCGTTCAATCGTTCCGTTTCACATCGCTTCGAACATATTTTTCACTTCATTCAAACTCGCTTCCTGTTCCACTTCCCTCATTCACTTCTTTCATTATTGCTGTGAGAAGGGCAATCAGTAAATCGTGGTATAATCTTTCTACCAACTCCTTCGCCCTATTTTCATTCACTCCGTTCAATTCATTTCGCTCTTTACTTCGTAATAATTTAGCTTCATTCATTTCACTACATTCACTCAATAAGGCTCTCATTAAATCCTAATATTGTCATCGGTAAATGGTAGCTATTTCGCTATCGCTCAACAACTACCAAGGGAAAATTCTTATTGGTTGGTTTCGCCAACGGCTCAACCTGTTCAAATTATTTTGCCCGCCAAAACTCAAGCTTAGTGTTATTTGAACCTTTGTATAAGATTGGGCAAGGGTATATAAACGTCCCCGATAATAATATTAATTATGTCTTAGTGTATCGGGTTCGCCCTTGCCTTGCCTAATCATTTTTACTTACACCAACACTAAAACAAAACATAGTTTTGCAAATAGTTGTTTAAGGCGGTCAAAATATGTTTTTGGTGCGGCGGTGCGTCCCGTTCAGTGTTTTAAAAATTTTCTGTAAGTTACGAATGAAAAAAAATCAAAACCGTTTGGAAGCAATGAGAAAAAATGAGGAACTATCAAAAGTTTTTATCGGAGCGGAATCCGTGATTTTTCTTTGTGGTATGTTCTCAAAATTTGTATTGGCTGTGTCCATACACAAGTCCATACAAACTCCATACATAAAAAAGCGAAAGTCATCGGGTTTTATTCAAACCCTTATGACAAAAAAAGCCCGATTATATTTAATAATCGAGCTTTATATTGTACACCCGCAGGGATTCGAACCCCGAACCTTCTGATCCGTAGTCAGGTGCTCTATCCAATTAAGCTACGGGTGCAAAGACAATTAAAAATTTAGAATGAACAATGAACAATCTAATTAAAATCTCTATCCAACTTGTCTCGGCTTTTTCTAAAAAGAATATAGAGTTAGTCTTTGTAATGAATAAAAATATCTCAAAGTTCAAAAACTAATTTATATCCTCTAACTTTGTTAATTTAAGTTATGTTACAAAATATTAAAATTATTACAAGGTTTAAAAATCATTTTATTTAACTTTTTAGAAAACCAAAAAAATAATACTAAACCCTCAAAAATTTTATAAACTATTTTTATTTAAAAAAAATATTTTTAATAGATCTTATTGAGCAGATTTGCGCGAAATCCTGAAAAATGTTTATGAATATCTGAATGAAAATTTGGATCTTTAATATCAAACATTTTTGGTGTATATCCAAAAGTTCCATCTGATTTTAAGAAATTGGGGCCTTTAAAGTCAGTTGTTTTACCCAAAAATTTATATGAGGCGTCGTAATACTCACTTTTGCCAGAAATTGAATCTTTAACCTTTAAACCCTTGTATTTCATATTTTTATCAAAATAGCTTTTATTGCCCAGAAAATCTTTTTGAGTAAAACCCTTTAAATTCCCAAAATCATCAAAATGAGGTTTTAATTGAAATTTGTCAAAATCATAAAAGTCCGCCATAAAATAACTCCTATTTTAATATTTAAGATTATAAACTATTTAAAAAAATTAATTAAATAAATCTTCAATTAAATCCCAAAATCCCTTTTCCTCATCTACGAATATAGCAGGATGCCAAACATTTGCCTTAGCATTTAAAAAGTTTTTCAATTTTACCTTATACTTAAAATCAGAAACTTCACAAATTAAATCATCTCCTTTAGAAAATTTATCATTTATTCGATCTGAAATGTTTTCATCATTTATTAATAGACGGAAATGATTATTTTTTTCCTTTTTCCATTTTAGACAAAACTTATAAATAGGATAAACTTTGTTGTTCTCTAAATTATTATAATCAGGAACTATATAATTATTAAAATTTTTTGGGTCAAAAATAATACAATCTATTATATCCTCGTCATCATCATTATAATCTTCAATAAAATAATCTTCTAACTCATCAAGATTAATTTCATCCTGTAAATCAATTAACTGCCAAAAATCGTCATTTTTTGAATAAAATGCTAAATTTCCTTCTCCTAAATACTCGGCTTCAAAAAATTTATTCTTTTCGCTATTTTCAAAATTATAACAGATGTAATTATAATTTTTTTCGTTGTAAAATACTATCAAATGATTATCCCAAATAGATTTTGCTTCTGTTTTTTCAGTAACATCTTCTCCCATAATTTCGAAATAATAAGAATCTTCATCAAGTTTTCTCCATCTAGCATAAGGAGTATTTTTAAAATATTCAGTTAATTCACTAAGCTCATTGATCGCTTCTTTTATACCTAATTCAATCGCTTTTTCAAAATAGGATTTTGCCAGTAATAGATTTTTTTCAACATAAGTACCTTCCTTATAAAATAATCCTAAATAATAATAGGATTCCGGAATAGAGTCTTGGGCAGCTTTTTCAAATAATTCGTATGCTTTAAATTTATCCTCGTCTGTGCCAATTCCATGATAATAACATAAGGCGAGTTCAATAATAATATCTTTGATAAAGTCTTCTGGATTTTCTTTATAAAGTGAGGTTAATAATTTGAATCCTTCTTTTTCTTTTCTTAAATCTGGATATCCTAGAAATATTTTACTAATAAAAAAATCACATAAATATTTATCGCCAGTGTAAGGTTTTAGTATTTCGTACGCTTTATTAGGATTAGTTTTAATACCTAATTCATTATTGCCCTCAATATACGTCTTGGATAAAGAAATTGCGGCCAAAAAATTGGTTTCTTTCTTTATCAAAGAATTTAGGATTGAAAATCCTTCCTTCTTCTTGCTAACATTATCCATTTCCAAAAGAAAACTACCTAATAACGTCTCACCTAAAATAGTATTATAATTTTGGTAACTTCTCAAAAGCCTCTCAGCTTCTTCCATATTTTTAGAAGTTCCGGTTCCATCTTTATAAAGTTCTGCAAGTTCGTAAGCAACGACTAAATTCCCTTTTTCAAATTCATTTCTTAAAATTGAAAAACCCATCATAGGATCTTTTGGTCTGTTGAAGCCATCTAAATAAGAATGCGCAACAGCTTTAGAATTATTGTTTTGAATAGCCAAGTTTAGATAATGAGAATATAGATTTTGATCCTCTCTAAAAAAGTCAAATCCGTCTTTATAAAATACAGCTAATTCATATTGCGCGTTCGAATTGCCCAAGTTTGCGGAATATTTTAGTAATCTAATATAATTCTTAAAGTCCCCAGCCTTAAGATTTTTTAATGCATGTACATATATTGCTTGATCATCATTATTCTTAGCAAGATTTAAAAGTATTTTGTTGTCTAAATTAAAATAATAATCTAAATTCTTTATTTGTTTTGAGGCTATTTTAGTTATATCATCGAAAATAATTAGTCCAGAATCTTCAATATTGGGTAAAGAATTTAATAACTTTTTATAATCAATTTTTCTTTTTCCCCATTCTTTTATCAAATCCCAATCACTAATTCCTTCCCTCATTTTTTCTGATTCAAGGTAAAAAGCATCTACTAAGTCTCCTATTTTTAATAAAGATACATCATTATTAAATCCATATTTGCTAATAACACTTTTGGCTTCTTTAAGAATTAAAATTGAGTTTTCTTTAGAAATATTTTCGTGCAGATTTATTATAAATCTTAGTTTATTATGTAAAAAACTAAACTTTTTAAGAAATTCTATTTTAGTGGAGGTTAAATTTCCTCTGTCTAAGAAAATAACCATTGCAAATCCTCTCATTGAATTCTGTAAGAATTTTTCAAGATGCTTCTGATGATTTGGATTTGAAGAATTTATGCCTGGCGTGTCCCAAATTATAAGCCCTTGATCAAGTAAAGGATGCCCTTTAATAGAAATTTCTGCATAATCAAATGTATCCCAGTTTTTAGGTATTTCGGAAAAATAATCCAATGGTAAAGGGTTCTTTTGCCCTTTTTCTCTCAAGAATAACCCTGTTGGTTTTGATTGCCAAATTTTAATCACGGGCATATCTGTTGCTTCTAGTCTTTCCGGCAAAATAGAAACTCCAAGCAACAAATTAATAAAAGCTGACTTACCAGTACTGAATTCACCTAATAATAAAATTTCTTTTGCCACATACTAGTCCTTATTAATTAGATAGTTGAAAGCTTCATTAATTAATTTAGCTTTTTCATTAGCTAATTCTTGAAATTCCGGCGAAAGATGGGCAAATTTATCGGGATGGTATTGCTTCATTTTCTCGTGATATGCTCTTTTTATATCATCTTTAGATGATTCTTTTTTTACTCCTAAAATATCGTAATATTCTTCAACATTCACAGAAGCATAAAAAGTTGAGGATTCGTTCTGACTTCCGCTAAATTCATTATTTGGAAAAAATTCTTTTAGAATCTGAAAAAGCTCTGAACGATCATTAATTTTTACTAAATAATTATAAAGTAAGAAGAAAATCTCTTTATCAGTTATACTTAAATTTCTTGCTTCACCAAGCAAATAGTAATACGGGGTATATAATACATCCTGATTAGATAGAGGATCAGAATCAAATAACCCCGGCAATATAGCTTTACTAATTTCATAAAAAACTTTAGGACTTTGTGAAGAAATATGCAGTAAAGCAAATTTTTGAAGTACTTTTTCTTTCTCTAAATTTTGTAATAGATTATTGGAAGAAAGAATACAATTGATCTGTCTCATCAGAGTCATTGAGAGCAGCTGAGAGATGTAGTCAAGATCACTACCAAGTACTTTAGAAACACTTTTTGATACAAGCGGTATTATGAAAATATCTTCAAATCCTAGCCCACCAGTCAAAAATCCAGAAGTCCAACCAACAAAACTTCCAATTGAATCTGCCCGGTTACTTTTTGAATGAAGCAAAGATACAATTGGAATTATTTGTTCATATTCATGGAAAGCCTCGACATATTTATTTTGGACTAATAAATTATCTGCTGAATCAAGTATCTTTAAAACGATTTCTTTAGTATTCATAGCTCTTTGATTTTTATTATTGTTTCCTCGTATGATTTAATTCTTCTTTCGATTTCAGATTTCTCCTCTAATCTTTCTTTATCAATATTAGTTAATTCAGTTTTGATTCTTATTTCCTGATCTGCAAGACCTCGTGTGATCTGGTTGTTTAGATTATTTCGGTGGCTGTTAATATTCTGAAGAATTTGTTTTCTAAATGTTTGAAAGCTTTCTTGTATAGATGAAATAAGTTGTGGTTTCATCTGCATTTTTTGTGATTCGATCCATTTTTTTCGATATATAGAAACCAATGGATTTAAAAGAAATGCGAAAGGAGGGAAAATTCCAGCAGTTGAGAGTAAAAACATTCCTCCTACAACGGCTGCTGTTGATGCAAATTGAGTTTTAAGGTCATCTCTAAGTATTTCAGCTATCCCAGAAGCAGAAGTATCTTGAACCTTTTTAAAGAGTTGGATATCAGAGAACTTTACTATAGAAGTATTCATTTTATCAAATGAACTAGCTAAATGGATACTTGTTTCTTCTACTAAAGAATTTATAAATTCATTTATGATCGGTTCGTTTCTTTCTCTCCAATTCTCATACTTATTTTTTATATGAAATTCTATATTCTTAAGTATTAAATCAATTTCACCTTTAGTGTTTGAAAAAATATCATCTGAAGTAGATAATATTTCATTTAAGAGGTTATTTAATGAACTTTCAATTTTAAATATAAGATCATCAAATTCTTTGTCAAACTGATGTTCTAATACTTTTACTTGTTCTCGAAAGTTTGTTAAATCTTGTTTTAGTGAATTTTTCTTTTCATTAAAATCATCTTCTGAAATTGATAAACCAGCTATTTTTAATTTAATTAATTGTATTACTTGATATTTTACAGACTCAAATAATGCAGAGTATTGCAATTCTAAATTTTTATATTTTTCTGTACATTGCAAAAATTGAATAAAAGAATTATAAAAAGATTTAAAGTTACTTTTTTTAATGAGATTATCATTTTGATCAATAAACCCTTCCAAATATTCTAATGCTGAAAGAGCGTAGAAATGTTTTATAGGTTCATTGTACGCATTCTGAAACCATCTGCGTGCATCTTTAACGGCTAATTCATTTTGTTCACCAAGTAAATCAATCTTATTTAGCACAAAGAATATATTCTTTATTTTATTATTTAATATATATTCTTTAAATACCATAACATTTGAAGCAGTTACAGGATGAATTGTTAAATAAATAACTGCATCTGCTTCAGGAATTAGCCCATAGGTAATTGCAACTCTTTGTTCGTCTGTGTCATTAGTACCTGGCGTATCAATCAATCGAATTCCCTCACGTAAAATTTGGTTATTGATATAAACTTCAATACACTCAATATTTTCCACATCTTTTACATTATCTGCGATAAGAGACTTTAGAAATCCCTCATCGAAATTGTTGTTAATTGTTTTACCATCTTTCATCTTTAAGATTATCTGAGGTTTATCCGAATATGATATATATGTTATTCTTGCGGTAGTGGGTTGCAGCAGAGTTGGTAAAATATCTAAACCTAACATTGCGTTAATCAAGGTTGATTTACCAGAAGTAAATTCACCTATAACAACAATATCAAATGTTGTTTTATTAACAATGTTGGTTAAATGATTAGTGTTTGGCAATTGAAAATCAATTTTCTTTAAGATATTCTCCAAAAGAACTAATTTTTTTGATAATTGTTCTCGAAGATCTAAAATGGTCATATTTTATTTACCTCATTTAATATTTCAATTAATTCATCTCTCTTTTTAGTTAAAGAATTTATTAGAGTATTAGTATCATTAACAAATTCCTCAAAAACTATTTGCTCTTTATTTAAAAATTTCTTTTGAGAATTATATTGCGAAATCATATTCTTTCTTTTTCTTTCAAGGTTTTCTTTAACATTATTTGAAATTTCATTATAATAAAAATCTAAATACTTAATAAAAGATTCTATTAACATATCTTTAACTTTCTCTATTTCTTTTTTTAGTCCTAACTCATCAAAGTAGATTCTTTCCTTTGTCGAATAATTATCTTGTCCAAACATTGATCCAATTGCTTCACCTATTTTTACCCCTATAAATATAGCAGGAGGGGAAAACCCAGCAAAAAGAAAACCTAATGCTCCACCAACAAATTTTCCAATACCTCGTCCATTTTCAGTTCTTGTATAAGATTGTATTTTTTCTTTACTAAAATATTTTGATGTTTCAATTTGCTTTGGATTAACTTCAAAACTGGGCCTAGGTATTTTAACATCTTCTAAATCAAATTCGTTTATTAAATCGTCAATAAATCTTTTAGTTTTTGAAGAGATTTTTTGAGAAAGTAGCTCTGTCGTTTTAATTATATCTTTTGGTAGTTCTTCAATTTTTTGAGCGTTTAAAGTAATTGAAGAATTAAACTCAGATGTAACTTCTTTTTTAATCCAAGTTTCTAATATTTTTTTATCTTCAAGATATCTGTTAAAAATTTGATTTGTTTTAATCTCTAAAGAATTAAGCTGATTCTCTGAATTTTTTAAATTATTTTCTAATTCAAAGATAGTTTTTGGTTTTTCTTTAATTAAATTTATTAAATGATCGATTAATGGGTTAAGTTCATTATGTATAAAATTATTTATTCTTATTCTTAAAAATATCTTCCCTTTCTCCTCTACTAAATATCTTACTAAATGTTCTTTAAATTCATTAAATCGTGATCTATTATATAAATCAGGATTATTTTCTCTAATTCCGTTGATGGCATCTAAAGCGTCAATAGGAAATATTTTGAATCTTGTTCCGAAGGTTTGATTGATTAATTTTTCATTATTTTCAATTAGCTTTGGTAATTCATTTTGAAGCTGTCTGGGTCTTAATAAAGATATCTTATTGCATACAAAAACAATTCCTCTTGAATTACCGAAGTTATTTAAAATTTTACTTTGAAGGAATTTTAATTCACTATTTTTTAATCCCCCTTCATTGGCACTGATTAAAAATATTACAGCATCAGCACGATCAATAAAATTAAGTGTGACCATAGATCTCTTTTCATCAGGGTCTTCAACGCCAGGAGTGTCAATGATGCAAAATCCTTTATTTAAAATTTCATTTGGAAAAAAAATTTCTGCATATAAAGTTTTTTCTACTTTCTCCTTTACTCCCTTAGGACTTACCGTATCAAAAGACGAAGTATACGCTGCTAACTCATCTATAGGAATTTTAATTTGCTTATCATCATTTGTATGTATGATAGCAAAAGGTTCATCCGCATAGCTAAGATAAGATAACCTCGCTGTCTCAGGCGTTACATGAGTAGAAAGTATATCGCTTTTTGCTTCAAGCAGTGCGTTTAATAGTGTTGATTTTCCTCTTTTAATAATGCCAACTACAGCTACCAAAAATTTATCATTTTCGATATTTGAAATTGTATTATTAGCTGAATTTGATAAAACTGAGATTATAGGATTGAATTTTGAAATGGTAATTATTTCATTTAGGATAGTTAAAGTTTTATTTTTTAGTAAACTAAAATTTTCAAACACTTCCATAAATCAAAACACTTATTATATTTAAGAAAAATAAATATTTATTTTGTTTGTTTGATAAAATTAAAATTTAAAAAATTAAACGCCCCACAATATATTCATTTAATAATATAAAAAGAGTACTGAAAAAAAAATTTGATAGTGTACCTAAAGTCTTTCAAATCCGATATAGAATATAAAATCAAAGATATTTGAGTCTGTAAAATAATTTGTGTAAATGGATTTTATTGTTATAGAACATCTTTTAATCTTTCCTCAAAAATAATAGATAAATGTGATAAAGCATCGGCCCAGTTCTGCACAGGCATAACAGTCCATTTTTTAGAAATATCTCTGTAAGCTAAGAAAAGCATCTTTTTTAGTGCATCATCCAGCCAAAGGCTGGCAAGCTATTGGGGAAAATTCTTCTCTCTTTTGTAACCTTTCTGAACTGACGATGCACTGCTTCAACTGCATTGGTAGTGTAAATGATTTTTCTTATTTCATCGGGATTCTTGAAAAATGTGGAAGCGTGTGCCCAGTTTTGTCTCCAGGTTCTAATAGACAAGGAATATTTCTTAGCCCAGTTCTCTTCAAGCCTATCAAGAGCAATAAGAGCTG
>Ga0308414_1002551_pt1 | contig 11862 bp, 9 predicted proteins | sample HotsprSampleOS50_FD_205667 | JGI IMG/M metagenome (GOLD analysis project Ga0308414, IMG submission 205667) | Hot spring phototrophic mat microbial communities from Octopus Spring, Yellowstone National Park, Wyoming, United States - 20090730_OS50 ... | reverse complement strand
TCAGCGCGGGGGCGACGAAGGCCACGACGAGCAGCGCGAGCGCGAGGCCCAGCAGCAGGTTGGCGAGGGAGAAGCTCCCGGTGACCGCCATCCAGACGAGCGTCAGGAGGAGATGGAGGGCGAAGGGGCTCATGGCGAAGCTTCTCGCACCGCGTCCAGATACGGCTTCGGGTCGAGCAAGGTCGCCCCGCCGCGCTCCGCCAGTGCGAGGAACGGTTGGGTCCAGAGGCCGATGGCGATCGTCACGGCGGCGAGCGCGGCGATTGGGGCCAGCAGGAGCCTGCGGCGCTCCGAGCTCAGTCGACCTCCTGGAAGGGTAGCCGGAGCATCTTTCCAGAAAGCCTCGTTCCAGATTTTCGTCATCGAGAATAGCGTGAGCAAACCGACCACGAGCGCCGTGGCCGCGAGCGCCCAGTACCCTGCCGCCAGGCTCGCTTGCAGGAGCAGGAGCTTGGCCCAGAACCCGGAGAGTGGCGGGAGTCCGGCCAGGCTCGCCGCCGGAACGGCGAACAGGGTCGCCAGCACGCCGTCCCGCCGGTAGAGACCTCCGAGCTGTCGCAGATCTCCTCCGCCGCCGAGTCGTTCGACTACCCCACTGACGAGAAAGAGGTTCGCCTTCACGATGATGTGATGCACGACGTAGAAAATCGACCCGACGATGCCCAGCGGCGTGTAGAGCGCGAGCCCCAGGACCATGTAGCCGATCTGGCTCACGATGTGGAAGGAGAGGATCCTGCGGATATCCTGCTGCGACGCCGCGCCAAGCACTCCGGTCAGCATGGTCAGGCCGGCGATCCAGCAGAGGACCGTCTGGATCGGGGTGCCTGCACCATCGATGACCAGCGTGAAGACCCGCAGGAGCGCATACACCCCGACCTTCGTGAGCAGTCCGGCGAAGACCGCTGAGACCGAAGCCAGGGGGGTATGGTACGAAGCGGGGAGCCAGAAGAACAGGGGAAAGACGGCGGCCTTGGCCCCGAAGGCGACGACGAGCAACATGGCCGCCGTCAGCACGGCGCCACGATTCTCCACGGCCGGCACGCGCAGGTGCAGATCGGCCATATTGAGCGTCCCCGTGAGCCCGTAGAGCCAGCTCAGGGCGACGAGAAAAAAGGTGGTGCCGATCAGGTTCAGCAGGGCGTACTTGAGCGTGCCGTCGAGCTGCGCCGGGCGCGTGGCGACGAGCAGCAGACCGATGGCGGCTGCTAGCATCACCTCGAACCAGACGTAGAGATTGAAGAGGTCGCCCGTCAGGAACGCCCCGGCGACGGCGGCGAGCAGGGCGAGGTACAGCGGATAGAAGCCGTCAAGCTCCGCGCGGCGCGACGCGTCCGCCCGGGCGTACGCGACCACGGCCGTGCCGATCAGGCCGGTGATGACGGCCATGGTGGCTCCGAGCAGGTCGGCGACGAAGACGATCCCGAAGGGAGGCGGCCAGCCGCCCATGCGGAGCGCGAGCGGGCCCGAGCGCCAGACGACCGCGAGCAGCCCGATGGCGCCGGCGAGCTGCACGACTGCAGCCCCGAGCGCCAGACGGCGCTGGCCCCGCACGCGGTGGCGCAGGATGGTCGCGAAGCCCGCGCCGAGCAGCGGAGCCACGACCGGTAGCACCGGGAGCCAGGTCGTCAATGCGCCGCTCCGTCCTCCGGCGGCTCGGAGATCCGCAGGGCGTCCACATCGAGGGTGTCGAGCTCGCGTCCGGTACGCAGCACCAGCACGAGCAGCAGGGCCGTCAGTCCGAAGCTGATGACGATGGCGGTGAGAATCAGCGCCTGGGACAGGGGGTTCGTGATGGCCTCCGCGGCCAGGCGGTCGACCGCCTCCGGAAGCAGCGGGGGGCGTTGCCGCGACAGTCGCCCCGCGACGAAGATGCCGAGGTTGACGGCGGCCGAGAGCAAAATCACCCCGAGCGCCATGCGCGGGAGACTGCGATCGAGGAGCAAGTAGACCGCGCAGGCCATGACGATGCCGACCACCGCTGCGTATGCCGAGTCCACCACTTACTCCTGGAGGAGCGCGAAGGTGATCGCTAGCATGGTGCCGGCGACCGCGAGATAGACCCCGACATCGAAGAGCACGGGGGTGCCGAGCGCCAGCTTCGCGCCATCGGTGGCCTCGGGGAACCACCACAGCCCGGTCATGAAGGGCAGGCCCGCCGCGACAGCGGGCAGCGCGCTGAGCGCCGCCAGGGTCACGCCGACCCCGGCGACGGTGAGCGGGTTGGCCCGCAAGACGCGGCGCGCAGCCCGCGGCCCCGCGGCGAAGGCATAGAGCGCAAAGGCGCTGGCCGCCAGCAGACCACCGATGAACCCGCCGCCTGGCTCGTTGTGCCCCCGGAGCATCACCCAGAGCGAAAACAGCAGGATCGCGGCGAAGATGACCCGATTGATGCTGGCGAGGATCAGCGAGGGAATGGGGCCAGCGCTGCGCCGTCCTCGCTCGCCGAGCAACAGGACGGCCCCGAGCCCTGCGAGCACGACGACGGTGATCTCGCCCATGGTATCCAGCCCGCGGAAGTCGACCAGGATCACGTTCACGATGTTGCGGCCGTGCGCTGCCGGGTAGCTGTGTGCTGCGAACCAGGCCGTCAGCTGGGAGTCGAACGGGGCCGCGGTCACTGCCCACAGGGCTAGTGTCGTGGCGGCTCCGCAGGCGGCGGCGACGATGCCGTCGCGGCGACGTGTGCCGGGCGACCGCTCGAGCGGGGGAAGCGATGGGAGCCGTGTGAGGACCAGCATCACGATGACCACCGCGAGCGTCTCCGCCATGAACTGCGTGTAGGCGACGTCCGGGGCTCCGAAAATGGCGAAGGCGAGGCCCACGCCATAGCCGACGATCCCGACGGTGACGACCGCCGCCAGCCCCGGTCGCAGCAGCACCGTGGCGAGCGCGCCGCAGGCGATGCCGGCGGCGACAGCCCACTCGTGGAACTGGACCTCGCCCCACCCGCCGGGAGGGCGGAGGCCGCCGCTGGCGACGAGGGTGGCGAGCACGCTCGCTCCGAACAGGGCGAAGACCACGACGAGATAGTCGCGGAGCCGGCCGGTTTGCATGGCGCGCGTTTGCCAGGTCGCGAGGCGCATGAGCCCGCCGAGCGTGGCGTCGTAGCCCCGCTCGCACTCCGTGCGATGAAGTCGGACAAGCTGCTCGCCCCAGCGGACGAGATGGTGGCGCACCTGGAATCCGGCAAAGCCCAGAGCGAAGGTCGTCACGCTCGCCAGCAGGGGGATCGTGACACCGTGCCAGAAGTGGAGGGAGAGGGTTGCGGGCACGCCGGAGATCGCTGCCACGACGGCGCCAAGCAGAGGATCGACCAGTGGGCCGTGAAACACGCCGCATCCGAGGCCGAGCACGCCGAGGCCGAGCGGTCCGAGCCAAAGCGTCGCCGGGGGTTCGTGGCCGTGAATCGTCTCGGCATCGCGCGGTACTGGTCCAAAGAATGGAACCCACACCGCGAGGCCTGCGGCCACGATGATGAGCGCGTTGGCGACGATGGTGGCCACGAGCCACAGCAGCGGTGCGGTGTGGGCCGCGAGCGCCGCTTCGTAGACCCCTTCCTTGCCGATGAAGCCGAGGAACGGCGGGATGCCCACCATGGCTAGCCCGCCGAGCAGCGCGGCCGTAGCGGTAATGGGCATGGTCCGCGCGAGGCCACCGAGCCGCCGCACGTCGCGTGTGCCGGTCTCGTGATCGATCGCTCCGGCGACCATGAAGAGGCCGCCCTTGTAAAGGGCGTGGACGAGCAAGACCAGGGCGAACGCCTGCACGGCATGGCGGTCGCCGAGACCGAGCAGGAGGAGGAGGACCCCGAGGGCCATGATCGTCGTGTGGGCGAGTACGAGCTTGAGGTCCGTCTGGCGGACCGCTCGAGATGCCCCGATCAGGACGGTCGTGGCGCCGACGGCCGCGAGTACCCAGAACCACAGCCGCGTGCCGCCCAGTGCTGGAGCGAAGCGTGCGAGCAGGTACAGCCCGGCCTTCACCATGGTGGCGGAATGGAGGTACGCGCTGACCGGTGTCGGGGCGACCATCGCGTTCGGGAGCCAGAAGTGGAACGGGACCTGCGCCGACTTGGTGAAGGCGCCGAGAGCGAGACAAACGAAAATGGCTGTGTAGCCGGGGCTAGTTCGCAGCACGTCTCGCCCATCGGCGAGGAGGGACACCCTCGTGGTGCCCGCCGTGGCGGCGGCAAGGACCAGTCCAGCCAGCATCGCGAGGCCCCCTGCGCCCGTGACCAGCAAGGCCTGGAGGGCATTGCGGCGCGAGCGGGGATCGGCGTGGTCGAAGCCGATCAGGAGATAGGACGTGACGCTCGTCAATTCCCAGAAAACGAAGAGGACGATCACGTCGTCTGCGAGGACGACGCCCAGCATCGAACCCATGAAGGCGAAGAGGAACCCGAGAAACCGTCCGCGGTCCGGACGGCCCTCGAGATAGCCGCCGGCATACAGGACGATGCAGGCGCCGATGCCGAGGACGAGGATCGCGAAGGCCAGCGAGAGGCCGTCAAGCGCAAGGGCGAGATCCACGCCGAGGGCCGGCACCCACGGCACAGCCTCGCGCAGGACGTGCCCGCTCGTCACCGCCGGCACCTGTGCCAGGTACCAGAGCGTCAGGCCGGCCGGCGCAGCGGCGAGCAGCCACGGGGCGCCCCGGCCGCACCACCGGTCGATCAGTGGAGCAGCGGCCGCCAGGCCGAGCACGGCAAGGACGGTCGCCAACATGGAACCCCGCAGGGTACGGAGTCGAGCGTGCAACGCAAGGCGAGCCAGCGGTCATCGTGCGGGGCCCGAGTTGCGTGGCGGTGGGGGCGAGCGTACCGAGCGAAGCGGTGAGAGCGGAGGCTGGCGCGCGGCGCGTTCTCCTGTGGCTGCTGTTCCTGGTCGCAACCGGGTTGTCGAATGGCATCTCGCTGGTGCAGGCGGGGCCCACCGGGCCCGCCGCGGACGGCGCCAGCAGCGAGCTCGGCCGCGTCCTCGATCGCCTGGTGGAGACGCAGCGACCCCACGGCGGCTGGACCTTTCCCCCGGAGCATCCTGGCGGCCCGCCGATCGCCTTCACCATGGTCGTTCGACTGGCCAGCCGCCTGCTCGGTCCACTCGGCCTCGCCCGCTGGGACCTGGTGGTCATCCGCAGCCCGGGGACGCCGCTCGCTGGACGGGTGCTGCTCGACGGATGGCGGCTCGAGGGCGACGGACGATGGCTCGAGGCCGCGCGGCGGACGGGCGACCTGCTCGTGCAGCTGCAACGCGCTCCCGGCGGCTGGCTCTCGGAGATGCCGGTCGAGGGGTCGCGTCTGGCGTGGTGGTTCGTCTGGCTCGCGCCGAGGATCCATCTCGACGACGATGTGACGACGGGCGCCATCGGCTTTCTGCTCGCGCTCTCCGAGGCGACGGGCGAGCTGCGCTATCGTCGTGCAGCCGAACGGGGGCTGGCCCTGCTCCTCGAGGCCCAACTCCCCTCGGGGGCCTGGCCGCCGGTGCACAGACCGGCCTGGCTGCGCGCGGTGCGCTCCTCGCGCGAAGACCGTGCGAGTCTCAACGACGGGACGACTCCCCTGGCGATCGAGACCCTGCTCGCTGCCTGGCGCGTGCTCGGGCGCTCCGAGCTCCTCGCGGCGGCGCGCCGGGGCGGAGAGTGGCTCATCGCCGCGCAAGGCGCGGCGCCCCAGGCGGGCTGGGCCCAGCAGTACGACGAGCGCGGTAGGCCGGCCCGGATGCGCCGATTCGAGCTGCCGGCGCTGGCCACCTGGGAGACGCGCCACGCGGCCGATGCGCTCGAGGCGCTGGCGGAAGCGACCGGGGAGGAGCGCTGGTGCAGCGCAGTGCGCGAGGCTGGCCGGTGGCTGGCGACGGCCGCCATGCGCCCCGGGTGCTGGCCGCGATTCGTCACGGTCGGGACCGGTCAGCCGCTTTTCGTGGACGCGACGGGGGAGGCCGTAGCGCTCGAGGCTGCGCGTCCGGGCTACGACTGGACCGGGGATTTCGGGATCCCCTTCCTCCTCTGGCGCCTCGGGTTGCACGACGGACCGCCGCCTCCGCAGCGTCCGCCCGGCGATCCGGGGTCGTGTCCCGGCGTCTCGCAGCCGCTGCGCGCGGCCGGGGGGCCGCGGGCGCTGGCCGCGGACGCTGCCATCCTCGTGGCACGCCGTGCAGGACCGCGACGTTCGGTGTGCGCGCAATGATCCCCGGTGGTTGTCGCTTGGCGGGCCCTCCGTTACGACGGCACCATGGTCGCCTGTCTCGATCTCGAGGGCGTGCTGGTGCCGGAGATCTGGATCAGCGTCGCCGAGCGCCGTGGGATCCCGGAGCTGCGCCGCACCACCCGCGACGAGCCCGACTACGACAAGCTGATGCGAGGTCGCTTGGCCATCCTCGACCGCCATGGGCTCGGCCTCCCCGATATCCAGGCCGTGATCGGTGCGATCGAGCCCCTGCCCGGCGCGGTCGAGTTTCTCGACTGGCTGCGCAGCCGCACGCAGGTCATCATCCTCTCCGATACCTTCGAGCAGTTCGCGATGCCGCTGATGCGCAAGCTCGGCTGGCCGACGCTGTTCTGTCATCGGCTAGTGGTCACGCCGGAAGGGCGTGTCGCCGGCTACCGCCTGCGCCAGCAGGATGCCAAGCGCCGGGCCGTGGAAGCGCTGCGCTCGCTGGCGTTCCGGGTCGTCGCTGCTGGCGATTCGTACAACGATACGACGATGCTCGCCGCAGCCGATGCGGGGATCCTCTTCCGGCCGCCGCAGAACGTGATCGACGAGTTCCCGGAGTTTCCGGTGACCCGCACGTACGCCGAACTCGCCGCCGCCTTCGTCGCGGCTTCGGCGGGCGAGCTGGAGGCGTGAGCGCGCCGCCCCGGGGGCGATCAGCCGCGCGCGTAGGGGTCGTCGACGACGAAGCGCCACGTCCCGTCGGGTTGCCGCCGCGCGACCTCCAGCGCACGCCCGGCGATGCTCTGCGTGGCCCCGTCGGCGTCGGTGACGGTTCCTGCCCAGTCGGTGTAGAGGATGGCGAGATCGCCGCTGGAGATGACCTGTGTCACGTGCAGCTGCAGCCGGGGCCGGGCGGTCACGAAGGCCTCGAGGGCGTTGCGGATGGCTGCGTGACCCACGCGCATGGCGCCCGGCTGCGGGACGAAGACGGCGGCCGGCTCGTAGAGCTCCACCAGCGCATCGACCTGCCCGGCGTTGAGGTAGTGCTCGAAGAGCGCGTCGAGGGCCTCGGGGCGTGTCGCGGGCATGGCGGAGGCCTACTGGCCGCGCGGGAGGCCGAGCACCTGCATCGCGATGATGCCGCGCATGATCTCGGACGTCCCTGACGCGATGCTTGCCGCGCGTGCGGCGAGATAGCTCTTCTGGACGCGCTGGCTCGGGTCGCCGCTGCCTCCGCGGGGCTCGGGCGTGTCGTACAGGAGCCCCGCGGGACCGAGGACCCGCATGCCGAGCTGCGGCATCGCCTGCGTTAGCTCCGTCCAGTGCAGCTTGATGATGGCTGACTCGGGGCCCGGGAAGCCGAACCGCACGAGGCGATCGAGGGTTCGCTGACACGTGAAGCGGAAGGCCTCCGCACCTAGGTACAGGCGGGCCATCTCCTGGCGGACCACGGGATCGGCCCCGGCGCCGCGGCTCCGCACGAGCTCGAGCAGCGCATCGCGCTGTTCCTTGAGCAGGATCTGCATGCCGACGACGTACAGGATGCCGCGCTCGTTCTGCAGCGCGGACACGGCGATCTGCCAGCCGTCGTGCAGCGTGCCGAGCAGGTTCTCCCGGGGCACGCGCACGCTGTCGAAGAACACCTCGTTGAAATCGGCCTCGCCGGTCATCTGGCGCAGCGGGCGCACGGTGATCCCGGGCGTGTGCATGTCGACGAGCAGACAGGAGATGCCCCGGGCGCGCCGGCTCGCGGGATCCGTGCGCGCGAGGAGCATGCACCAGTCGGCGTGATGGGCCAGGGTGGTCCAGACCTTCTGGCCGCTCACGACGAAGTGATCGCCATCGAGGTTGGCCTGGGTGCGTAGCGACGCCAGGTCGGACCCGGCACCGGGCTCGGAGAACCCGAAGCACCAGAGGTCGTCGCAGGACAGGATGCGCGGAAGAAACCGCCGTTTCTGCGCCTCCGTCCCGTACGCGATGAGCGGCGGACCCGCAATGCCGATCCCGAGGTTGCCGATGATCTCGGGCGCGCGGGCCCGGGCCATCTCTTCGACGTAGGCGACCTGCTCGAGGATGCCCGCATCGCGTCCACCGAATTCGCGCGGCCAGGTGATCCCGACCCAGCGCGCAGCGGCGAGCTGCGCCTGCCAGGCACGCAGCCGCCGCACGCGTTCCTCCTCCGGCAGCCGGGCCGCGTGTTCCGGGCGCAGATCGGGCGGCACGTTGGCCTCCAGCCAGCTGCGCAGCTCCTGCCGAAAGCGCTCCACCTGCGATGCGGCGTTCGCCATGGCTGCGCGCGATAGCAGCCTCGGGCGTAGCGAGTCGAGTCGGGAGGGGGCCGAGCGGCCACCGCCGCGGTCCGGGGGCTGGCCTCGGCTCGTGTGTCGTGCGATGGCAACGGCATGGCGCGCCCGCTTCGCTTCGGTGTCACGCTGCCGCAGATCAAGCGCTCGTGGTCGGAGGCTCGCGCGGCGGCGGAAGAGCTCGATCGCCTCGGCTTCGACTCGCTGTGGGTTTGCGACCACCTCTACGGCGTGCCGATTCCGCAGCTGCCGATCCTGGAGGCCTGGAGCGAGCTTGCAGCCGTGGCAGCGATCACCTGTCGGGCGGAGCTCGGCAGCCTGGTCACCCCGCCGTTTTTTCGTCACGCGAGCGTGCTCGCCAAGCAAGTGGCGACGGTCGATCAGATCGCTGGCGGCCGGGTGATTCTCGGTCTGGGATGTGGCTGGTTCGCGAACGAGTTCGAAGCGTACGGCCTGGACTTCCCGCCCGTGGGCGAGCGGCTCCGCGCGCTCGAGGAGACCTGCACGGTGGTGCGGCGCATGTGGAGCGAGCCCGCCGTGACCTTCGAGGGCCGTCACGTGCGGGTGCGCGACGTCCTGTGCGAGCCCAAGCCGGTGCGGCAGCCGCCGCTGCTCGTCGGCGGAGGGGGCGAGAAGACGCTCCTGCGCATTGCAGCTCGGCATGCCGACATCTGGAACAACCTGGCCGTGCACCAGGCCGAGCTGGCGCGCAAGGTCGACGTGCTGCGGCGGCACTGCGAGGCGGTGGGCCGCGATCCGGACGCCATCGAGATCTCGCAGCAATGCGTGGTGGTCATCGCCCCCGACGCCGCCGCGGCACGCGAGGCGATCGGCAAGGCCACGCGCATCTACGGCGGGCACATGGGGGGGAGCCTCGAGGAGCATGGGATCTGGGGCACGCCGGGCCAGGTGATCGAACGGATCGAACGATACGCGCGTCTCGGCTGCTCGCACTTCATCATGGAGTTCTTCGGGCGAGACATTCGCGAGCCTGCCCGGCTGTTCGCCGAGACCGTGCTGCCTGCATTTCGCACGTGAAGGCGAGGAGGAAGAAGATGCACGACGTCGTCATCGTCAGCGCGGCACGGAGCCCGATCGGCAAGCGCAAGGGGGGACTGGCAGGCTTGCATCCGGCGGACCTCCTCGGGACCGTGCAGCGGGCGGTGCTCGAGCGGGCCGGCGTCGAGCCCGCCGCCGTGGGCCAGGTGATCGGCGGCTGCGTGTCGCAGGTCGGCGAGCAGTCGTTCAATATCGCGCGCGTCGCCTGGCTGGCGCAGGGCTTCCCGATGGAGGTCCCGGCGACCACGGTCGACAGCCAGTGTGGCTCGAGCCAGCAGGCGACCACGCTCGCGGCCGGCCTGATCGGCGCGGGAATCGAGGATCTCGTCCTGGCCTGCGGCATCGAGATGATGACGCGGGTCCCGCTCGGCTCGAACATGAAAGGCGGATCGCCCTTGTCGCCAGGGTACGCTGCGCACTACGCCTTCGCCACGCAGTTCCAGGGCGCCGAGATGATCGCGCGAGAGTACGGCATCACGCGCGAGGACACCGATCGTTTCGGATTGCGGAGCCAGCAACTGGCCGCGCAGGCCTGGGCAGAGGGCCGCTTCGAGCGCGAGGTGGTGCCGGTCAGCGCGCCGGTGCTGGACGACACGGGGGCACCGACGGAGCGGACGCAGATCGTCCGGCGCGACGAAGGGCTGCGGACCACCTCGCTCGACAAGCTCGCCTCGCTCCAGCCGGTGGAGCCCGGGGGCATTCATACGGCGGGCACCTCGTCCCAGGTTTCGGACGGGGCGTCAGCGGTGCTGCTCGCCTCGTCGGCGCGGGCGCAGGCGCTCGGGCTGAATCCTCGGGCCCGTGTGGTGGCCACCACCCTCGTCGGTGTCGATCCCGTCACCATGCTGACGGGACCGATCCCGGCGACACGCAAGGTGCTTCAGCAGGCAGGGCTCTCGATCGGCGACATCGATCACTTCGAAGTGAACGAGGCTTTCGCCTCGGTGGTGCTGGCCTGGCAGAAGGCCTGCGAGCCGAATCCCGAGCGCGTCAATCCGAACGGGGGAGCCATCGCCCTCGGGCACCCCACGGGTGCGACCGGGGCGCGGCTCGTGACGACGGCCTTGCACGAGCTCGAGCGGACCGGTGGTCGCTACGCCCTGATCACCATGTGCTGCGGCGGTGGGCTCGGCACGGGAACGATCATCGAGCGGGTGTGAGGATCTCGCGAGCGCCGGGCGGTTGCGTTTCGCACTGGACGTCGAGCCCCGGCCCGTGGTTTGTCGGGGCCGATGCGTTGGTTCCGGTATGCGACACTGCTCCTCCTCGCGGTCCGACCGGCGGCAGCCCTCCACCAGGAATCCCCCCCAGTAATCGCGCTCACGGGCGGGGCGCCCCTCACCCCCCCGGGACGGGCGTGGGGAAACTGGCTGGCCTTCGTCTCGACGGAGGACCTCGCGGGGCTCGGGAGCGCACGCGTCCCCGGCAAGCAGGTCTTCGTGTTCAACCTTGCCTACTACGACTGCGCCCGTGGGACGACCTTCCCCACGACGCCGTGCCCGCCTCCCGGCACACCGGCCCTGCTCCAGGCGACCAACGGGCCAGGCGATCCAGACAACGCGAGCATCGCCGACACGCCCTCGTCGTCGAGCGGCGGACACTGGCTGGCGTTCGATGCCGAGGGGCGATTCAGCGGCCTCACCGGGCCCGCCGGCGGTCGCCGGCAGGTGTACCTCCTGAACCTGCGGACCAGCGAGCTGCGAGCGGTGACAACGGCGGCCGACGGTGACAGTGTCCGTCCCGCCGTCTCGCATCTGGCCGGCCTCGTTGTCTTCGAGTCCACGGCAGCGCTGGCAGGATTCGCCAATCCAGGCGGGACAGCCCAGGTCTACGCCTGGGAGCGGACATCGAACGTGCTCCGACGTATCAGCATCGGCCCGCCGCCGGCGAACCAGCTAGCCCGCGGCCCGAGCAGCGATGCGGTCACCAATCGCAATGGCACGCTCGTTGCGTTTGCGTCCCGCGCGGACCTGCTCGGCAGCGGCGCCGACACCGGAGTGTGGCAGATCTACCTCGCAAGCTACGACTCGCAGCACCATGCCAGCCAATTGACGCAGATCACCGCCGGCAACGGATCGAGCCGTCGCCCGTTCCTGGGGGAGGGCCCGAGCGGGGCGAACAACGCGCTGGTCTTCGAGTCGGCGGCGACCAATCTGCGAGGGGCGCCGGGCGCTCCCGGTACGAGCGCCTACGCCGTCGCCCTGCCCACCCTGGCGCTGCCTTCGGTGCAGCGCCTCACCACGCCTGCCATCTTTGGCGACTGCGTGGCGCCCACGATCGATGCGTCGGGCGAACGCGTGGCGTTCGCGTGCAGCGGGGATCCGCTGCAGAACGGTACCAGTGGCTGGC
>Ga0308414_1002549_pt1 | contig 11862 bp, 13 predicted proteins | sample HotsprSampleOS50_FD_205667 | JGI IMG/M metagenome (GOLD analysis project Ga0308414, IMG submission 205667) | Hot spring phototrophic mat microbial communities from Octopus Spring, Yellowstone National Park, Wyoming, United States - 20090730_OS50 ... | reverse complement strand
CGATTGAAGGCACATTCAAACGCACAGAGAAATTCCCAAATAAGCAAGTCTTCATCATCACTACGCCGCTCTTTTCACAAGAAGTCTACAATGACGGAAAAAGAGTGGTGCAAAGTGGCATGGGCGGCACACGAGAGCTAACGGGCGACGAACTTAAAAAGGCACAGGAAAGCGCTCACTTCAATATGCTCTACCGCACAGCGGAACTGGGCTACAAAGTGACGGCAAAAGAAAAAAAGATGCTCAAAGGCAGACCCGTCTATGTTGCCGAGCTGGAGCAAGCGCTGAACGGCAAAACAATACTCGTGTTTGATGCCGAAGATTTCATGCTAATTTCAGAAACCCGAAAGCAAACTACCCCGCAAGGTGAGATTGATGTTACCACGACCTACTCTGATTTCAAGCCCGTCGATGGCGTGATGCAGCCGTTCAAAATTGTGCAGTCACTGGGAATGGCAGATGTGCAATTGGTGGTCACCAGCATCAAGCAAAATGTGGGGGTGCCCGACGAAGAATTCGTCAAAAAGTAAGCACGACCTGCCGCCCATCGCCGCTATGTGCTAAAAGACGCACTGCGTTGTCGATTAGCCCGTGCTATTCGGAGGCGCAGTGCACTTTCTTAAGGTGTTTTAGCTGGTTTTCTGCGCAAGACGTGCCCAAGCCAGTTTGCCTTGCTTGATTTCAATCTGCGCCTGAATCCACGCCTTCGCATTTTGCTCTTCCCCCCAAGTGAAGATTTTGATAGGGCATTTGGGCATAGCTTTAGTTAAGCCGACGGAAAGCGGGCGCAAGTAGCGAATCATCTTGGTGGATTTCATGACCGCCACAAGTCCAGCAAGATATTCAGGAAGTTCAGGTGGAAGTTGCTCTACCAAAAGAGTTGGAGATTTGGCACGAGGGAGTTTCGGTGTGGTGGCATTACAACGGTAAAGTATCCCAAACGCAGTCTGTCGTTCAACCGCTGTATAAATGGTCTTGTAAAAATCCTTAAGCATCGCCTGACAAACCGGTGAGTCACTTTGAATCACAATAAGTGGAAAGCTCGAGATGTCAATGCTGTACATAAACCCTCTTGTGTGAAAACTTGAATTCCAGCTGCAAGAATAAAACCACATGCAGCGCCTCTAAAATAAAACCGAGAAAAAAACTTGGCTGTTTCAGACCTTGCAAAGGGTATCAGAGAAAGGTAGAAAAAAGTAAGGCAACTTCAATCATCGCTTTGCCGGCTTCTTTTTATCACGACTCAATAGATGCGGGCGCGCTGATGACTTGAGCTGCCGATGGTAATTACATAGTGCCGTCAGCTCGCAGATCTGACACTGTGGCGATACAGCCTTGCACGTATATCGCCCATGCAGAATAAGGTAATGATGAAAATCACTAACCTCTTCAGGAGCTAAGTGCCGCATCAACTGCTGTTCCGTCTGCAAGACATTCTCGGCTTTAGCTAATCCTAAACGGTTAGAAACACGAAAAACATGTGTATCGACAGCTAAAACAGGCTTGCCAAAGCAGTTACTAAGCACGACATGAGCAGTTTTGCGACCAACGCCCGGCAGCGCCGTGAGCGCTTCAAGCGTATCTGGCACTTCCCCATTGAACTTCTCCAAAAGGATATGCACGAGGGCATGAATGTTCTTGGCTTTGTTGTTGAAAAAATTGATGGATTTGATGTGCTCGCGCAGTTCGTCTAACGATAGCTGGCTCATGGCTTTGGCGTCGGGATACTTGGCAAAGAGCGGCTGCGTGACAAGATTGACGCGCTTATCGGTGCACTGTGCCGCCAGTATCGTGGCAATGAGCAGCTGAAACGGTGTCTGATAGACAAGCTCCGTGCGTGGCGAAGGAAATTTTTTGCCAAGAATATTTATAACTTTCTGGATTTTTTCCCTCTTGGTCATATTGAAAAACATGCGCCGCTGTCAGCGCCCAGCGGCAGAGATTTTGGCTTTTAGCCAATTGGCAAAAGAAAATTTTTGCGAACGATTATCGACCTGCACAATTTCCAGCGAAGGCAAACGAATCGCCGTGAGCCGACCAAGTTCTGGAGAGTAGTTATAGACACAACCGGTATCGATGGAAATGAGCTTATCTTTGATGATAGGTTCAGGGCGAGGCGTATGGCCGCACACCACAGTTTTTTCCCAAGCATAGTCTTCATAAAAAAGGTGATGCGGGTTCAAGTGGTCGCGTTCCCACACAAAATCCATAGGCGAGAGCAGTTGCAGATTGTCTGCAATGGAGCGCGTCGGTTTTAAGCCGCCATGCACAAAGAAATACTTTTCGGTGTCGTGGTAGTAAATGCAATTGTGCAAAAATTGTATGTGCGATTCAGGAATATGAATCTCGTCGTTAAGCATGTAAGAAGCTAGCGTCGCTCTGCCGCCGTTCATCGCCCAGCCTTCTTCGCGACCGAAGTCTAAATACTCCAGCATCATGAATTCATGATTGCCCATGAGGAAAACGCAAGGGTGTATCTCTTTTAGGGCAAGCAGGTAGTCGATGACGCCTTTGGAGTCAGGACCTCTATCGATGTAATCGCCCAAGAAAACGAGGGTTTCATCAGAGCTGGGGGCGAGCTTATCGATGAGCGCTTGCAGCGGTGAAAGACACCCGTGAATGTCCCCAATTGCCACAAATTTTTGCGCAGCAGCAGGCTGTGTGTTGGTCATGTTATCGTCGCTTATTTTGGTTTTGACTTTTGAGATGCAGATGTTGGTGGTTTCTTACTTGAAGAATTGGGTGACGGTTTCGAAGCGCTTGGTTTTGATGAGGATTTTGGTGCTGCAGGTGAAGAAGGGCTTGGTGGCTTTTCAGCAGATGGAACGGGCACAGTATGCTTGGGCTGTTTGGCGGGCACATCAACCAGCCCGCGTCCAGATTTCTGTAACTTTCCAGATTGCCTAAGTTCATTGAGCGTTGCATCTAAAATGCCGTTGATAAATTTTCCACTCTTGTCGGTGCTATACTTCTTTGAGATTTCAATTGCTTCATTGATGGTAACCTTCGGCGGCACATCCTCCATGAAAAGGAACTCGGCAATGGCCATGCGCATCAAGTTCCTATCAATAATCGCCATGCGGTCCAGCTCCCAGTTGTCCGCATGCTTGGCAATATAGTCATCAATCATCTTTTGATGAGTGACGACATCAGTGAGAAGTTTCTGGGCAAATGCTCGAGATTTTTCTTGTGCAAGAATTTCTTCAGGAATAAGTCCCTCTGCCACTTTCTCAAGGTTATCTTTACGAACATCACGGGCGTAAAGAACCTGCATGACCACTTCGCGAATTTGTCTACGATTCACCATGGACTAAAGAACGAAGCGTTTTGGGTTACGGGTTGCAAAAAATATTCTTATTAGCCAAAACAACGTTACGGCTAAAGAAATTCACCTGCAAGAGAAAAACCATTATCCCCGGAACCGCCCTAAGCAATCGGGCAATACACCGCTATCGGCGGCGAGAATGCATTTCCCCTAAGCGCCCGGCATAGTTGCTTTCGCCAGCGTAGATGGAGCGAATTTGCCCGATTTTCCGTAGCCGTTCTTCAGCCAAGTGAATGGCGGCAGAATTTGGCGTCAGGTCTTGTTGCTTGGCAAGGCGCAAGACATCGCCGACCACATCATAAATTTCACGTGCTTGTGAAAGAGCCCGCTCCTTGTTGTAGCCCTCCAATTCGTTTGCCACGTTAATTAACCCGCCAGCATTGATAACAAAATCTGGCACATAGAGAATATCGCGCTCAATCAGCATTTGCTCATGGACCGTTTCATCGCGCAACTGATTGTTCGAAGGTCCAGCGACAATATCTACCTTCAGGCGAGGAATCGTGTCGCTGTTCAAGACTCCGCCGAGTGCAGCAGGGCAAAAGATGTGCGCTTCTTGGTCATAAATTTCTTCGGGTTTGACATAAATGGCACCGAAATCATTGACAATGCGGCGAGCTTTTTCTTCGTAGAGGTCTGTAACATACACAATTGCGCCTTCGGAGCGCAGGTATTGGCAAAGATGATAAGCAACCTGACCTGCGCCTTGCATGGCAACCTTTTTGCGATTGAGGCTGTCATTGCCATAGCGCGCTTTACAGGCGGCTTTCATGCCCATATACACGCCAAGGGCGGTAACTGGAGAAGGGTCGCCACTGCCCCCCAAAGCCCGTGAAATGCCCGTTACATATTTGGTTTCCATGCGCACCCATTCCATATCGCGCACATTTGTGCCAACATCTTCAGCAGTGATATAGCGACCAGCAAGCCCCTCTACAAACCGACCATATGTGCGGAAAAGCGCTTCCGATTTGTCTCGCTCTGGATTGCCAATCAGCACGGCTTTCCCACCGCCGAGATTCAAGCGCGAGACTGCCGCTTTATACGTCATGCCACGCGCCAGACGCAAAGCATCGGCAATGGCATCTTGCTCAGTCGAATACACCCACATGCGTGTGCCCCCAAGCGCAGGACCGAGCGTGGTGTTATGAATGGCAATAATGGCGCGCAGACCAACCTTAGGGTCTGAACAGAAGATAAGTTGCTCATACTCGTAACGCTCAAGTTCTGAAAAGAGGCTGAGGCTTTGAGAAACTTCGGCTTGCTCACTCAAATTTGTCATAGCTGTACCAACGGATTGAAGATTGGAAAAAGTAATGGTACTTCAAGTTTGAGAAGCAAATTAAAAAAACTTGTGTGCATGTCAAGAGAAAGAGGCAGGGCATGTTGTAGCTTGCGCTCACCGAAGCTCAAAATCAAGAACTTATCTTGTATCGCAAAATGAAATTGTTTGCTGAAACTCAGGCACAGTTCCAGACGCGTTTGAGCCAAGAAGAAGTGCTGAAACGGCTGACCGAGTATGCACAGCCACAAAAAAGCCCTCCCGGTCCTTTGCAGAACTACAAGGTAACAGTTGATGGGCAGAAAGTGGTGCTTGAACGGAAGGTGGAAGCGCGTGCATTTTTCCTGATAAAGATTGATTGCAAAGTGGAGCCGCAAGTGACTGGAACACTGGTGAAAGCAAAGATAGGGTTGCGCTGGTTCGACAAGCTACTTATCGGCAGCATCACGCTCTTAGCCATACCAGTTTGGATAGCCGCATTGGTAAAACTGGTGTCACTAAGTCCGATAAACACGATATTCAGCCCAGACTTTTTAGGCATATCTGCTATATTCTTGGGACTATACGGTATGATGATGGTGGAATTTAACAACTATGTCAAGCACTTCAAGGAAGCGTTTTGTCAAGTGCTGAGCGCGCAGGTGGTCGAGCAAGTGTAGAGACAATACCGAGTTGCGCTGATGCAAAGGGCAAAGGATTCTCTCAAATCAGGCGTGATGCAGCGCACAATGCCGCCTGTAGAGCGCTCAAGCGATGCGCTTAATTTTTTCGGTAATACTTCATGGCTTCGGGAATAGTATTTTGCAAATCTCGGATGCGCGTTTCATCCGATGGATGGGTGCTGAAAAATTCCGGAGGTTTTTGACCGCCGAGTGCCGCCATGCGTTTCCAAAATTGAGGGGCGGCGTTGGGATTGTAGCCCGCCATCGCCATGAAAATCAGACCCAATCGGTCGGCTTCACTTTCTTGCATACGACTAAAAGGGAGCAGCACGCCGAACTGCGCGCCAAGACCGTAGGCGGCAAAGAAAAGCTGCCGAGTCTCTTCAGGTTTATCTTGCAGCGCCGCATCTAAGGCAATGCCGCCCAGTTCAGCCAGCAAGCCTTTACTCATTCTCTCATTGCCATGCTCGGCAATCGCATGGGCAATTTCATGTCCCATGACCACAGCAAGTCCTTCTTCGTCCTTTGTAATGGGCAAAATGCCAGTGTAGAAGACCACCTTGCCGCCGGGCATGCACCATGCGTTGACTTCAGGGCTTTCGACCAAGTTAAATTCCCATTGGTAGCCCTCGAGCTGTGCCGAAAGACCTTGCTCGGCAAAGTAGCGTTCAACCGCCGCCTGAATGCGGCGACCCACACGGCGCACGAGTTCGGTTTGCGCCACATTATTGCTCAGCCGTGCACGTGAAAGAAACGCCGCATACTGCTCATAACTCATAGCGAGCATGGTTTGACGAGGAATAAGGTTGAGTTGCTGTCGCCCAGAAATCGCTACGGTGCGGCATGCCCAGATGATGAGAGCAAGAACAAGCGTAAAAAGAGTGCCAGCAGCAAGAGTGTGTAAGCGACGAGACATTTGGTGTTAGAGTTAGTGCAAATGAAGGTTACGGTGAGTCGAACAAATTCGGTGTGGATTTTGGTTTTTCAAGTCCCAAGCGCTGATAGGCAAGCTCGGTAGCCACCCTGCCACGTGGCGTGCGCATCAAGTATCCTTCCTGAATAAGATAAGGCTCATAGACTTCTTCTACCGTGTCGGGTTCTTCGCCGACGGCAATTGCCAGCGTGGAAAGCCCAACTGGACCGCCCGCATATTTTTCGATAATAGAAAGCATGATGCGCTTATCCATTTCATCGAGTCCGTATTCATCGATATCGAGGGCGGCGAGAGTTTTGCGTGCAATCTCAAGGGTAATCACATTGGAACCGCCGACTTGTGCAAAATCGCGGGCGCGGCGTAGCAAACGATTGGCAATGCGCGGCGTGCCACGCGAGCGGCGAGCAATTTCAAACGCCCCTTCTCTATCAATCTCTACGGCAAGAATTTTAGCCGAACGCAAAATAATTTTTTCAAGCAAATCGGCCGTGTAATAATCCAAGCGAGAATTGATGCCAAAGCGAGCCCGGAGCGGCGCCGTCAGTAGCCCTGCACGCGTGGTGGCGCCAACCAAAGTAAACGGAGGAATTGAAATTTGCACGCTGCGAGCCGAGGGTCCCGAATCAATCATGATGTCGAGCTTAAAATCTTCCATCGCAGAGTAGAGGTATTCCTCCACCACAGGATTGAGCCGATGAATTTCGTCGATGAAGAGAATATCGCCTTTGTTCAAATTGGTCAGCAAGCCAGCAAGGTCGCCGGGCTTATCCAACACAGGACCAGAAGTTGTTTTGATAGAACTACCCATTTCATGGGCGATGATGTAGGCTAAGGTGGTTTTGCCCAGCCCGGGCGGACCGGACAAAAGCACGTGGTCTAAGGCTTCACGGCGCGCACGTGCCGCCGCAATAAAGACTTTGAGATTATCCACAATTTTCTGCTGACCGGTAAAATCCTCAAAACAAATTGGTCGTAGCCGCTCTTCGACTTGTGCATCGGCAGGCGCTTTGCTGGCTTCCAAGTTCATGTTACGCATGGTAGAGTGTCCTTCTTGATAATGCTATGAAATTAGCGTAAAATTATCTCTTCGATGCGGTTTGACATATCCGCAAGGTATGAAAATAGGTATCGCGCGCTGGGTCAGAGACTGTATTTTTGAGAGGCTTGTAAAAGCAAAACGGGCGAAACAGTATAAGCATGCGCAAACTTTATTGAATCAAAAGCAGAACAGGCACACAGAAATGAAATCGCTACTCTTACGGCTCTCACTGTGCAGTGTCTTATGCATGTATGCAGAGGTTTGGGCACAAGACCGCTATGTGGAGATTGTGCAGCGCTATGGGCGACCGCAGTTTTATCTTGAAACGGCTCTTGCACCTATGGCATCGCCTGACTCCATGCGGCTGATTGCCCATATGAAAATCTCCTACGACAACGCATTTTTTGCAAAGCGGCAAGACGGGAAGTTCGGTGCAGAACTTAGCTTTACGGTCGAAGTGCTCAGCCGTCAAGTTTCAGTGGCGCGCAAAGTGCAACGGCGTGTGATTGTGGTCGATAGCTTTGCGGCAACAAAAGACCGCTCTCGCTTTGTTGAAGCCGCCTTTGATGTGCCGCTCAAGGCAGGCGAGTATGAGGTGCTGTCCGAAATCTACAACGACGAAATTCAGAAGCAAATTCGCTTAGACAGACGCCGCATTGCGCCAAAGCCCAAAAAAACGATAATGATGTCCGATGTGATGATGGTCAGCCGTGCGGCGCTGCAAGGCAACGAGCTATACTTCAAACTGCTGGGTGCGGCAGGCAATGGCGTCTTCGGCAGAGATTATGTGGGCATCGTGGAGATAATTGCACCGCAACCCATTGATGCCCTGACATGGGAACTCTATGAGAAAACCACGCAGAGCGAAAAACTGCTTGAGAAAAAAGAAGTGCCAAAAGAAAACATCATTGCCGTAAAAAGCATAGATGTAAATGAAAATAGCGAGCAAAATTACACGCTGTCGGTGCAAAGACTGGAGCGCTCCGTGCGCTACCTTGCCATCATTGACTTTCAAGCGGAACGATTAGCAAACATGCGCTTCAAACTCAAAGTCAGTACGCAGAGCGGCAAAGAGACCAGCGAAACCATCAAAGAGTTTGAAAACGCATGGATTGATATTCCCTTTGCACTCTATGACATCACGCTGGCAATTCGCCTGATGGAATACATTCTGCCCGCTGAAGCCCTTAGCGAGATGCAAAGTGGCTCTGCCGAGGAACAGCGCCGCAAGTTTTTAGACTACTGGAAAAAGCGCGACCCCACGCCAGAGACCGAATACAATGAATTGATGGCAGAATACTTTCGCCGTGTCGATTACGCATTTTTCAACTTTTACACCCCACGCGAATTTGGCTGGCGCACCGACAGAGGCAAAACCTACATCCTCTACGGCGAGCCCTCAAGCATCACGCGCGAATTTCCAGTCAATCGACCCACACAAGAAATCTGGACATACAACGAAATCAAAAAGCGATTTATCTTTGCCGACAGAACCAACACAGGCAACTACGAACGTATTGCTGAAGAAAACCTACCTTAGAACATTAAAGCTGTAAGAACATGAATGAAGTATTTACTTACCCACAAACTCAGCCGACGCTTTGGCTGGAAAACTATGCCACGATTACTTGGGTGCTATCCATGCTGATACTTGCCGCATCATGGGCGCTATTTTTCCGCTACGGTAACTTCAAATATGGCATCGATATAGGCTGCTTGGTGAAAACCGTGCTCATCATTGGTGCCACCACCGTTGCCTTTGGTTTCCCAATGATGTATAACACCAAATTCTATGCCGAGCATGCGCACGAAGGGGATAAAATTATTCTGAAAGATGATGAAGTGGTCTATGAGACGCGTAACGGTAAGCGTAAAGCCCTCAAATACAGCGATATTCAACGCATTTACCGCGAACCGCTCACCTACAATCCGCCAAAAAGCTACCACATCATCGGCTTGATTGATTCTATTCGCGTCGACTCTATCAGTGTCAAGGAAAACTTGCCTAACTTTGAGAAATTCTTGCAACAGCTGTCAGAAAAAACCAATCGCAGAATCGAACGCTCAATCTAAGAAAAGCCTTGCTGGACCCGCACCGCATCGTGCACGCCGCACAAACACATCACACTATCGGCAAATGCGTGCAAAGCTACGACGAAATTGATTCAACCAACACCGAAGCCTTTCGGCAAGCGCATCTGCCCGACGGTGCCGTGCTGACTGCAGAGTTTCAAACTCAAGGCAGAGGACGCATGGGTAAAACTTGGCACGCCGCAAGAGGCAAAAATCTCTTGTGCTCAATCGTGCTGCACCCAAAATGCGAAACAGCACGCTTGGGACTGCTTTCGCTCATCGCTGCCGAAGCGGTGGCGCAAACCGTCGAGCAACTGACACAGCAGGCACCTGAAATCAAATATCCAAACGATGTGCTGGTCGGTGGTAAAAAAATTGCAGGCATTTTGGTCGAGGCACGCAGCAATTTTGCAGAAACGCATACAGCCGTCGTCGGCATCGGATTGAATGTCAATCAAACCGTGTTCGATGAAGGGGTGCAGGCCACCTCGCTTAAACGTCTGACAGAGCAAGAATTCGACCGCACCGATGCGCTCATCACACTTCTGAAAATTTTGGACACCAAGTATCAAGCCTTTTTGCAAGGGCAGAGCGCAGAACTGCTGAACGCATGGAAGGCGCGCTGCGCCATGCTGGGTAAAGTGGTGGTCTTTCGACACAAGGGCGCAATATGCACGGGCAGGGCGATTGATGTCGATGAAATCGGCTATCTCTGGATTGAGCGAGACGGCAAACCCATGCGCTATGCCCAAACGGAGGTCAGCGATGTGCGCTACTAAGCCGATGCTGGTGCTGGATATTGGCAATACCCACAGCACACTGGCGGCGATAAAACGCAAAATTCTTTGGAAAACCACGCTGCAAACCGCCACGCTGACCGAAGCGCGCAAAGCCAAACAACTTGCAAAACAAATTAGCCAAGCGATTACTTCGCGCTTTGAAAGTGTAGAGTGCATAGGTGTAGCCTCGGTGGTGCCGCAAGCCTATCAAGCATTTGTGCCCATGCTTGAGAAAAATCTGCAGGCAAAATTGCTGATCATTTCTGCATCGGTGCATCTGCCGTTCAAGATGGGCTACAAAACCCCGCAAACACTGGGCGCTGATAGAATTGCGGCGGTGGCATTTGCTGCAGAACGCTTCCCAAACCAAGCCACCATAATTATTGATTTTGGCACCGCCATTACCTACGACCTCTTAAGCTCAAATGCCAAGTATCTCGGCGGATTGATTCTGGCAAGCCCGCACATTGTAGCAGAGTCGCTTTGGCAGCATACAGCACAGTTGCCCAAATTCCAGTGGCGCAAAACTTCAGCGCTGATTGGACGCAGCACGCTGGAGTGCTTACAAGCCGGGCTCTTCTGGGGCAAAGTTGCCGAAACCGAAGGATTAATTGCCAAACTCAAAGACGAGCTCAAGAAGAAATACAATGAAACAAACGTGATTGTGATGGCAACCGGCGGCGACGCAGAGCAGTTTGCGCGCACAATCCCTGCCATTGACATCACGGAGAAATATGCCGTATTACTTGGCATTGAAGTTATTGTTGAAAAAAATCTGCCTTCTCCTACACACAGCATCGCAAACGGGAAAAGAGCGTGCAAACTTAAAGGTTGATGACGGGCTTGCCTTGAAGAATATCACGAAAGCGAATGGCATACTGCACAAACGAGGCGAAAAGAAGCACCGTCGAGAGCCACAGACAGATTGTTTTCGCCAGCTCAAGATCGAGAGGGTAAGGAAAGACAATCATGGTGTAGAGCATGGCTAAGAACCCAACTGCCCATTTGCCGGCGGGCAGAGAGGTGGTAAGAATGTGCTTGCGCTGTTTGAGGTAGATGCCGCCGACAAAGATGATGGCATCGCGCAGGAAGAGAAACACGACGAACCACACAGGCAGTTCACCGATATAGGCAAAGTAAATGCCCAGCAGGGCGGCGCAGAGTTTATCGGCAAGCGGGTCTAAAATTTTGCCCATGTCAGAAATGGTATTTGTCCAGCGCGCCACACGTCCGTCGAACCAATCGGTTGAAATCGCAAGAAGAACGAGAAGAAATGCAATAAGCTTTTCGCCGTTTGAAAAAAAGTAAATAAATGGCGCAATAAGCAGCACGCGCAAAATGCTTAGGAAATTAGACAGCGTGAAAATGCGTTCTCGCTCTTGATACATATACAAATTTTTAGCTATCGCTTGAGTTCGTCTTTGAGAAAACGAATGATTGTGATTCTGAAGACGTTCAGCGCATAAAACTAATCTACAAATGATACCAAACAAATATACCGCGCTGGAGCGCTTGCAGATTTTTAAGCCTGTGGCGTCTTTCGGTGTCTTGAAAGCGGCGCTGATAGAGGAAATTCAGCTGGGAAATCGCTTGCCGATAGAAATCACGGAGGAGAACATTATTGCGTTTGCAATTGAAGTGGGCTTTGAGAAATGCGAAGCCGAAGACTGCGACCTGTGGTTTAATGCCCGCAAAGGGTGGTTTATGATGGATGAAGGACAACGGATTTGTCGCATGTGTGCGGTCTTGCGAGGCTTGGAGCCAGAGT